>Ga0214472_10004862_pt1 | contig 14144 bp, 13 predicted proteins | sample RVTome_6_FD_207662 | JGI IMG/M metagenome (GOLD analysis project Ga0214472, IMG submission 207662) | Soil microbial communities from uranium-contaminated site in the Upper Colorado River Basin, Wyoming, United States - RVT140D175 | ecosystem: Environmental > Terrestrial > Soil > Contaminated >... | reverse complement strand
GGGACATTGCCTGGAAGGAAATCGAAGTGGTCAACGGTCCGCGCCGGGAACCTCAGCTGCGGTTGCACGGCCAGGCTCATGAGCTGGCCATCTCCATGGGCCTCACCGATTGGGCAATCAGCTTGAGCCACACCGAGCAACACGCGGTAGCCGTAGCGGTCGCGTTCAACATTCCCGCGGTCTAGCCGTCGAGTATGATATACTGCCGGGCGCTCCCGCTCACGGCTGCAAGCAGCCTGGCGGGAGAGTTTCTGCCCGGCGGGTGAGCTTCAAACTCGGGCCCGACTATGGCTCGAGCCGAGTTTCGCGGTTCTGCTGCCGAGCTTTTGGAGGCCATATGCCAGTCGTGAACATGAAGGAGCTATTGGAGACCGGGGTGCACTTTGGGCACCGCACTCGCAAGTGGAACCCGCGGATGAAGCCCTTCATCTTCACCGAACGCAACAGCATCCACATCATCGACCTGCAACAGACCCTCGACTCGCTGGAGGAAGCTTACGCACTGATCCGGCAGACGGTGGCTAGCGGAGGTTCGGTGCTCTTTGTGGGAACTAAGCGTCAGGCTCAGGAGTCAATCGAACAGGAGGCCATCCGCTGCGGGATGCCATTCGTCAATTCCCGCTGGCTGGGTGGGACCCTCACCAACTGGCGCACGATCCGCAGTCAGATCGACGAGTTGGATGACCTGGAACGCAGGCGAGACGAGGGCGATTTTGAGCGGCTAATCAAGAAGGAGGCCCTCACTCTGACCCGTCGGATTGTCAAGCTCGCCGCGCGGCTAGGCGGGATTCGCAACATGAAGGCGATCCCGCATTTGCTTTTCGTGGTGGATGTGAAGCACGAGGAAACGGCAATCCATGAAGCCAATCTTCTGGGCATCCCGGTGATCGGCCTGGTAGACACCAATTGCGATCCGCGGGGAGTGGACTACGTTATCCCCTCCAATGATGACGCGATCCGGGCCATCAAGTTGCTGTCGGCGACCGTTGCCAACGCGGTCTTGGAGGGAGTCGAGCTGCGGAAGGATCTTCCGGGGATCCACGAGGCAGGCGAACCCTCCCGCGAGCAGGTCGCAGTTCCAGAAATGGCGGACGAAGAATTGCTCGGCGAGGCCACCTTGGCCAAGCTCATGAGCGGAGAGTTCGATGAGGAGCGCGAAGCACAAGCGGCGAGGGCCGCCGCGCAGGAACAGCCGCCCGCCGCACTGGAGCAGCCGCCCGCACCTGAACAGCCGGCCGCCGAAGGCGCCCCGGTCGTTGAGCCGGCGGAGACCAAACCGCAGGAATGAGCATTTCGGCCGAACTCGTCATGCAGCTACGCCAACGTACCGGCGCCGGGGTCTTGGACTGCCGCAAAGCTCTGGAAGAGGCCCAGGGCGAAATGGAGCGAGCAGAGCAAATCTTGCGCGAGCGGGGATTGGCCAAGGCCGCCAGTCGAGCCGGGCGGGTCGCCCAGGACGGGATCGTCGACCTGTACAGCCATGGTGACGGTCGGCTCGGGGTGATGGTGGAAGTCAACTGTGAGACCGACTTCGTGGCCCGCACTGCCGAGTTTCGCCACTTCGCGCATGAGATCGCCCTGCAGGTCGCAGCCAGCGCCCCGCGCTGGCTGAGTGCAGCCGAGGTGCCGGCAGAGGTGCTGGAGCGGGAGGCCGAGCTCGCCCGCCAACAGGCCATCGGCGACGGGAAACCGGAGAAGGTGATCGACCAGATTGTGGAAGGTCGGTTGGAGAAATTCCTGGACGACCACTGCCTGCTGCGCCAAGCCTACGTGCGGGACGACGAGAAGTCCATTAACGAGATGGTTCAAGCGATGATCCTCTCTACCGGGGAGAATGTGACGATCCGGCGGTTTCAACGCTGGGAGGTTGGAGAGGCAGTGGGCTGAGCACACGGGCCAACCAGGGGTTGGCCCGTTTTCATGAATCAGACCTGACCGGTGGAATGACTGAACCAGCCTACAAGCGAGTGCTCGTGAAGCTCGGCGGGGAGGCGCTGGCGCCTGCCGAAGGCTTTGGGGTAGACCCGAAGCGGGCGGAAGCGGTGGCCGAGAAGATCCAGGACGTGAAGGCCCTCGGAGTGGAACTGGCCATCGTGATCGGAGCCGGCAATATCTGGCGCGGCCGGGTCGGGATCGAACGCGGGATGGAACGTGCTACCGCGGATTACATGGGGATGCTGGGCACGGTGATCAATTCGCTGGCCCTCATGGACGCGCTCGAACGAGCGGGCACCGTCACCCGGGTGATGAGCGCAATTGAGATGCGAGCGCTGGCCGAGCCCTACATTCAGCGCCGCGCCCGGCGCCACCTCGAAAAGGGTCGCGTGGTGATCATGGGGGCCGGAACCGGCAACCCGTACTTCTCCACCGATACCGCAGCGGCGCTGCGGGCCATGGAAATCGGCGCCGAAATCGTGATCAAGGCCACCAAGGTGGACGGGGTATACAGCGCCGATCCGGCCAAGGACCCCACTGCCAAGCGCTTTGACCGCCTGACCTATATCCAATCCCTGAATCTGCGCCTCGAGGTCATGGACGCCACGGCCATCTCCCTATGTATGGACAACAATCTCCCGATCCTGGTCCTGGACATGTGGCAGCCAGACAGCCTGGTCAGGGCCGTGCTGGGAGAGCAGGTCGGAACGATGGTCAGCGCATAGTTTCGGCCCATCCTGCTGCGGCCGGCAATCGAGCCGCCCTCCCCCCAATCTAGGCTTGCTTCGCAAAACAGTCGTTTTGGGCTATGCTATCTTGAAATCACAGACACTGGCGAACAGATTGGAGCCGGCGGATGATCAAGGATGCCCTGGCGGAGGCCGAATCTCGGATGGCGGGCGCAGTCCGAGCGCTTGAAGAGGATCTAGCCGCCGTCCGGACTGGGCGCGCCTCTCCCGCCTTAGCGGAAAAGGTCCTGGTCGATTACTATGGGAACCCGACCCCGCTGATCCAACTCGCCACGATCTCCGCCCCGGAAGCGCGCTTGCTGACGATTCGGCCATTCGATCCCGGCAGTATCAAGGAGATCGAGCGGGCGATCCTATCTTCCGACTTGGGTCTCACTCCAAGCAACGACGGCAAACTGATTCGGCTGAGCATTCCTCCGCTCAACGAAGAGCGCCGGCATGAATTGGTGAAAGTAGTGCGGGCCCGGGCCGAGGAGGCCCGGGTGGCAGTCCGCAACGTCCGGAGGGATGTCCACAGTGATTTGCGGGAGTTTGAGCAGGAAAAGGTGATCTCGAAGGACGACCTGCGCCGAGGCGAGGAGCAGCTTCAGAAAGTCACCGACGGCTACATCGATCAAATCAGCAAGACCAGTGAGCGCAAGGAGAGCGAAGTCCTCGAGATCTGAGGATCGCCAGATGGACGAAGGATTACCGGAAGTTGTCCCTTCCCACGTCGCGATCATCATGGACGGAAACGGTCGCTGGGCCCGAGAGCGGGGATTGCCTCGGTTGGCCGGCCACCGGGCGGGGGTCGAGAACTTGCGCCGGGTGCTGCGGGCGGCGGCCGACTTCGGAATCGACTATCTCACGATCTATGCCTTCTCCACTGAGAATTGGGAACGCCCGACCGGAGAGGTGCGAGGGCTGATCAACATCCTTGAAGAGGTCATCGATCGCGAGTTGAGAGAGCTGCACGGGAATGGAGTGCAGCTCCGTCACATTGGCCGGCTGGAAGGATTGCGGCCCGAACTGCAGGAAAAGGTCCGTCAGGCCATTGAACTCACCAAGCAGAACACTCGGCTGGTGCTGAATGTCGCCTGGAACTACGGCGGACGGGATGAAATCATCCAGGCGATCCAGCGCATGCTCGAAGACGGCCTCGACCCGCTCAGTATCGATGAGACAGTTGTCAACCGCTATCTTTTCACCGCCGACATCCCCGATCCCGACCTGGTCATCCGCACATCGGGCGAGATGCGGGTCAGCAACTTCCTGATCTGGCAGAGCGCCTACTCCGAGTGGTGGTTTACCCCGACCTATTGGCCAGACTTCGGCCCAGAAGAGCTGCGCCATGCCCTGTGGGCTTACGCACAGCGCGAGCGACGCTTCGGCACCGTCCCTGCCCTCCGCTAGATGCTGCGCGAGCGGCTGGTCGTCACGCTTCTGCTCCTCCCAATTCTGATATGGACCATCGCCAAAGGCGGTTGGTTATTTGCTGGCGCGGCCGCACTGGTCCTGGGGTTCGCGGCGGCCGAGTACGGCCTGCTCTTCCGCAACGCCGGGCTGCGGCCCTCGCTCCAGCTGCTGGTCATTGGCGTCGCACTGCTGGTCCTCGCCCGAGTTGACCTGCCACTGGAATGGCAGGCCCTCACCCTGTCCGGGCTTACCCTGATCGCACTGACCTGGCACCTGTTGGACTTTGAACGGGGCGCCCTCCATTCCGCCACCGACTTTGCGGTCAGTCTTTCCGGAATCGTGTACCTGGGATGGATTGGGGGTTACCTGGTCTTGCTGCGTTCGCTGCCTGAAGGCCAGTGGTGGATCTTGATCGCATTGCCGGCGGTCTGGATTGCCGACTCGGCGGCCTACCTCGTAGGCAGTTGGAAAGGGAAGCGCCTGTTGACTCCTCGGCTTAGCCCAAAGAAGACCTGGGAGGGCTATCTGGCCGGGGTTGTGTTCGGCGGAGCAGCCGGCGCCGGCCTGGCCGGGTTGTGGAGCATCGCAGCCGGACCCGATTCGGGCCTGAGCGTAGTCCGAGGCTTGGTGGTGGGCGGCCTTATCGCACTATTGAGTCCCCTGGGCGATCTGGGGATCAGCATGATCAAGCGCGAGATGAAGGTAAAAGACACCGGCACCCTCTTTGCCGCCCATGGTGGAGCACTGGACCGGTTGGATTCCTGGCTGTGGGCCGGCGTGTTGGGATACTACGCGGTTGGCTGGTTGACCCGGGGAGCCTGAATGGGCGAGAAACCCTCCCGGAACTTGGCGCTCGAGCTCGCCCGGGTGACCGAAGCCGCTTCCTTGGCCGCCGGGCGACACATGGGGCGCGGTGACAAGGAAGGCGGCGATCGGGCAGCCGTGGACGCGATGCGGCTGGTGTTGAATTCAATTGACATCGACGGCGTGATCGTGATCGGTGAGGGCGAGAAAGATCAGGCCCCGATGCTCTACAACGGCGAACGGCTGGGGAGCGGAGGCGGGCCGCAGGTCGACATTGCGGTCGATCCGATTGACGGAACCCGCCTGCTTGCACTCGGTCGAGGAAACTCCATCGCAACCGTGGCCACGGCTGAGCGGGGCACCATGTTCCGGCCCGGCCCTTTCGTTTATATGGACAAGCTCGCAGTCGGGCCGGTGGCGAAAGGTCAGATCGACCTTGACGCACCGATCGAGGACAACCTGAAGGCGGTTGCCCGGGCCAAGGCGGCGGACGTCGGTGATCTCACCGTCATGATTCTGGATCGGCCCCGGCACGAGCAGTTGATCGGTGCGGTCCGGCGGGCCGGGGCCAGGATTGCGTTGATAACCGATGGGGACGTCGCCGGCGCCATTATGACAGCCTGGCCGAACTCAGGAATCGACGTATTGGTCGGGATCGGGGGCGCGCCCGAAGGGGTACTCGCCGCCTGTGCGCTCAAGTGCATGGGAGGCGAGATTCAAGCCAGGTTTCAACCCCGATCGCCGGAAGAGGCCGAGCTGGGCCGCCGGCAAGGGTATGAGCCCGACCGCCGCTTGGGGATTGACGACTTGGTAGCAGGGGAAGACGTCTTCTTCGCCGCGACCGGGATCACCGATGGCCAGCTCCTGAAGGGGGTCAAGTACAGCGGGACCGGCGCCACGACTCACAGCCTGGTGATGCGTTCCCACAGTGGGACGATCCGAGAGATCACTTCAATTCACAAGTGGGAAAAACTGATGAGCTTCAGCCAGATCGACTATGACCCTAGAACCTAGGTCCGCTTGCGCCGGATCGGCTCGGGTGTTATAATTTGGCCGCACAATTCGTGCTTTCCCCAGCTACCTAATTGAGCCTGACTAGCAGCTAGCCCTCATTCGTTGAGATTCTGTCGCCTAATCTGAAAAACCCGCCAGACAGGGGTTGATAACTTCCCCTAGGGAGAAAATCCATGAATATCGGAGAACTGGAGGCCTTGACTCTTTCTGATCTGCGCGAACGGTCAAAAGAAATGGAAATCACCGGCGCCACGCGCATGAAGAAGGAGGACCTCATCCTGCAGTTGATGCAGGTCGAGGCGCAGCGAAAGGGATTGGAGCTGCGTGGCGGGGTCCTGGAGATCATGAATGAAGGCATGGGCTTCTTGCGTGCCGAGCACTACTTGCCGGGGCCGAACGACATCTATGTTTCCCAATCGCAGATCCGACGATTTGGCTTGCGGACCGGGGACATGGTGATCGGCCAGATCCGGCCCCCAAAGGACACCGAGAAGTACTATGGCCTGCTGCGGGTCGAGACCATCAACGGATTCGATCCGGAGCAGATCAAGGACCGTCCCAAATTCGAATCCTTTACGCCAATCTTCCCAGAGGAGCGATTCGATCTCGAGACCGACCGGCATGCCCTGGCTAACCGGATGCTGAATCTGATCGCCCCGATCGGCAAGGGCCAGCGCGGCCTGATTGTCTCGCCGCCCAAAGCAGGGAAGACCACCGTGCTCAAGGGGGTGGCCAACGCCATCTCCACCAAGTACCCCAAGGTGCATTTGATGGTGGCCCTGATCGGGGAGCGACCCGAGGAAGTCACCGACATGGATCGCTCCGTCGACGCCGAAGTCATCTCATCCACCTTTGACGACCCGGCCTCCTCCCACGTTCGGGTCGCCGAGATCGCCCTCGAGCGGGCGAAGCGATTGGTAGAGTGTGGACGGGACGTGGTGATCCTGCTCGATTCCATCACCCGATTGGCTCGGGCCTACAACCTGATGGTGACGCCCTCCGGGCGTACCCTCTCCGGCGGCCTGGATCCGGCGGCCCTCTATCCCCCCAAACGTTTCTTCGGCGCGGCCCGCAATCTGGAGGAGGGCGGATCGCTGACGATCATCGCTACCTGCATCGTAGACACCGGCTCGCGGATGGACGACGTCGTCTATGAGGAGTTCAAGGGTACCGGAAACATGGAGCTGCATCTTTCGCGACGCCTCCAGGAACGGCGGGTATTCCCGGCCTTTGATATCGAACGGTCTTCAACCCGGCGCGAAGAGCTCTTGTTGGGTCCGGACATCACCCAGCGGGTGTGGTTGCTGCGCCGCATGTTCTCTCAGATGGTCACCGCGCCTCCCAACGGGGCAGGCCAGGACCTGGTAAACGCTACCGAAGCGATCCTCGACAGCATGCGGAGAACCGAGGACAACCAGGAATTCCTCGAGTCGCTAATGGAGCAGAATTAGTAAAGGAACCAAGCCAGCCACCGCCGCGCCCGCACGACCGGGAGCGTAGACCGCTCGGCAGGCTTGCCGAGCACGTTGGTTTCTTGCTGGTCGTCGCGGCTGGCCTCATCCTGGCCCGAGTCGGTCTGACCGGTCTTCCGCCCGCAACCCAATCGGGGCCGGCGGCAGAGGCCGTCGTGGCCGAGGCCGCCGAGCTCGACTTGCCTGAATTCGAATTCGGATCTCCCGTCGGAATTCAGCGGTTACCTGAGCTGAATACGCTCATTCCGACCCGACCCCGGTTGGATGTCTTGAAATACGTGGTCCAGCCGGGCGACAGCCTCTTCGGGATTTCCGATCGGTTCGGGTTGAAACCGGAAACCGTGCTGTGGGGAAACTTCGAGGCCCTGGAGGACAATCCTCACAGCCTGCAGTCCGGCCAGGAGCTCAACATCCTGCCGGTCGACGGCACCCTTTATTCCTGGACCGAGGGAGACACGCTGGTCTCGGTCGCCGGCTTCTTCGGGGTCGCCCCCCAGGACATTCTCGATTGGCCGGGAAATCGGCTGGCCCAGGACCTGGATCTGCTCGCTCCGGAGATCGCTTCCGGGACCGTCGTGGTGATCCCCGGCGGACAACGGGAAACCGTGGATTGGCGTGCGCCCCGCATCACCCGAGCCAATCCAGCCTCGGCCCGGATCCTCGGCCCGGGCTACTGCGGCTCGGTTGTTGACGGGCCGGTCGGATCCGGGTTCTTCATTTGGCCGACCCCCAGCCATTACATCTCGGGGTATACCTATGACCCGGTGGTTCACCCGGGCATCGACATCGGCGGCAGTCAAGGTAACGCCGTTTATGCGGTGGACGCCGGGGTTGTGGTTTACGCCGGTTGGCATAATGGCGGCTATGGGAACGTCATCGTGGTCGATCATGGCACCGGGTGGCAGAGCCTCTATGCCCACCTGGACAGCGTGGCGGTCGGATGCGGGGATGGGCTCTTCCAGGGCAATGTGATGGGGGGGATGGGCTGCACCGGGAATTGCACCGGGACCCACGTCCATTTTGAGCTAATGAGCGACCTGTTCGGAAAAGTAAACCCGCTCAATTTCCTTCCCTGAACCGGTGGGCCATGAGCTGGACCAATTCGCCGGAGAGTTGGATTTGAGACGGCCAGCCTATAGCCTGGTGGCCAGCCTGGCGGCGGTGGGGCTGGCCGCCGCGGCGATCGGTGCCCGGGCGCTGGAGGCCGGCGATCCGGTTCCGACCGAAATGGCTGCGGAGCCGGCCGTCCAATTGCAGGAGCTGCCACCCTTCCTGATTCTCGACAACCCGCAAGGCGAGATCGCTCGGCTCAGCGACGTCCATACCATCATCCCCTCCCGGCCGCGAACTGGCTTGCTGCAGTATCAGGTCCAGCGCGGGGATAGCCTGTTTGTGATTGCCGAGAAATTCGGCCTCAAACCGGAATCGATCTTGTGGGGTAACTGGTATGAGATGGGGGGAGACCCACACTCGCTGCAGCCGGGCCAGGATTTGTTCATCCTCCCGGTGGACGGTGTCGTGCATCGCTGGACCGAAGGCGAGGGCCTCAACGGAGTGGCGGAGTTCTACGGGGTGGCTGCCCAAGCTATCATCGACTGGCCGGGCAATGAGCTCGATCCGAGTATCGATCCCACTCGACCGGAAATTGCGGCTGGAACCGAACTGATCGTCCCTGGCGGCCGCCGCGAGGCGCCCAGCTGGCAGCAGGTACGGATCACCCGTGCCAATCCGTCGGTCGCCAGCATCCTTGGCCCAGGGGCCTGCTCGGCGGTCAGCGGAGGGTCTGTCGGTGACGCGGTCTTCGGTTGGCCGACCGCCGGCCAATCGGTCACGGGTAACGGCTATATTCCGGGTGCGCATGAAGCGATTGACATCGGCGGGGGCGCGGGGAGCAGCATTTTCGCCTCCGACGACGGGGTCGCGGTCTACGCCGGCTGGAACGACTGGGGTTACGGTTACACAGTGGTGCTCGACCACGGAACCGGCTGGCAGACCCTCTATGCCCACCTGAGTCAGATCAATGTCGGTTGCGGGCAGTCGGTGTCTCAGGGCAGCGTGATCGCGGGAATGGGCTGCACCGGAAATTGCTCTGGGACTCATTTGCACTTCGAGGCGCGGAGCGACTCCTTCGGGCGGGTGAATCCGCTGACCATCCTGCCTTAGGAACCCGAACCCGTCCACCTGCGATCGAGGACAAGCATGACCTCCATTTATGACACCATCGTCGTGGGTGCTGGACCCGGTGGCTCGGTCGCCGCGCTGCAGCTCGCCCGGCAGGGTCGGCGGGTGCTGCTGCTCGACCGGCAAGAGTTCCCGCGCGATAAGACCTGCGGCGACGGGCTCTCTCCGGAGGCGGTGCGGATCCTTGACCAACTGGGCCTGGTGGACCTGCTGCCGCAACGTGGTTTCCGGATCGACGGAATGTCTGTCACCAGTCCAAGTGGGGCGAGTTTCGAAGCCCCGTTCGACCCCAACGGCCACCCGGGCTACGTGGTGCCCAGAGTCGCCCTGGATGATGGTCTTCGGGCCGGGGCCATCGCGGCCGGCGCCGAGTTCATTGGCCAGGTGCGAGTGACCGAGATCCACGAGCAAGACGGGAGAGTCGTGGCGGCCGGGGCAAGCTCAAGTTACACCTGGCGGACCCATTCGGTGATCCTGGCGGTCGGGGCAAATATGGGCTTGCTCAAGTCGCTGGGGCTCCTGCCGACCCGGCCCTCCCTCGGATTTGCGGCCCGACTCTATGTGGACGGGCTTCCGAGACAGCCGCATCAAATCCAATTCCGATTCGACGGGGTCCCGCTGCCGGGTTATGGCTGGATCTTCCCGACCTCCAGCACCAGCGCCAATGTCGGGGTTGGAGTAGTCGGAGAGCTGCGGGAAAGCGCCTACCAGCTGCTCGACCATTTCCTGGCCCATCCTCCGATCACGGACCTGATCGGCAGCGGGCGAGTGCAGCCCCCAACGAAAGCTTACCCGCTGCGGGTCGACTTTCACCGATCCCCGCTGAGAAGGGGTCGGTTGCTGCTGGTGGGTGAAGCGGCCGGGCTGGTCAATCCATTCACGGGCGAGGGAATCGATTACGCCCTGGAATCGGGGGCACTGGCCGGAGAGTGCCTGGAGCACTGTCTGGAGCGGGGAGACTGGTCGGGGCGGGCGTTGTCGCAGTATGAACGGCGGCTGCGCCGACGCTTCCAACGGGCCTTTCAGCTCACCTACTGGCTGCGCCGAGTCTATATGACCGAAGGGGTGCTGAACGCATTTGCCCGAGCCTGCGTCCGCTGGCCGGACTTGCCGCAGCTTTTCATCGACATCATGCAGACTCGCCAGACCCCGCTGAAAGCCTTCACCCCGCGAGTGATTCTGCGTCTGCTGCGCAGCTTGCCTTCCTCACCCTAGCCGATCCAAGCGGCCCACCAGAAAGCGGACCGCCCACCACAGTTCTTGGTGGGCGGTGAGCGCGCCTAGCAGGATTCGAACCTGCGGCCTTCGAGTCCGCAACCCGACGCTCTATCCGCTGAGCTATAGGCGCTAGGGTGTCCTCTGCCGCGCGACAGCCGCTGCGGCCGGGGATGCGCAAAAGGCGGGGAGGGAGGGATTTGAACCCTCGGTTGAGGTTTTAAGCCCCAACAACCACTTAGCAGGCGGTCCCGATCGACCAGGCTCCGGCACCTCCCCGGGTGAGAGGCGGAGGGAGAGGGATTCGAACCCCCGGTGGGTTGCCCCACAGCGGTTTTCAAGACCGCCGCCATAATCCGCTCGGCCATCCCTCCGGGATTTGGAGCTTTCCCCTCCAGGGCGGCCGAATTGTATCATGCAGGCCGAGCGGACGCCGATCGCCCAAGGGTAACTCAGCGCCAACCTATGTCGATTTGAAGACCGGGTCGGACTGCCATCGCTGGTACAGCCCAAGACCCCCATCCGAGTGATAGTGCTCGAGCACCTGAAAGCCCGCCTTCGCCGCCAGCCCGCTCAACTCCTCATTAACAAAGTGGTGCACATAGCGCAATCCCTTGCCTCCGTGTCGCCAATCAAGCAGGAAGTCCGCCGGGTCGACATCGTCCGCACTCAATCCAACCTGCGTCCAGGGGACGATCCGGCGGCGCATCCGAGTGCTATTTCGAAAATCCCAAACCGATAAGGCAAGCGAACCTGAGGGCAAGAGCAGCCGCCGGATTTCAGTCAAGACCGCCAGCCGCAATTCCTCCGTCGGCAGGTGATGCAGTACCGCGAAGGCCAGCACCTGCTCGAAGGGGCCGGAGGCGGCAGCGATCACGGCCGGCCAGCCCGGATCGGCGAGGTCAGCTTGGAAGAACTCATAGGTCGGAGGTAGGGCAGCTGCGGCCCTTTGATCCAATAGGGCCTGGCTGTGGTCCAGCCCCACATACCGACCATGGAAGCCGCGCCGCAGGAGATGAGCCGCGAGCGGCGCGTGTCCGCAGCCCAGCTCGAGTACCTGGCCATCCATCGGCAAATCCTCGATCGCCCGAAGTACGCCGGGCTGCAATCGAGCTCGCTTGTCGACGAAGGGTCCGGCGAAGGTTTGGTAGAATTCGCGATTGATCTCCAGGAGACGATCTCTGATCTCCCTCAGCATGCGCGGATTATAGCGGTCATGACCAAGCAGCCCGATTGGCACGCCGCCCGCCGCTACACTCCCGAGCACCTGGCCCAGGCCCGCCGGATCCTCGAAGAGGTCCGGGCTGGGGGCCGGGTCTCCGAGGCGGTGCGTGATCATCCCCTGCCGGATGGAGGCTACGTGGCAAAGCATGTCCTCGTGCATGCCTACCGCGAGCTGACCGAGGCGGGCGAGTGGAACCCCGAGCCGCAGGTGCTGGGCAAGATCCGGATGAAACCCACTCGGACTCTTTCCGGGGTTACGACCGTCACGGTCCTGACCAAACCGTATCCCTGCCCGGGGAAGTGTGTCTTCTGCCCCACCGATTACCGGATGCCGAAATCGTATCTCCCGGACGAGCCCGGAGCCATGCGTGCGCTGCAGCACGACTTCGACCCGTACCAACAAACTGCGGCCCGGCTGGAGGCGCTGGAGGCTATCGGGCACCCCACCGACAAGATCGAGCTGCTGATCCTCGGAGGCACGTGGAGCGCCTACCGAGTGGATTACCAGGAGTGGTTCGTCCGACGCTGTCTGGATGGCTTGAATGGGTTCGAAGCAGGCTCACTCGGCGAGGCCCAGGCCGCCAACGAAAATGCAGTTCACCGGAATGTGGGCCTGGTCATCGAGACCCGGCCGGACCATATCGACCTGCCCGAGTTGGTCCACCTGCGGGCGCTGGGGGTGACAAAAGTTCAGCTCGGGGCGCAGAGCTTGGATGACCGGATCCTTAGCCTGAACGCCCGCGGCCACACGGTGGAGCAGACCCAGGCTGCAGCCCGCTTGTTGCGAGCGGCGGGATTCAAGTTTGTCCTGCATTGGATGCCGAACTTGCTTGGGGCCACCCTTGAGTCGGATCGGGCGGATTTTGCCCGGCTGTGGGACGATCCGGACCTGCGCCCGGACGAGATCAAGATCTATCCCTGCCAGCTGCTGGCCAATGCCGAACTGTATGATTATTGGCTGCGAGGCGAGTACCGTCCCTATACGACCGAGCAGCTGATCGATCTGCTCGCCGAGATTAAGCCGACGATTCCCAGCTACTGCCGGGTCAACCGCGTGATCCGGGACATTCCCTCGACCAATGTAGTGGAGGGAAACAAGCGGACCAGCCTCCGGATGGATGTGCAGGCAGAGCTGCGGCGGCGCGGCACCCGCTGTCGTTGTGTCCGGTGCCGGGAGGTACGGGGCCTGAATGTGGATCCGGCCCGGCTGGTTCTCCAAGACCTGGTCTATGCGGCAGGCGGGGCGGAAGAGCACTTCCTCTCGTTCGTGACCGAAGAAGATCGCCTGGCGGGGTTCTTACGGCTCAGCTTGCCGGCGCTCGACTCAACTGGGGTCGGCCTGGCGGATTTGCCGGGGGCCGCCCTGGTTCGCGAGCTGCACGTCTACGGCCAGTCGCTCGAGGTTGGGTCCGACCAGAACGGAGCGGCTCAGCATATCGGCCTTGGAATGCGCTTGATGAAAACCGCGGAGGATCAGGCGGGTCGCCGGGGCTACCGCCGGATGGCGGTCATCTCTGCCCTGGGCACTCGGGGGTACTACCGCAAATTGGGCTACCGCCTGGGCGAGACCTACATGCTGAAAGAGCTGTGAGTTCGCCTGCCGACGGCCCTCAGCCGCTGAAGACCCAGAAGCTGGTGACCCGGATCTGGTGGCGATCCGCCCAATCCTTGGCCTTGGCGGCCATCGAGATCGGGGCCACCAGATAGAAGGACCCTTCGCCGTCGCGGGCTCTTCGGGAAATCGAGTCGCAGACTTCCTTGGACAGAGTGGACGACAAGCCATCCTTGTTTAGCACGTACCAGAAGGCTTCGCGCCACTTCATGGATTTCCACTCCAGGGCAGACACATGCGGCCGGACGCCATTGAGTGGGTCGGGCGGTCCGGCGGGCCAATCCTGGGGGGTGGCCCGTACATCAAGGAAGTTCGACGCCTGTGCGATGCGTTTAGCGACCTTCTGTACCAGCTGATCAAGCTCCGTCTTGGTGGAATTGGAAATACGCAGCGCTGAGTTCAGCGTTACCATGTAAAGGTCCTCCCCCGGCCCGCGGTCATAGTACCCCTCGTAGAGGTGTGCGGGAAATAGGACTTCCTTCCCCCACATCTAGCGGAAACAAGTGTTCGGGCCGTATGGTACCCAGGTAGGTATAATGCCAA
>Ga0214472_10004861_pt1 | contig 14146 bp, 14 predicted proteins | sample RVTome_6_FD_207662 | JGI IMG/M metagenome (GOLD analysis project Ga0214472, IMG submission 207662) | Soil microbial communities from uranium-contaminated site in the Upper Colorado River Basin, Wyoming, United States - RVT140D175 | ecosystem: Environmental > Terrestrial > Soil > Contaminated >... | reverse complement strand
ATCCGATCCCACTGATCGTCACGTAATGCATAGCGCCGCATCGGTCAGCCCCTCCTCAGGCTGACCGCCCATGAGTCACAGAAAAAGTGATTCGGGAATCCCTTAACTGAAGACAGGCCCTAATTAGTCCCGGCATTTGCCGGCTGTTGCAAATGCCCGCGCACCTCGGTGAAGGCGGCGTTGATCTGTTTGAACATGTCGGCGAGATAGCGCTCGACCTCTTTCGGCAACCCCATCCCCGAATAGCTGTCGGGGTGATACGATTTCGCCAGCCGGTGATAGGCGTCCTTTGCCTGCTCGAACGTGCAGTTCCTATCAAGGCCCATGAGTACGAACGCGTCGACGAAGCGCGGATCGCCCGGCGGCGTCAGAGCCGGCTTGCGCAGCGGTTCAACCGGTTCGACGCAAGCGATCTGGTGCTTGGCGAGGAACTTGCGCTGGCCGTCGCTGGAAATGAATTCCAGAAACGGCGTGCCGCTCGCAAGGATGCTCTCGATGGATTGGGCATGGCTGTGGGCCTTGCTCTGGACCAGCGATACACGCATCGTCGCGCCGTCGAGCGTGTGGACGGCAACTTCGATCGTTTTGGCGGTGCTTGAAAACACAGGAGTCCGTTGTCCGAAACGCCCCACGCGCCAGCGATACTGCCAGCTTGGTGTTAACGTTGCGTTTACGATTCGATTTTTGCCGACGATGCGCCTCAGAACAGGCTGGCGAAGAACCGGAACGAAACGAACAGCAGGAACAGGCCGAACGCGATCTCGAGCTGGCGGCGCGACAGCGCATGGGCCAGGCGTACTCCCAGCGGCGTGATCAGCAAGGTTAGCGGTATGATCACCGCGATTGCCATCAGGTTCACGAAGCCGAACGACAAAGAAGGCAAACCCGAAACGCCCCAGCCGGCCCACACATAGCCGAGCGCGCCAGGAATGGAGATCAAAACTCCGACGCCGGCCGATGTCGCCACTGCCTGGTGCATCGGCCTGCCGTAAAGGGTCATGAACGTGTTGTTCATGATGCCGCCGCCGATGCCCATGAAGGTGGAAAAGAACCCGATCAGCCAGCCAGCGAACCCGCGTCCCGCGCCGCCCGGCAGGTCGTTGCCGAGCCGCCAGTTGTCGCGCGCAAACAGCAGTTTCAGGGCAAGTACGAACGCGATGACGGCGAAGATCACGCGCAGGCTTGCGCCGGACAGGAAAGCGGTGACGATCGAGGCGCAGATGACGCCGAGCGGCACCGGGATCAGGAAACTGCGCAACACGCTCATGTCCACGACGCCGCGCGCCTTGTGCTTGGAAAAGGATTGCAGGGAGGTCGGCACGATGATCGCCAGCGACGTGCCGACGGAAAGATGCATGGTGATCGCCGGGTCGAAGCCCAGCGCCGTCAGCATCTGGTAGAAGACCGGCACCAGCACGGCGCCGCCGCCGATGCCGAACAGCCCGGCGAGAAAACCGGCGACCGCGCCGGCTGCAACAAGCCCAAGAACGAAGGGCAAGATTTCAGCAAGCGGCGGAATGGATTGCATCGATGCCCGTTGGATTTCCGCGGCGCCGCCACACCGGGCAAGACGCACTATCGCCGGGCATTCCCCGCCGGCCCGTCCTTGGGCTAGGCCGCTTGCCGTTCCGGGTCAAGCCGGACTTCGGCAAATGCCGCATCGATGACGGCGGCTCCTGCCCCCGGCCGCGTCGCCTCGACACTGAGGATTTGCCGCCAGCGCCGCGCCCCCGGCAAGCCTGCAAATAGCCCGACCATGTGGCGCGTGACCTGCGACAGCCGCCCGCCGGCGTGCACATGCGCTTCCGCATAGCGCCTCATGGCCTCGATCACGGACGGCCAGTCCGGCTCGCGCCGCAGGCCGGCGTCAAGATGCCCGTCGATTTCGCAAAGAATCTGCGGCGTGTGATAGGCGGCGCGCCCGAACATCGCCCCATCGAGAGAAACAGACCCAGACAGCATTTCGCCGAGAGCATGATTCACATTCTGAAGGCCGCCGTTCAACCCGATGAAACGATTCGGGTTTTCCTGTTTCAGGCGACGCACCCGGTCGTAATCGAGCGGCGGCACGTCGCGATTCTGCCTCGGGCTCAACCCGTCAAGCCAGGCCTTGCGCGCATGCACCCAGAGCGCGTCCGCGCCGGCTGTCCAGACTGCTTGCGCCAGCGCGTCGAGTGCCGGGCCGGTGTCTTGATCGTCAACGCCGAGCCGGCATTTGACCGTCACGGGAACATGCGTGGCAGCCCTGATCGCGGCCACGCATGCACCGACCAGGGCAGGCGTCCGCATCAGGCAGGCGCCGAACGTTCCCGACTGAACGCGGTCGGAGGGGCAGCCGATGTTCAGGTTGATCTCGTCATAGCCGAATTCGGCGCCGATCCGCGCGGCCTGCGCAAGCCTTTCCGGATTGCTGCCGCCGAGCTGCAAGGCAACCGGATGCTCGGCCGGATCGAAGCCGAGCAGACGATCGCGTTCGCCATGAATGACTGCATCGGCCGTGAGCATCTCGGTATAGAGCAACGCGTTGCGCGAAAGCTGACGGTGAAGGAACCGGCAGTGCCGGTCCGTCCAATCCATCATTGGCGCGGTTGCGAATATTTTCTCTTTGTTTTTCAAGGATTTATGATACATTCCAAGAAGATCGAATTGCGACCCCGTGCACTCAAATGCGACCAAAATGTATGGGTTTGTACCTCTTTTGATCTCGCATTGCACGGAATTTGCACAGATAGAAAGGACTGCACGGGGATGGCCACAATCGTACGAACGAAGGAAGGCGGTTGGCGGGTCCAAGTCCGGCGCAAGGGCAAATACGTCTCACAAACGTCTCGTCTGAAGACCTTGGCCAACGAATGGGCGGTGGAGGCCGAGCGGCTGATCGATCTCGGCGGCGACCCCGGCCTCCGTAGAGCGCGCGGTGTCAAAACCGTCGCCGACCTCGTGGATTTGCACTTAGCCGATCTTCATGAAATCGGACGACCCCTCAGGCGATCGAAGCGGGCAGTGATGGAAGCGCTGAAGCGCGATTTGGGCGCGATACGCATCGATCATCTCGATCGTGCAGCGATCATAAAGTACGGGCATTTTCGTGCGCGCCAAGGCGCCGGTCCGGTGACCCTCGCAGTCGATCTTTCTTATTTGGGGACGATCGTGACCCATGCTGTCGCCATTCATGGGAGCTCAGTCGACACCGAGTGCGTCCGTCTTGGCCGAATTGCGCTTGCTCGGCTTGGTCTTGTCGGTCGTTCGCATGAACGAGATCGACGGCCTTGTGACGACGAAATCGAGGCCATGCTCGAATACTTCGACAACAATTCCAACACGATCATCCCGATGGGACGCATTGTCCGCTTTGCGATCGCAACGGCAATGCGCCAGGAGGAGATTTGCAAGGTCGAATGGAGCGACGTCGATTTCAAGAAGAAGGTAGTTGTGGTCCGGGACCGCAAGGATCCAAGGCGCAAAGATGGCAACCACCAAAAGGTGCCTCTGCTCAACCTCACCGGTTTCGATGCGTGGCACCTGCTGCTTGAGAAAAAGGTGCTAACTGGCGGGAAAGGCCGGTGTTTTCCTATTATCATAAGTCAATCGGCACCGCTTTTCGACGAGCAGCAATTCCTCGGTCTCGAAGCACTGGACGTCGGCGAGCGCGAGCCGGCTTTCGTTGGCATCGAGCAGATGGCCGAACGGGCCGTCGAGCGTATAGGGCTGCAGAGCGGCTTTCAGCGCGATCGACTGGATCAGGACGCAAAACCCGGTCAGCGTCCGTTCTTCGGCCGGCGCCGAGGCGAGACTCCCGAGCGCCGACCAGACCGCTTCCTTGACCTCGGGCGTGACGGTCACGTTCTCATGGACGAGAAGGCCTACGATCCATTCGGCCGCCCAGCCACGTGTCGCCGGATTGTCGATATTCCGGAGCGGCTGGAAGGTAAGCGCGTTCGCCGTGTCGTACACGGCAGCGCCCAACGCATGATGCGCGCCGCCCATGGCAAGCACGGCGGCGCGCGCCGAATTGCCCTTGTCGAAGATATAGACTTGGGACCCTCTGTAGCGCCGGAACTGCAGCGCCATCAGCGCCAAAAGCACCGACTTGCCGGCGCCGGTCGGCCCGACGACCAGCATATGGCCGACATCTCCGACATGGGTCGACAGCCGGAACGGCGTGGCGCCGCCGGTCTCGGCGTAAAGCAGCGGTGGAGCTTCGGTCCCGGTGACGCTGGCAAGATCGGCATTGCGCGCCGGCCCGGCCCAGACCGCCGGCAGCGGCATCAGATGGGCAAGGTTCAGGGTGTGGACGAGCGGCTGGCGGACATTGGCGTAGACGTGGCCCGGAAGCGAGCCGAGCCAAGCCTCGACCGCATTGGCGGTCTCGCGGATCGAGGTGAAGCCGAGGCCGTTGATGATCGCCTCGACAGCGCGCAGCTTTTCGGCCGCCTGTTGCCGGTCCGCGTTGGCAACGGTGACGGTGGCGGTCAGGTAGCCGAAGCCGACATGATCGCCGCCGAGCGCCTGCAGGGCCAGGTCGGCGTCGGCGACCTTGTTGTCGGCATCGGAATCGAGCAGCGCGACGGGTTCGTTATAGAGCACTTCGCGCAGCAGCGCGGCGATCGACTTGCGCTTTGCGAACCACTGGCGCCGCAGCCGGGTGAGGGTTTTCGTCGCCTCGGTCCGGTCGAGGGGGATGAAGCGCGTGACCCAGCGATATTCGAAGTCGAGACGGTTGAGGGCGTCGAGGATGCCGGGCCGGGTGAGATTGGGAAAACCCAGAATGGTCAGCGTGCGCAGGTGTTTTTCGCCGAGCATCGGCTCGAGCCCGCCGGCAAGTGGCGTGTCGGCAAGGATGGCGTCGAGATAGATCGGGTTCTCCGGCACGGCGACCGGGTGACGCCGGGTCGAGATCGTTCCATGCAGGAAGGTCAGCGTCTCGGCATCGTCGAGGGCGCGAATTTCGGGCAGGAGGCCGGACAGAAGATCCGCCAGCCGGTCGGTCTCGTCGCGGAACCGCACCAATTCCTGGCGCCAGTCCCGGCCTTCACCCGAAGGGTTTCTACCGACAATCCTTCGTCCCGGCCGATCACTGGCGCTCCCGGTGTTCGCCGCTTCGAAACGCCCACCGGACGGTTCGGTTGCCCCGTCCTCTCCCCTCTTCCGGCCGGTATCGAGAAGCGCGCTCTGCGCCTGCGCGTGGCCGTCGGGCGCCGGCAGGAACAGCAAGGTGAGATGGTACCGGCTCTCGAAATGTTTTCCCGCCGCTTCGAAGGCGGTGCGGCGCTCCTCGTCGACGAGCCAGGAGACCGGGTCCGGAAATTGCGATCGCGGATAGTGCTGGGCCTCGATGCGCTCGGCCTCGAAGAACATTGCCCAGCCGGAGCCAACCCTCTTCAACGCATTGTTGGCGCGGGCGCAAATGCCGACCAGTTCGGCCTCGGTCAAGCTTTCGAGATCAGGCCCGCGGAAAGCGAAGCTGCGCTGGAAACTGCTGTCCTTGTTGAGGACGATGCCGGGCGCGACCAGCGCCGCCCACGGCAGGTGATCGGCCAGGCGGTCGGCGCGCGGGCGGTATTCGGAGAGATTCAGCATGCCCAGAACCCGCGCTGGCGCAGATGCCGGGCAAGCACGGTCAAGAAATCCGGGTCGCGGCGGGCGGCAAGGACGCTGAGGGTGTGGCAGGCGATCCAGAGAACGAGGCCATTGCTGCAGGCCGAGGCCGATCGCCGCGGCCACGGTACCGTTGAGAATGGCGATGGCGCGCGGCGCGCCGCCGAGCAGGATCGGCTCGGTCAGCGCCCGATGGACGGGCACTTCAAAGCCTTCGATATGGTTGGAGGCCGCGTGCATCAGATCAGCGCTCCGCCGCCGAAGGAGAAGAAGGAGAGAAAGAAGTTCGAGGCGGCGAAGGCGATGGACAGGCCGAAGACGATCTGGATCAGCCGCCGGAAGCCGCCGGACGTTTCGCCGAAGGCGAGCGTCAGGCCGGTGACGATGATGATGATGACCGCGACGATCTTGGCGACCGGGCCCTGGACGGATTCGAGGATCTGCTCGAGCGGCTGCTCCCACGGCATGCCGGAACCCGCCGCATGGGCCGGGGCGGCCAACAGAAACGTCAGCGCGATGACCGTTGGAACCTGAAACATGCTGCGCATCGGCCGTCGCCTCACAGAGCCTGCAATTGCGGTTGGGTAAGCGCGGCAACCGTGTAGTCGCCGCGTCGTCGAGGCCGGTGACCTCGGCGATCGTTTCGATCCGGCGCGAGTTGCCGCGCCCGGCGATGAAGACGATGAGATCGATGGCTTCGGCGATCAGCCGTCGCGGCACGGTAACGACGGCCTCCTGGCAGAGCTGCTCGATGCGGTAGAGGGCGGATTTCGCCGAATTGGCGTGCACCGTGCGATGCCGCCCGGATGCCCGGTGTTCCAGGCCTTCAGCAGGTCGAGGGCTTCGCCGCCCCGGACCTCGCCGACGATGATCCGGTCGGGTCGCAACCGCAGCGTCGAGCGAACGAGATCGGCGAGCGACACGGCATCGCGCCGGGTGCGCAACGCCACGCAGCCCCTGGCCGCGCATTGCAGTTCGCGGGTATCCTCGATCAGGATCACCCGCTCGTCGCTTTGGGCGATTTCGGCGAGCAGTGCATTAGCGAGCGTGGTCTTGCCGCAGGAGGTGCCGCCGGCGATGAGGATGTTGCGGCGATTGCGGACGGCGCGCTTCAAGCCCTCGGCTTCGACCGGCAGCATGATCCGGTCGGCGACATAATCGGCGAGCGCATAGACGCGGGCCGCCGGCTTGCGGACGGCAAAGCACGGTCCGAGCGATACCGGCGGCAACAGCCCCTCGAAGCGCTCGCCGCTAAGACCGTTTCCATGGACCGGCAGTTCGGCGCTGACGATCGGATTGTCGACGTGCACTTCGGTGCGAACATGGGAGGCAACGAGCCGGATGATGCGCTCGGCCTCGGAGCGATGGATCCGGATACCGGTATAGACGATGCCCTGCCCGAGCCGGTCGAGCCGCAACGCGCCATCCGGATTGACCATCACTTCGATGACGCCGGGATCGGCGAGCGCCTCGGCGATCGCCGGTCCCATGGCGGTGCGCAGCATGGCCCGGCGGCGGCCGTCGGCTTCCGGGTGGGAGGTCATTGCCTGCCTCCTTCCTCATCGTCGTGGCCGAACGAGCGTTTGCCGGATGCCATCTGGCGGCCGACCTGGTCGATGAACCGCTGGAAGCGCTCCTGGCCGACGGCGCGCGCCGCCTTGTCCGGCTCGGGCGTGTGGGCGTTCAGCGTCAGGAAGAAGCGGACGAAGAGGGCGAGGCTTTCGATCAGGACGTGGACGTCGCGCCGGATCAGCGCGCTTTCGCGCGACAGGCGGTCGAGACCGATCTTGAGCGCCTCGTCGATCTCATGGGCGCCGCGCCGTTGAGGAACTGGCGCAAGGCGTCGGCGACAATCGCCGATTTGGAAGCGCCGGGTTTGGCGGCCAGCGCATCGAGCTGGCCGGCCAGTTCCTCGTCGAAATAGAGATTGAACCGCGGCTTCATCGTCCCCATCCTTGCGCTCGCATTCGCGTTGCGCTGTTGGAACGAGGATCGCCGAAGCCTCCGGAATCCCGTATCGCCGTTATGTACGCCCGATTGCGACGGCAATGCCTTAGCGGTCAGAACGCTTCCGTGGCGGCGCTTGTGGACAAAGTCATGGAACCGGGCGCGAACGCAGGGTGCGACAGCATTTCGCAGAAAGTAACCGTTCGACACCTTTTCTTGATGTCATCGAACATTCACATCTTGACATATCACCGTTCGATGCCATATCTGGATGTAATCGAACGGTGTCTCCATGCTGCTGCGAACCCCTATCGATCTTGGCGCCGCCATCCGCGACAAGCGCCGTCGCCTCCATCTCGGCCAGGACGACCTCGCCAAACAGGTCGGGGTCAGCCGCAAATGGATCATCGACGTCGAGAAGGGCAAGCCGCGCGCCGAGATCGGCCTTCTTTTGCGCACGATCGAGGCGCTCGGCCTTCGCCTGACGGTCGACCAGGTTTCTGCCGGCACGGGAGAACCGATTCCTGCCGCTACCGCACCGGACATCGACGGGGTGCTCGAACGCGCACGGAATCGCAACCCGTGAATGCGGAACTCGTCGCGGTACTGAACGGATACGAGATCGGGCGGGTCCATCGCGAGCGCCGGGGTCGGCTCAGCTTCGCCTATGCGGATGCATGGCGCGCCGCGCGCGGCGCCTATCCCTTGTCGCTGTCGATGCCGCTTGCCGCGACCGAGCACGGCCATCGGCCGGTCGAAGCCTTCTTGTGGGGCCTGTTGCCCGACAGCGAGGCGGTGCTCGACCGCTGGGCGCGCCGGTTCCAGGTCTCGGCGCGCAATCCGTTCGCCCTGCTCTCCCATGTCGGCGAGGATTGCGCTGGCGCCGTGCAATTCGTCCGTCCCGACCGGCTCGATGCGGTCATGGGCGAAGGCGCGGCGGCGGTCGAATGGCTGGACGAAGCCGCCGTTGCCGAACGGCTTCGGACCTTGCGCGCCGATCACGCAGCGTGGCGAATTCCGAGCGACACCGGCCAATTCAGCCTGGCAGGCGCGCAGCCGAAGACCGCGCTTCTCTGCGAGAACGGCCGCTGGGGCGTGCCGTCGGGCCGCACGCCGACGACGCACATCCTGAAGCCCCCGACCGGGGAGTTTGACGGTCATGCCGAGAATGAGCATCTGTGCCTCCGGCTTGCCGCAGCGCTTGGCCTCATCGTCGCGCGGTCCGAAGTCAGACGGTTCGGCGACGAGGTTGCCATCGTCATCGAGCGTTATGACCGCCAGCGGTCCGACACCGGTATCCTGCGCGTGCACCAGGAGGATATCTGCCAGGCGCTGGCTGTCCTGCCGACCCGCAAATACGAGAACGAGGGCGGGCCGGGAGCGCGCGCAGCGGTCGAACTGCTGCGGAGCGCTTCGGGCCGGCCGCAGGAAGACGTGCAACGGTTTGTCGACGCGCTCGCATTCAACTGGCTGATCGCGGGCACCGACGCGCATGCCAAGAACTATTCGCTATTGATCGGCGCCGAAGGCCGTGTGCGCCTTGCGCCGCTCTACGACATTGCCAGCATCCTGCCTTACGGTTTCAACCTGCAACGCGTCCGTCTTGCCATGAAGATCGGCGGCGAGTACCGCCTGCGTGACGTTGGACCGCAGCAGTGGCGCCGGCTTGCGACCGGTCTAAAGCTCAATGCCGATGATCTCTTTGGTCGCGTCCGCGCGATTACCACCATGCTCCCCGACCATCTGGCCGACATTCGCCGGACTGCAGAAGCAGACGGGCTCGACCATCCGCTCACAGGGCGGCTTGCCGATGCGCTTGTCGAGCGCGCGAAGCTTTGTTGCGAAGCCATTGACCGAAGCATCGCTGGTTTTTCGTCCAACGGATGACCGGATACGGGTGCCGGTCGAATTCTGGCATCAGAAGCCCGGCAGGAGGTCCTTGTCCTGGCCTGACCCTTCATTGACGCCGTAGGCGCGCGTAACGCTGGACAGCCGGTCCATGGCGCGCCGGTCGGCAACCGTATCCGTCTCGTCTTCCAGGATAGCAAGCAGGTCCCCTTGCTTCGGCTGCGGTTGTTTGCTCGCACGCTCGCCCGGCAAGCCGGGATGGCGCTGCTGCTGCAATCCGCCTTCGCCATCGTTGGCAAAGTGCGTGGATTGATCGTCGGACGGCAGCAATCTCTCGTCGGTGCCGCGCACCTGGCCGCTCCAGTCGTCGGAACGCAGCGCCGGCTTGTCGCGATAGCCGCCTTCGGAAAGAACCGGCGCGCGCAGCACACGCTCCGTAAAATTGCGATCCTCATAGTAGCGCAGCTTCCTTGCCCGGATCGGCGCCAGGCCGGAGACCAGAACCAGTTCGTCCGTCGGTGGCAATTGCATCACCTCGCCGGGGGTAAGCAGCGGCCGGGCGGTTTCCTGGCGGCTGACCATCACATGGGAGAGCCAGGGCGCCAGCCGGTGGCCGGCATAGTTGCGCTGCGCCCGGAGCTCGGTCGCCGTGCCCAGTGCGTCCGAGATGCGCTTGGCCGTGCGTTCGTCGTTCGAGGAGAACGCGATGCGGACGTGGCAATTGTCGAGGATAGCATTGTTCTCGCCATAGGCCTTGGAAATCTGGTTGAGGCTCTGGGCGATGAGATAGGCGCGGATGCCATAGCCGGCCATGAAGGCGAGCGCCGTCTCAAAGAAGTCGAGTCGCCCCAGCGCCGGAAACTCGTCGAGCATCATCAGGAGCTGATGTTTGCGCGATTTCCTGGGATCGCCTTCGAGCCGTTCCGTTAGCCGCCGGCCGATCTGGTTCAGGACCAGCCGCACCAGCGGCTTGGTCCGCGAAATGTCCGAAGGCGGAATGACGAGGTAGAGCGACACCGGCCGCCCGGCGTCCATCAGGTCGGCGATGCGCCAGTCGCAGGCTGCCGTCGTCGCCGCCACGGTCGGATCGCGATAGAGACCGAGAAATGACATCGCGGTCGACAGCACGCCGCTGCGCTCGTTCTCCGACTTGTTCAGTACCTCGCGCGCCGCGGAGGCGACGACTGGATGGACCTTGGGGTGGTCCGCGGTGCCGAGATGGTTGGTTGCCATCATTCGGCGAAGCGTGTGCGCAAAGCTTTGCTGCGGGTCGGACAGGAAAGCGGCGACACGCGCCAGCGTCTTCTCTTCCTCCGCATAGAGCACGTGCAGGATGGCGCCGACGAGCAGGCTGTGGCTGGTCTTCTCCCAGTGGTTCCGCCGCTCTAGCGCGCCTTCCGGATCGACCAGAATATCGGCGATGTTCTGGATGTCGCGGACCTCGTCCGGCCCCTTGCGCACCTCGAGCAGCGGGTTGTAGCGCGCCGAACGCGGATTGGTCGGATTAAACAGCAGGCAGTGCGAGAACTTCGACCGCCAGCCGGCGGTCAACTGCCAGTTTTCGCCCTTGATGTCGTGGATGACCGCCGAGCCGGTCCATGTGAGCAGCGTCGGCACGACCAAACCCACGCCCTTGCCGCTGCGGGTCGGCGCAAAGGCCATGACATGCTCCGGACCGTCGTGGCGCAAATATCGGTCCTTGAGGCGGCCGAGGAAGAAGCCGGCCGGCCGAAACAGGCCGGCCCTTTCGATCTCGCGCTTCGACGCCCAGCGCGACGAGCCGTAAGTGGTAACGTGTCGGCTTTGCCGCGCGCGCCACAGCGAGCCGACAATCGCGGATGCACAACCCATGAAGCCGCTTGCCGCCGCAAGCATGCCCGCCTTGTCGAAGACCTCCGGCGCATAGGCCTCGTAGTGGTACCACCAATCAAACAGCCTCCACGGCTGATAGACCGGCCAGCCGAACAACTCGAACCAGGAGCCGCCGAGCCTCGCTTGATAGTCGAGCATGCCTGCAGCCCACTGCGTCGCCGCCCAGACGCCGAGAATGACGATGGCGAAGATGACGGCGATCTGGCCGATCAGCAGCTTGGTCGGGGTCATCGTCCTTGCCCTGAAACAATGCAAACCGAACAAGGATAGCCCAGGATAATTGTTATGCTTATGACGGTATTGCGCGATTCTCTGCGACCTATTGCGGTTTCGGCCTTTCGCGAGGATTCGCCGGCGGCTTGTTCGGGTCCCAGGAGAAAGCCGGGGGACAAGCTATTGCTTACTGAGCCCAGGCGACGCCGTGAATCGTCGTGGAACGGGCGAACACCCCATCACTGCGCTCGCTATTTAAGCGGACTTACGTTGGCATATCCGTTAATTAAACAGATGGCGTATTGCTTAATTAACGCTCATTGGCTCATTGTCACGAAATGGCGAACACCAACGCAACCGATTCACGGTTCGGACGCTTTGTTGACACGCCCGTCGGAGGGGAGGTTGTGCGCGCTTTCGTGCCGCCACCGCTGCCGCCACGACCGCCGATCGATGTCATGTCGCTTCTGCCGCATCTGGGTCTCGCCGAGCGGGCACTTGGCCGCCTCGACGGGATTACGACGCTGCTGCCGCGCCAGGAGCTGTTTCTCTACATGTACGTTCGCAAGGAGGCGGTGCTCTCGTCCCAGATCGAGGGCACACAATCGACCTTGACCGACCTTCTGCGCTTTGAGACAGAAGCGCAGGCCGGCGAACCGATCGACGACATCCGCGAAGTCTCCAACTACGTCGATGCCATGATGTATGCGCTGGAGCGGCTAAAAGACCTGCCGCTCTCGCTTCGGCTGATCCGCGAGATGCACGCTCGTCTTCTGCGCGGCGGCCGCGGGGGCCAAAAGAGCCCCGGCGAGTTCCGGCGCTCCCAGAACTGGATCGGCGGCACGCGCCCGGGCAACGCGTTGTTCGTCCCGCCGCCGGTGAGCGAACTTGACGCTTGCCTGGCGGACTTCGAGGCGTTCCTGCATGAAGGTCATTCCAGGCTGCCGGCGCTCATCAAGGCAGGATTGCTTCATGTACAATTCGAGACGATCCACCCCTTCCTCGACGGCAACGGCCGCATCGGACGCCTGCTTGTAACGCTTTACCTGTGCGTCCACGGCGTGTTGCGCAAGCCACTTCTCTATCTCAGCCTCAATCTGAAGCTGCATCGTGCCGACTACTACCGGCTGCTTCAGGAAGTGCGCGAGCGAGGTTCGTGGGAACCTTGGCTGGAGTTCTTCCTGGACGGCGTTGCTGAAACCGCAAACCAGGCCTTCGATGCCGCCACGCGTATCGTCGATCTCTTCGAGGCCGACCGTGAACGCATAACCGCGCAAAGCGCGCGCCCCGGCTCCGCGCTGCGAGTCCACGAACTCTTGCAGCAACATCCTTTCCTGACTGCAGGACAACTTGTCGAACCGACCGGTCTGACCATGCCGACCGTCAACGCTGCCCTCACCGATCTCGCGCGGCTCGGGATCATTGAAGAGGTGACGGGACGAAGGCGTGGGCGCGTGTTCGGTTACCGCAGCTACCTTGCGATTCTGAGCGAGGGCACCGAGCCGTTGCCGGTCAGGGAATGATGACTGGAACGCCTGGCGGCATCAGGCCGGAGACGCTCGACTGATTACGAAACACCCAGCCCCCTCTGCCGATCGAGTGCCCAAGAGATCCCGTCCTTGCGCATGACGCCGGACACTTGCTTGCCAATGTGGCGCTCGAGAACGGGCCACCAGGGGACGAGTGTGAACTCGCGCGATTTCTCGATGACAGCGTATTTCCTGCTGGCAAGCTCGATGGAGCGGGAAAGCGTGCCTTCCACCGGCTCGCCGGAGCGCGTTTCGACATAGGCGAGACCGAGCTGCTCCGAAAGCTGACCGGCAACACGGGCAAGCTCGCGCCGACGCAGGATCGCCAGCATGTTGGCGCGATAGACGATCCGATCCTGTTCCTCGTGAGCGAGACCCTCGGCGATCAGCCATTGCCGGCGGCGGGCTTGCGCCTCGCGCACCTCCCGGCCGAAGCCGGAGTCGCGGCTGGGCTCGGGATGATCCGAGGCGAGTTCGCGGTCGAACCAGGTGGCGCCGTCGGTGCCCACCTGCTGGTCGAGCGTCAGCTGTGACAGCTTCTCCACGATGACTGGCGCTGCGCGAGCTTGTCGGCGTTCGTATTCCACCACCCGGTTGAAATGGTCGGGCGCGATGATCCAGGTTCCGTTGGGCTCGCGGGCAACGCCACCGGTGGCGCAGCGGATGGCCTCGAGCCGCCGCACATGGGTCTCGGCGTATTCCTCGGAGGCGCGAGGATCATGCTTGAGGTGCAGGTCGATGGTATAGCGCCCGTCGTTCGCAGCGGCGACCTCGGCGACGGTTCGGTCCGCTCGCCGAGGCTCGATGGTCTTCGGCGTCACACGGACGATGTTGCCGTCCGGCGTCGGCTCGGTCGCCTCGCCCCTGCCGATGTCGACGTAATGGGTCGAGCGTTCTTGGCGGTCCGTAGATTGACAACCAAACTCGGTCCGGGGCCGGATACACCGCCCCTCCCCCGACGGCATCCCAGAGGCGCTATGCGCTACATTCAAGATCGTATAAGTTGGTCGCGATCCTGCAAATGGGCCAACGATCAATTCGGGGTTCATTCCGTGGAAAAAATCGTCCGAACCGGTCTTGTCGCGCTCATGCTGGGTTTACTGCCGGCTGCGGCAAGCGCCCAATCGTGCAATTCGGTT
>Ga0214472_10004860_pt1 | contig 14148 bp, 10 predicted proteins | sample RVTome_6_FD_207662 | JGI IMG/M metagenome (GOLD analysis project Ga0214472, IMG submission 207662) | Soil microbial communities from uranium-contaminated site in the Upper Colorado River Basin, Wyoming, United States - RVT140D175 | ecosystem: Environmental > Terrestrial > Soil > Contaminated >... | reverse complement strand
GTCGGCACGAACGCGATCGGAACCGCGCTGCATACCGGCCGCATCGTCGCGGTGCGCGGCGCCGAGCATTACCTCGATCGCAACCGTTTCCTGACCTGCGTCGCCACGCCGATCCTCGCGCCCGGCGGCGGCGTGCTCGGCATTCTCGACGTCTCGACCGACGCCCGCGCGAATATTTCGCACGCCGGCGCGCTGCTGCGCACGACGGCGGAGTTGATCGAACACAGCCTGATCGAGCATCTCGACGAAGGTTTCGTCACCGTTCGCTTTCACGCCCGTGCCGAGCTCATCGGCGGCCCGCTTGAAGCCCTCGCGGTATTCGACGAGGACCGCCGGCTCGTTGCCAGCAACCGTGCCGCCCGCGCACTGTTGCGGCTCGACCGCGAACATCCGTGCGCCGCGTGCGATGACTGTTTCTCGACCGCGTGGACGACTCTTGTAGCGTCCGCCGCGCGCGATGGCGGCTTGTTGGCGCTGCGCACGCGCGACGGCCGCAGCTTCATCGCGCGCGCCGAGCTCCGCGCGCCGCCGTCCCCGCTGCCGAGAACTCCCGGTGACGCGGCCGGCGTGCTCCGATCGGACGGCCAGCTCGCGCAAATCAGCGGGCACGACGCCCGCATCGCCGCGGCGGTCGCGACACTGCGCGCCAGCGCCGCGACCCGCGTCCCGCTGCTGATCGAGGGCGAGACCGGCACCGGCAAGACGCACCTCGTTCGCGCATTGCATGCCGACCACCGCCGCCACCTCGACGCCGCGCTGGTCATCATCGACGGTTCGTCGCTGCAAGGCGGGGACGCGCGCGCCGAACTCGCGCGGGCGGCAGAGCGTGCCGCCGGCGGCACGCTGTTCATCGTTGAAATCGACGCGCTGCCGAATGCAGTACAAAGGGAACTCTTCGAGCGCCCGGCTGTGCACGACGCGCCGCACGTCATTGCCGCAAGCCGTAACCCGGTCGCGGAACGGGTCGACAGCGGACGCCTCGATCTGAAGGCCTTCGACGCGGCCGGAGGAGCCCGTCTCAGCCTGCCGCCGCTGCGCGAGCGCGACGATTTCGACGACCTCGTGCGGCTCTTCGTGCGCGAGGCCTGCTCCGACCGCCCGATCTACCTGTGCTCCGACGCGCTCGCGCTGTTGCGGCGTCACCGCTGGCCGGGCAACCTCAGGGAACTGCGCAATCAGCTCAGACTGATTCTCGCGCTCATGGGTGACGACGCGAACCAGTTGTGCGCAGAGGATATCCCGTCCGAGTTATTCGACGACGACGACGGCGCGCCATAGTCGCCACTCTCCTCACCTTGCGCACGTAGCTGAACTTGGGCTCGACTTGTTCGTCAGCCGATTCAGCCACATGTAGCGCACGGTCGCTTCCGGTGTCTTGCGCGTCGTGTCGATCATCTCGCGGAACAGGGGGGTGCCGGCGGCATCCGTCGTGTCGAGCACGGTGAGCCCGACGAGCGCGGGCGCGTCCCCGCTCGCCAGGGCTCCTAGAACTCGTAGCGCACGCCTCCGAAGATCTGCTGCTGGCGGCCCGCGACCATGCCGTCGACACGGCTCACAAGATACTTGCGGTCGGCGAGATTGTGGCCGCTCAGGAAGTAGGTGGTATTGCCGGCACGCGGACGGTAGGTGATCGACGCATTGAACAGCGTGTAGGCCGGGATGTCGCCGGACAGCCCCGACAGCGCCGCATCCACCGGCGGCAGCACGCGGGCGAAGGTGTCGGGCTCCTGGCGGCTCACATGGTCGGCGCCGATGCGCGCATCGATGCCGACGGGGTGCTGATAGCCTAAGCTGATCGATGCCAACTGGCGCGGCGCATACGGCAGCCGGTCGCCCTTCACGATGCCGTCGTCGGGGTCCAGGCCATCCTTCCTGAAGCGAGCCACGAACAAGTTCGTATACGAGCCGACCAGATAGACGTTGTGGGCCGTATCGAAGATTCTGCCGAAGTCGATCCGGCCGGCGAGCTCGAGGCCGCTCATCTCCGATTCGCCGCCGTTGATGAACGAGCCGGCACCGTTGTTGATCACGATGTCGTCGAACGCGGTGTGGAACAGCGTCGATTCGAAGGCGACCCCCTTGAAATAGCCGGAACGCACCCCGAGCTCCAAGTTGGTGCTCTTCTCGGGCTTGGTGTCGTCGACCACGGCGGTGTCGGCGGCGCCCCCGGTGCTGATATCGCGGTCCGGCCGGGGCGGCGCGAAGCCGCGGTGCACGCCGGCGAAGACGGTCGTGCCGGCGATCCCGTTCCAGGCCGCACCGAAGCCGGGCAGCACCTCGGTGCGGGTACTGGTGCGCTTCGACTCGGGGTTGTTCTGCGGCTGGCCGTCGGCGCGCCGCACGTCGGTGCGGATCCGGACGTCCTCGATCCGGACGCCCGGAGTGAGCGACCAGTCGCCGACATGGAAGGTGTTCTGCGCGTACCAGGACTTCGCTTCGACCTCGATGTCGATCAGCTCGCGATGCCCGGTGCCGCCATTCACGCTGAAGAAGCTCTCCGCGAAGGACTGGCTCTGGAAGCGTGGGTCGGCGCCGCGGAACTGGTTCCGCTCGATGTCTTCCGAGTGGTAGCGCAGGCCGATCACCGCGTCGCTTTCGACGCCGAACAGGCTGTGGCTGAAATCGAGGCGTGGCTCGACGCCCCAGTACTCATACTCGCGCGGGCGCCAGCGCCCGCCACACGCGGCCGCATTGGCTTCGGTGGCCGCGGTGCCGCAGCGATCGAGCTCGGAGAAGCCGGTCGAGTTGTTCTCCGCGTCATCGAATCCGCCCGGGTCGTTGATCTGGCGGAAGGACGCGCGCTCCGAGCGCGCGTGATAGACCTGTGTGCTGAGCAGGCTTCGCTCGCCGAAGCGGAATTCGTGCTTGAGCTGGAGGCTGGTGCGCTCGTGCTGGAACTTGTCCTGCTTGCCGGTCGGCGCCTGGAAGGCGTCCTGCTCGTATTCGAGGGTGCCCAGCCCGGTCTCCGAGATGTGCGAATCCTCTTCGTAATAGCTCGCCTTGGCGATCAGCTTGTGGCGCGGGGCGACATTCAGCTCGCCCTTCAGGGTGTACTCCCTGACATCGAAGTCGTGGTTATCGCGAACCCCGTCGCCCTTTTTCTGCAGCACGTCGAGCATGAGGCCGCCGAGGCCGCCGCCGTAGCCGACGTTGGCGTGCACGCCGTGGAAGTCGTTGTTGCCGAGGGTAGCCACCACACTGCCGGCCAGCCCGGCGGCAGGCACCGGCCTGGTGACGAAGTTGATCATGCCGCCCACCGTCTGCGGACCGTACAGGATCTGACCGGATCCCTTGACCACTTCGATGCGTTCGACGCGGTCGAGCGGGGTCGAGTAGTGTGCGGATGGATCGCCGTACGGCGCCAGGAACAGCGGCATGCCGTCCTCCAGCAGCAGGGTGCGCGAGGTGCGACGCGGGTCCATGCCGCGCACCCCGATGTTCAGGCCGAGGCCGAACGAGTCCTCGCCGACGCTGTGCACGCCGGGCGTCTGGTTGAGCGCCTCCTTGACCGAGAACGGCTGCCGTGCCTCGAGTTCGTCCTTATCGACGACGGCGAACGAGCCGGGAACCGATTCGAGCCTGTCGGGGAGGATGCCTTTGACGACCACCGGCGCCAGCATCAGTTCCGCTGCCTCCTGCGCCGCCGCGACGGAGGCAGCGAGTGTCGCCAGTACTGCAACGGTGATGTGGGTTGGCTTGGGATGCATTGGATCTCCTCGGCTGACGCGTTCAATTCGGTAAAGAAAATACTAAGGTGAACGAGTGCTCCGAGACCCGGGAAGAACTCCCGGGAAAACAGGCAGAATCTCCCGGTCCGCGCCGGCATACCGCAATCCGGAGCCGCCGCCCCGTCCCCCTTCGGCGAAACGGCGACGACGACACTGGCGCGATCGCCAATTTCGTCGCCGCGTTCGCCGACATCGCCCGCCGCCCCGGGCCGTCGACGAAGAGCCGGTGCTCAAGCAGGATGGGATGTTCGGACGGCCGGGCGACAGTTTCGAGGAGGACGGCGCGCGCCGGCGGCGACCGCGATCTGGATCGTTACGTGCGGTGCCCGGTGCTCGGCGGGAGCGCTGGCGCGCCAATTCTTTCAGACACTGCGGCAGAGCGGCGCCGGCATCGGACGGTTGCAGATTCAGGTAGTGGAGCGCCGCCCAGTGCTCGGGCGCCGCTCCCGTGCCGACAGGCGCACCTGGCGTTCGCCCGCCGGCCCCCTGTCGAAGAGCGTCACCGGGCTGCCCACGGCATAGGTCAGGACGATCGGCTCGGAGAACCAGCCCGGGTCCGCCTCTGATCCACGTTACCGTGCCTCCTGCCCCATACGCCCGACCACATGCCTCGCCCCCCGGGTCAGGTCGGCTCTACTCGACGTAATGCCCGACGCCGACCAGCGAGCCGTTCACGCGGCGCACATACGAGCGCTTCTTCTCGACGCGGTTCGTCACCGGGTTGCGCCAGACGTAGTCGACGCTGGCTTCGTCGGCGCTCTTCAGCTTTTCGATCATCTCGGCGACGATCGCGTGCCCTTCGGCGTCCTTGAGGCCGCTCGCGTCGGTATCGGACAGCGCCGGATTCATGCCCATCGCCTCGAAGCGCCCGCTGTCGAGATTGATCATGAATACATAGAGATCGTCCTTGACGAACGCGCCCCGGCGGTCGTTGAACGCGACCGCGGCCTTCGCCGGACCTTCGGCGCGCGCGAGTTCGACCGCCTGCGCGAGCATGCCGCGCGCGGCGTCGGCGCTCGCGCGCGGCGCCGAGTAGCCGACGCCGACGACATAGTTGCCGACCTTGCGCACGTAGCTGACCTTCGGCTCGACCTTGTTCGTCAGCCGATTCAGCCACATGTAGCGCACCGTCGCTTCCGGTGTCTTGCGCGTCGTGTCGATCATCTCGCGGAACAGCGGGTTGCCGGCGGCGTCCGTCGTGTTGAGCACGGTGAGTCCGACGAGCGCCTCGGGCGCGTCCCCGCTCGCATGGAAGACGCCCTTGTCGTCGATGACGAAGACGTACAGATCCTTGCGGACGAACTGCCCCTTCTGATTGTTGAACGCGGCGAACGCGCGTTCCGGACCGTTCGCCTCGATATAGGCCACCGCCTGGTCGAACAGCACGCGTGCCTCGCGCGGGGTGGATCGATCGGCGGCGACCGCCGCTAGCGACAGCCCGGCCGCGAACGTGGCAGCAAGCAGGTATTTCGAACGGATAACACGTTTCATCGGGCAATCTCCTACGGTTCTGGAATCGATCAATTACAGCCGGGCATGCTCAGCAGGTGGTTTCGGCCGGGAACTCCACCAGGCCGTGGCGCACCGCGAGCCTGAGCAGCTTGAAATCGTTGTCGGCATCGAGCTTGTGACGAATCGTCGAGAGGTGATTGAGGATCGTCTTCGGGCTCAGATGCATCCGGCTCGCAATGCACGAGGCGGCTTCGCCGCTCGCGGCCATGCGCAGCACCTCGAACTCGCGCGGGGTGAGTCGGGCGAGGATCTGCTCTCCGTCGAGCGAGGCCGAGGCCAGCGCCTGGGCGATATCGGCACACAGCACGCGGCGACCGGCCGCCACCGCACGGATTGCATTGAACATCTCGTCGGGTTCGCTGCTCTTTGTCAGGTAGCCGAGCGCACCGGCGCGCATCGCCTGCGTGATGAAGCCCGGATTGTCGTGCATCGACAGCACCAGTACCTTCAGCCCTGCGTCGCGCGCGAGCATGCGGCGAATGGCCTCGATGCCGCTCGATCCGCGCAGGCTCAGGTCGACCACCGCCACGTCGATGCCCCCCTCCAGCAGGCACGCATAGGCCTCGTCCGCCGTCCCCGCCTCGGCCACGACCTGCAGGCCGGGCTCGGCGTCGATCAAGCGCCGGTAGCCGGTACGGACCACGGCGTGATCATCAAGCAACAGAATCCGGATCATCGTGCACACCTCCATGGTGATCGATCGGCAAACGTAATGTGAGGCACAAGCCGCCCAACGGCGAGTTTCCGGGCTCGAGCGCGCCGCCGGCCATCTCCGCCCGCTCGCGCATGCCCAACAGCCCGCCGCGCGCATTGCGGACAACCTGCGCGGCCCGCCCGCAGCCGTCGTCCTCCACCACCAGCACCACCGCCGCAGGCTCCACCAGGAGCCGTACGCTCACCCGGCTCGCGCCCGCGTGACGGAGCACATTGGTGAGCCCCTCCTGCAGCGTTCGGTACAGCGCCAGTCCGGCGGCGGCGCTCAGCACCGGCAGCGAGGGAGCAAGCTCGGCATCGACCGCGACCTGCGGCGATCGCATCCGCCAGTTGTCGATCAGCTCGCGCAATGCATCGCGCATGCCCAACCCTTCGAGTCCGTGCGGACGCAACTGGCGGAGCAGGCCGCGCACGTGCGCCGCCATGCGCCCCGATTCGCTGCGGATGTCACGTGCGCACTCGGCGAGCGCGGCGGGCTCGGCAGTGGCCGAGTGGCGCTCGACGAACGCGGCGCCGGCACCGATGGCGGTCAGCGACTGGCCGAACTCGTCGTGCAACTCGCGTGCCAGTTCGCGCCGCTCCGACTCCTGAAGCTCCAGCACGCAGCGTGCGAGGCGACGTTCGTTGGCGCGCGCACTGGCGAGGGCGTAGGCCAGATGGTCGATCGATGCGGCGATGCGGCCGAATTCGCGCAGCTCGAAGGGCGGCAATCCCGGCCGCAGATCCCCGCGTGCCAACCGTTGCAGACCGTCCTCCAGGGCGCGCACCGGGCGCAGCGCGCGATCCGCGGCACACCAGGCGGCCGCCACCGCCGCCAGCGCGAACACGGCGAGCACCGCCAGCATGCCTGCGGCCTCGCCGACGATCTCGCGTACTTCGCTGCCCGGATCGGCCCGGATCACGATCGCCTCGCCATTGCCGAGTTCGATGCGTCGTGCCGTGAGCAGCGCCGCGTCCACGCCACTCAGGCGCGCCAGGAAGCTCGTCGGCCCGCCGTCTGTACCGGAAGGAAGCGATTGTCCAGAACTTGAACGGTCGAGCGTGACCTGAACGTGGCGCAGTTCCTCGTCGGCGAGGAGGCGCCGCACCTCGCCGCTGCCGCGCTCGCGCGCCTCGCTGATGGTGAGCATCAGTTCGACAAGCCGGGTCGACGCGGCGAGTTCATCGGCCACGTCTTCACGCAGGCTCGATCCGATGACGAGCACGGCGGCGACCAGCAACGCGAGCGAGGCGCCCGACAGAAACACCAGCAAACGCACCCGCAGATCCACCCGTCACCCCGCGTCAGCGATCCATCTTGCGGCCACGCATGAAGCATGCCATCGGGAACGAGCATGCCATCCCGGCTTCCGGACGCCGACTTCGAAAACTGCCGCGGTTGCCCGACCGGCTGGTAGCCGATCCAACGCCCGATGTACGGAGCCCATGCCATGCCGATCGCCAACGCCACGAAACCTCGTCTCCCACGCCTGCATGCGGTGCTCGCCGGGCTCGCGCTCGCTTTCGCCACGGCGGCCTCGGCCACCGTGCCGCAGGCGCCCCGGGTCGACACCTCCGCGCTGCCGGCCTCACCGAACCCTGGCCGGCCGAAAACCCCTACCGCGGCAATGCCCCCGCGCAGCCGACGTCGGCCGTGCCGCCTTCAACCAGGCCTGTGCCGGTTGCCACGGCACGGACGCCGGCGCCTCGCACAGCGCCGCCCCCGATCTGCGACGACTCGGCCGTAGCTGCGCTCGGGTGCGCGACCCCGGACTGCGGCAGCGCTGTCTGCAGGACGCGAATCACTACTTCCGGAAGTCGGTGCTGAAGGGCAAGACCAAGGTCGGGATCGAACACATGCCGGCTTGGGAAGACGTCCTGACGCCGGAACTGGTGTGGGCGATCCGCAGCTTCGTGGAATCGCGCGATGCGCCCCGCAACTGACCGCGCGGCCACCATGCACACTCACCGGCAACGCGCGCAGGTCAACAAAAAGCGGCACCTGCGCTTTCGCACAGGTGCCGCCGTCCGGCACGCAAACAACGCCCGCTGCGGGCGGGCGCTCAGCGCATCAGGACTTGTGCAGCTTGAACACCCACACCGAACCGCCCTGCTCGAGGAAGTTCACGCGCTTGGCGACGTCACCGCCCCACAGCGGCACGGCCCCGCCCCAGCCGGAGACGACGGCGATGTACTGTTCGCCGTTGTCTTCCCAGCTGATCGGCGGCGCGATGATCCCGGAGCCGGTCTGGAACTGCCAGACTTCCTTGCCGCTCGTCGCGTCGATCGCCTTCAGATAGCCTTCCGGCGTACCGTAGAACACCAGGTTGCCGCCGGTTGTCAGCACCCCGCCCCACAGCGGCGCGTTGTTCTTCACTTCCCAGACGATCTTGCCGTTGACCGGATCGACCGCGCGCAGCGAGCCGATGTAGTCCTCGTGCAGCGGCTTGATCGTGAAGCCCGCGCCGAGGTAGGCGGCGCCGCGCTTGTACGACACCGGCTCGTTCCAGATGTCCATCGCCCATTCATTGGCCGGCACGTAGAAGTAGCCGGTCTTCGGGCTGAACGCCATCGGCATCTGGTTCTTGCCGCCGAGGAAGGACGGCGCGTTGAGCACCGTCGCGCCCTTCTTGCCGTCGCCGCCGGCTTCGGTGAACGGGTTGCCGGGGCGCTTCGCGTCGTCGTAGATCGGCCGCCCGGTGTTGAGGTCGATGCCTTTCGCCCAGTCGATCTGCTTGACGAACGGGAACGCGTTGAGCAGCTTGCCGTTCGTGCGGTCGTTGACGAAGAAGAAGCCGTTGCGGTCGGCCTTGCCGCCGGCCTTGATCATCTTGCCGCTCTTCGGGTCCTTGTATTCGAAGGACACGAATTCGTTCACGCCGTCGTAGTCCCAGCCGTCGTGCGGCGTCGTCTGGTAGTGCCAGACGATCTTGCCGGTATCGGGATTGATCGCGACGGTCGAGGAGGAGTACAGATTGTCACCCGGACGCAGGTGACTGTTCCACGGTGCCGGGTTGCCGGTGCCGATGAAGATCAGGTTTACGTCCGCGTCGTAGTATGCAGAAAGCCACGGCGCCGCGCCGCCGGTCTTCCACAGGTCGCCAGGCCAGGTCGCGTTCGTCGTGCCCGAGATGCCGTTGTCAACCTGCTTGCCGGCCGGATCGTATTTGAAGCCCATGTGGCCTTCGACCATCGGCCGCGTCCAGACGAGCTTGCCGGTCTTCGCGTCGCGCGCATCGACCCGCCCGACGATGCCGAACTCGCCGCCGGAGTTGCCGGTGATGACCATGCCCTTGACGATCTGCGGCGCGGCGGTGAAGGAATAGCCCGCCTTGTAGTCCTCGATCTTCTCCTTCCATACGACCTTGCCGGTGTCCTTGTTCAGCGCGACGAGCTGCGCGTCGAGCGTGCCGAAGATCACGAGGTCGCCGTAGATCGCCGCGCCGCGGTTGACGACGTCGCAGCACGGCATGATGCCGTCGGGCAGACGGTGCTCGTATTTCCACAGCTTCGCGCCGGTTTTCGCGTCGAGCGCGAACAGGCGGCTGTAGGACGCGGTGACGAACAGTTTGCCGTCGTGGACGAGCGGCTGCGACTGCTGGCCGCGCTGCTTTTCGCCGCCGAACGAGAACGACCACATCGGCACGAGGTCTTTGACCGTCTCGGTATTGATCTGTGCGAGCGGGCTGAAGCGCTGTCCCTTCGTGCCGAGGCCGTACGTGACGACCTGCGTCGTGTTGGAGGCGTCGTTGAGGATGTCGGCGTCGCTCACTTCTTTCGCCTGGACGGTCCCGAAACCCGCGAGAGCGAGTGCGAGTACTGTGGCTGCGAGAGGCCCGCTTGCGGTTTTACGGATTTTCTCCATTACCTTCCTCCTGGTTTCTAGTCATATTGTTTGGGACGGCCTTCCGGGACGCTGGTGCGCCCCGAATCGCCAGCGGTTAGCGCAAGCGGCGTGCCACCGCTGAAAGCCGCGTGGAACCTCGGTTTTCGTCATGAAACGCCGCGGTGGACGCGGTGTCGATGTTGCGAATGACAGCAGGTGTCCCATTTCGGAACACGAGTCCTCGCCGCAGCGGATCCGCTCGGCGGCTCTCGCAGCGGCACGGTCCTTGCTTTATAAACGGCCATATGACGAGGGCGAGCACGGATCGCCCCGCGGAGGAGACCGATGACAAGCAGTCGCCCGAACGCCGGCGGCGCGCGCGCCGCCCTTGCCGCATTTTCGGCACTCGCCGCGCTGGCGGCCGGGGTTCCCGCCGGGGCGGCCCCGACGTCGCCGGTTCAGCGCGACGCGCCCGCGCGGGCCGACGCGCGCGACCCACTCGAGTCGGCGCGCTGGGGCGACATGCACCAACTGTTCTTCGCCGCCCAGCCGGTCGTCTTCGACGCCCGCGTGAAGGTCGGCGGCCCGGCGGTCGCCGAGGATCCGCTGAACGTGCCGATCAGCGTCGATGCGAGCGCGCTCGACGGCGTCGAGGAAGTGCTCGTGTTTGCCGACTTCAACCCGATCCTGAAAGTGCTGAGCTTCCGCCCTGCGGGGTCGAAGGCGAGCCTCGGCTTCCGGCTGAAGCTGCAGCAGTCGTCGCCGGTGCGTGCGGCGGCGCGTACCGGCGACGGTACCTGGCACGTCGGCGGCACCTGGGTGACGACGACTGGCGGCGGCTGCACGGCGCCTTCGACCGGATCGGGTTCGCCCGAGTGGCAGGAACGGCTCAACGACGTCAGTGGCCGCGTCTGGCCCCGCGTCGATGGCGGCGAACGCCTGCGACTGCGGATCATCCACCCGATGGACACCGGTCTCGCCCCGGGCATCCCGGCCTTCCATATCGAGGATCTGAGCCTCACCGACGCGACCGGCGCCGAGCTGATGCACATCCGGACCTTCGAACCGGTCGCCGAGAATCCGCTCTTCACGATCGATCTGGCCGCCCCTGCCGCAGACGGCCGCATCCACGCGCGCGGCCGCGACAATAACGGCAACCGCATCGACGCGTGGGTGACGCGATGACCGCCCGCCCTCGCCTGCGCATCTCGCTGCGCCTGACGCTTGCCGCGCTCGTGCTCGCGGGCGGCGCGCGGGCGGCGGAGACGGCGACCGGCGCCGACGCGATGAAGCCCGCGGAGCCCCGACGCGCCACCGTCGGCGCGAGTATCGCCGTCGTGCCGCGAACCGCACCCTCGACGCAATTCGCCTCGCCCCAATTCGACTACCGCCTCGAACCCCGCCGCATCGCCGACGGCGTGTTCGTGCTGGTCGGCCGCACCGAAGACTTCTCGACGACGAACGGCGGCAACATCGTCAACACCGGCTTCATCGTCGGCCCGAGCGGCGTCATCGTCATCGACACCGGCCCGTCGCGCCGCTACGGCGAACAGATGCTCGCGGCGATCCGCCGCGTCACCGACCGGCCGGTCGTGCTGACGGTGAACACCCATCATCATCCGGATCATTTCCTCGGCAATCAGGCCTTTCCCGTCGACTCGATCGCCGCGCTGGCCGAAACCCGCCGCGGCATCGAAACCGACGGCGAAGCGTTCAGCACGAACCTGTACCGCATGGCGGGCGACTGGATGGCCGGTACCGAGGCGATCGCACCGTCTCGCACGATCACTGCGGGACGGACGAGCGTCGGCGGACGCGACCTGGAGTTCGTCGCGCTCGACGGCCACACCGGCGCCGATCTCGTCGTCGTCGACCACGCGAGCGGCACCGTCTTCGCCGGCGACCTGCTGTTCCACGGCCGCGCCCCGACGACGCCGCACGCGGAGCCGACGCGTTGGCTCGCCGCCCTCGACCGGCTCGAAGCGCTGCCGGCGCGCCGCTGGGTGCCGGGACACGGCGAAGTCAGCGAGGATGCGTCCTCGATCCGCGAGACGCGCGCCTATCTCCACTGGCTCGTAACGGCGATCCGCGACGGCGCCGAAGCCGGCCTCGACATCACCGAGATGCTCGCGCAGCCGATCCCGACACGATTCCGCGCGCTCGCCGAAGTCGACCGCGAATATCGCCGCTCGCTGATCCATCTTTTTCCGCGCGCCGAACAGGCGGCACTGGAGGTCCGCGATGAACGGTGAAGCAACCGGCCTGAAGACGCGGATCGGCCTCGTGCTCGCCGCGGCGCTCGCGCTGATCCTCGTCATCGCGGCCGCCGGGTGGGTGCGGGAGACGCGGCGCGCGATCGGCGAGGAAGTGCGGGCCGCGACCCACGTCGCCGAGCAGTGGCTGAACGTGCTGATCGCCGAAACGCTGCGCGACCCCGACGACGCGGGCGCAGGACCGGCGCGACTGATGGCGCACCTGAACGCCGTCGGCCGGCTGCGCGCGAACCAGCTCGAGGTCATCGGTGCGGACGGGGTGCGGCTCTATGTGTCGCCGGAATCGACGTACAAGTCCGGACGATTCGCGCCCGCGTGGTTCGACCACTGGGTCGCACCGGCGCTGCCGTTGCGTCGCTTCGACGCCGGCGACCGCCAGATCGTGCTGCGTCCGGACACGTCGCGCTCGGTGCTCGACGCCTGGGACGACGTGAACGCAGGCCTCGGCTGGGCGGTCGCGCTGCTGCTTCTCGTCGTGCTCGCGGCGCGCGTCGCGCTGACTCGCGCGCTCGCGCCGCTCGCACAGATCGACGCCGCGCTCGCCCGCGGCGCCGACGGGCTGTTCGACCTGCGCCTGCCGAGCTACCGCGTCGCCGAGCTCGACCGCGTCGCGGCGAGCTATAACCGCCTCGCCGACACGCTGGAGCGCACGCGCGCGCAGAATGTGCGGCTCGAGGAAGACCAGGCGTTCGCCCATGCCGTGCAGGCCCGGCTCGAAGAAGAACGGCGCGTGATCGCGCGCGAGCTGCATGACGAGCTCGGCCAGGGCATCACCGCGGTGCGCGCGATATCGGGCGCGATCCTGCAACGCTGCGACGACCAGCCGCAGATTTACGGCAGCGCGCAGGCGATCCTCGCGATGACGGGACAGATGCAGGACGGCGTGCGCGCGATCCTGCAGCGCCTGCGCCCGGCCGCGGCCGACGCCGGCGCGCAGCTCGATCGGGCGGTCGCGAATTACTGCGAGCAGTGGTCCGGCCACCACCCGAACATCCGCATCCGCTGGACGGCGTCACCGCCGGCGGCTCCCGTCGACGAGACGCTCGCCGTCACCGTGCTGCGCCTGCTGCAGGAGAGCCTGACGAACGTCGCGCGCCATTCGGGCGCGTCGCAGGTCGAAGTCCGCCTCGCGTCGGTCGGCGGTCGGCTCGAGCTGCAGGTCAGCGACAATGGCTGCGGCCTCGCCGCAGCGCCGCGCGCCAACCGCTTCGGCCTCACCGGCATGCGCGAGCGCGTCGGCGAGCGCGGCGGCGAACTCCTTCTCGAAGCGCCTCCCGGCGGCGGCCTGCGCGTCTGCGCCCGCTTGCCTCATACCCCTTTGCCCGAGGACCAGACTCATGACAGCGACACTCGATAACTTGCGCCTCCTGCTCGCCGACGATCACGCGGTCGTCCGCATGGGTTTCCGCATGCTGCTCGAAGGCGCCGGCGCGACCGTTGTCGCCGAGGCCGACAGTGGCGAGACGGCGCTCGCCGCATTCGCCGAGCACCGACCGGACGCCGTCGTGATGGACGTGACAATGCCCGGCATCGGCGGACTCGGCGCGCTCGAACGGCTGCTCGCGCATCACCCGAACGCGCGCGTGCTGATGCTGTCCGCGCACGACGACGCCCAGATTCCGCTGCGCGCGCTGCGCGCCGGCGCCACCGGCTATCTGTCGAAGCGCGCCCAGCCGCAGGAGCTCGTGCGGGCGATCGGGCGGGTCGCGCGCGGTCAGCGCTACGTCGACCACGAGCTCGCGCCGCAACTCGCACTCGCGCAGTTCGGCGGCTGCGGCGACCCGGCCGATGCGCTCACCGACAAGGAGTTCGCGGTGTTCCTGCAGCTGGCGCGAGGAAACTCGGTGCAACAGGTCGCGAGCACGCAGCGACTGAGCCCGAGCACCGTCGGCACGCATCTCTATCACATCAAGCAGAAACTCAATGCCGCGAACGCGGCCGAGCTCGCGCTGATCGCGGTGAGGTCGGGGTTGATCGAGGCGTAGTTGGCGATGCTCGGCATAACGCAATGCTCAGCTTATTAAAACCTAAAAACCTGAGTTGCGCGCATGCGAAGTCTCCCGAAATGAGGCAGGCTGCGGGTTCCGAGTCGACGGAAGGAGTCACCCGATGGGTG
>Ga0214472_10004859_pt1 | contig 14153 bp, 12 predicted proteins | sample RVTome_6_FD_207662 | JGI IMG/M metagenome (GOLD analysis project Ga0214472, IMG submission 207662) | Soil microbial communities from uranium-contaminated site in the Upper Colorado River Basin, Wyoming, United States - RVT140D175 | ecosystem: Environmental > Terrestrial > Soil > Contaminated >... | reverse complement strand
ATGGCGGCGATGCCGTCGACCAGGACCGCTCCCGCCGGCACTGAGCCGGCGAGCCGCGCGCGCGTCCCGTCGAACTCGACCACCTGCCCGTTCTCGAGCACGAAGATCCCGTCGACCGGGACGCCGGCGCCCTCGGCCAGCAAGCCGTGCTGGACGAGCATGCGGTACTCCCCGTGGATGGGGATGAAGTGCCGCGGCTTCACCAGGCCGAGCATCAGCTTCAGCTCCTCGCGCGATGCGTGCCCCGAGACGTGACAGTGCACCAGCGGCTCGTAGTGGACCATCGCCCCTTCCTTGAAGAGGTTGTCGATCGTCTTGGCCACCGCCTCCTCGTTGCCGGGGATCGGCGAGGCCGAGATGATCACCGTGTCGCCGGGCTCGATCGTGATGGACCGATGGTCGCGGTTGCTCATCCGGGTCAGGCCGGACATCGGCTCACCCTGAGAGCCCGTGGTCATCACCACCAGGCGATCCTTCGAGAGGCGCTGCAGGCCCTCCTTCCCGGTGAGCGTCCCCTCGCGCGGGTCGAGGTAGCCGAGCTCGAGCGCGATGGCGATGTTCTGTTCCATCGAGCGACCGAGGGCCACCATCTTGCGGCCGCTGGCCCAGGCGGCGTCGAGCACCTGCTGGACGCGGCTGATGTTGCTGGCGAAGGTGGCCACGATGACGCGGCCGCTCGCCTCGCGAACGAGCTGGTTGAGCGAGTCCCCCACCGTCTTCTCGGAGAGGGTGTAGCCCTCGCGCTCGGCGCGCGTCGAGTCGGAGAGGAGGAACTCGACACCGTGGTTGCCGATCTCGGCGATCAGGCCGAGGTCGGCGCGCCGCCCGTCGGGCGGGGTGTGGTCGAACTTGAAGTCGCCTGTGTGGACGACCGTTCCGAGGGGAGTCTTGATCGCGAAGCCCATCCCGTCGGGGATCGAGTGGTTCACGCGGAAGGGGGTAATGGCGAACGCCCCGACGCGGAACTCGATGGCGGGCTCGACCACCTCGAGCCGCGTCTGGCCGAGGAGCTTGTGCTCCTTCAGCTTGCCGGTGACCAGGCCAGCGGTGAGGCGGCTGGTGTAGATCGGCGTGCCGGGGATCTGCGGCAGGACGTACGGCAGGCCGCCGGTGTGGTCCTCGTGGCCGTGGGTCAGCAGGATGGCCTTCACCCGGTCGCGGTTCTCGCGCAGGTAGGTGACGTCCGGGATGACGAGGTCGATCCCGAGCATCTCCTGCTCGGGGAAGGCAAGTCCGCAATCGACGACCAGGATCTCGCCGGCCGCCTCGATCACGGTGATGTTCTTGCCGACCTCGCCCACCCCGCCGAGCGGAATAATGCGAAGGGTGTCTGGCATGGTGCTCCTAGAAGAGGGTCATCTGTTCGGCGTCGTCGGTCTCAGCCGTCGGCGCCGGTGGCGCCGGATCGGGCGAGATCGCCTGGACCGATTCCGTCCGCTCGGCTTCGATCGCCTCGCGGGCGGCCAGCAGTGCCGCCGGCAGTCCCCGCATGTCTGCGAAGAGGGTCTCCCGCAGGGAGGACTGGTGCAGCGCCGCAGCAGGATGGTACATCGGGAAAACGAAGCGGCCGCCCGATCGGCGCAGTCGTCCATGGACCTCCCCGATGCGGGCATCGGGGAGATAGCGACGCAGCGAATGGCGCCCCAGGGTCACGATCACCGCGGGATCGAGCGCCGCCTCCTGGCGGTCGAGGTACGGGCGGCAGGCGCCGATCTCATCGGGCTCAGGGTCGCGGTTGCCCGGTGGACGGCACTTCACCACGTTGGCGATGAAGACGTGCTCGCGCGCCCAGCCGATCGACCCGAGCAGCTCGTCGAGGAGCTGTCCGGCCGGCCCGACGAACGGCCGCCCGGTGGCGTCCTCGCGGGCGCCGGGCCCCTCCCCCACCAGCAGTACGTCACTCAGCGGGTTCCCCTCGCCAGGGACCGTAAGCGTGCGACCGACATGGAGGGGGCAGAGCGTGCAGCCGCTGACCTCCGCGGCGATCGCCGAGAGCAGCGCCTCTGCCCCCATCGGCGTCAGGACTCTTCGCTGACGCCCGCCTTGGCCATGTGCCGCTCCATCGCCGCTCGGCGGCTCAGGTTGACGCGGCCCATGCGGTCGATCTCGGTCACGACCACCATCAGCTCGTCGCCGATGGCGACCACGTCCTCGACGCGGGCGACCCGGTAGTCGGCGAGCTGGCTGATGTGCACCAGCCCCTCCTTGCCGGGCATGATCTCGACGAACGCGCCGAAGTTCATGATGCGGGTCACCTTGCCCAGGTACTCCTTGCCGACCTCGACGTCCTTGGTCAGGCCCTCGATCCAGGCGATCGCCTTCTTGGCGTTCTCCTCCGAGACCGATGCGATCTGGATGGTGCCGTCGTCCTCGACGTTGATCTCGGTCCCGGTCTCGGCGACGATCTGACGGATCACCTTGCCGCCGGAGCCGATGACGTCGCGGATCTTGTCGATCGGGATCTTGATGGTCGTGATCCGCGGCGCGTAGGGCGACAGCTCACTGCGGCTGGCGCTGATCACCGCGGTCATCTTGTCGAGGATGAAGAGACGCGCCACGCGCGCCTGCTCCAGGGCGTCGCGCATCACCGCCATCGGGATGCCGCCGACCTTGATGTCCATCTGCAGCGCGGTCACACCCTCGGCGGTTCCGGCCACCTTGAAGTCCATGTCGCCGTAGGCATCCTCCTTGCCGCTGATGTCGGTCAGCACTGCGTGCCGGCCGGTGGCGGTGTCGGAGATGAGGCCCATCGCGGCGCCGGCGACGGGGGCCTTGATCGGCACGCCGGCATCCATCAGCGCCAGGGTCGAGCCACAGGTGCTGGCCATGGAGGTCGAGCCATTCGAGCTGACCACCTCGCTCACCACCCGGATCGCGTACGGGAACTCCTCGGCGGATGGGAGGACCGGCACCAGGGCGCGCTCGGCGAGCGCACCGTGGCCGATCTCGCGCCGGCCGGGGCCGCGCATCGGGCGCGCCTCCCCGACCGAGTACGGCGGGAAGTTGTAGTGGTGCAGGTAGCGCTTCTCCGTCTCCGGCGAGATCGTGTCGAGCCGCTGCACGTCGGAGGACGGACCGAGCGTGGCGATCGAGAGCGCCTGGGTCTGCCCGCGGGTGAAGAGGCCGGAGCCGTGGGTTCGCGGCAGGACGCCCACCTCGACGCTGATCGGTCGAATGGTGCTCGTGTCGCGGCCGTCGATGCGGATGTTCTCCGACAGCACCAGTTCGCGCGAGGTGGCCTTGGTCAGCGCGTCCATCAGCCCGGAGCCGATCCCGTGCTGGCGGCGGATGTCCTCCATCCGCTCGCCCTGCTCGGCGCGGTTGTAGTCGGTCCTGCTGCGCCGGATCTCGGCGGCGATGTCGTTGCGGATCCCCTCGAGCCGCTGGGGGAGGCCGTTGGTCAGGTCGATGAACAGCTCCGCGGCCGCCTCGGCGTCGGGCATCGCGCGGTGCGCGGCGCCGTGGTCCCGTCCGAAGACGAACCGCACCAGGTCGGCGAGCTTGTAGCTGCCCGCATCGGGGTAGAGCTGGTAGGCCAGCTCGAGGGTGTCGTACACCGCGCTCGGCTGCCAGCCCGCGTCGTGGGGCATGTGGCGCAGCACGAACGGCAGGTCGAAGCCGACGTTGTGCGCGACGACCGGGGCGTCCCCGACCCAGGCGGCGAACTTGGTCAGCACCTCGGCCGCGGTCGGCGCCTTGTCGACGTCGCCATCGCTCAGGCCGTGGATCTGGTGACCGACGATCGAGCGGCCGGGGTTGACGAGCGACTCGAAGCGGTCGACCACCGTGCCGTCCTTCACGCGCAGGGCGGCGAGGTCGACGATGTAGCCGTTCTCCGGCTTCATGGCCGTGGTCTCGAGGTCGAACACCACGAACTCGGCCTTGCCATCGCCGATCGCCTTGCCGAGCTTGACGATCGAGTCGGCCTTGGGCCCGAGGAACGGGATCTTCTTCGGCTTGCCGGCCGTCGCCACCAGCTTCTCCTGCAGGTCGATGCTGTGCTGCAGCTCGCGATGCGCGTACTCGATCGCGTCGGCCATGACCGCCTCAGAGAGGATCTTGGCGCCCGCCTCGACCATCATCACGGCCTCACGGGTGCCGGCCACGACGAGGTCCAGGTCGCTGTCGTTCAGCTGGGTGGTGGTCGGGTTGGTGACGAACGCGCCGTCGATGTAGCCGACGCGCACCGCCCCGACGGGGCCGAGGAACGGAACGCTGCTGATCGAGAGCGCGGCCGAGGCGCCGTTGATGGCGAGGATGTCGGGATCGTTCTCCTGGTCGGTCGAGAGGACCGTCAGGACAATCTGGACTTCCTGCTTGTAGCCCTTCGGGAAGAGCGGCCGAATCGGGCGGTCGGTGAGGCGCATCGCCAGGATGGCCGCCTCCGAGGGGCGCGACTCACGCTTGATGAAGCCGCCGGGGATCTTGCCCGCGGCGTACATCCGCTCCTCGTAGTCGACGGTCATGGGGAAGAAGTCGATCCCCTCGCGCGGCTCGGCGGAGACTGCCGTCGCCAGGAGCACGGTGTCGCCATAGCGGACGAGCACCGCGCCGTCGGCCTGCTCGGCGAGCTTGCCCGCCTCGAACGAGAAGGGCTGGCCGCCGATGTCGGCCTCTACTTTCATTGCCACTGATTCCTCCAGATGTGTTGGTGATGCCATGTGACCCGGCGCTCGGCCCGCTCACGAACCCCGATCGGATCGAGGTGGCGGGCGGCGGCCGTTGCAGGCACGGATGGCTGATGGTTGGCGGACGCGCTTGGCATCCATGGGTCCGGCCGGGTAGCGGGGCCGGAGGCAGGCGAGCCGGGCTCGATGTGACTCCCGGGTCGTCGTTGCGACGAGTGCGTGATTAGCGGCGCAGCCCCAGGCGACCGATCACCGCACGGTAGCGGTCCACGTCGTTGCGGACGAGGTAGGCCAGCAGCCTTCGGCGCTGACCGACGAGCTTGAGCAGCCCGCGGCGCGAATGGTTGTCGTTCTGGTAGGTGCGCAGGTGCTCCGTCAATGACTTGATGCGCTCGGTGAGAAGCGCGATCTGCACCTCTGGGGATCCGGTGTCGCCATCGTGCGTGGCGTAGTCGTCCATGATCGCGCTCTTCGTGTCTCCGGCGAGCGGCACGTATTCCTCCACTTTTCTTTCCACTTTTCGCGGTGCATCGTACCAGACCGATGCCCCCGACGCCGATCAGGCCGCCTCGGCTCAGCTCACTCCGAGCACGGAACGGGCCGCCAGATCGTCGCGTCGCATCTGCGCCACCAGGGCGTCCGCATCCGGAAACCGCTGCTCGTCCCGCAGCCGGGCGAGCAGCTCGACCCCGAGCCGCAGCCCATACAGGTCTCCGTCGAAGTCGAGCAGGTGCACCTCCGCCAGCACGGTGGCGTCGTCATGGAAGGTCGGCCGGGTGCCGATACTGATCAGCGCGGGGTGACCAGCCGTCACCAGGCTCCCCGCCTCCGTCAGGCGTCCCGCGTAGATGCCAAGGGCGGGCATCGCGGGCTCGTACTCGAATCGCAGGTTGGCGGTCGGGAACCCCAGCTCGCGGCCACGTCGATCCCCCACCACCACGATCCCCTCCAGGTACGGGGCCACGCCGAGCTCGCGGGCCCCCTCCACGTCCCCGCTCGCAATCGCCGCTCGGATGCGGGTCGACGAGACGGGCGCGCCGGCCACCTCCACCGGTTCGACCACCGTGACGGCAAACCCGCGGTCGGAGCCGAGCGCACGCATCCGCTCGGCCGTCCCCCCCCGGTCTCGCCCGAATGCGCTGCGAGAGGCCATCGTCAGCCCGTCCAGCTCGATCGCCGGCGCCAGCGCGTCGAGGAAGGCCTCGGCGCTGAGCTGCCGCACGGCATCGTCGAATCGGAACGGCACGGCGGCCTCCACTCCGGTCGCCTCGATCCTGGCGAGATTCACGGCGAGGGGGGCGAGCCGCGGCACCCTCGAGCCAGGTCGCAGCACCTCGTCGGGTGGCGGGTCGAAGACCAGCGCGACGGCAGGCACCCCTTCTGCGGCAGCGAGGTCGCGAGCCGCCGCGAGAATCGCACGGTGGCCGCGATGCACCCCGTCGAAGACGCCCAGCGTGACGACCGCGCGCCCGATCCGCGGCAGATCGCCGAGCGAAACGGCGCGAATGTCGTCGGTCACCTGGCAGCGTCCGGTTCGATCACCGTCCGCGGCTCGAGCAGGCCGTCACGCAGGATGCCGATCCCCAGCAGCCCGGCGTCTCCGAACACGGCATGCCGCCCCGCCCCGACGGTCCCGCGCATCAGCACCGCCGAACCGTGGACGAAGCGGCCGGCCGCCTCGGCATCCAGTCGCAGCTGGGGAAGGTGCAGCAGCGGCCCGGCTGGGAGGATCGCCTCGGCGAGCCGACCTGCGGCGGCCAGCTCCTCGAGCCGGTGCGGGTCGATGGCGTCGGCGACCCGCAGCCCCGCCGCCTCGGTGCGCCGCAGGGCGAGCAGGTATCCCCCACAGCCGAGACGCTCGCCGAGGTCGCGGGCGATCGAGCGGATGTAGGTACCCGGACCGCAGCGGATATCACAGCGCAGGTCGAGCCACCCGTCGCCGCGCTCCATCCCGAGGAGGTCGATCGCGTCGACCCTGACGCTGCGGGACGGCGTCTCGAGCGGGCTCCCCGCCCGCGCCGCGCGATGCGCCACCACGCCCGCCGCCTTGCGCGCCGAGAAGGCCGGCGGCCGCTGCTCGAAGGTCCCCACGAATGACGCCAGCGCTTCGGCGGCGACTCCCTCCTCCGGCGGTGGCCCCACGACCTCGAGCGGCCCCTGCCCATCGTCGGTCACCGAGCGGCTCCCCAGGCGGATGACGGCCGCGTAGCGCTTCGGGCCTCCCGTCAGGTCGTCGCTGAAGCGCGTCGCCGCACCCACCAGGATCGGCAGCACCCCGGAGGCAAGTGGATCGAGGGTGCCGGCGTGCCCGATGCGGCGCATCCCCGTCAACCGGCGGACGAGATCGACCATGTCGTGCGAGGTCGGCCCGACCGGCTTGTCGAGGTTAACGACCCCGAGCATCGCCGCGGGCCAGCTCTCGCTCGGCCTCCGCCAGGACGGGCTCGCGTGCGGCGTCCAGCGGCGCCTCGAGGGTGCAGCCTGCGGCGCGCGCATGGCCGCCACCGCCGAAGGCCGACGTGATCGCGACCGCATCGGCTCGGGCGCTGGTCCGAACGCTGACCCGCGTCTCGCTAGGCCCCACCTCCTTGAAGAGGATCGTCACATCCGCCAGGCGGGTCGAACCGAGCAGGTCGACGAACCCCTCGGACGCGGTCGGCTGCTCACCGGTGCGGGCCAGCATCTCCGCGCTCATCGACGCGTGGACGATCCGCCCCTCCGCGCGTTGGCCGATGCCGGCGAGCATCAGCCCCCACAGCGCGAGCGTGCTGAACGGCTTGTCGGCGTACACGGCACGGTTGATGGCCGACAGCGGCGCGCCGGCCTCGACCAGCTCGGCGGCGACGCGGAGCGTGCGGGCGGTGGCATTCGGATGGGCGAAGGTGTGGGTGTCCTGCACGATGCCGGCCATCAGCACAGTCGCCAGCTCTGCGTCGAGCGGGACGCCCAGCTCGGGCAGCAGCAGCGTCACCATCTCGCAGGTGGCCGCCGCCTCCGGATCGATCCAGACCGCCTCCCCGTAGCCCGGATTGCTCACGTGATGGTCGATGTTCACGATGCGGGCGCGCGCAAACCAATCGGCCTGCTCGGTCGCCACCGACCCGATCCGGCTCAGCTCGCCGGCATCGACCACGACTGCCACATCGGGCTCCAGGCCGGGGCTGCGGCGGACGCGCTCGACGCCGGGGAGGAAGGCCAGGAATGGTGGCGGCGGATCGACGCTCACCACCTCGGCCTGCTTGCCGAGCCGCTCGGCCGCCATGGCGATCGCGAGCGCCGCGCCCAGCGTGTCGCCGTCGGGGTTCTCGTGGCAGAAGACGGAGATGCGCTCGGCGCTCCGCAGCACCTCGACGGCGTCGAGCATCACTCGTCCCCGGGCTCGTCCGCGGGCGCCTCGAGCGGTTCTCCTTCCAGCTCGCGGATGATCTGCAGCACGCGATCTCCCGATGCGATCGAGTCGTCCTCCCGGACGCTGAGCTCCGGGACGTGGCGAAGGGAGAGACGCTCGCCGAGCTTGCGTCGCAGCCACGGGGTCGCCACGCGCAGGGCGCTCATCGTGCGCTCGCGCTCCGCATCGGTTCCGAGCACGCTGACCCAGACCCGGGCGTGGCCGAGGTCGCGCGCCGTCTCGACGCGGGTGATGGTCGCGAACCCCAGGCGAGGATCCTTCATCTCGCGCTGGAGCAGATCCATCAGCTCCTGGCGGATCTGGCTGTCGAGCCGATCGGTCCGCTGGCTCACTGGCGGCGGCAGGTCACGCCTGCTCGGCCACCATCTGGTAGCACTCCACCAGGTCGCCCTCGGCGATCTCGATGTTGCCGAGGCCGATCCCGCACTCGAAGCCCATCGCCACCTCGCGCACGTCGTCCTTGAAGCGCTTGAGCGACTCGACGCGACCCTCATCCACGACCTTGCCGCCCCGGAAGAGGCGAACCTGGCCACCACGCACGATGCGCCCGTCGACGACATACGAGCCCGCCACGTTGCCGGCCTTGCCAGCCTTGATGACCATGCGCACCTCGGCGTGCCCCTCGATCTGCTCGACCTGCTTGGGGGTCAGCATCCCGCTCAGGGCCAGGCCGACGTCATCGGTCAGCTTGTAGATGACGTCGTACATCCGCACGTCCACGCCAAGGGCGTCGACCGCCCGCTGCGCGCCGGGGTCGAGCTTCGTGTTGAAGCCGATGACGACCGCCTCCGAGGCGCTGGCGAGCTGGACGTCCGACTCGTTGATCTCGCCTGCTCCCTCGCTCACGATGTTGACCCGCACCTCGGCTGTGTTCAGGCGCTCGAGCGCGTGGCGGATGGCACCCAGCGATCCCTGCACGTCGGTCTTCAGGACGACGCGCAGCTCCTTGACCTCGGACGCCTGGATCTGGGCGCTGATGTCCTCCAGAGTGAATGCCGTCTTCCCGTCGCCGGCGGTCGCGGCCTGCTCGATGGCCTCGGCCATGTCGCGTGCCGTCTTCTCGTCGGGCACCACGCGCAGAATGTCCCCCGCCTCGGGCAGGTCCGTGAGGCCGATGATCTCCACCGCCGTCGCCGGCTCCGCCGTCTTGACGCGCTTGCCGGCCGCGTTCTGGAGGGCTCGAACCCGTCCGAAGGTGCGCCCCACCGTCACCACGTCGCCGACCTTCAGGGTGCCGGTCTGCACCAGCACGGTCGCGACGTTCCCACGACCCTTGGCGACCTTCGACTCGACGATGGTGCCGATGGCGGCTCGATTCGGGTTCGCCTTCAGGTCCTGCAGATCGGCGACGAGCAGGATCATCTCCATCAAGTCGTCCAGCCCGATCTTCTGCTTGGCCGACACCGGGACGGCGATGACGTCGCCGCCGAACTCCTCGATCAGGACTTTGTTGTCGGCCAGCTCCTGCTTCACCCGGTCCGGGTTGGCATCCGGCTTGTCGATCTTGTTGATCGCAACGATCATCGGCACCCGGGCGGCGCGGACGTGGTCGATCGCCTCCTTGGTCTGCGGCATGACGCCGTCGTCGGCGGCGACCACGATGATGGCGATGTCGGTCACCTGGGCGCCACGGGCGCGCATCGCGGTGAAGGCCTCGTGCCCGGGCGTGTCCAGGAAGACGATCCGCTTGCCGTTGTGCACTGCCTCGGACGCGCCGATGTGCTGGGTGATGCCGCCGCGCTCCGCCGCTGCCACGGTCGTGCTGCGAATCGCGTCGAGGAGGCTCGTCTTGCCGTGATCGACGTGCCCCATGATCGTGACGATCGGAGCGCGGGTGACGAGGTCGGCGGCCTCTTCCTCGGTGAAGAGGACGCGCTTCCCGGCGCCTTCCTCCTCGCTCCCCGGCGCCACGATCTCCTGCTGCGCGGCGGCCTCGGCAGCTGCGCGCTGGGCGACGCCCCGCTCGACCGTCTCGATCCCTAGCTCGCCCGCGACGAGTGAGGCGGTGTCGAAGTCGATCGACTGGTTGATGGTGGCGAAGATGCCGTTGCGGATCAGCTCCTTGATGACATCCGCATGGCTGACGCTGAGCGCCGCCGCCAGGTCCGTGACCGATACCGACGACGGGAGCTCCACGGGAGGCCCACCGCGGGGAACGACCGGCTGCGTCTCGACTGCGAGCCCGCCTTCCGGTCCGCCGTCGCGGCGCCGCTGGGGACGCGGTCCCCGGCGGGGCTGGTACCTACGCGGGGGCATGGCTCACCTCCGCCAGGATCTGCTCGGCCTCGACGGAGCCGCCGAGGGCACGCTGGATGCCATCGGCCAGGCGCCTCGGATCCCGGCACGCCGCCTGGTCGCACAGGTAGGTGCCGCGCCCCGGTGCCTTGCCGGTCGGGTCGACCGCCGCAGAACCGTCGGCGCGGCGCACGACGCGGGTCATGGCGCGCTTCGGGTGGACTTCGCGACAGACCGCGCAGGTCCGTTCGGGCTGATGGTCAGGCCTCCGCTTCGGCATCGCTCGGCGCCTCCTCGGGAGATGCGCCGTCGTCCGGGGCGCTGCCATGTGCCGCGGCCGCGGTCGCGACCCCGGCATCGGAACGAATATCGATGCGCCAGCCGGTCAGCTTCGCGGCGAGGCGGGCGTTCTGGCCCTCCTTCCCGATCGCCAGCGACAGCTGGCGCTCCGGGACGACCACGTTGGCGATCTTGTGCTCCTCGTCGATCCGCACGTTGAGGACCTCTGCCGGCGAGAGCGCCTCGGCCACGAACTGGGCCGGATCCTCGTTCCAGAGGACGACGTCGACCTTCTCGCCATTCAGCTCGGCCACGATTGCCTGGATCCGGGCACCGCGCTGCCCCACTGCGGCGCCCTTGGCGTCGACGCCGACCTGGCGGCTCTCGACCGCGACCTTGGAGCGGCTGCCGGCCTCGCGGGCGATGCCTCGGATCACGACCGTGCCGTTGTAGATCTCGGGGATCTCCATCTCCATCACGCGACGCAAGAAGCCGCGGTGCGTGCGGCTGACGACGAGGACGGGGCCGCGGGTCGTGCGACGAACCTCGAGCACGTACACCTTGAGGTGCTGGCCGATGCGATAGTGCTCCCCGGGGAGCTGCTCACTGACGGCGAGGACCGCCTCCACGCCCTTGCCGAGGTCGAGCACCACGGCCTGGTCGGTGGTGCGGTGCACCACGCCGGTCATGATCTCGCCCTCGCGGCTGGCGTACTGGCTGTAGACGACGTCCCGCTCCGCCTCGCGCAGGCGCTGCCGGTAGACCTGCCCGGCGGTCTGGGCGGCGATCCGCCCGAGCTGCGCCTGGGTCACGTTCTCCGGGACGCGCACCTTTGCGCCGACCCCGGTCGTTGGGTCGATCTGCTGCGCGGCGCCGACGAGCATCTGGATCTCAGGATCCTCGACCTCGTCCGGCGTGGCGACCACCTCGTACTCGCGGTAGACGCTGATCTGCCCGGACTCGGGGTCGACTCGCACCACCACGTTCTCGGGGGCATCGGCGTTGCGTCGATAGGCGGATTCGATCGCCTGCTCCAGGGTCTCGATCAGGATCTCCTGGGGGACGCCCTTTTCAGCGTTCAGCTGGAGCAAGGCTCCGATGAAGTCCCGGTTCACATCCGCACCTCGCCCTTCCGGGCTCCCAAACAAAAACGTGGGACTGGCGAACCGACCCACGTTGCACTCAGATCAGTATCGATTAGGTCCGCTCCAAGGGCCGCGAAACCGCCCGGAGTATAGCAGCCGAGGCGTGCTCCCGCCACCCTCCGGCCAGTCCGGCCTGACCTCGCTAGCCGCCGATCAGGTTGGCGACGTCGCGGATCGAGATGAGGATCACCAGCGCGATCAGGACCATGAAGCCGGTCAGGTAGACGAGCGCCTCGCGCTCGGCCGGGAGGCGGCGACGACGGACCGCCTCGACGAGCACCACGGCGATCCTGCCACCGTCGAGCGGCGGGAAGGGCAGCACGTTGAGGACGGCGAGGTTGACCGACAGGATGCCGACGAAGATCAGCTGGCTGACGAGTGGCGCCTGCAGCACACGACCCGTTTCGGAGGCGATCCCGATCGGACCCACGGCGGTGCCGGCATCGGGAGCCAGACCGAGCAGCCCGGCCACCGCCGAGGCGAGGCCGCCGGGGATCCTGATGGCCAGGTCGCCGGCCGCGGCAAACCCCTCCCCAGCAGCCTCCGCCGGATTCGAGGCGGCTGGCGGGATCTCGACGAGTCGGGCCGGCTCGTAGCTGAAGCCAACCGCCCCGAGACCCTTCGCCTCCTCCGCCTCGGTCAGCTTCCGCGGGGTGACGGCGATCGCAGTCTCCAGCCCGGCCCGCTGCACCGTGAGCTCGACCACGCGCTCGGCCCGGGAACGCACGTACGCGGTCAGGTCCCGCGAGACGTCGAACGTCCGGCCATCGGCGGCGACGATCACATCGTCCACCTGCAGCCCGGCGCTGACGGCCGGGCTGTCGGCCTGGATCTCGGTCACGGTCAGCGGTCCGCGCCCCTCGGTCCCGGGGAGGCTGAGCGCCACCGCGAAGAGGACGACCGCCAGCAGGAAGTTCATCGCGACCCCTGCCACCAGGACCACGATCCGCACCCAGATCGGCTTGCGGTTGAAGGCGCCCTCCATCGCCTTGTCGACGGCGCCCTCGGAGAGGCCCCGCTGGCGCATCTTCTCGGCCTCGACCTCGCCGTCCTCGCCCAGCATCTTCACGAAGCCGCCGAGCGGGATCCAGTTGAGGGAATAGCGGGTCCCGTGCCAGACCACCGATCCGATGCGCGGCGGGAATCCGACGCCGAACTCCTGGACCGTGATCCCTGCCCGCTTGGCCACGACGAAGTGCCCGAGCTCGTGGACGAGGATGAGCACGACCAGGACACCAATGAAGGCGAGGATCGTCCCGACGACCTCCATCAGGCGGCCCCGCCGAGCCCGAGCTCCACGGAGAGCGCAGCCCGCACCTCGTCATCGAGGGCGACGATCCCGGCGAGGTCCGGCTCGGAGCCGTCGCCCCAGCGCTCCACCGCATCGCTGATCACCGCTGCGACGCGCGGGAAGCTGATCGTGCCGGCCAGGAACGCGGCCACGGCGGCTTCGTCGGCGGCATTCAGGATCGTCCCCCGGTTGCCACCGCTGGCCGCTGCCGCCCGCACCGCGTCGTACGCGGGGAAGCGGCCGGCCTCGAGCGCCTCGAACTGCAGCGTTCCCCAGTCCTGGGGTCCGGCGTGGCGTGCCGGCGACGGAAGTCGGCGCGGATACGTCAGCGCGTACTGGATCGGCAGGCGCATGTCGGGAAGCCCCAGCTGGGCCTTGAACGAGCCGTCGGCGAACTCGACCATCGAGTGCACGACGCTCTGGGGGTGGATCACGGCGTGAATCCTATCGTACGGAAGGCGGTACAGCCATTTGGCCTCGATTGCCTCGAACGCCTTGTTGACGAGCGTCGCCGAGTCGATCGTGATCTTCGGGCCCATCTGCCAGGTCGGGTGCGCGAGTGCCTCGGCAGGAGTCACGTCCTCGAGCTCACCGCTGGATCGGTCCCGGAATGGGCCGCCCGATGCGGTGAGGACCAGACGCTCGACCTCGTCGAGCCGTTCCCCGAGGAGGCATTGCCAGATCGCCGAGTGCTCCGAGTCGATCGGACGGAGGAGGTCGAGCGGGTCACCCTCGAGCGTCGCCAGCTGCGCCTCGACGAGATGACCGCCGGTGACCAGCGTCTCCTTGTTCGCGAGCGCCACCCGACGCCCGCTGGCAAGCGCCGCCAGCACGGCAGGGAGGGCCGTCATCCCGGTGGTGGCGACCACCACGATCTCCGCGCCCTTCAGGGTGGCGAGCTCCTCCAGTCCCCCTGCCGCCCACCGCTCGCGGGCAAGGTCGCGCGGTCGCGCATCGGCGCACCAGACCCGCGCGCTCGGCCATGCCGCGACCTGCGCCGCGAACTCGTCGGTCGCTCGCCCGGCGCCCAGCCCAACCAGGGAGAACCGATCGCGATGCGCGGCGATCACCTCGACCGCCTGCCGCCCGATCGATCCGGTCGAGCCGAGGAGGACGACCCCGGTCACAGGCTGAAGCCGGCGACCAGCAGCGCGTAGAGGACCAGA
>Ga0214472_10004858_pt1 | contig 14156 bp, 12 predicted proteins | sample RVTome_6_FD_207662 | JGI IMG/M metagenome (GOLD analysis project Ga0214472, IMG submission 207662) | Soil microbial communities from uranium-contaminated site in the Upper Colorado River Basin, Wyoming, United States - RVT140D175 | ecosystem: Environmental > Terrestrial > Soil > Contaminated >... | reverse complement strand
CCGAGGCCGATCCAGCGCTGACGTTCGATCCCCGGAATGAGCTCCATCAGGGCCAGCGGGGCGAGCGCCGTCGGCGACCAGATCACCGACCAGGCGAAACCGCGCAACATCGCCACGAGTTGCCGGCGTTCGCGCACCGGGTTCAGCGCATCCCCGGGATTGGCCACTTCGACGCCGCGTTTGATCAACGGGCACAAAAGACTGACGACTCCGAGATTGAACAGGATCGCCATGACCGCCGTGCCGTTCGACAGGGCGAAATAGCGCCGCCCCGCCGGCTGGGTGGTCAGGAAACGGCCGCTCTCGGCGATCGCCGGCGAGGTGACCGCCGCTTCGTGCAGAAGTCCGAGCAGCAGCACGAAGGCCATGAGGAAACCGGCCTGGTCGAAAGCCGCCGAAATGGCGCTGAGCGGATCCGGATGCAGCCAGACCAGTGCGGCGCTCAAAAGGCCGCACAGGCTCAGGAGATAATATTCGCGCAGGCCGAAGCGGCCGGCCGCCAAGAGCGCCACGGAAAAGGTCGCGGCATGGGCCAGATGATTGACGATCGGCGAGCCGGTCAGACGGGCGAGGATCTCGAACGTCATGACCGCGATCAAAGCGATGGCGAGCCACCGGGTGCGCGTGCCGCCGTCCGCGGGCATGACCGCGGCGGCGCGCGGCGGGTTCGCTGGTTGAATTCTCTGGTCGGCCATAAAGCAGGGAGATCACTCTGTTTGGATCGGCATGGCGCCACCGGAACGAAACCCGGGATTGATCGGTCCGGTGATTTTCGGTTTATGCCATGCTATGCAAATATATCAGTATGGCAGACCGCGCGTTTCGCAAAGGGGGCCGCAAGCATAGCTGTCATTCCCGCGCGGCTCACCCAACGGTGCAACCAACGGACGCTTTTCATGACATTGGTTCACATTGGCTGCGGCGCCGGTTTTTCCGGCGACCGGTTCGACGCCAGCCTGCCGATCCTGGCCTCCATGGCCGGGCGGCACGGACCGAAATATCTCCTGTTCGAAGTGCTCGCCGAACGCACTCTGGCGATCGCGCAGCGCCTGAGGCTGGACGACAGCCAGGCCGGTTATTCGCCCTATCTCGACCATTATATCCGCCCGGCGCTGGCCGGCGCCTTGCGTCACGGCGTGCGGATCGTCTCCAATATGGGCGCCGCCAATCCGCGCGGCGCCGCAAAACGCGTGCACCGGATCGCCGAAGAGCTTGGCCTTTCAGGAGTGAAGATCGCCATCGTGAGCGGCGACGACCTGACGGAGGCGATGAGCCCGCAGGAAATTCTCGGCGCGCCGACCATGGAGGGCATCGGCTTTGCCGGCCGTCCGCTGATCGCCGCGAATGTCTATCTCGGCGCGCGGCCGATAGCTGTGGCGCTGGCCACCGGCGCCGACGTGGTCCTGGTCGGACGCACCACCGACAGCGCCCTGGCGCTGGGGCCGCTGATCCATGAATTCGGCTGGGCCGAGGACGATTGGGACCGGCTCGCGGCCGGCACGATCGCGGGTCATCTGCTGGAATGCGGCGGCCAGGCGACCGGCGCCTATTTCGCCGATCCCGGCTTCAAGGACGTGCCTGACCTGGCGCGGGTCGGCTTTCCCATCGCCGAAATCCAGGCCTGCGGCGACCTGGTCGTCACCAAACCGGAAGGCACGGGCGGGCGGGTCAGCAAGGCCACCATCACCGAACAGGTTCTTTACGAAATGCATGATCCCGCAGCCTATCTCGTGCCGGACGTGACCGTCGACATCACCGGCATGACGCTTGCGGAGGACGGACCGGACCGGATCAGACTGTCCGGGGTGAAAGGTCATGCACGGCCGCCCACATTGAAGGCCACCGTTTGCGTCGAAAACGGCTGGCTTGGCGAAGCGGAAATGAGCTATGCCGGACCGAACGCGTTCGCCCGCGCCGAATTGGCGGCCGCGGTGGTGCGCGACCGCCTCGCGATGCAGGGCGTCAACGAACCGGCCCGCGTCGATATCATCGGGGCGGGATCCGTGCTCGACGGCGGCGACGCGGCGCGCCGGCAAGCCCGGTCTCTGCCGTTTTACGGCGATTACCGGCTGCGCGCCGCCCTCCTGTCCCAGCGCAGGGAGATGGCGCAATTGGTCGCGGACGAAGTGCAGATGCTGTATTGTTCGGGACCGGCCGGCGGCGGCGGGTTTCGCTGTCATGTCACGCCGCAATTGGCCACCGCTTCGATCCTCGTCGACCGCGACCGCATCGAAGCGGGCGTGCAGGTGGAGACGATCCAGCCATGACCATGCTCTCCGTGCCGCTGCACGCCATCGCGCATGCCCGCGCCGGGGACAAGGGCGACGTTTCCAGCATTGCGGTCATCGCCTATGCGCCCGCGCACTGGCCGGTGCTTCTGGAGCAGGTGACGGAGGCCGCGGTCCTCAAGGCTTTCGCCCATCTGGGCGCACACTCGGTGAAACGCTACGAACTGCCCAATCTCATGGCGCTCAATTTCGTCATCCCCGACGCCCTGCAAGGCGGCGTCAACGCCTCGCTCGGTCTCGACCGGCACGGCAAGGCGCTTTCCTTCCTGCTTTTGGGCGACGTTTTCGTCACGGTGCCGCGGGCGAGCCTGCCGGAAGGCTCGCCCTATCGGGACGATTGAAACGGAGCCCTGTCCAGGAACGGGGCGTATTTCAGCTGTCGGCGATGATGGCGCTGATCTGATCCTTCAGCAGGAGGCGCTGCTTGCGCAGGTTCTCGCTGCGCATATCCGAGCCCGCTTCGACGCCGGTTTCCAGGCGGTGAATCTCGCGATTGATCTCATGATACTCATCCGCGAGTTTGGCGAAATGCGCATTATTCGTCTTGAGGTCGTGCAGCTTTTCCGTGGCTTCGGGAAATTCTTCGGCGAGTTCATGGGGGACATGCGACATTGATTCTTCCTGGGTTTTGAGCGGTGATGCGGGTTGGTATGACACGGAATTGGCACCGTCGATACCTGCAATGCCGCTCCGATCCCTTGATCCATGTCAAGGGGATCGCGGGCGACGCAGCGGTTCCAGATTCGGATGGTGTGCGATTGCAGGATTTCTGTCTGAAGCACAACAGGTCCGGGGTAATCTGTCAGGAATGAGCGGAGCGCGGTGGAAAGACGGTTTCGTGCCGGACGCGGTACAGGATGGCGGCCTCCGGGTCGAGGGGCAGCCAGAGGCTGACGGTCTGTCGCCGTCGGCGAAATAATAGGGCGCGTCCTGGTGCCAGGGCGTGGGTTTGGATGTCCCCGGTTCCTTTACCAGAACATGGTCGTGGAACATCTGCACGCGCGGCGTTTGCATCAGCAGCGCGGCGACCTCGGCCGCCGGCGATGTGTGCACGAAATCGCTGAATTCGGGAATCCGCGTCCAATTGCAGTAATCGTCGAAGAACCGGCCCTTTTCGCCTTGTTTCAGGTTTTTCGCCGCATAGGGGCCGGGGTCCGCCATATTGGTTTCGATGCCGCCCTTCAGCGGCTCCGTCCAATCCTTGAACAGGTCGCGCAGGCAGACCGCGCCGTCCCTCTGAAAGGCCTCGATCTCCTGTATCGAAATCGCGGATATCATCGTGGCCAGCGGTCAAATGACCGCGCCAACAGGCCGGACATGTGGCTGCACCGTCCGACGGAGATCTGCGCAAAGAATACCTTGCCAACCGGGCCGTTCCACATATGAGGAAGAACCTAATTAAACGGAAAGCGACACATCCCTGCTCGAACCGTTGAGGAACCGTTCGAGCGCTTCGACGCTCGCCATAACGTCGGCAAATGACGGTGGAGTACCGAAGATCATCGCCGACATGCGCTCATAGTCTGCCGCGAGTTTAATCCGCATGTTCTCAGTTGGGACCAGGCGATAGCTACCGGACCGCGCGCGATCGTATCGGTGATCCGGTGCACGAAACATTAGTTCCTTGTGTTGACGGCATGCCTCGGCGAGATCGCGCATCGAGGCAGTCGCCTGGCCGTAATCAGGATGGTTCCAGATCTGATGCACATCATAGTAATGGCGCGAATAACGATTGAGATCGGGAACCGGCCGATCGGGATTGGCCTCTGCGTTGCGCTTCTCTGTCTTCTCGGTCATCGCGTGCAGGATGAGGATTTTCTCCCAGAAGGTCCGTTCCGGCTTCACCGTTGTCACGTCGTGCACTGAGAGTTCTTTTCCGAAAGGAAGCTCTGCGGCGACGTATGGAACGATCTCCCTCGGCTCTGCAGGGATGGGATCGGGACGGGCGCCACCTTCGATACGCACAGCTGTCTGCACATAGTCGTCGCCGGCGGCGAAGACGCTCTTGTAGGTGACCACCAGGATGTCGAGCGCTTCCCGGTTCCGGTGAGAATCAAAGCCGAAGTCGATGGAGAAATGCCCGTCGCGCTCTGCTGCTTTCTCGACCTCCGCGATCTCCTTCAACAGCAGTTCCCGTAGAGGGTTGGCTATGTACTGCCGCGCTGCCTCATCGACACGTTCGATCAAGGCTTTTTGTTGCTGGTTGATGGAGGGGAGGGCAGCAATCTCCGCCTCGAGCGGCGCCTTCAGGTCTGCCTTGTAAAGCCCGATGTCGATATCCTCGGAAAATCGCTGGATGAGGCCATAGGCTTTGCTGAGGCTGGTCCCGCCCTTGAAGTACATTCCGACCGGGTCGCCGGGCCGGCGGTTAAACAGGAAATCGAGGACCCAGCAAACGTAGAGGTCCTTTTCGACATTCTCGGCGCGCGTCTTCAGATCGGCGGCAACTGTCGCGAACAACGCGCGCTGCTCATCGATACCGGATCGCAGGATTTCTATGAACGCCTGCCGCATTTAGCCTTTCGCCCCTTTATGCTCAGGCGCCTCCGCGAGCTGGCGCGTGATCGCTTCGACATGGGGGTACATCCACGCCGGAACCGCGTTGATGTTGTCGCGCAAGTCCTGCTCGATTTCCTGGCGTCTGGGATCTCGCGCCAGATGCCTCAGTATGCCGTTGATGGCAGCCTCGAGATTGGAATGGTTGTCGCGAAACCAGGTCAATGCCTGGACGACCCGCATGGCGGGCCGGCCGGCCCAGAAGGCGGTCTTCGCCGCGATGCGCTTGAAATCGAGTGTGTAGAAGACCGGCTTTGAGGAGTGGGGATCGCCGAGATTTGCCTCGATTTCTATGGCGCGAGGATAGGTATCGGCATAGATCGTCGATCGGGCGGGGACGGCCGTCGTCAAGCCCAGATCATTGGCAGCGGTCATCCCGTCGACCAATATGCGCAGCTTGTCGCGTCGGGCGATCGCATCGATGAACGCGGAGCGCGAGGGAAAAACCATCTTCCCTGTCAGCTTGCTGGTTCCCGGCATGTCGTAGAGACCGCGATAGGGACGGCGGATGTCGCCGCGAATGGCCAGGCGCTGCAACGCCTTCTCAACAGCATTCGGCGTAGCTATATCAAGGAAGTCGGCACGCGACCACACACCGCCCGGCGCGCCATGGGCGATGCGAGCCAAAATCCGCTCCAGGGTGTCAGACCTCGGGTCGGGCATTTTGTCATGGCCTTTCTGACCGAAGAATATATACAAAAATTGGTCAGTAACAAGCTGGCCGGTTTTTGTATCTAAATATTGGACAGTGGCCCGAGCCGTCCGGCAGACTCCGTGAGGAGCGCTCCTCGAACCCGGTCAACTCGCCGACGCCGGACGATTGGGTCAAGTAAAGTCAAGCTCCAGCGGCAGTTCTGAGCCAACAAAGCACGCGATGAGGATGCTGAAAACCTCATCCTCAGTCATCGCCCCGTGGTATCGACGCCCGATAATCTGCATCTGACGAGTACAGCGTAGCCGTCCCAAGCCCAAGCGAATTTCCAGACATCACGGTACAGTACCATATCGAGCCTCCTCGCCGTCGATATCGAGGCGCACCTTCGGCCCTTTGCCATAAGAAAGTCTGCTATGAAATGAGCGCTGAAATATCGTTTGAACAGTTCCGCGGATGCTGGGAATTGCTTGCGGTAATTGGCTTCACGTAGACCTTTGAACGCTACGACGGTGCCAGTGTTCTCAACTCCGACACGAGGGGTTTCGATGCATCCATTGCGTGTCCTTTCCAGCCCTTCGATTGCCTGCCATGGCTGCCCGCGCGCCGCGGCGACGTAAACGAAAACCGCGTCAGCCGCGTTGCTGGGCACGTTTTTGCAGATTGTCGCACCAGTCGGTAAAGCGGAAGCCGATATCGGCGAAATGCATGAACCAGGGCGTGCCGCGATGCCACCAGCGCCGCGGCAACCCGGTCCTGGAAAACGCCGTCTCGCCCTCTTCGTCGCCGAGCATCTGCAGGGCGGCCTTGTGCCCGAGATAGGGCGCCATGGTGTTGCCGTTGCCGGAAAAGCCCATGGCATGCCAGACTCCGTCATGTTGACCCACATGGGGAAGAAAATTGAAGGAGAACCCGGTTTTGCCGCGCCAGGAATGGGTAAGCGCCACGTCCTTCAATTCGGGAAAGATCTGGGCGATCAGTCCGCGCAACTGGCTTTGTGCGGAGGCCTCGGAAACGTCGACCAGCCCGGCGCGGCCGCCGAAGACCAGGCGCCTGCCGTCGGGCGAAGGACGGTAATAGCAGTGGCGCACCCGGGATTCGACGATCATGCGGCCATTGGGAATGAGGCTGCGCATGCGGTTTTCGCCGAGCGGCTCCGTCGCCACGATATAGCTGGGCACGGCAAACACCCGGCGCTTTTCGTCGGAGAGCACGGCGGGCGTATAGCCGTTGGTCGCCGCCAGCACCGCGCCGGCGCGGATCGAACCGCGCGGGGAAGTCACCACATGCCCGCCGCCCTGCCTGGACAAACCGGTCACCGGCGTGTCGCCCTGCACCAGGGCGCCGGCCGCTTGCGCGGCGCGCAGCAAACCGGCCACATATTTCGCCGGGTTCAATCCGCCATGGTCCGGCAACAGCATGCCGCCGGCATACAGGTCGGAGGCGATTTCCTCTTTCTGCCGGGATTTCGGGACCATATGCGCATTGACGGCCGCAATTTTTTGCAGCCGCTCCAGATTTTTCGCCTGCTTTTCGTATTCGGCATCCGACCAGAAGCCGCGAAACCGGCCCGAGACGGAAAAATCACAGGCGATGGCTTCCTCGGCGATCAGGGTTTTGGCGAATTGGGTCGAGTCCAGATGCGCTTCGCGCATCAGGCCGTGGGCGGTGTCGAGGCCGAACTCCGCTTCCATCTCGTCGATGGACAGGCGGTGGCCGCCGCCGACCATGCCGCCATTGCGCGAACTGGCGCCGATGCCCGGTGCTTGGGCGTCGAGCACCACCACATGCTTGCCCCGGCGGGCAAGCGTGCGCGCCGCGCTGAGCCCGGTCAGCCCGGCGCCGATGACGACCACATCGGCCTCGGCCGGAAGCGCCTGCATCGGCGGACAGGCGGGAATGCCCGCATCGTCCCACCAGTAGGGTTCGGAGTGAACAGGCGTCATATTTTACCTCTGTGAAGCCGGTCGGGCCGGGGATGGTTCCGGTCGGCGCGGCGCAATGCGGGAAGCCGCCCTGCTTTTTCGGGGCTGTGAAAGCGCCGCATTCCGGATCAGGTCGTGGAAATGATCTACGAAAAACATCAGGCCGTCCAATTCAAAATATGCGGCAAATCGGTCCGTGATTCCTCGCCTCGCGCGTTCGCAGAGGGGAGGATGCGCCGGACGCCACGCGCCCCGTCGGCCTGCGCTCTGACGGGATCGGAGTGCGAAACCTGGTCCTCGATCGCGGTCCGCCTTGGCAAGGGCGGCGGCGTTGGCGGGCGCCGGGGCATCGATTTCGCCGGCCTTCCAACCGGCCGCGGCGCCGATCGGGTTGACGGAGAAGGATATTTTTTAAATAAGCCGGCTCAGGATAATAATTTAATTGAAATAGCTTGTTACGCGTTCATCATGGGATTATATTCGGTCATCCCCAATCTGGGCCATCGAGAACGGTTTGAGCCTGGACGCCATTGCTTGCCTGATTTGCCTGCAATTGCCTTTCGAATGTCGAAGGGATGGAAGGGCGGGCGTGGTGCGCATGGCGCCATTGCGTGCGTGGACGGCCGGACGCGGCCGTCCAGCGTCTTGCGGTCGAAAGGCCGATCCGGATGGTGAATTCGCGATAGTGCGCCGACAGGCGCGGGAAGCGAATGCAGGTTGGGCGAGATCCGTATTGACAAGCATTCCCCAGTGCCTGCCGTGCGCCTTCGAACCGATAGGAATTGAGACCTATGGACGGAACGGCATTGCTCTTCACCGCACTCGGCGGCATCACGCTTCTCTTGTGGGGCTGTCGGATGCTGCGCACCGCGATTATTCGCGCCTTTGGCGCGGAATTGCAGCAATTCCTGGGCGGATGGGCCGGCAATCGCCTGCTGGCGGTTCTGTCGGGAATTGGCGTTGGAACGGTCCTGCAGAGTTCGACGGCAACGGCGCTTCTGGTCAGCGCCTTTACCGGGCAGGGCGCCATTCTCACCGCATCGGCGCTGGCAATCATGCTTGGCGCGGATTTCGGCGCGGCGATCGCCGCGTCGATCTTTACCTCGCCCATATCCGCCGCCTGGCCCTTGATCGCCTTTGCCGGTTACCTCCTTCACAGGACCTATGACGGGCGCAGCGTGCGCTTGAAGAATATCGGGCGGCTGATGATCGGATTGGGGATTCTGTTTCTGGGGTTGAAGACCATCGGGGCGACGGCATCCGCAATTGCCGCCAGTGACATCGTGATACAGGTCGTCGAGGCGGCGTCGAGCGAACCGGTCCTGGTGCTGCTTTTCGGCGCGATCATGACATGGCTTGCCTATTCCAGCATCGTCATGGTCCTGCTGGCGGTGACCCTGGCCGCTTCCGGCGGCTTTGCGACGGAACACCTGTTCATGTTCGTTCTTGGCATAAATATCGGCGCCGCCTTGCCGGCTTTGAGCGCAACGTTATCGGAATCCCCTCTCGTCCGGCGGATTCCGCTGGGAAATCTGCTGTTCCGCCTGATGGGCGTGGCTCTGACTTTGCCGTTCCTGGACCGGATCGTTGCGTTGATTTCCGATGCGACCCCGGATGCCGGGTTCCGGATCATCCTGTTTCACCTCGCCTTCAATCTCGGCCTGTGCGTGATTTTCATCGGTTTGACCGGACCGGTCGCCTGGATCACGGGCAAGGTGCTGCCGACGGGTCCGAAGACGGCAGGCGCCGACGGGCCCCGGTTTCTCGACGACGCGCTGATCGACACGCCGGCGGCCGCGCTCGGCGCCGCGTCCAGGGAAACCCTGCGCATGGGCGCTCTGGTCGAAGACATGCTGGCAAAGACCATTCAGGTGTTCGCCAGCGACAATCCCGTATTGCGCGCCCAGGTCGAGGCGCTCGACGATGACGTCGATCATTTCAATGAGGCAATCAAACTCTATCTGACCCGGTTGATGCGAAGCGAATTGAGCGAACGCGAAAGCCGGTGGGCGTTGGACATTTTGACCTTTTCGACCAATCTGGAACATGTCGGCGACATCATCGACAAGAACCTGATGCAATTGGCGGAGAAGAAACACCGGCTGCGATTGCAGTTTTCCGATCAGGGCCTGCAGGAATTGCGCGTCATGCATGCGCGGGTGATGGACACGCTGAACTTGTCGTTCAACGTATTCATGGCCAAGGAAGTCGCCAGCGCGCGGCGCCTCATCGATCGCAAAACGGAATTGCGCAGCCTGGAACTGGTCGGCATGGAAAAGCATATAGAGCGCCTCACATCCGGCCAGATCGAAAGCCTCGTCACCAGTTCGATCCATCTCGACGTCATTCGCGACTTCAAGCGGATCAATTCGCACCTGACTTCGGTCGCCTACCCGGTTCTTGAAAGGGCTGGAGAATTGCGCGAGACGCGTTTGAAGAAATCCAAGCAGAAGTCGGCTGCCGCCGCGGCGCAGGATCAGACAGGCCAATCGGCGCATACGACAGCACAAGGCATTTAACGGCAAATCCGAACGCCAGTCAGCGCGAGGTCAAATTTCGAGACACTCGCCATCTTGGATAGAAGACTCATTATATTACATTAAATTATATTATTTCATTTCATTTCTGTACCAGTGGTGTAATGTAATCAGGCAGTACTTCCAAAAATCGAATCGCGATGCCCGTAATCGCCTGAGATTTCTCGCCGACGAGCCGCGTTTTGGCGTGGGAGCCCTCCGGAACAATCACAGTACTGGTCAGAGTGCGGCGCGCGGCGCGCGCCGGGTTGGCTGGACTTCCGGCAATCTGCACATGAAGAGCCTTTGCGTGAAAACGACCCGCCGGATCCCCTCGCGGGATCGAGGGGAAGGTGACGGCCAAGCCCGTTGCCAAACCGGCTGCATCGGCGCATCTTAAGATTGTAGATTGGGTTGCTGCAGGTCAGGCATCGGGTGTGCCGCCGTTTTCGCGAGATTATGTCGTGAGAACCGTTCGATGCGCGTCCCGATTCGTCCCGCTTTTCGCGAAAGGAGGCGGAGAATTCTATGAGAAAAAACAACCTTAAACTGTCGGGCGGGGTCGGGTGGAAACTGTTCACCGCTTTTTTAGCGGTCAGTTTGTTTTCGCTCGCGTCGGCTCTCGTCGGCTGGGTCGGTCTCGGCGTTGTGCGTCAAGCGCAGAACAAGGTCCTCGACGAGATCTATCCGAGTGTCCGCGACGCCCAGATCATCGCACAGGAATCGACCGTATTGGTGCTTCAATTGACGTCGTTCTTCGAAGCCAGATCACTCCAGGATCTTTCGGACCGTGCTGGAGACGTTACAATCCGTCGCCAGCGGATCTCAAAACTTCTGGTTCGCTTCGATGCGAACAGCAATATGGAAGGTTTTGTGAGGAAGCTTTCTCCAAAAATAAAAAATATTTCACAAAAAGTGGAACGACTTTCGCTGCTTTCCAGACAAACCATCCTGGATAGTGAAAAAGTCGAGCAAATGCTGGTAAATATTCTGAATTTATCAGAAAAAATTGTGGCTGAAACGACGGAGGTCGCGCCAACTCTCGGTGAGAAAACCATTGTGTATTCGGGCGAGATCATCGGCATGCTGCAATCGGGCAATCTCGCGCATACGGATCAGATTTCTGATGTTTTCGAAAATTTTACCCGCCGCAATCTGGACGACCTTCATAAAGCCACCGATCTTCAATTCCGAAGCGAAGCGATCCGAGACCACCTCCTTCGATTGCGAGACGTGACCACCGTGGAGCAGCTGAAGGATATTCGACACGATATCGTCTTGAACCTGCGCGGCATCACCGACGCGGTGGTCGGATTGAACATCCCTAACATCAAAAAAGTATTCTCTGCGCCGTTGGCGGATTTTTCGGAGCAGATCTTCGCGCCGGGCAATATTTTTTCACTGCGCGAGAAGGTCCTGACCGATCGTTCCGAGATGGATGCCATCCGCGCCGCCGCGGAAACCGTCGGGCGGGATATCGGCCAAACCGTGGACTTGTTCGTATTGCAGACCCAAAACGTGATGGATGCGCAAAGCAGCAACGCTCAATTCGTGGCAATCCGAACCCAATTCATTCTCCTGGCCATCGCAGCTCTGGCGTTCTGCGCTTCGGTTCTGATTTATTACGGCTATATCGACAACAATATCATTTATCGACTGCAACGACTGTCCTCGTCTGTTTTCCAGTTGACCGGAGGGGATTTGACGACCCCGGTCGCGGCGACGGGGGACGATCAGATCACCCAGCTTGAAGAGGCGGTGGAAGCGTTTCGCGGCAATGCAATCCGGTTGCAGACCGCCGAGCGCGACCTGTTGTCCTATGCCAACGAACTGGAGCGCTCCAATACGGATCTCCAGCAATTCGCCTATGTCACCTCCCATGATCTGCGAGCCCCGTTGCGGGCGATCACGTCGCTTTCCGAATGGGTCGAAGAGGATTTGGCGGCTGGCAACACGGTCAGTGTGGCGGCCAATTTGTCGAGATTACGCGGCCGGGTCAAGCGGATGGAATCGCTTTTGAGCGGGATCCTGCAATATGCCAGGGCAGGGTCCGTGAGCGCCGACAATGCGCCGGTCGATATCACTGCGGCCGCTCTGCAGATTTTCGACGACCTGAATCACGAGGGTCGTTTTTCGCTTTCGGTGAAATCCAATGTCGAGACGGTCGTCACTGGAGAATCCTTTCTTTACCAGGTGCTTGGCAATCTGATCTCCAACGCCATCAAACATCACGACAAACAAACCGGCGCGATCGAAATCGAATTCGTCTCCGACGACGCCTCCAACACGCTGACGGTTTCCGACGATGGTTCGGGAATTCCGGAAAATTTCAGATCGAAGGTATTTCAAATGTTTCAAACACTGAAGCCGCGCGACGAGATGGAGGCCAGCGGGATCGGGCTGGCATTGGTCAAACGCCTGGTGGAGCGTCGACATGGGCAATTGTCCGTCGGCCAGTCAGTCAGCGGTGGCGCGTGTTTTGCCGCCAAATGGCCGGTAGAAAATGTATAACGGCATGAAAGACGCCACTTTTCTGGTTGTTGACGATGACGATATCGACGTGGAAATGGTCGAACGCGCATTTCGCAAGCTGAAAATCGGCAACCTGATTGTTCGAGCGACCGATGGGCTCGACGCGCTTGATATTCTGCGTGGCACTGGAGGCAGGAAACAGCTCAAACAGCCCTTTATCGTCCTTCTGGACATCAACATGCCGCGCATGTCCGGCCTGGAATTTCTGGAGGAACTGCGACAGGACGCGGCCTTGCGCCGGACCGTGGTCTTCGTCTTGACGACATCGGATGATGAAATGGATATTCTGAGGTGTTATGAAAAAAATATTTCCGGTTACATCGTCAAGGCCCGGGCCGGGCAATCGTTCGAGGAAGCGCTGAAAATGCTTGATCATTTTTCGCGCGTCGTTGAATTGCCGGTGTAATCCCAACTCTCACAACAAGTGACCCGTGCCGCGAGGAATTTGCGAAAACCGGTTTCCACCGCGCTTGATGCGTGGCGGGCATTCGGTTCGTGCTTTCGAATTCCCTTTCAATCAACGTCAACGCGAATCCGGTTGCCAGGCGAACAGGTCGCCGAGCGGTCGCTGGGCCGGCGGGACGGTTGGTTCCGCGGCAGGATTTCGACTGGTTTGCGCCATGGCGACCTGCCGCCAATCCTTTGCGGTAACGATGCCATGGGTCGCCGCATGCTTTTCAATCTGGTCGGCTGTGGCTTCGCGTTTCCGTTGCGGATGACCAGCCGAATAATCCACGACCAGCCATGCCGCGATCCGTTTTACCAACCCGGTCATGTCGTGCGACTTGGAGTAATAATCGTCCGCGCCGCTTCGCAGGCACTTGCAGATAATTTCCGGATCGTCGGTTCCCGTGAGGATCAGGATCGGGAACCGATTTCGATATTGGCAGCGCAGGGCGAGGTTGATTTCGATGCCTGCCTGCGAGTCGTAAACGCCGTCCAATCCGGTCATTCCCAAATCCAGGACGACCAGTTTCGGCTCGATCATGTCGATATTGTCGAAGACTTCACAGATGGTCTGAAAAAAAAGGTACTGGCAGTCGAGTCTGCCGATCGCACGCTGCGCAATGTCCCTGGAAAACGGATCGTCATCGACAAACAGAACGGTTTTAGTAGACATTTGCGGCTCCGACGTCAGGTGACTGCATGGACGGCAAGGTCTCGGAAACAACGCAGTTACTGGAACTTGTTTAACCGAGTCTCGGAACTCTAGCAAGGGTTGTTTTACTGCCACGGAAAGCTGATTTGATCGTTGAAAATATCGGTATTTTTTACAGGAACTTCCAAATATTTTTTTTCATGGCGGATCCCCTTTCCGATCGTCCGGCGCATCCTTTACGAGACGACAGCAGGGGGATTGTCGCTCTTTTGGTATTGCCGCTCTCCTGATCTTCCATGTCTTGAAGTGAGTCTGAAAAGCAAAATAAAAACAATGAGTTGTATCCAGGGTCTCTGCCTGCTTTCCGACCTTTGCACAGTACGGCGCGGCACGAACAGGGTGCCGGCCTTTGCTTCGGCACACCGATGACAGGTGCGGTATCGCGATGATTGCGCGTGCGGAGTTCAGATGAATGTCTCCCCGATCAGATGGACGAACAGGCTGACGTCACGCACCAGGAAAATTTAAAAGATTCTTTTGCTTTCAGGGGGAAATCGGCAAAACCGGCGAATCCCGGCGGGCCTGAAC
>Ga0214472_10004857_pt1 | contig 14156 bp, 10 predicted proteins | sample RVTome_6_FD_207662 | JGI IMG/M metagenome (GOLD analysis project Ga0214472, IMG submission 207662) | Soil microbial communities from uranium-contaminated site in the Upper Colorado River Basin, Wyoming, United States - RVT140D175 | ecosystem: Environmental > Terrestrial > Soil > Contaminated >... | reverse complement strand
TCCGCTTGACGACTCGTTTCTTGCCGCCGCGAAATTCCGACACCATCTCGGTCGGGACGATCACGTCGCCGAAGTATTCTTCCAGGCCCGCCACGGCCACCCGCCGCAACAGCGCCTCGCGGATGCTGTCTTCGCGGTTGCTTTGCACCTTGAGGATGTACCAGTCCCGTTTTCCCTCACCGTCTTCAGGTTCCGCAGCAGCGGCCGAGTCGTCTTCGACGGCCGGTTCGTCTTCTACCGACGGTTCTTCTTCGGCAACGGGTTCTTCTTTGGCGACGGGCTCGGCGTCAGCGACGGGCTCTTCTTCGGCAACGGGTTCTTCTTTGGCGACGGGCTCGTCTTCTACCGACGGCTCTTCTTCGGCAACGGATTCTTCTTCGGCGACGGGCTCGGCTTCTACCGACGGCTCTTCTTCGGCCGGTTCGGCTGCCCCGGCAGCTTCCGATGCGGCGGAGTCACTTTCGGTGTCGTCACGGGGCGGCGGGGTGGAAGGGTCTTCCGGCCGAGGCGGCGCCGACCAACTTACCGCGGGGGTATCGTCAGGCGAGGCCCCCGGCGCGGATTGCGATGACGCCGGCGCGTCGTCGCGCGCAGGGGCATCGGGCAGGCCAGGCTCGCTCGCCAGCGGCGGCATGTCGGTTGCTTTTGTCGGTTCGTCTGTCACGCCTCAACACCCCCCGGCGCGTGTCTTTGCTCGCACCTCGGTGCGAGCAAAAACCTGTTAGCCGGTGATTCCCAAGCTTTGCAGCAGCCAACTCCAGAAAAAGTCGTAGCCGAACAACAGGAAAGCCAAGGTGAAAATGGTCACCAGCACGACGATGCTACTGCGCATCAGTTCCAGACGGCTCGGCCACGACACCTTGTTCATTTCCGCTTCCACGGCGATCAAAAAATCAGCGAACTTGTGATAATTGACCGCCCGATAACTGATCCATACGCCCGCCATCACAAACAGTCCGTTCAACGCGTACCGGACGGCGATCAGCCGGCTATCCGGAATCCGCGAATCGCTCCCCAGCCAGGCCAGGAAGTCGTTGCCGAACCAGTGCAACACGTCGCTCAAAAGGTTGTTCGAAGACCAGACCAGCAACACCACGCCCACGGCCAACGCCAGGAACGTCACCTGCCGCGTGATCCGGCCCTGACTGCGTTTGTACACCTCGAGCCGGAACAAATCCCGCAACAGAGGCGTGGCCGCCGTGTTTTTCTGATTCGCCATGGGCGTGCCTTGTCAGGGCTCTCCTTGCCGTGCCGTCGCCGCGTACGTAGCGACCGGCGATACCTTGCTTGCTGTTATGCGCCCGACTCCATCGGACGCCTCGCTTATCAATAAATGCTTGTGCCCCACCGAGACCGCATGCCGCCGGATTCTCCCTTTCGGCGAGGTAACCGCGACCGACTTCGATCTGTCAAAGCATGAACTGGCAGGGGCGGCGGGAATCGAACTCGCAACCTCTGGTTTTGGAGACCAGCGCTCTGCCAATTGAGCTACACCCCTAATCAACTTTTTTACTGGACGATTTTGCTGACCACGCCGGAGCCGACCGTTCGGCCGCCTTCGCGGATGGCAAAACGCACTTGTTCATCCATGGCGATCGGCGAGACCAGTTCCACGCTCAACTTGGCGTTGTCGCCCGGCATGCACATCTCCGCGTCTCCCATCAACGTGGCGGTGCCCGTCACGTCCGTGGTACGGAAATAAAACTGGGGCCGGTACCCGCTGAAGAACGGCGTGTGACGTCCGCCCTCCTCCTTGCTCAATACGTAAACCTCGGCCTCAAATTTGGTGTGTGGCGTGATCGAGCCGGGTTTGGCCAGCACCTGGCCACGCTCGATTTCTTCGCGCTTGACGCCGCGTAACAGACAGCCGACGTTGTCGCCGGCTTGCCCTTCTGGCAACGTTTTGTTGAACATTTCGACGCCGGTGCAGACCGTCTTGCGGCCCTCTTTGCTCAAGCCCACGATTTCCACTTCGTCGCCGACGTGGACAACGCCGCGTTCGATACGGCCGGTGCAGACTGTGCCGCGGCCTTCGATCGAAAACACGTCTTCGATGGCCATCAAGAACGCCTTGTCGGTTTCACGCGGCGGATCGGGGATATAACTGTCGATGGCGTCCATCAGATCCTGGATGCACTTGGTCGCCTCCGGATCTTCGGGGTTGTCGTAGGCCGGCTTGGAGGCCCCGCGAACGATCGGGATGTCGTCGCCGGGGAATCCGTAGTGCGTCAGCAATTCCCGCAACTCCAACTCGACCAGCTCCAACAACTCCTCGTCGTCGACCAGGTCGCACTTGTTGAGGAACACGACCAGCGCCGGCACGCCGACCTGGCGCGCCAACAGGATGTGTTCGCGCGTCTGCGGCATGGGGCCGTCGGCCGCCGATACCACGAGAATGGCCCCGTCCATCTGGGCGGCGCCGGTGATCATGTTTTTGATAAAGTCGGCGTGCCCAGGACAGTCGATGTGGGCGTAGTGCCGATTCTCGGTTTCGTATTCCACGTGGCTGACGGCGATGGTGACCGTCTTCGTGGCGTCACGGACGGTGCCGCCCTTGGCGATGTCGGCGTACGACTTAAAATTGGCCAGTCCCTTTTTCGACTGCACCGCCAGGATCGCTCCGGTCAGCGTCGTCTTGCCATGGTCGATATGGCCAATCGTACCGACGTTGACGTGAGGTTTGGTTCGTTCAAAAGTTTCCTTGGCCATCGTGTTCAATATCTCCCTAGCTTGACGTGGTACCGGGCAGTCCGCGGTTCGTGAAAAAACAATTACCTGTAAATAAGCTGCTGATGGGACTCGGACCCATGACCTCGTCCTTACCAAGGACGCGCTCTACCAACTGAGCTACAGCAGCCAAAGCGGGTGAAGGGAATCGAACCCTCGTCTTCAGCTTGGAAGGCTGTGGCTCTACCATTGAGCTACACCCGCAATAAAGTTGGGGGGTGCAGGATTCGAACCTGCGAAGGCAGTGCCATCAGATTTACAGTCTGACCCCTTTGACCGCTCGGGAAACCCCCCTCAACATTTCCGTTTGAAATATGTTCCATCTCAAGGGGCCGTCCCCAGCCGCGCCTCGGCCGCACTCCCGCGCACGTCGCAAGTGGTTTGCTCAATCGTCTTTGGTCATGGGCGTCTTAGGTCATGGGCGTCTTAGGTCATGGGCCTGGAGGCGATTGGGTCGGGTGTTCGCATCCGCATCGCTGACGAGCTAGCGGAGGGACTTGAACCCACAACCTGCTGATTACAAATCAGCCGCTCTGCCGATTGAGCTACGCTAGCCTGCGAGACCCTATACCGAAAACCAGTAAATATAACGAACTAGAGCGGATACGCAATATGTCTGCACGGCAAATAATTCTCTTCAGAACCGTCGCGGCAACACCGGCCTGCCCCGGACCGTCCAAGTCCGAGAACCCCCGGCTGCACACTTTCAGCGTGGACGGAACCGCCGGGAGACGGAACCGCCGGGAAGAGTGCCTCGGCAATCATGCGGCGCAGCCGTAGTGCCGCTGATCTATAGCTGCCGATGTCCCGAAAAGAAATCACCTCGCCGTTTGGCAAAGAGCCCCTGGCTGGGGGAGCCGTGAAAATTGGGCCTCACGCGGCCCGGCTTGCCGCCCAGGCAGGACGACAGACGCCGAACCGGTTATCCCGGCATGTCGATATTCGCTTCTTTGGCCGCCTCGCGGAGTTTGTTCAAAGCGCGGGCTTCTAACTGCCGAATCCGCTCTTTGGTGACGCCCATCTCAGCGCCCACTTCCTTCAGCGTCAGTGGTTCGCTGCCGCGGCGGAGCCCAAACCGGCTAATGATAATCTTTTGCTCCCGCTCGTCAAGCCGGTGCAAGATCTTGCCGATCTGCGATTCGCGCTGGAATTGGGCGCTTTCCAACTCGTATTGATCGCTGCGCGTGTCTTCGGTCACGGCGAACATCTCGCCGTGGCTGGTGCGGAAGCGGTCCCGCCGCTTGTGGGCGTCGGGTATCGTCCGCGCGAAGTTCTTCATGATTGCCCAGCTTGCGTACGTGCTGAACTTGTTGCCGCGGGCGAAGTCGAATTTCTCGACCGCTCGCATCAGCGACATGTTACCGTCGCTGACCAGCTCGAAGAAGTTCTCCGCCCCACCGACGTGCCGCTTGGCGATCGATACGACCAGCCGCAAGTTGGCGCGGATGATCTTGTTCTTCAGCGCCACGGCCTCTTCGTAAAGTCGCTCGATCTCGTCCATCTGGCTGCTGCGGGCGCGGGCCGGATCCAAGGCGTCGCGCAGCGCCGCGGCCCGGTACTTGAGGTAATTGAATTGCCGGAACAGGTGGGCTTCCTGCTCGCGGTTCAACAACGGCACCTCGTACAAGCTGGCCAGATAAGGCGGCAGTCCGCTGGGCAATCGCGTCTTGCGCGTCGGCTCGTCCGATTCCGGGGCCGGCGCCATGATGGTGTCTTCCGCGTCGGGCTTGGAAAACTGCTCGTTGGGGATGTAATCCAGCGGCAACTCCATGATTCGCGTCGCCCGCATCTCGTTGATCACGCGATAGATGCTCGTCTTGGTGCGGCAAAACCGCTTGACCAGCACGTCGACCGAAGTGCCGCGGCGATAGAGCTGGTAGATCTTCGCCTTGGTTTCTTCAGACAGCGGACCAGAGGTTTCCGGAAACACGGCCAAACTGGGGTTTTCCTGATCGAACTGCTTCAACGTGTAGCGGATCGTTTCGGCGCTGCGGTCCATCCGCCGGGCCAACCGCTTGATGACGTCGGCCGGGCAAGCACCCGCGCGGACGAAACGGCGGGCGCCGTCGACGATCTGCTCTTTCTCGTCATCGGTCAGTTGGCTGAAACGGGCGCCCCGCTCGACCCGCTGCTGGTTGGCCGCCACGAAGCGGTCGACCGAGCTCTGCAGGAAACCGACCCGCTTGCGGCCGTCGAACACGAACCGGCGGCTGACCAGACCTTGCTGGCGCCAGCGGGCGATCGTTTTGGTGGATACGCGGAACTGCCGGCTCAACTGGTCCACGGTCAATACCCGTTCGCCAGCGGCGTCGGCCGAAATATCGGCCGCATCGGACAAGTCTTCGACCAGCAGGCGCAGATCGTGCTGTGCCTCTTCGCCCGACAGCTTGAGGTCCGGATAGCTTTCCGGGCGGTAGTCGGTAATGCGGTGGCAGAGAAAGCCGTACGAGTATTTCTGGTTTGAATTCAGTTCGGCCAGCAGTGCTTCGGCGCGGTTGACTTGTTCGATCTTCTTGTCGCGCGGCGCGTACCGCACCTGTTGGTCACGCAACTGACGCAGGCCAGGATTGAGATAGTCGGTATGCATGGGAGTCCTCTTCTCTCGTAAGAGAACCTTGGCGGTGTTCCCTGCGACTCCATCGCCCGACAAGGCAGCTTTCCAGGACGCTAAGGCGGGTGCGCGACGATTGAGCCGTCCAGATCAACCTATCCGCGACCCACATTCTAACGGTTTGCGGCCATTTTTGACAAATCGAAGGCTCAAAAGGCGGCCGCGGCCATGACTTGTACTTTTAGGGGGGCACATCCGCAGTCACCCGAATCGCGGTGCTGCTTGCTCCCTGCTTGTTACTTCATACGCAGGTTAGAGTCTATTGGCCTGAAAAAAGTTCGGTCTGCCACCCGGATCTTGAGCTAAAAACTGGGTGGTCACGACACCCCCCTTAAGTACATATAATCGTTTAAATCGTTTTTGAATAACAAGTTGCAGGATTCCACAGGAGCCGTCTCGCGAGATAATGCGGCCCGCGGCACACCCGGACTTCAAGCATTCCGTCCCACGCCACATGAGTGGAACAACCGGCAAAGGGGGATTTTTCAGTGGAATCGGGCGCGCCGGACGGTCGATCTAACCAACCAGGGGCAATCCGCCCCGAACGCCGTCCCGTCGCGCGAAGTAGACCCACAGCGAACGAGTTTTGATAATGCAAATCCTTTACTGTCATAAGCTTGCGGCCTCCGCTGTTGTCTGCCTCCTCTGCGCTGGCGGCGCAGCCTCCGTCGCTGCGGAGCCAACCTATTCGCTGACCAGCGGCCGCCGTACCGGCGACGTGGACGGCGTGCGGGTGAAGGTCGACGTCGGCGGACACCTGAAGCTGGCCGATCAGGACGAAGAGAAACTCCGTCCGCTGAAAATGAGCGTCGTCGGCGAGATGCGCTACGACGAGCGGTTCTTGCAGGGGCAGCCGACGCGCACCGACCGGCTGCGGAGCATCCGCTACTATGAGCAGGCAAAGGCCGCTATCAAGATCGAAAACGGCAGCAGCCAACCTGAGTTGCGGTTGTCCCGCGCCGTGGTTTCCGTCGAGGCGTCCGGCGGCGTCACCACGATGTTCAGCCCCGACGGCCCACTATCGCAGGACGAAGCCGACCTGATCGACGTGCATGCCAACTCACTGTTGCTCGAAACCTTGTTGCCGGGCAAACCGGTCGCCAAAGGGCAGCGCTGGCCGCATTCGTTCGTCGTGATTGCCGGGCTGCTGGGACTCGATTCGGTCCGTGACGCCAACGTCTTCAGTGAAATTGAAGAGGTCGAAGGCGACCTGGTGAAGATCGCCTTGCAGGGCACCGTTCAGGGCGTTGCCGACGGCGCCGTGACGACGATCGGGCTGAAAGGACGCTACCAGTTCGATCTGAACCGGTCCCGCATCACGTGGCTGGCGCTGTTGCTGAAAGAGGATCGCGAAATAGGCCACGTCACACCCGGCGTCGAGGCCACGGCCCGCGTGCAGGTGTTCGTCACGCCCGGCGGCGGCACGGATAAGCTGCAAGACGATCTGGTTTCCAAGGCGTCTCAGTCGGCCTCCCCCATGCTTACTGAGTTGACCTATCAGCCCCAGCATGGCAATTACCAGTTCAGTTACGACCGCCGTTGGCATATCATGACCGATGAGCCGAACTTGATGACGATGCGGATGGTGGTCGACGACGAGTTGATCGCGCAGTGCAAGGTTTCCACGCCGGCGTCTCCTTCGACCGCAAAGGTACGTCTGTCCGATTTTCAGAAGGACATCGAGACCTCGTTGGGCGACGACTTCGGTCAGTTCACGCAGGCCTCGGTGTCGGCAAATGACCGCGGCCAGTCGATCCGGCGGGTCATCGCCATCGGCCAGGTCGACGAGTTGCCCGTCCAATGGAACTACTATCACGTCACCGACGACGACGGCAATCAGGTGGTCTTCGCCTTCACGTTCGAGGCCTCGCTGGGCGAGCAGTTCGGCGCGGCCGATCAGGCGATTGTCGCCAGCCTGCGGTTCTTTCCGCCCACACAACAGGCCAGTTCCCGGCGCGATCAGCCGGCGAAATAGGTCGGTTCGCCGCGCCGGCCCATCCGTGCCGCGTCCGTTTTGAGTGCGGCATTGCCCGCGGCGGGGTGGCCCGATGATCCGCCGCCCGGAATCCACCGCGGCCGGACAGCGGTGGTTGTTGATACCGCAGCCGCAACACGCCCAACTGGCCGGCGTGCTGGCAGAGCGGTGGAGCGATTTGGCGATCGACGACCCAGCGACAAGGCAGCAACTGCTGGCGACCGTTTATTGGCACGATGACGGCTGGCGCCAATGGGAGCAGGCGCCGGCCGTAGACACTGCCACGGGACGGCCGCTGGATTTCACCGAGATGCCGACGGCCGACGCGCTGGCGATCTGGACCCAGTCGATCGAAGGCGTGACGCCGCTGGGGCCACTGCCGCCCTGGGTCGTGAGCGGGCATTTTTGTAACTTGCTGCGGCATTCGATCCAGCGCGGCGATCAAGGCGAGCCTGACCGCCGGCTGGCGTCTGAATTTCTCCACGCTCAGCAGGCGCGCCAGGCAGATTGGCTGAACGCTTGGCAAAAGCTCGATCCGCACCGCAACACGAAGGCTGTCGCCGCGGTCTGCCTGCAAATCTTGCAGTCGTTCGATTGGCTGAGCCTGTGGCTGTGTTGCCGCGAGCGGAGCGAACCGTTGACGTTTAAGCCGACTGAAACGGCCGCCGCCATTGTAATCCGGCCGCACTCGGCCGGGCGATTCAACATCGAACCCTGGCCGTTTCGCACTCCGACGCTCGATATCCAAGTCTCCGCCCGGTCGCTGCCGGTGGATCGCTATCAAAACGGCGACGTGGTGGCGGAAAAATGGACCCCTACCAACCTCGCATGGCGACTGGAGGCGGAATAGTCGGCAGTAGGCAGAGGGCAGTAGGCAGTAGGCAGAGGGCAGTAGGCAGTAGGCAGAGGGCAGTAGGCAGAGGGCAGTAGGCAGTAGGCAGAGGGCAGTAGGCAGTAGGCAGAGACGCGCTGGCGCGAGAATCTGCCCTCCGCTCTCCGCTCAATTGACAGCAACGGCCGCACACGGCAGACTGGCCGGCGAAGTCAACGCTGCCGGTAGGTGTTCGTGCCCGGAGATTGTGGCGGCACATGGAGATCATTATCCATCCATCGTATGAGCAGATGAGCCGCGCGGCGGCGCGGGAGGTGGCGCGCACGCTCAATTCGAAGCCCAACGCCGTGCTGGGCCTGGCCACCGGCAGCACGCCGTTGGGTCTGTACCAAGAGTTGGTGCGGATGCACCAGGAAGACGGGCTCGATTTCTCACAAGTGACCACGTTCAACCTGGACGAATACGTGGGCCTGCGGTCGAACCATCCGCAAAGCTATCACTATTTCATGCACGAAAACCTGTTCCGCCACATCAATATTCCCCGGCAGAACATCTACATCCCCTCCGGCACGACCGACAACTACGAAGCGTTTTGCCAGTGGTACGAGCAGCGGATTGCCGACTGCGGCGGCATCGATTTGCAATTGCTGGGCATCGGTTCCGACGGCCACATCGCGTTCAACGAACCGACCAGCTCGCTCGGCTCGCGGACGCGGATCAAAACTCTTGCCCGGCAGACAATCGAGGACAACGCCCGGTTTTTCGACAATGCGGAGGAAGTCCCGGTATATGCCATCACCATGGGTGTCGGCACCATTCTGGAAGCCAGGCAAATCGTCCTGGTGGCCAATGGCGCCAAAAAAGCCGCCGCCGTGGCCGCCGCCGTCGAGGGGCCGGTGACCAGCATGATCACCGCCAGCGCGCTCCAATTGCACGGCGACACGCTGGTCTTTTTGGATCGGGAAGCCGCCGCCGGGCTGGAGATGATCGATTATTATGAATGGATTCAGGCCAAAAGCCCCGGTGCGCCGACGCACGCGTAGGCAATCCCCATGCGATTGATTCTGCTCGACCCGTCGAGCCCAAAACGATTCCACTTCGATCCGCTGGCCTTGTGCCGGCCGATATTCGAGCTCCGCGTCGGCATGACCACGCTGGCTCAAAAGTGTGTCGACAAGCTGCACCCAGCCGGCGTCGCCTGCTTCGTGCCGCCCTACCTGGCCGACGCGTACCGTGAACAAACCGACTGGCCGGTGAATGACACCGGCGTCTTGGCCGGCGACGATTTGTTGATTGTCAACGCGCGCGTGAATGCCGCACACTTCGACCTGCCGCCGACGGGGCCCAGCCAGGCGGCGTTCGACGCCGACGGCGATTGTCTGTATGCGCGGATCGCGGAGGGGGACATTGCACGCTTGGAAAACGATTCGATCGACGGTTTTCTGGCTTCGGCGAAAAAGACACTGCCGACGGCGCCGGCCGAGGTCGCCACTTGGAACTACACGTGGGATCTGGTGCTCGAGAATTCCGAGTGCTTGCTGGCCGATTTCGCCGCCGCCGGACGGCAGGGCGTCGAAGGCAACGTCGAACAGCCCAGCGTCATCCGTGGCAATGACCGGGAAGTCTACGTCGCGCCCGGCGCAGTCGTGCATCCGATGGTGGTCATCGACGCCGAAAACGGACCGGTGTACATCGATCGCGGGGCGCAGATCCATCCTTTCACGCGGATCGAAGGGCCCTGCTACATCGGCGAAGGCTCGATCCTGCTGGGCGCGAAATGCCGCCAGGGCAATTCACTGGGAGCTAACTGCCGGGTGGGCGGCGAGATTGAAGCATCGATCCTGCAAGGCTACGCGAACAAATATCACGACGGATTCCTGGGGCACGCCTACCTGGGCGAGTGGGTCAACCTGGGCGCGATGACAACCAACAGCGATTTGAAGAACGACTATTCCAACGTATCGGTCGTATTGGACGGACGCAAGCCGATCGACACCGGCTCGCGCAAGGTCGGCTCGCTCATCGGAGATCACACCAAGACCGCCATCGGCACGCTGCTGAAGACCGGCGCTTACGTCGGCGCCATGGGGGTCATTGCCGGCACCGGCCGTCCGCTGCCGAAATTCATCCCCGATTTCGCCTGGTTCACCGACGGCACGGTCACCGAAGGCTTTGGCAAAGGGCGCCAGTACGAAGCCGCCAAGATCGTCATGAGGCGCCGCGGACGGCAGTGGACCGCCGCGCAGGAAGCGATGTGGGACGAAATCTACCGGATCACCGCGCCGGCGCGCCACGACGCGATCCAGCGCGCCCGCCGGGATCGCTAGGACTTTGGGTTGATGAAAGTCTTGCTCGACGAGCGGAAAATCCGGGAGGGAGTCGCGCGGCTGGCCCGTGAGATCGAAAGCCATTACCGCGACGCGCCGCTGACAATCATCGGTGTCATGGCTGGCAGCATCGTGCTGCTTGCCGATTTGATCCGGCAGGTGAATTCGCCGGTCCGCATCGGTACGATTCAAGCCCGCAGTTATCGGGACGCTTACCGCAACTTGCCCTACGTGGCGGCGTTGGATGCGGCCGAACTGGCTGGCGAGGCCCACGCGTGAAGCCGCCGCGCCTGGTAATTGTCACGCGCACTTTTTGGCCGCTGGTGGGCGGACCGGAAACGGTGATCGACAACCTGTCGCAGAGTTGGCACGCGCGGGGCGGAGAGGCCACCGTTTTGACCGCGCAGTTGCACGCCCATTGGCCGCCGCAAACCACCCGACACGGCGTGCGAATCATGCGGCTGCCGGACGCCCACACCCGGTTCTTCGCGGAGCGTCGCTATCAACGCCGCCTTGGCGCTTGGTTAATCAACCACCGTGATGAATTCGATCTGGTTTACGTCTCGCGCCTGCAGCACGACGCCGCGACGACCGTCGTGACCGGAAGGCGCGGGCGGTTTCCCGTGGCGTTAAGGGCCGAAAGCGCGGGACTGACCGGCGACTGCCACCGGCAACTGGACACGCGCGGCGGTCGCCGGATCAAACAGCTTTGCTTCCGCGCCGCGGCCGTCGTGGCGCCCAGCGCCGGCATCCAGCGTGAACTGATTGCCGCCGGCTATCCACGAGACCGCATCCACCTGATCGCCAACGGCGTGGCCGTTCGATCAACGCCCCGCAGCGCGCGATCACGCCGTACGGCCCGCGCGGTGTTGGCCGAAGCCGACCCTACGCTGGCGATGCCCGACGCCGCGCCGCTGGCGGTTTTCGCCGGTCGGCTCCACGCGGGGAAATCGTTACCTCATTTGATAAACGCCTGGTCCGCGGTTTTGGAAAAGGACCGCCGCGCGCGATTGTGGCTGGTAGGCGAAGGGGACCAGCGCGTCGCGTTGGCCCAGCAAGTCCGCGACATGGAATTGGCCGGCAGCATAACCTTCACCGGCACGTTTCAGGATATCGACGAGGTGTTGCAAGCGGCCGATCTGTTCGTTTTGCCGTCGGTCGAAGAAGGTTTCTCGATGGCACTATTGGAAGCGATGGCCGCAGGGCTGCCGATCGTAGCGACGGACATCCCGGGAAATCGGGAAGCCATTGAGCACGGCCGTCACGGACTGCTCGTGCCGCCGGAAAACGCCGCGGCGCTGGCCGCGGCGGTGATCGAACTGCTGGACATGCCCGGCCGCGCCGCCGAATTGGGCCGCCAGGCGCGCCGGCGGGTGGAAATGCAGTTCACGTTGGACACAATGGTCCAGCGGCACGTGCAGTTGTTTGAAACTTTGGCCTCATCGTCGTGAGCCACTCCTTGCCCCAACGCATCATTCACGTCATTCCCAGCCTGGACCGCGCCGGCGCGGAGAAGCAGTTGTCGCTGCTGGCCCGCGGGCTGCCGCGCGAGGAGTTTGACGTACACGTCTGCGCGCTGACCCGTGGCGGTCCGTTGGAATCGGAGCTGACGGCCGCGGGTATTGACGTCGCGGTGATTGGCAAAACGTGGAAGATCGATCCGTCGGCCTTCGCCCGACTGACCCGATACCTTCGCCAGCGCTCTCCGCGACTGGTGCAAACCTGGATGTTCGCGGCCAACGCCTACGGACGGGCCGCGGCCTTGCGGGCGGGCGTGCCGCATCTGATTGCCGGCGAGCGGTGCGTCGATCGCTGGAAGACCTGGCCGCAATTGGCGATCGATCGTCGCCTGGCGAGGTATACGGATCGGATCGTCGTCAACAGCACCGGCGTGCGCGAGTTTTACGTTCGCCGCGGATTGCCCGAGGAGAAATTCGTCGTCATTGCCAATGGCATTGAGCCGGCCGCACCAAGACCGATCACCAAAGCCGATCTGCTCGCTGAGCTCGAGTTGCCTGCCGACGCGCGCCTGATCGGCGCGGTCGGACGGCTCTGGCCGCAAAAGCGCGTGAAAGACCTCATCTGGGCGGCCGATCTGCTGAAGGTGATCCGCGACGACGTGCACCTGCTGGTGATCGGCGACGGTCCGCAACGCCGGCGGCTGGACCGTTACCGCCGTCAGGTGCGGATCACCGACAAAGTACACATGCTGGGCCAGCGCGACGACGTCCCGCGGCTGATGCCCCACTTCGATTGTCTGTGGCTGGCCAGCGGATACGAAGGCCTGCCCAATGCGATCATGGAGGCCATGGCGGCCGGCGTGCCGGTGGTGGCCACCGACATCCCCGGCAATCGCGACCTGGTTGTGCCGGAGCGCACCGGTTATCTGGTGCCCGTGGGCGACCGCGCGGGATTTGCCCGCTGTACTCAACGATTGCTTAACGACTCGGAGCTGTCCGCGCGTTTCGGCCACGCGGGCCGCGAGCGAGTGCTGGCGGAGTTCAGCTTCGAGAGGATGGTCGAACGCTTTGCGGCGTTGTATCGTGAAGTGCTGGGGTGATATTCTGGCATCCGGGGTGGCACGACCCTGAGCGCAGCGAAGGGCGTGGTGAGCGATTCGCACGCCCATCACTTCGTTCTGGGACGTGCCACCCCCAAAGTATGCCACCCCCAAATTATGCCACCCCCGAAGCGTGCCGCCCCATACGTGAACCCCCGCCCGCTGATCCAGATAAAAACATGTGTGGAATCACCGGAGCTGCCTGGATCGAACCGAGCGCCGCGTTGGACGCGGCCGTGCTCGAACGGATGACGGACCTGCTCGCGCATCGCGGGCCGGACGATCGCGGCACGATCTTCTCCGAGGTAGAGAACCGGCCGTACCCCAATTCCATCTGTGGTGCGGCGCTGGGGCACCGGCGGCTGTCGATCATCGACATCGCTGGCGGGCATCAACCGATGTCCAACGAAGACGGCTCTGTGTGGGTCGCTTTCAACGGTGAAATCTATAACTACGGCGTGCTGCAAAAACGGCTGGAAGGCTCCGGACATCGGCTCCGCACGGCCAGCGACACCGAGGTGCTGGCGCATCTTTACGAAGACGAAGGCGCGGATTTCCTGCGACATTTAAATGGCATGTTCGCCCTGGCCATCTGGGACCGGCGGCGGCGCCAGTTGCTCTTGGCCCGCGATCGGTTGGGGCAAAAACCGCTCTACTATCGGGTGGAGCCGTACCGGCTGTTGTTCGCCAGCCAGTTGAAAAGCCTGCTGGCCGTACCGGGCGTGCCGCGCGACATCGATCCCGGCGCGCTGGACGAATACCTTACCTATCAGTACGTGCCGCATCCCAACACCATCTTCCGCGGCATCCGCAAGCTGCCGCCGGCCCATTACGCTCTGTACCGCGACGGTGATTTGACCGTCGCGCCGTATTGGGAACCGGATTTCTCGCGGGAGGTGCCGGGCGATGCTTCGGCATACGCCCGCCAACTGCGCGATACCCTATCTTCGGCCGTCCAATTGCGGCTGCAAAGCGAGGTGCCGTTGGGGGCGTTTCTCTCCGGCGGGATTGATTCGTCGATCATCGTCGGCCTGATGTGTGCGCACAGCGGCGAGCGGATTAAGACCTTCTCCATCGGTTTTCCTGTGCCGCAATACGACGAGACCTCGTACGCCCGCGAAGTC
>Ga0214472_10004856_pt1 | contig 14161 bp, 27 predicted proteins | sample RVTome_6_FD_207662 | JGI IMG/M metagenome (GOLD analysis project Ga0214472, IMG submission 207662) | Soil microbial communities from uranium-contaminated site in the Upper Colorado River Basin, Wyoming, United States - RVT140D175 | ecosystem: Environmental > Terrestrial > Soil > Contaminated >... | reverse complement strand
ATCGCGTCTTCCGGGTGCACGCTTCCGTCCGTGTGGACTTCGAGGTTCAGCTTGTCGTAATCGGTCTCCTGGCCTACCCTGGCGTTTTCCACCCAGAAGTTGGTCTTCCTTATCGGGCTGAATATCGAGTCCACCGGTATCACGCCTATCGGCGCTTCCGGGTCCTTGTTTCTTTCGGAGGATACGTACCCCCTGCCCTTCTCGACCACCATCTCCATGGTAAACCGGGTGTCCTTGTCGAGCGTGGCGATGACGAGCTCCGGAGACAGGACCTCTATCTCGGAGTCAGCATCTATGTGGGACCCGTAAACGGTCCCCGGACCCTCCACGTCGATTGTGACCGTCTTGGGCTTGTCCGTGTACATCAGGAACCTCAGGTTCTTGACGTTCAGCACAATATCCGTGACATCTTCCACAACGCCCTGTATCGAGGAAAACTCGTGGAGGACGCCTTCGATCTTTATCGAGGTTACCGCAGCCCCTTCAAGAGAAGAGAGCAGCACCCTCCTGAGCGAGTTGCCTATCGTCGTGCCAAACCCCCTCTCGAAGGGCTCGGCGGAGAACTTGCCGTACGTATCGCTCAGCGATTCTGTATCTATCTCCAGTTTCTTCGGGATCTGGAACCCTTTCAACTTCATGGCCATAACCTCTCCCTGTAGGTTGTCTACCAAAGAGAATGGACCGCATGCAAAGGATAAAAAGCCCTAAGGCGCAGCGCCATCTTTTACTTGGAGTAGAGCTCGACGATAAGGCTCTCGTTGACCGGCAGTGCGATGTCTTCCCTGGACGGGCTCGAAAGCACTCTGCCGCTCAGGTTGGCCTTGCTGGCCTCGAGCCATGCGGGCATGCTCTTCCTGTCCATCGCCGCGGCCATCTCCTGGAACCTGACTAGGTTCTTGCTCTTTTCCTTTATTTCCACAACGTCACCAGGCTTCAGTATCGCGGACGGTATATTTACCTTGTGTCCGTTAAGCCTGAAGTGGCCGTGGGTGACCATCATGCGGGCCTCGCTCCTCGACGCCGAGAAACCGAGCTTGTATACCACGTTATCCAGCCTTCTCTCGAGGATGGACAACAGGTTCTCGCCGGTCACGCCCTTCATCTGCACGGCCTTGTGGTAGTATCCCCTGAACTGCTTCTCAAGCACGCCGTACGTCTTGCGCACCTTCTGCTTTTCCCTAAGCTGGATACCGTAATCGGAGATCTTCGCCCTCCTGCCCTGCCCGTGCTGGCCTGGCGCATAGGCCCTGCGCTCTATGGCGCACTTATCCTTGAAGCAGCGGTCGCCCTTCAGGAACAGCTTGATGTTTTCCCTCCTGCATATACGGCAGACAGGGCCGATATATCTCGCCAACTTAAGACCTCCTGTCAAAATTGATGTTCATTATGCTAAACCCTTCTTCTCTTCGGCGGACGGCATCCGTTATGCGGTATCGGCGTGACGTCTCTTATGGAGGTGATGTCCAGGCCGGTGGACTGAAGCGCCCTTATGGCCGATTCGCGCCCGGAACCGGGGCCGTTCACCATGACCTCGACGGTCTTCATGCCGTTGTCCATAGCCTTCTTTGCCGCGTTTTCAGAGGCCATCTGTGCCGCGAAAGGAGTGCTCTTGCGCGAACCCTTGAACCCCTGGTTTCCGGCGGACGACCAGCATACGACGTTTCCATTGGGGTCGGTAATCGTGACTATGGTGTTATTGAAAGAAGCCTGGATATGGGCAACCCCCACCGGTATATGCTTCTTTTCCTTCTTGGGACCACCCCTTCTCGGTGCAGCCATTTCTCCTCCTGAAATCCGTATTGCATGATCGTTGTTCGCGTCCGTGCCGTCCTCGCGTTTGGTCCAGTCTTATCAGGACGCGGATGACGGTCCACAAAACACGGCATTGATATTACTTCGTGGCCTTCTTCTTGCCGGCTACGGTCCTCTTCGGGCCCTTCCTGGTGCGCGCGTTTGTCTTCGTGCGCTGACCGCGGACCGGCATGCTCTTCCTGTGCCTCAAGCCCCTGTAGCAGCCTATGTCCATCAGCCTCTTTATGGCCAGTGTCTTCTCCCTGCGCAGGTCGCCTTCGACCACGCACATCCTGTCGATGACCTCCCTGAGGGTGATGACCTCGGACTCCGCGAGGTCGCGGGTCTTCTTGGCCGGGTCTACGCCTGCCTCGCCGAGTATCTTCGCGGCGGTGGTGCGTCCTATACCATAGATATAGGTAAGGCTTATCTCGATATTTTTGTCTCTTGGCAGATCAACGCCTGAAATCCTGGCCAATGCTTCCTCCTTAAGGACGGGGTGTTATTAACCCTGCCTCTGCTTGTGTCTCGGGTTGACGCATATGACCCGGACAATGCCCTTCCTTTTAATCACCTTGCACTTGTCGCAAACCTTCTTGACCGACGCACGGACCTTCATTCTAAAGTCCCCTTTCAAACATTGCCCGTAAACCGCAGCGACTACTTAAAGCGGTATGTTATCCTTCCGCGAGTGAGGTCATATGGTGACAACTCCACGGTCACCCTGTCGCCCGGCAGTATCTTGATGAAGTACATCCTCATCTTGCCGGATATGTGAGCAAGGATGATATGCCCGTTGTCCAGTTCCACACGGAACATTGCGTTGGGCAGCCTCTCAAGGATCTTGCCCTGTACCTCTATCGCCTCTTCCTTGGCCATTAAGCTCCCTGAAATATATGTTTACTCCAACCGGCCCGATTTTTCAGCAGCAGCCCCCTTACAGGGTAGTCAATATCTCCGGGCCGTCGTCCGTTACCGCTATCGTGTGCTCGAAGTGGGCCGAAGGTTTTCTGTCTACGGTCACCGCCGTCCAGCCGTCGTCCAGTACCATCGTCCTGCCCGCGCCCATGTTTATCATCGGCTCTATGGCGAGCGTGGTACCGTCCTTCAACCTCGCGCCCCTTCCGGGCGGGCCGAAGTTCGGCACCTGGGGTTCCTCGTGCAGCTTGCGGCCGATCCCGTGGCCCACGAACTCGGTCACCACCGAGAACCCGTTGGCCTCCGCATGTTTCTGTATCGCATGCGATATGTCCGAGACCCGGTTCCCCACTACGGCCTGTCTGATGCCCTCGTACAGGCAGGCCTCGGTAACTTCCACGAGTTTCCTGACGCTGCCGGATATCTCGCCGACCGGGACCGTGATCGCCGCGTCGCCGTAAAATCCGTCTACTATGGCGCCCAGGTCTATCCCGATTATATCGCCTTCGTTCAGGGACCTGTTAGAAGGTATCCCGTGCACAACCACCTCGTTGACCGAGGCGCATACGGTGCTCGGGTACCCCATGTATCCCTTGAAGGCCGGCTTCGCGCCGCACTTCAGTATGTAGCTTTCAGCGAAACGGTCGAGCTCGGCGGTAGTAACACCGGGCCTGACCTTGTCCCTCAGACCTGCGAGTGCGCCGGCGACCACCCTGCACGCCGCCCGCATCTTCTCTATCTCCGGCCTGGACTTCAGTATAATCACGCGTTCTCAGCTTTCCAGCGCCGTGACCATCCTCTTCAGTATCTCCTTCATATCGCCCACACCGTTGATGCCCCTCAAGAGGCTCTTCTTGGTGTAATAGTCGATGAGCGGAGCGGTAGAAGACTGGTAGACCTTGAGGCGGTTCTTGATGGCCTCTTCCTGGTCGTCGTCCCTCTGGTACAGCTCGCCGCCGCACGCGTCGCACTTGCCCTCGACCTTCGAAGGCTTGAACATGACATGGTAGCCGGCGGGGCAGTTCCTGCAGGTCCTGCGGCCGGAAAGCCTCTTGACGAGTTCCTCGTCTGCGACCTCGATGCTGAGCACCTTGTCGAGCGGCGTCTTCATGCCGGCCAGCGCACGGTCGAGCTCTTCGGCCTGCGGCACCGTCCTGGGGAAACCGTCCAGTATGTATCCCTTGGCGCAGTCGGCCTCCTTGAGGCGCTCCTTGACTATGCCCACGACCACGGAATCAGGCACCAGCTCGCCCTTGTCCATGAACTTCTTGGCCTCGAGGCCAAGCGGTGTCTTCTCAGCGAGGTTCTTCCTGAGTATGTCACCGGTCGATATCTGCGGTATGCCGTACTTCTCGACCAGGTCCTTTGCCTGCGTGCCCTTGCCTGCCCCGGGGGGGCCCAACAGTATCATTCTCATATCTTAGCCACTCCTCCCTTTCAGTCTCACACCCTGCATGAAACCTTCGTAATGGCGGGTTATCAGGTGCGTCTCGATCTGGCTCACCGTATCAAGCGCGACGCCGACGACGATCAGCAACGATGTACCACCGAAGTAAAATGATATATTAAACGCCCTGTAGAAGAAATCCGGGAGGACGCACACAGCGGCAAGGTATAGCGCGCCGCCGAACGTCACCCTGTTAAGCACTTTGTATATATAGTCGGAGGTGTTTATGCCGGGCCTGATGCCTGGTATGAAACCGCCGTACTTTTTCATGTTGTCCGCTACGTCCACCGGGTTGAACACTACCGCGGTATAGAAGAACGCGAAGAATATTATCATCGCGACATAGACAATAACGTAGACCGGCCTGCCTGGCGCGAGCACCTCCTGCATGCCCTTTACCCACCCGGCGTTGGAAAAACCGCCTATCGTTGCCGGGAACATCAGTATCGAGGACGCGAATATCGGGGGTATGACGCCGGAGGTGTTCAGCTTCAGCGGTATGTGCGTGCTCTGCCCTCCGAACGCGTGACGCCCGCCGACCATCCTTTTAGCGTACTGCACCGGTATGCGCCTCTGGCCGCGCTCCATGAACACTATCGCGGCCACGACCGCCACCATGATTACCACCATGAACAAAAGTGCGAATATAGCAAGCTCGCCCGCCTTCACAAGCCTGAACGTATCGACGATCGCGTTCGGGAACCTGGCGACGATACCCGCGAATATGATAAGCGATATGCCGTTCCCTATGCCGCGCTCGGTTATCTGCTCGCCCAGCCACATGATGAACGCGGTGCCTGTCGTCAGCGTTATCATGGTCATCAGCCTGAAGCCCCAGCCGGGGTTCGCGATGAACCCGCCGCCGGCCATGCTCTCCAGCCCGACCGCTATCATGAATGCCTGTACCAGCGAGATCCCGATCGTGCCGTACCGGGTGTACTGGCTTATCTTCCTGCGGCCAGCCTCGCCCTCCTTCTGGAGCTGCGCCAGATAGGGGAATACTATCGTCAAAAGCTGGAGTATGATCGACGCGCTGATGTAAGGCATTATTCCCAGCGCGAATATTGTCACCCTCGAGAGGGAGCCGCCCGAGAACATGTCTATGAAGCCCATGAGGCTTCCGGCGCTCTGGTGCAAAAACTTCGAGAGCTCCTCGCCGTTTATGCCAGGTGTCGGGATATGCCCGCCAATCCTGTAGACAGCGAGGAGTCCTACGGTAAAGCCAATACGCTTCTTAAGCTCCGGTATCTTGAAGATATTCTGGATGCTCTCGATCAACGCTATATCACCTCGGCCTTTCCGCCGGCGGCTTCGATCTTCTGGACGGCAGACTTGGAGAACTTGTGAGCCTGGACCGTGACAGCCCTGTCCAGTTCGCCATGCCCAAGCACCTTTATACCCGCGCCGAGCTTCTTGACAAGACCCCCGTCAAAGAGCTGGTCCGGACCAACGGTATCGATGCCTGAGAGACGCGCAAGGTCGCGCAGGTTTACGATTGTATACTCCTCGCGGAATATGTTGGTAAAGCCGCGCTTCGGTATGCGCCTGACGAGCGGCATCTGGCCGCCCTCGAAGCCGGGCCTCTTGGCCCCGCCTGCCCTGGACTTCTGGCCCTTCTCGCCGCGGCAAGACGTTTTGCCGTGCCCGGAACCGTCGCCCCTGCCTACCCTCTTCCTGTCCTGTTTCGCCCCAGGTCTTGGGGAAAGCTCCTCTATCCTCATCACTCACCCTTTAAATAAGCTTGAATTATTATAGTTCCGGCCTGGTTCACATTACACAGCCGCGGTACGCGGCTACTCAGCCTCGACTGATACCATGAACGAGACCTTGTTGATCATCCCGCGGACCTCGGGGGTGTCCTTACGGACGACGGACTTGTTCAGCCTGGTAAGACCGAGGCCTTCAAGCACCCTCCTGAGCTTCACGGTATGCCCAATAGGGCTCTTTTTCAGAGTTATCTTCAGATTTTCAGCCATCTTGTCACGACTCCTATCTTGTAATTTCTTCGACAGTCTTGCCGCGCAGCCTGGCGACGTCCTCGGCGTTCCTCAGCATCTTGAGCCCTTCTATCGTTGCCCTGGCAACGTTGTGCTGGTTCGCGCTGCCAAGAGACTTGGACAGTATGTTGCCTACACCCATAACCTCCAGGACCGCGCGGACCGCGCCGCCCGCAATAAGGCCGGTACCGGGGGCCGCGGGTTTAAGAAGGACCCTGGCCGCCCCGAACTCGCCGACAACCTCGTGCGGGATGGTGGTGTCCTTCATGTTCATCCTTATCATGCTTTTCTTGGCATGGTCGACGGCCTTTGATATCGCGACAGGGACCTCGACAGACTTGCCCTTGCCTATGCCGACACTGCCGGCGCCGTCGCCCACGACCACGAGGGCCGAGAAGGAGAACCTGCGTCCGCCCTTAACGACTTTGGCGACACGGTTTATATGGATTACCTTGTCTTTGAGCTCCGAGCCCTCGGATTCAAACCTTTCCAAAGAAGCCTCCTGAATTTAAAAGTTCAACCCGGCTTCTCTGGCGGACTCCGCCAGCGCCTTGATCCTGCCGTGGTAGATATACCCACCCCTGTCGAAGACGACCGACGTGACGCCCTTCTCCAGGGTCCTCTTGGCAACCGCCTCGCCGACAGCCTTGGCGGCGTCTATGTTGCCGCAAGACTTGAGCCCGCTCTTTATGTCGCCCTCTACCGTGGACGCGCATGCTATCGTCACGCCTTCGACGTCGTCAATAACCTGGGCGTAGATGTTGGCGTTGCTCCTGAATATACAGAGCCTGGGCCTCTCCTGGGTGCCTGTAACCTTTTTCCTTATCCTGTTGCGCCTTCTGCTTCTGCCGGACAGTTTGATCTTTAAAACAGCCATCACTATACCTCTATAATGCCAGAATGTTAAACGGCATGCCGGCCAGCCCTTCAAGGGCGGCCATGCCCAGATAACAGCAGCTACTTACCCTTCTTGCCTTCCTTGCGGAGGATGGTCTCCTCGGCGTACTTGATGCCCTTGCCCTTGTACGGTTCCGGGCCCCTTACCGCGCGGACTTCGGACGCGACCTGGCCGAGCAGCTCCTTGTCGATGCCCGTGAGCTTGATGGTGGTGAGCTTTTCCACCGTCGCTCCGATGCCGGCCGGGAGCTTGTAGTTGACCGGGTTGGAGTAGCCCATGTTCAGCACGAGCGTCTCGCCCTGGGCCTCGGCCTTGTAGCCGACGCCGTTTATCTGGAGGACCCTCTCGAACCCCTTGGTCACCCCGGTCACCATGTTGCTCACAAGGGTGCGGGTAAGCCCGTGCAGGGACCTGTAAAGCTTCTGGTCAGACGGCCTTTCGATTACCACCTTGTTGTCCTCGCGGCGGATGACCATCTTCGGGTGGAGATCCCTCGCAAGCTGGCCCTTCGGTCCCTTGACGGAGAGGCTGTTCCCGTCAATTTTGACCTCCACACCCGCCGGTATCTCAACCGGTATTTTTCCTATTCTGGACATCTTTGGACTCCTTGATATTTTAACTCAAAGACGGACGCCCGGGCCACTCATCCATCATCCGGGCGTATCGGCCATCGCTACCAGATGTAGCAGAGTACCTCGCCGCCTATGTTCTTCTTCCTGGACTCGTTATCCGCCATGACGCCCTTGGACGTGGACAGGATGGCGACCCCAAGGCCGCCCATGACGCGGGGTATATCGTCCGCGGCTACGTAGACCCTGGTGCCTGGCTTACTGACCCTCTTGAGGCCGGTGATAACCCTGCTCTCCTCCTGGCTGTACTTCAGGTAAACCCTGACAATACCCTGTTTCCTGTCCTTAAGGAGCTTGAAATTCTTGATGTATCCTTCCTCTTTCAGAACGCGGGCCAACTCCATCTTAAGGTTGGACGAAGGTATATCTACCTTGTCCTGCTTATTCATGTTGGCGTTCCTGATCCTGGTCAGCATATCCGCGATCGGGTCCGTCATTGCCATCTTCCAACACTCCTTTTTTATATATCACACGGTCAAACATCGCCGTGGCGCCGGACCGGCTTGAAACTCATGCTGCCGGACGCTCATCCGCCTGATGCGCAGGCGGCGCATAGCTACCAGCTGGCCTTGACAACGCCCGGGAGTTCTCCCTTGAGCGCAAGCTCCCTGAAGCATATCCTGCACATCTCGAACTTGCGCAGAACTGCCCTGGGTCTGCCGCATATCCTGCACCTTGTGTATGCCCTGACCGCAAACTTGGGCTTCCTCTTCTGCTTGGCTATCAAGGATTTCTTTGCCAACTTCTCCTCCTGGTCAGACCCCTTGCCGGGCCTTCCGATAATCCGGTTTCAATATGGATATTATATGTTCAACGCCTATTTTCTGAAAGGCATCCCCAAATACCTGAGAAGCGCCTTGCCCTCTTCGTCGTTCCTGGCGGTGGTCACTATCGCGACGTCCATGCCGTGCACCATCTCCACCTTGTCGTAGTCTATCTCCGGGAAGATGAACTGCTCCTTGATACCGAGCGAGTAGTTGCCCCTGCCGTCGAAGGCCTTGCCCGAGACACCCTTGAAGTCCCTGATCCTCGGAAGGGCCACGTTAACGAGGCGGTCAAGGAACTCCCACATCCTGTCGCTCCGGAGCGTAACACTGCACCCGACAGCCATCCCCTCCCTGAGCTTGAACGCGGCGATGGACTTGCGGGCCTTGTTGACAACCGCCTTCTGGCCGGTTATGGCCTCGACTTCCTTGACCGCGCCGTCCAGGAGCTTGGGGTTCTGTATTGCCTCGCCGAGGCCGACGTTGACGACGACCTTGACTACCTTGGGCACCTGCATGGTGTTCTTGAAACCGAACTCCTTCATCAGGGCCGGGACCATTTCCTTTTCGTACTTTTCCCTCATCCTTGCAGCCATGCGCTTCCTCCGGATATGCTAAGCCTTGTCAATGGTGTCTTTGCAGTTCTTGCAGACGCGGACCTTCTTGTCTCCGTCGAAACTGAACGACACCCTTGAAGGCTTTGAACACTTTGGGCATACGAGCATCACGTTTGACACGTCGATCGCCGCTTCCTTCTCGACTATGCCTCCCTGGCGGGTATCCGCGCTGGGACGCGTGTGCCTCTTAATGATGTTGAGCTTCTCGACAAGCACCCTGCCGGACTCGGGCATGACCATGAAAACCCTGCCGCTCTTGCCCTTTTCCTTGCCGGCAATGACCATCACCATATCGTTCTTTTTTATTCTCGCACCCATGATATATTACCGTCTCCTATAATACTTCAGGCGCCAGAGAAACTATCTTCATGAAGTTCTTCCAGCGAAGCTCCCTGGCAACTGGGCCGAATATACGCGTGCCCACCGGTTCTCCCTGCGCGTTTATCAGCACGGCGGCGTTCCTGTCAAACCTGATGTATGAACCGTCCGGACGCCTTACTTCCTTGGCTGTCCTGACGACGACGGCCCGCGCGACCTTGCCCTTCTGGGCGGTGCCATCCGGTATGGCCGCTTTTATAGAGACTATGATAACGTCCCCCACCGTGGCATACCGCCTCTTGGAGCCGCCAAGGACCTTTATGCACATCACCTTCTTGGCGCCGGAGTTGTCAGCCACATCCAGCATAGTCTGGGTTTGAATCATTTTATCTCTCCGATAATAATAACGTACGAAACCAAATCAGCATGCCTGCCAGAACCGCCCATTACAGCGGGGACAGTATCCTAAGAGGTGAGCGCCGCTTTCTCCAGGATCTCCACGACCTCGAAACGTTTGTCTTTCGAGATAGGGCGGGTTTCCACCATCAGGACCCTGTCACCGACGCCGCACTGGTTGTCCTTGTCGTGCGCCTTGAACCTTGCGACCCTCTTGACTATCTTCTTGTAAAGCGGGTGCGGTATGTGCCTGGTCACGGCAACGACGACTGTCTTGTCCATCTTGTCGCTGACAACTTCGCCAACGTAGGTCTTCTTATTGTATTCGGCCATCAGCCATCCTCCATGGGGCAGGAGTTACCGCCCCATCTCCTTTTCCTTCAATACGGTCTTTATCTTGGCAACCGTCTTTCTGACCTCACGGATGCGCATCGGGCTCTCTATCTCGCCGGTTGCAAGCTGGAAGCGCAGGTTGAACGCCTCCTTCTTCAGGTCGGCAAGCTTGAGGTTGAGCTCGTCGGCAGACTGGTCCCTAAGCTCGTTGGCCTTCATAGCACACCTCCCTCTCTCGATATAAACTTGACGGAGACAGGCAGCTTGTGGGAAGCGAGCCTGAACGCCTCTCTTGCCACTTCCTCGGTCACGCCTTCCATCTCGTACAGGACCCTGCCCGGCTTGATAACAGCCACCCAGTACTCAGGCGCGCCTTTTCCCTTGCCCATCCTCGTCTCGGCGGGCTTCTTGGTTATCGGCTTGTCCGGGAATATCCTTATCCATATCTTTCCGCCCCTCTTGATATGACGGGTCATCGCGATACGGGCGGCCTCTATCTGCTGGCTCGATAGCCAGCACGCCGCGAGGGCCTTCAGGCCGTACTCTCCGAAGCTCACCTGGTTGCCGCGAGAGGCTTCGCCCTTGTTCCTGCCCTTCTGCTTTTTTCTGAATTTTATCTTCTTTGGCGCTAGCATTTAAACAGCTCCCCGATATATGTTTGCTACGCGGTGGCCCTTGGGGCGTTCTCCAGGATCTCACCCTTGTAAATCCAGACCTTTATGCCTATGAGCCCGTAGGTCGTCTTTGCTTCGGCTGTACCATAGTCTATATCCGCCCGGAGCGTGTGCAGGGGGACCCTGCCCTCCCTGTACCACTCGGAGCGCGCTATCTCGGCGCCCGCAAGCCGCCCGGCGCACGCGACCTTGATGCCCTGCGCCCCGAACCGGAGCGAGGACGTGACGGACTTCTTCATGGCCCGCCTGAATGCGATCCTGCGCTCGAGCTGGAGCGCGATGTTCTCCGCGACAAGCTGCGCGTCCATCTCCGGCTTCCTGATCTCTATGATGTTTATGTAGATCTGCTTGCCGGTCTTGACCTCGAGGTCCTTCTTGAGCTTGTCTACCTCGGAGCCCTTCTTGCCGATTATGATGCCCGGACGCGCGGTATGTATGTTGACCTTTATCTTGTTGCCCGCGCGGTCTATGTCGATCTTGGATACGCCGGCGTGGAAGAGCTTCTTCTTCACGACCTTCCTGAGGGCGATGTCCTCATGAAGATACTCGGCATACTCCTTTTCGGCGAACCACCTGGAGCTCCAGGTCTTTATCACGCCCAGCCTGTAACCGGTCGGATGTACTTTGTGGCCCAAACTCACACCTCCAGAATTGACGCTAACGGTTAATCCACACCCAAGACCAGCGTTATGTGGCTGGTCCTTTTCTTAATGATGTTCGCCCTGCCCATCGCTCTGGGCATGACCCTCTTCATGGTCGGGCCCTGGTCAACAAAGGCGGTCTTGACCTTAAGCTTGTCAACGTCGCCCATGTTCTTCTGCTCCGCGTTGGCTATTGCCGAACGCAGGAGCTTCTCTATCTCCCAGGATGCGTGCTGGGGCATGAACTTCAGGGCCATGAGGGCGTCACCCGCCCTTTTCCCCCTGATTACGTCCACCACAAGCATTGCCTTCCTGGGTGTTATCCTGATATATCTAAGTGTAGCCCTGGCTTCCATAACGTAGCTCCCGTATTAATTACCGCTTGCCCTTTTTCTCCGAGCCGCCGTGTCCCCTGAACAACCTCGTAGGGGAGAACTCGCCCAGCTTATGCCCTACCATGTTCTCGGTTATGTACACCGGTATGAACTTCTTGCCGTTGTGCACGGCGATGGTATGGCCTATGAAATCCGGGATTATCATGCTGCTCCTGAACCAGGACTTGAGAATCTTCTTCTCCCCGGCGGCGTTCATCCCATCGATTACCTTTAACAGCTTGGGCGCTACATGCGGCCCTTTCTTAATGGATCTCGGCACTTCCCCCTCCAATTATTAGGATAAGGCTTTTATTTTCTCTTTTTTACTATGTACCTGTCGGTAAGCTTGTTGTTCCTGGTCTTGACGCCTTCCGGCTTGCCCCAAGGCGAGCATGCGGGACGCCCGCCCGAGGAGCGGCCCTCGCCACCACCCAGCGGGTGGTCGACGGGGTTCATCACGACGCCCCTGACCTTCGGCCTCTTGCCGAGCCAGCGGTTCCTGCCGGCCTTGCCGATCGAGACGTTCTCGTGCTCGATGTTGCTGACCTGGCCGATGGTGGCCCTGCACTCCATGCCGACCATCCTGACCTCGCCGGACGGGAGCCTGACCTGGGCGTACTTACCCTCTTTGGCCATGAGCTGGGCAAAAGTGCCCGCGCTTTTTATCATCTGGCCGCCGCAGCCCTTCCTCAGCTCGATGTTGTGTATCTGGGTGCCGAGGGGTATGTCCTTCAGCATCAGCGTGTTGCCCGGGAGTATGTCCGCTCCCCCGCCTGACATCACAACGGAACCGACCTCAAGGCCGACCGGGGCGAGTATATACCTTTTCTCTCCATCGGCATAGAACAAAAGTGCTATACGGGCGCTTCTGTTCGGGTCGTACTCGATAGTCTTCACGGTGGCCGGTATGCCGTCCTTGTCACGCTTGAAGTCTATCGTCCTGTACGCCCTCTTCACTCCGCCGCCGCGGCGCCTGACGGTAATGCGGCCGTATACGTTCCTTCCGGCGGTCTTGGAGTAGACCTTGGTCAGGCTCTTCTCCGGCTTGTCGGTCGTGATGTTCTCGAACGTGTCGACGGTCTGGAACCTTATGCCGGGTGAAGTCGGGTTGTATTTTTTGATGCCCATTACAAATACTCCAGTTTATTAGTAGATTTGACTAATTCAATTATATTCCACGCGAGGATGCCGGATGCTTAGCCGGTCACGCCCTCGAGGTACTCGACATTCTCGCCTTCCTTGAGGGTCACGACCGCCTTCTTCCAGTCCGACCTCTTGCCGAGCCTGGCGCCAGTGCGTTTGCTCTTGCCTTTTATGCTGATAGTTGCCACCTTCTCGACCTTGACCTTGAGGGTATCCTCGACGGCCTTCTTTATCTGTATCTTGTTGGCCTCGGATGCGACCTTCAGGATTATCTTGTTCTCCTGCTCCTTGAGGTTCATGCCCTTCTCGGTGATGAGCGGCTTCTTTATGACGTCATACGTGTTCACTTCAACACCTCCTGAAGCTTGTTTACGGCGTCCTTGTCGGCCAGAAGGTTCTTGTACTTCAGGAGGTCGAATACGTTTATGTTCTCCACCCTGCAGACCTTGACGCCCTTAATGTTCCTGGCTGCCAGGTATATGTTTTCGTTTTCCCCTGACGTGAGTATCATTATGCTGCCGGCAATACCGAGGCCGGCCAGGAGTTCGGCCGCCTTCTTGGTCTTCGGCTCCGAGAGTCCGTAGCTGTCCAGTACGAGTAACTCGCCGGCTAACAGCTTGGACGAGAGCACCGATGCCATCGCCTTCCTCGCTGCCTTCTTGGGCATAGAGGTCGTATAGTCCCTCGGGTGCGGCCCGAATATGATACCGCCGCCCCTCCAGAGCGGGGAGCGGTTTGTGCCCGCCCTCGCGCGTCCGGTGCCCTTCTGGCGGTATGGCTTCGCGCCGCCGCCGCTTACGAAGTGGCGGGTCTTGGTGTTCGCCGTGCCCTGCCGGGCGTTTGCGAGCTGGGTGACAAGCGCCTGGTGCACGAGCGACTTCTTGGGCGCTATGCCGAAAAGCTCGTCGGACAGGTCGATCGAGCCCGTCTTCTTCTTTTTAGCGTCTATTATATCAACCGATGGCATCTCTAAAACTCCTTGAAATCATCCCGTAATCCCAGGGGCGTCATCTGGACCCGGCCCGAAGGGATGCTGCATGGCCGCTACAGGGTCATGCCTTGTTTATTATCACCACTCCGCCCTTGCCGCCTGGCACCGCACCTTTGATAAGGAGCAGGTTGTCTCCGGTGCGGACATCCACTACTTCGAGCCCCTTGGTGGTGACCCTGGCGCTGCCCATGTGGCCGGGCAGTTTCTTGTTTTTCCAGACCCTTGACGGC
>Ga0214472_10004855_pt1 | contig 14165 bp, 10 predicted proteins | sample RVTome_6_FD_207662 | JGI IMG/M metagenome (GOLD analysis project Ga0214472, IMG submission 207662) | Soil microbial communities from uranium-contaminated site in the Upper Colorado River Basin, Wyoming, United States - RVT140D175 | ecosystem: Environmental > Terrestrial > Soil > Contaminated >... | reverse complement strand
CCGGTCGTTCTTCAAAGTTGCCTTAAAGCCGAGCTTGCTATAACGGAAGCTGTCGAAAAAGGCCGCAAGGCCGCCGTACAGTGCGCCGGCATCTTCGCCGGAGCTCAAGACGGTAATCTTGTTGAGCGCCTCGACGCTGATCCGTTGCTCGCCGCCGCGGTCCACCGAGTGCAGATCGGCGCTCAGCTCAGACGGCTGTCCATCGGTCAACACGAGGTCGTCGATGCTGCCCTCGAGAATGCCTGAGATGCGACCGAATGCAAAGGTTTTCGTCAATTGTTCCAGCTCAATGTCTTGGAGTTTGGCGTCAAGCTTGAAGGATGCCAACGAGGAAAACGGATTGTCGATTTCCAGTTTGCTCATGCGGATTCGTCCGCCGAACAGTTCGGCGTGAATCTCGCCGCGGGTGCGCAGAAGACTTGCCGCCGCATGCACTTCGGGGATCGAGCCGGTCAAGGTGCCGCTGAAACGCGGCCAGTTCATGGTTTGGGTCAACTCCTCAAGTTTCAGCCGTTTGGTATCGGCGGAGAATGAAACCCGCTTGGGTTCATTGAGCAGGTCGGGCCAGAATAATTTGCTAATGACAAGCTCGCCGCCGAAAAGCCCGAAACGAATGGGTTGGTGCAGGCGCAGCGCGTTGTTCGCTAGCGATATCGTAGTCGCGATGGGCGCGATGGTTTGGTCGGCGAAGCGGATTCTTTCGATGGTTAGCGTTCCCGTCGGTGGCGCGGCGCTTGGCTCCGATCTGCTTTCGGTTAAGTGGATTCGCAGGGGCAGCTTGAGCGCGATCGGTCCGATCTGCCAGCCATTTGATTTCGCCCGCAATTCGCCCCCGGCGAGTGACAAATCCCCCGACGCGCTGAGCCCGTCGAGTTTGCCGTCGACTCGTAGCTGAAAGGCGATCTGACCGGCGACGGCGAGCTTGTCGAGCGCGGGATATTGGCGGTTGAAAGTCTCGCGCAGGAAGAATTCAAAGAAGCCGCTTGGGGAAAAATTCCCGCTGCTGGCCTGGAGGTGCAGCACCGGGGCTTCGGTGACGCGCTCGATGGCGCCGGCAACTTCAACCCTTCCTACCTGGGCGAGATGCCAATCGCAGCGCCGGCAGTCAAGCCGGTCCGCGCCGCGAACATAATCGACGTCGAGATCCAGTACGGGTTTTTGGCTTTTGAAATCCCCGAAAAACTTGCCCCACAAGAGTTCGCCGCTGGCGGCGCTCAACTTGCCGGCGATGCGGGTCGTCTGTTTTTGCCGATTCACGGTGAGTTCAAAGGGGCCCTGAAGGCTGATGTTCTCGCCCACTTTAGTGCTGTCGGGCGAATGGAATTGGGCGCCAGTGGCCTCGACGCTTCCGTAAACTTTTACCGGCTGATCGGCTCGGTAGTCGAACGATGATACCACTTGCAAATTCTCGACCGCGCCCTGCCAGCGCTCTTTGGGCGCGTAAGCGACTTTGGTCGCGCGCCATCTAGTTTCCGTGAACCGCAAAGACGGGCCGGTCCATTCAAAGGGCGCCGTGAGCGCGAGGTTAGCCACCGCAATCGGGTCGCCACGCAGTTGCAGGGAGTCGCATTGGACGACTCCTTTTACCGCGAGGGCGCGCCACGGGCCCTGCGCGTCAACTGTCAACTGACCCAACCCTTGATACGACCACTGGTTCATGGGCGCCGGCAGATTCGCTTTGAGAATTGTCAGGGGCACGTCGCGCACGACTATTTTGGCAGCGGTGATCGTCGGCTCTGCGCCGAAGACTACTTGGACAGCGCCCACGCCGCGGCCGAAGGGCGACGACAATTGCAGTGACTTGAGCACCAGGATCTGCTGCGAAACCGCGTAGCTGCCGGCAAGGCTTACGGCCACCGCGCCATTGCTCAGTTTTATCGGCAGGGCGCGAAAGCTTTCGGCAAAATCCGCGATCGCAACTTTGCCGGTGAACGTCGCCATGGTCAAGTTGGGATCGATGGATGCTTCGGCAGCCAAGCTACCGGTGAGTTTGTTGCCGGCAAATTCAATGGCGTGAAACTGGCTGTCGATAACCGCACTGATAGGCTGCTGCTCCGGCGCGCGCAGTTTGAGTCGCAGGCTCAATAATTCGTTTGTCGGCTTAGGCTCGCGCCAAATGCTTCTGGCTGGTTTGGGACGGAGGATGATTCGAGCGTCAAAATCACGCGGTTGCCCGGTGACGCGCAGCTCGGCGGTGCCGTTCAGCTGCGGCACATCGGCGGCTAGCGTAATCCCCGACTGCGCAGCGAGATCGAGATCGTGCGCCCGCAAATTAATTTTCGCGAGATCCATAACGGTGTGCTCGCCCCTTTTTAGCGCCAAGGTGCCGTTCTGCACGATGAGTTGGCGCAAAACCATTGCCGTCGACCCTGCGGTCGGTGACTTCGCGAGGCCATCGATATTGATGGAGAGCACGGGTTGCTCGATGAGCAATTCATCGACCGTGCGTGACCACAGGTTTACCCGGGCGCCGAGGCGCACTGTGGTGAAATGGAATTGTCCCGGTTTAGTGACTTCGGCGGCGTTGGCGATGAGCGTAAGAGGCGGCCGGAAGCCGAGCGAATCGGCGCGCACGGCGAAACCGCTGCGCAGGGAGATCTCCGCGAGAAGCCAGTCCTTAAATCGGGCGGACTGAAGGATTGCCGTCAACGCGATCGTCAAAAGCGCCAGCAAGGCGAGCAGCAGGATGGCCCATTTAATACTGGTGCGCCGCAAAACGGTCATAAAAAACGATACCTGTTGAAGCTATGGCCGGCAAGCGAAGTCTAAGCTGCATATCGGCTTAGACGCGGCCCAACGCTGATTGGATCGTTCTCGCGAGGAATGCAAGAATCGCAGGGTTACAGATTGACTTAGCTGGTTTGCCCGTCGTATAAATTCTCCTTTTGAAGACGGCAATACGGTTGCAGCTATTCAGTCATTAAATGCACGGGAGGCGGGCAGATGATTCAAGAATTCAAAGCATTCATCATGCGGGGCAATGTGCTGGATCTGGCGGTGGGCGTCGTGATCGGTGGCGCCTTCGGCAAAATCGTCGGCTCGTTTGTCGAGGATGTGCTCATGCCGCCGATTGGGCTGGCGTTGGGCAATGTCGATTTTTCCAATTTGTTTGTGAATCTATCCGGCAAGGATTTTCCGAGCGTGGCCGCGGCGAAGGCGGCGGGCGCGGCGACTTTGAACTATGGCATGTTTTTTAACCACATGATCAATTTTTTGATCATCGCTTTCGCGATCTTCGTCCTGATCAAGCAAGTTAACCGCATGCAAAAACCCGCCCCAGCAGCCGCGGCTGCGCCGGCGACGAAGGACTGTCCCCATTGTTTGTCAATCGTGCCGCTCAAGGCGAGCAAGTGCGCGCACTGTACTGCGGAGCTAAAATAGACCGGTGGAGCCGCGTTCCTCAGTTGGAACGGCGCCGCTAAGAGAGTGCGGCCAGCCAAATTACTCGACCTAAAAGGGTAATGCAAGCGGCAAAGATAGCTCCAAGGCGGCCGTTCGCTTGGCGCGCCGGCAAAATCTTAAAATTCCCTATGGCTGATTAAGTCGAAATCATGAGAATCTATTTGAGTAACGCCACGTTACACTGAGTACACCGATTGAAAAAATTACCGATATAATCTTGACAATTTGTCATGCTTGTACTACTTTGACCGAAACTTTGCGTATCTGATTGCTGGGAGGCAAAAAACAGATGATCAAGAACAAGTATCTAGCGTTGACGGCGCTAGGATTTTTCATGGCCGGGTGCACGGGGATGACAAAAAATCAGGCAGCGCTCGTTGGGGCGAGCGTTTGCGGTGCCATGGGCGCTGGGGGCGGTGCCGCGGTCGCGCATAACGGTATTAATGGAAGGCATCGTAATGAAGCAGCCGGGGCCGCCATTGGTGCAGTCACTGGCGCATTGCTTTGCGGTGGGTTGGCCTATTTGATAACCGAGGATCCTAAGCCGAAACCACCACCTCCACCACCTCCACCTCCACCACCTCCACCACCACCACCTCCACCTCCACCACCGCCACCGCCACCACCGCCGCCGCCGCCACCGGCTAAGCCGAAACCGGCGCCGAAGGTTGAGCGGACTATCATTCTGGACGACGTGCTGTTCGATTTTGACAAGAGCAACATCAAGGGTGATGCCGCGGCGATTCTCGATCGATTGGTTGCTTTCATGAATGAGAACAAAGAAAAGAGCGCCAGTCTTTCCGGTCATACCGACAGCATCGGGACGGACGCCTACAACCAGGCGCTCTCCGAGCGTCGCGTCAATTCGGTCAAAGATTATGTTGTCAGCAAGGGTGTCAATGCCGGCCGAGTTTCCGGTCATGGCTTTGGCGAGAGCAAGCCGATCGCCGACAACAAGACCGCGGCCGGCCGATCCAAGAACCGGCGGGTCGAAATCAAAGTCAACTAAGCTGGTTTGACGAGGGTTTTTAACATGCGGATGCGGGGAAAAGCGCGAGCATTTTTCCTCGCATCCGCGTTTTTGTTTGTCGGGCTTGCGCAGGCTCAGGCGCCGGACTTTAAGGAAATCCAAACACGGATTTCTTGGTACCGCGCCTGGTTGGATCAGGCTGGCTCCAAGGGCTCGCGTTTCTGGCTGCGGCTTGATAGCAGCAAGAGGCCGCACCGGCTGTTTGTCGGTGAAGCTTTTCTGCACGCAGAAGCCGACACTCAAGAGGAATTCATCGAAATCTTCTCGCGTTATTTGGCCGGCCATCCTGACAAAAACATGCTGATTGACATCTACGACGTCAATAATGATCAGTGGATCGGTGAGTATGGCTTTGGCGGATTTCGGCTGTTTGCGGCCTCTCGGTCTAGTTCCTCTCACTAATCGGCGCCATCGGCGTTGCCGGTGTCGACTACTTCCGCTTAATTCGTTGCGGCTGTTAACTTCCGCCGTCGCTTGCTAGACTCGAAGCGTGCGAACGCTCAGCCAACTGCGCGCCGACGCGCGGGACATATTTGCCGCCGGAGTCAAATCGGCCGATCCGTTTGCCGCGGTCAAACGCCATGTCGGTTTCTCTGCCGGGGCTCTGACGGTGGATGGACGTCATTATGATCTAGCGACGCAGGGTCATGTCTTCGTGATTGGCTGCGGCAAAGCCGCGGCACAGATGGCGCTCGCGCTGCAAGAGATTATCGGCGCGAAAATTACCGGCGGCGTGGTCGTCGTCAAGTACGGCCATGGCTTATCACTAGAAAAAATTAAGGTTGTCGAAGCCGGCCATCCGATCCCCGATCAGGCTGGCTTTTCCGGCGCCCAGCAAGTGGTCGAGATGGTCTCGGGCGCCGGGGCCGCAGACCTGATACTCTTTGTGATCTCCGGCGGCGGTTCCGCCCTGCTGCCGATGCCGGCAGACGGGCTGACGCTTGCAGACAAGCAGAAGACCACCCAGGCGCTGCTGGCAAGCGGCGCGACGATCCATGAGGTCAACGCGCTGCGCAAACATCTCTCCCGGCTCAAAGGCGGCCGGTTGGCTCAGTTAGCTTTTCCGGCGAACACGATATCGCTCATTCTATCGGATGTGGTGGGCGATCAGCTCGATGCGATCGCCTCTGGCCCAACGGTCGGCGATGCGACGAGCTATGGCGATTGTCTTGAAATCGTGCGGCGCTACGGCCTCAACGATAAAATTCCCGGCGCCGCGCTCAGTCTTCTGCAACGGGGCGCACAGGGCGAAATCGCGGAAACACCGAAACCGCCGGCAGCGCTTTTCCGCAATGTGCAAAACCTCATCGTCGGCAGTAACCGCATGGCAATCGCCGCAGCGCAGCAACAGGCGGCGGCTCTGGGCTACCCGACGCTGGTTCTTTCTAGCGCCATCGAAGGCGAAAGCCGGGCGGTCGCGAGTTCGCATTGCGCGCACATCAAAGAAATCTTGCAGCGAGATCGATCTGCCGGTCAGCCGCACTGCCTCATTTCCGGCGGCGAAACCACGGTGACACTGCGCGGCGACGGCTTGGGCGGGCGCAATCAAGAGTTCGCTTTGGCGGCGGCGATTGAAATCGCCGATCTCGACAATGTCGTGGTGCTCAGCGCGGGGACAGACGGCACCGACGGACCCACCGACGCTGCCGGCGCCATCGTTGACGGCACGACATTGCACCGAGGCCGGGCACAAGGGTTAAACGCTCATGAGTTTCTTTCGCGCAATGATTCCTATCCCTATCTGCAGGCTACCGGCGACCTGCTGGTCACCGGCCCGACTCTGACCAATGTCATGGATCTGCAGGTGATCCTAATTGGCTGATCGGCGTTACAAAGCGAAGGCGGCTCTTCGCCATTGGCCAGATTCCCGGCGATTTTTTTTCTGACGGCTGACCGCTAAATTCTCTCGTTTTTACTCGGAAGAATACGGTTCTAAAAACGTCGGCGGATAATCTATTTTTATTTCGCGTCGAAGTTGCAATCGAGTTTCAACCATGATTAGAGTGCGTTGCTTTGAGGGACACTACACAGGGAAGCGTTCTAGCGAATCAGGGGAGCGGGAAATGATCGACGTTAGTCTGAAAGGGGTACGCTGCCGCGCAGCGCAGGAAATTCTCGACATCGAGGGAACGATCGGCCTGGCGACCGAGGGAACGATTGTCTACGAACTCGAAGGCGAAGGAGGACAGTTGGTCAATGTTTGTTGGGATGATGGCACGCGCTCGCTGGTGTCATCGCAAGAAATAGTCATCACCGATCTGGTGACCTGGCAGTAAATGTGCTCTGCTGCTAATCCATGCCCGCCCATGGCGCTTGCAGCGCCGGAACGATTCTCGCAAATCAAAATCCTGCGGTGACGACGACGCTTGCGGGCCGGTTACGCCTTAGCCGCGAGGGTGTCGTCCAGACTCTTGTCCCAGTGGGCGATGTCGCACTGTGTGCGCACGCGATTGATAAAATCTTCGATGTTAACCGGTTTTGCCAGAAACTCGCTGGCGCCGAGCGCGATGGCGGCGGCGCGGGTGGCAAGGTCATCCTTGGCCGTCAGCAAAAAGACCGGCAGCGCAGGAGCGAATTCCTTTAGCTCGCGGCAGACCGTCAATCCGTCCATCTTCGGCATCATCACGTCAAGAATGACCAAGTCAAAATTTTGCCGGCGCACCGCATCAAGACATTCGGGTCCGCTGTACACACAATGGACATCGAAGCCGCGGTGGGACAGCAGGTACTTGAGGAACTCGACGAAATCCCGGTTGTCGTCGACCAGCAAGATCGTGAAAGGCAGCGATGGCTTAGGCGGTGAAGCGGTTTCCTGAGCGTTCATCTTCCAGGTCCTTTCCCGACGAACGATTGCGCAGTTTGGCGACCAAGGTGGTACGCTTGAGTTTTAACATGCGCGCGGCCATCGCCTTGTTGCCGTCGGCCAGACGCATGGCTTCGTCGATCAGGCGGTGTTCGAACTGTCGCAGCGCCGCGCGAAAATCCAATTCTTTATTACTGAGCGTGGGCTGGGGGAGTTTTTTCTCCGAGGCAAAATTGGCGATGTTTCCAGGCAAGTCGGTGAGCCCGATCTGGCTGTTCTCACACAGCACCACCAGGCGCTCGATGACGTTTTCAAGTTCGCGCACGTTGCCTGGCCAATCGTACTCCCACAGGTCGACATTCGCTTCCGGCGATATTTCCGCTAGCACTCCGTATTTGCGGTTGGCTCTGTCTAAGAAATGTTTGACCAATAGCGCGATGTCCGAGCGCCGCGACCGCAAAGGCGGAAGGTGCAGCGGGATGACCTGGAGCCGATAAAAAAAATCCTCACGAAAAGCGCCGCTTGCAATTTCTTTGATTAAGTCTTTATTGGTTGCCGCGATCACGCGCACGTTCACCGCTACCGATTGATCGGCACCCACCGGTTTCACTGCGCCATCTTGCAGGACCCGTAGCAGTTTGGGTTGCAGCGTTAGCGGGATTTCGCCAACCTCATCGAGAAAGATGGTGCCGGCATTCGACAGCTGGAACATGCCAGAGCGGCCTGAGTGCGCGCCGGTGAATGCGCCACGGATGTGACCGAACAGTTCACTCTCCATCAGCTCGTGAGGAATCGCCGCGCAATTGATCGGTACGAAAGGGCGGGTCGCGCGCGTGCTGAGGCTGTGAATCAATCGTGCCACGACTTCTTTCCCGGTGCCGCTTTCGCCGGTAATCAGTATGGTAGCATCGGTGCTGGCGACGCGCCGGACCAACGCCATGATTCTTTGCATGAGAGGATGATGGCCAATGATAAATGCAGAAGGATCGAGAGGCGCTGGGGCCACACTGCGCTGATAAGCCGGGTCGAGCTCGACGACACTAGCCGAATTATGCTGGAGAAGCAATACTTTGAACTCCCATCGAAGACACGAAACCTCTCAGGGTAGAGATAGTAACCGAACCTCCGCAAGGATACAGTTGGACAACCACTGAATTTTTTGTCGGGATTTGTCCTATTAGGTCAGTTGCGAGTAATCGGCTTTGCCGATCTGGCTGAGCAATCGTTCCACGAAATGAAATGGTTTTGGGACGGAGCAGGAGCACCCGGCGGCCTCCCCGCGGCGGCGCGGAGGAAAGGGTTTTTTCTCTAACCAAAACGTTCTGCTCTTGCGGCCTCCGTGTCACGATGAAAAAACCTATTCTGGCTTCACCAAATCGTTGTGGATCGCATAGTAGGTCAGTTGAGCATTGGTCTTCATCGCCATCTTTTCGAGGATGCGTGCGCGATGGGTGCTGATGGTCTTCTCGCTCAGGCAGAGCTCGCGGGCGATCTCGCCCACGGTCTTGCCCGATGCGATCATGCGCATCACTTGATACTCGCGATCGGAGAGCCTTTCGTGTGGCGGCAGGTTGTTGTCGGCGGCGAGGTCGCAGGCGATCTTTTCCGCCAGGGCCGGGCTGATGTACTTGCCTCCGGTGCAGACCTTACGAACCGCTCTGACCAGTTGGTCGCAGGCGGTCTCTTTGTTCATGTAGCCGGATGCCCCGGCCTTGAGCACGCGAGGGCCGAATTGATCTTCCGGGTATACGCTCAGCATGAGCACGGGCAGTTTGGGATATCCGCGACGCAATTCGACGAGCGTGTCGAGGCCGTCGCGCCCCGGCATGCTGATATCCAACAGCACGACGTCACAGGAAACCTGAGCGATTTTTTGTAACAGTTCCTGTGCGTTGCCCGCCTCGGCGACGACCTCAATATCGGCTTCTTCTTCAAGAATATTCTTGATGCCGCGTCGCAGCACAGGATGATCGTCCGTGATGATGGCTCGAATCATAGTTCTTCGCTCCTCGGTGCGGATCGGATGGTTTCCGTTGGCTGTTCAATGGGCAGGCGAGCGATCACGGCGGTGCCGTGCGCTTGGTTGCGTTGGATCGTGGTCTTTCCTCCCAACGAGGCTGCTCGCTCCCGCATTCCCAAGATGCCGAGAGATTGCCGGTCAAAGATTTTGTTCATTTCGATGCCGTCGCCGTCATCATCCACGCGCAGAGACACCAACTGGTTCTCGACCTCGAGCGCAATTCTGACTCGACTGGCATGGCTGTGACGGGCAGCGTTGATCAAGGCTTCCTGCAAGATCCGAAACAAGGCGGTTGAGTGTTGTTCGCTCAAGCGGATTTCGATGGGTTCGCAGTGGAACTGATAATGAATCCCGGTTCTCTGGCGAAACTCTTGCAACTGCCACTCGATCGCCGCCCTGAGGCCGAGTTTGTCTAGGATATCGGGTCTGAGTCGCGTGGATATTTTGCGGATCGCCTGGATGGTGTCGTCGAGCGACTTCGACATAGTCGCTAAGCGGCCGGCAAGCGGCGCTTGAGAGTCCGGCAATTTGCCGTTGATCCATGCGACGTCAAATTTGAGGCCGGTCAGCGCTTGACCGAGCTCGTCGTGCAGCTCCCGGGAAATCCGGGTCCTTTCTTGCTCCAGGACAGAGTCAAGGTGCGCAGCCAAATTTCTCAGTTGCTCAGCCTGACTTTTGGTTTGCTCATAAAGGCGCGCGTTAGCGATGGCGATAGCGATCTGGCTCGACAAAGACGTGACTAAGTCGGTTTCGTGGTTGGTGAGCCGACGCGGTTGCTCGCCTATGCACATGATCACGCCGAGTGTCTCCGACCCATACTTGACCGGAAAACCGGCAACAAAACGCTGCCCGGCTTTTTTCGCCTGGCTTAGCAGTTGGTATTGCGGATTTGCCTGAGTATCGGCGAAAATAATCGCCACCCCAGTAGCGCCCACTCGCCCGGTGATGCCTTGCCCCTTTTTGAAACTAGGGGTCCGAGTCAAGAAACGTGAGTTCACTTGATGAGTGGCTCGGCAGTGGAGCCATTCTTGCTGGTCGTCAAATAGGAAAAACCTTGTCGCGTCAAAGAGAAAAATCTCGTTAATGCGGCGAATCACTTCTTCGAGAACACGGTCCATTTCCAACGACTGGGTCGCGGCGTTGGTTACCTCGAACAGCGCTGCAAGCTCGCGGGACTGTTTTTCCACCTTGCCATAAAGCCGGGCGTTGTGAATCGCCACAGCTGCGTGGGCAGCCATGGATGTGATCGCGCGTAATTCTTCAACGCTAAATTCGTACGGCTTAAAGGTGTAGATACCCACGATACCGACCGGCTGTTCGTGAATTCGTATTGGAACACCGAGATAGGAGCGCATTCCCTGGCTCTGAAAAAACTCACGGTGACGCACTCGCGGGTCGGTGCGCAGATCTTGTATGACCACGGGAGTCTTGCACTCGATGGTGTGTTGCCACAGACCCCCTGTCGAAAAATTCCGATGGCTGCCAAATGTTCTGCTCCAAGCTTTTTCATCGAGGTTGCGATGAACAAAGTATTCGAGGAGCCCTCTATCGCCGTCGATAAGCTGGATGGTGATGGCCGTGCCGGGAAACTGAATGACGGCAAGTTTCTCAAGGATGATCTGAAGGGTGACCTGGAGATCCAAGTTCGAAGTGATCGCGACGTTGCTCTGGTAAAGCGCGCTCATGCGCTGCAGGCTGGTTTGTAGAGCCTCGGTTAATTTCATTTTCTGGATGGCGACGCCGATTTGGCGCCCGATCGTTTCAGCCAACGCCAAATCTCTGGCCGGCACTTGTTTCGAACAGCGGCTGGCCAGCTGCAAGAGCCCAAGGCTCTCGTCGCCAGCGCGCAGAGGGACGATGAGCGCCGTTTCGGCACCTTCCTTTTTGAGACTGCGAAACCGATCGATCCCTTGCAGATCTCCTACGACCTCGGATTGCATTAACTGGGTCCTTCGGTTCATCGAACTCTGCGGTCGAGGTGTCCTCCGGCAGTTGGCGGGATCGCGAAAACCACAGGCGGCCAGCACCGTGATCAATTCTCCCGCCGATGTGGTCAGCAGCACGTCGCCCAAGTCAAAGTCGAGAATCGCAACGCATTTTTCAAGGGCTTTCTCGATAGCAGTATTTGGATCGGGCGTTTCCAAGATGATCTGGCTGACCTCTTGGAGATTGTGAATGTCGTCGTGGTGTTTTTGCAGCTCGGCTGCGGCACATTTGGCTTGGCTGATGTCGATCATGACTCCGCGAAGGAACATCGGTCGCCCAGATTCGTTCTTGATGATCCGTACCAGGTCGCGCAGCCAGACGATGCGGCCGTCAAGCGCGACCACCCGATATTCAAACTCATGGTCGTCACCCTTTTCGACCTGACGTTGGCAATATTCGACGGCACGCGACCGGTCGTCGTGATGAATGAGATTTACCCAGAAGTCAGACGCTTGGAGCCAATGCTCAATGGGATAACCCAATATCTTTTCCGCGGCCTTGCTGACGAAGGTGAAGCGCCAGGTGACGGGGTCCGCTTCCCAGACGATGGCATCGACGGACTCGACCAACTCACGATACTTTTCTTCGGTACTCCTACGCTCGATCGCGTAGCGCAGCGCGCGCAGCAGTCCGCGTTTGTCGATTTCGCTTTTGAGTAGATAATCCTGCGCGCCGAGACGCATCGCTTCGATGGCCAGTTGCTCATTGTCGCAACCGGTCAGAACGATGATCGGCGTCGCGCCGGATTTGGTTATTAGCGTGGTGAGCGTGGCTAGGCCATCGCTATCGGGCAGTGAAAGGTCGAGCAAGATAACATCTACTGGCACTTGCTGAAGTTCATAGGTGCCCTTTGCCAGATTGTCGGCCCAGGTGAATGACACGTTGTCCTGGTCGGGTGACCGCAACATCGCCTCAACCAAGAACGCGAAGTTTGGGCTGTCTTCGATTAGCAGAACTTTCATGCAAGGCTCAAACACGCGCCGGCTGGCAGCTGAACTGGAATGAGGTCACGGGCCATTATTGGCCCGGGACAGCGAAACTTTACTGAGGTCTCGCTCCAAAATTTAGGATAAGCCATTTCATCGGCTGACGGAAAGTCTTTGGCCGCCAGGGCATTGTGAGTTCGATTGAACAATAGCACAGTTCCCTATTGTAGCGAAACATTCATCCGAAGCTTTACGCTACGCGTGTCGGTCATTCACGCTACCTCATATAGGACAAACTCCGATCCCCCTGTCCGGCAGGATGCGGCCGTCAAGTAACTGGACAGCGCCATGCGCCGATCATTGCCGTCAAGACTTATCATCGCGGCCGAGCGAGTGACAGATTACCGTCGCTTATTTATGACGTCGTCATCATTACGTCGAGGCCGCGGCATGCTGCCGTGGCGCTTTTTCATAGGCGAAATCTGTTGGTCTGCAGCGGCGCGGCAAAGCTAAAGCGCCAATTTTTTTACGCCAATAAATTAACGATGGAGTTTAAAGCGTTAATTTTTTGCCGCCGACAATTTTTTATTGCCACGGCCGGTTAATCGAAAACTGCCATCTTTCCGTCGCTTTGATCGCGCGTCAGGGGATTTTGCAATCCTGGCATATGCTTTGCGACATCTTAATGGCAATCGCAGCAGCAGGGTCAAACGAGAAGGAGCAAGCATGCAATTGGAAATCGCTCGAGAATATGCCGCGGTGGCATCAAGCGAAATAAATTTGAAAACTCCCTTAGTCGGTTCCAGCGCGCCCATGAGGATCGTGCACGCGCTAATCGCCAAGTTGGCGAACAACAACGCCACGGTATTAATCAGCGGTGAGAGCGGCACGGGAAAAGAGCTGGCGGCCCGAGCGATCCATGACCTTAGCCCGCGGCGAGGACAATCCTTTGTGCCGGTGAATTGCGGGGCAATTCCCGAGGAACTCTTGGAAAGCGAACTGTTCGGCCACGTGCGCGGCGCTTTTACCGGTGCGCTCAATGCTCGCCAGGGGCGCTTTCAGTTGGCCCACGGCGGCACGCTGTTTCTCGACGAGATCGGCGAGATGAGCCCCAAGCTGCAGGTTAAACTGCTGCGGGTCTTGCAGGAGCAGCAATTCGAGCCGGTGGGCAGCGATCATGGTGTCCAGGTGGACGTGCGCGTCGTGGCGGCGACCAACCGGGATCTTCGCGCAGTGGTCCGGGAAGGCAAGTTTCGCGAAGATCTGTTCTATCGTCTCAACGTCCTGCCGTTGGAACTGCCCGCGCTGCGCGATCGCGAGAGCGATGTGCCGCTGCTGATTCGTTATTTTCTCCAACTGCATGGCAGCCGCAAAGGGCAACCGGTCTTGCGCGTCGAAACGTCGACCCTCGAGTTGCTGGAAAAATATCGCTGGCCCGGCAACGTGCGGGAACTGGAAAATCTTATCGAACGCTTGGTGGTCATGAACGATGACGGCATCATCCGCGCCAGCGAGCTGCCCGATTACGTGCACCATAATTCAGTGCCGCAGCACCACCATACGGCCGGCGATGTCTCGCTACCGCTCGAAGGCGTCGATCTCGACGGATTTCTCGAACGGATCGAGAATGGCTTTATTCAACAGGCGCTCAAGCGTACCCGCGGCAACAAGACCACGGCGGCCGAGCTGCTCAATCTTAATCGCACCACTTTCATCGAACGGCTGCGTAAAAAGGGCATGCTGCAAACCGTGCGTCGGCCGGCGGAGGGAAGTTTAACCGCCCGGCAAAATTCGCCGGCGCCGGTCGAGTCGGGACCGAATTTCAGCTCTTGGAATGCCGTGCCGTCGATGTTCACGGATCAGCAAAGCCTTGCCGACGTTACAGTTTAGCCAACGGCAAGGATCTACGCAGGGAACGTTTACGCAGTCGCGCTCGGTGTGGATGGGAGAAATAGATGCTTACCACAGTCGATCCGTCGCAGAATGAGGTCCAGTCGC
>Ga0214472_10004854_pt1 | contig 14169 bp, 10 predicted proteins | sample RVTome_6_FD_207662 | JGI IMG/M metagenome (GOLD analysis project Ga0214472, IMG submission 207662) | Soil microbial communities from uranium-contaminated site in the Upper Colorado River Basin, Wyoming, United States - RVT140D175 | ecosystem: Environmental > Terrestrial > Soil > Contaminated >... | reverse complement strand
CCGGAGACGGCGGCGATCGCCTGCACGTGCTGGCGCAGCTCGCGGACGCCGAGCGCGCAGTTGAAGCCGACGGCGAGCGGCCGCGCGTGCGCCACCGAGTTCCAGAACGCCTCCGCCGTCTGCCCCGACAACGTCCGCCCCGAGGCGTCGGTGATGGTGCCGGACACCATCACCGGCAGACGACAAGCGTGCTCGTCGAAGTACTTGTGGATGGCGTAGATGGCGGCCTTGCAGTTGAGCGTGTCGAACACGGTCTCGACCAGCAACGCGTCGACGCCGCCCTCGACCAGGCCGTGGATGGCCTCGCCGTAGGCCTTGACCAGGCCGTCGAAGGTGATGTTGCGGAACCCCGGGTCGTTGACGTCGGGCGAGATCGAGGCGGTGCGGTTGGTCGGGCCGATGGCGCCGGCGACGAACCGCGGCTTCGAGGGAGTCTTTTTGGTGAAGGCGTCGGCGGCGGCGCGGGCGACGCGCGCGGCCTCGAAATTCAGCTCATGCACCAGCGCCTCGAGCCCGTAGTCGGCCTGCGAGATCGCGGTCGAGTTGAAGGTGTTGGTCTCGATGATGTCGGCGCCGGCCGCCAGGAACCCGGAATGGATCTCGGTGATGATGTCCGGGCAGGTGATCGACAGCAGGTCGTTGTCGCCCTTCAGGTCCTTCGGGTGGTCGGCGAAGCGCCGGCCCCGAAAATCGGCCTCCGACAGTCCGTAACCCTGGACCATCGTTCCCAGCGCGCCGTCGAGCACCAGGATGCGTTCCCTGAACAGCTGGGCCAGCGGATGCGCCATCGTCACGCCCCTTCGGACGCGATGGCGGACTTGGCGGGCGATGCGGCGGCGACCTTGCCGGCGGCCGCAGGGTGCGCGCGGACGCCGAGGATGTGGCAGATGGCGAACACCAGATCGGCCCGGTTCATGGTGTAGAAGTGGAACATCTCGACGCCGTGGGCGTTGAGCGCCCGGCACTGCTCGGAGGCGACGCTGGCGGCGACCAGCGCCCGGGTTTCCGGATCGTCGTCGAGGCCTTCGAACAGGTCCGCCATCCAGCGCGGCACCGAGGTGCCGCACTTGGCGCAGAATTGGGCGACGCGGGCGAAGTTCATCACCGGCAGGATGCCGGGGATGATCGGCACCGTAATGCCGGCCTTGCGCGCCCGCTCCAGGAACCGGAGATAGACGTCGATATCGAAGAAGAACTGGGTGATCGCCGCCGACGCGCCGGCGTCGATCTTGCGCTTCAGGTTGTCGAGGTCGGCGGCGGCGCTCCTGGCTTCGGGGTGGACCTCCGGATAGGCGGCGACGCTGATCTGGAACGGCGCCACCTTCTTCAGGCCGGCGACCAGGTCGGAGGCGTAGGCGTAACCGCCCGGGTAGGGACGGTAGCGGGCCTCGCCCTCGGCCGGATCGCCGCGCAGCGCCACGATGTGGCGCACGCCGGCGTCCCAATAGCCGCGCGCCACGTCGTCGATCTCGGCGCGGCTGGCGCCGATGCAGGTCAGGTGCGCCGCCGGTTCGAGGTCAGTCTCGCAGCGGATGCGGTAGACGGTAGCGTGGGTGCGCTCGCGGGTCGAGCCGCCGGCGCCGTAGGTCACCGACACGTAGGCGGGCCTCAGCGGCGCCAGGCGTTGGATGCTTTCCCACAGTGTCTGGTTGGCCTTTTCGGTCTTCGGCGGAAAGAACTCGAACGACACCTTGACGTTCTTGGGCAGCGGCGCCGACACCGCCAGACGCGACGGCGCGCTCCCGGGACGCCGGGTGGGCGCCCGCTCGCGGCTGCTGTTGGCGGCGCGCTTGCTCATGACGCGCGAACCTTCGACCGGGGTTTGGCCGCCGTCCACACGACGACGGTCAGCGGATCGCCGGCCAGGTGGACGGTGTCCACCGGCGTCAGCCCGGCGCGGGCGAGCCAGGCGCTGATCTCGGCATCGGCGAAGCCGAGCCGGCGGTGCGCGTGCTCGTCGCGCAGGCTTTCCTGATGGTGCGGCGCGAAGTCGGCGATCAGCAGTTTGCCGCCGAACGCCAGCACGCGGCCGGCCTCGGCGACGGCGGCCGCCGGCTGGTCGAGGAAGTGCAGCACCTGGTGGATGGTGGCAACGTCGAACGAGCCGTCGGCGAACGGCAGCTGGTAGAGGTCCGCCTGCCGCACCCGGCAGTGGGCGAGCCCGGCGCGATCGAGGCGAGCACGGGCGATCGCCAGCATCTCGCGCGACAGGTCGATGCCGAGCCCGCGCGCCGCGCGCGGCCCCAACAGCTCGAGCATGCGTCCGGTGCCGGTGCCGATGTCGAGCAGATCTTTGATACCGCGCTTCGGCAACAGGCGGCCGATCGCCCGCTCGACCTCGGCGTCGTCGACGTGCAACGAGCGCAGCTTGTCCCAGCGCGCGGCATTGCGCCGGAAATAATCGGCGGCTGCCTCGGCGCGGTCGCGCTTGACTTCGATCAGCCGGTTGCGGTCGCGGGCCAGCACCGGGTCGCCGTCGCCCGGCAACAGCCCGGTGAGGCTCCGGATCAGCGCCGCCCCCGGCCCGTCCTCGGCCAGCCGGTGGAACACCCAGCTGCCCTCGCGCAGCCGGACCAGCAGCCCGGCCTCGACCAGCAGCTTCAAATGCCGGGAGATACGCGGCTGGCTCTGGCCGAGGATGCGCGCCAGCTCACTCACCGTCAGCTCGCCCTCCGCCATCAGCGCCACGATGCGCAGCCGCGTCGGCTCGGCCGCCGCGCGCAACGCCGCCAGCAGGCCGTCCATGCGGGCCTCCACGCCGCCGCCGGCACCTCGGCGATACGCCCGGCGGCGCGGGTTTTCGAAGACTGTTAAAGACATAAACATGTCCTTATATTGATTCCGTGGCCGGGCGCAAGCGGTTTTTCGCCGCTGCCGGCGGGGCATTGTCGCCGCCGGCTGTGGTATTTCCGCAACAGTGCTCGGGAGGCCTTGCATTCCGCGGCCTACCGCGTCTGGTCAGCAGGCGGGCGGTGTGTTATTTGCTTGCGCCGAGCGCTTCGCCCGCGCGGGCGGTCGCTGCGAGCCTGGGACGCCCAACGGCATGCCAGATTTTGTGAATTATTTTTTAAGATACCGCAATTCATAGTGCCTCAATGACTGCATCCGTTCGCCGGATATTGCCGTCCCGAGCCATCGTGTTTGTGGCGGCGCTGCTGATTCTGACCGGCGGCTGCGCCACCGCGCCGAACCCGGCCGACCGCGAGGCGGTGGCCGAATTCGCCGCCCTCAACGACCCGGCGGAGCCGACCAACCGCGCCGTGTTCGCTATCAACCGCGGCATCGACGCCGTCATCCTGAAGCCGGTGGCGACGTTTTATCGCGATTACATCCCGAAGTTCTTCCAGGACCGCATGAACGACGTGCTCGACAACCTGCGATCGCCGGTGATTTTCGTCAACGACCTGCTGCAGGGCGAGATCGACCGCGCCATCGCCACGCTGGCCCGGTTCGTGGTCAACTCGACCTTCGGGCTCGCCGGTCTCAACGACCTCGCCACCGCGATCGGCATGGAGGGCCACGACGAGGACTTCGGCCAGACGCTGGCGGTGTGGGGCGTGCCGGAAGGTCCCTACGTGATGCTGCCGCTGTTCGGGCCGTCGAATCCGCGCGACACCGTCGGTCTCGTCGTCGATTTCCTGGTCGACCCGTTCAACGTCTGGGCCGGCAACACCAACCGCGATTACGCCATCTTGTCGCGCACCGGCGCGCGCGGGGTCGACCAGCGCGCCGTCCACATGGAGGCGCTCGACGATATCGAGCGCACCTCGCTCGACTATTATGCCTCCATCCGCAGCCTCTATCGCCAGCGCCGCGCCGAGGAGATCCGCAACGGCAAGCCGTCCGCCACCATGCCGGCGCCCGGCCTGAGCCAGGCGCCAGCCGGCGGCAACGCGGCGGCGTCCGACCAGGCGGCGCGGACCCAATAGCCATGATCACTCGGCGTTCCCTGTTGGCCCTTCTGGGGCCTGTCGTCGCGATCGCGTTGCTGCTGGCGGTGCCGGCGGCGGCGGGCGATTTCGAGCAGCGGGCCGAGAAATTCATCGTCTCGCTGGCCCAGCAGGCCATCGATTCGCTGGCCAAGCCGGGCGTCCAGCGCGGCGAGCGGATCAAGCGCTTCCGCGTCATGTTCAACGACCATTTCGCAGTCCACGCGATCGGCCGGTTCGTGCTCGGCCGCCACTGGCAGCAGGCGACCGACAAGGAACAGGCGGAATACCTGGCGCTGTTCGAAGACCTGATGGTGGTCTCGTACGTCGACCGGTTCCGGAAGTACGCCGGCGAGAACTTGCGCGTCGTCAAGAGCCGTATCGAAGGCGACTCTACCGCCACCGTCTTCACCGAGATCGTCCGCCCGGACATCGGCCAGGCGGTTCAGGTGATCTGGCGGATCGGCGCCAAGGGCGACATGCTGAAGATCCTCGACGTCCTGGTCGAAGGAACGTCGCTCAGCCAGACGCTGCGCGCCGACTTCGGCTCGATCATCCGCCAGCGCGAAGGCAAGGTCGCGGCCCTGATCCACGAGCTGCGCCTGAAAACGGCGGAACTTAAGCTCCCCGACAAAAACTGACCGTCGGCGGCCGTCAACGGCCAGGGACTCACCGCTTCAACGGCTTGTACTTGATGCGGTGCGGCTGGTCGGCGTCGGCGCCGAGGCGTTTGTGCCGGTCGGCCTCGTAGTCCTGGTAATTGCCCTCGAACCAGACAACCTGGCTATCGCCTTCGAAGGCGATCATGTGGGTGGCGATGCGGTCCAGGAACCAGCGGTCGTGGCTGATGACGACGATGCAGCCGGCGAACTCGGTCAGCGCATCCTCGAGCGCCCTCAGCGTCTCCACGTCCAGATCGTTCGTCGGCTCGTCGAGCAGCAGCACGTTGGCCCCCGACTTCAGCATCATCGCCAGGTGCACCCGGTTGCGCTCGCCGCCGGACAGCTGGCCGACCTTCTTCTGCTGGTCGGCGCCCTTGAAATTGAATTGCGCCACATAGGCGCGGCTTTGCATGGTGCGGGTGCCGAGCTTGATCTCGTCGAGCCCGCCGGAGATTTCCTCCCACACGGTCTTGTTGGGGTTCAGCGAGTCGCGCGACTGGTCGACGTAGCCGAGGCGAGCGGTTTCGCCAATGCGCAATTTGCCGCCGTCCGGCTTCTCGGCGCCGGTGATCATGCGGAACAGCGTCGTCTTGCCGGCGCCGTTGGGGCCGATGACGCCGACGATGCCGCCCGGCGGCAGCTTGAAGTTCAAGTCCTCGATCAACAGCCGGTTGCCATAGCCCTTGCGCAGGTGCTCGGCCTCGATCACCAGGTCGCCGAGGCGCGGCCCCGGCGGAATCGCGATCTGGGCGGTGCCCATTTGTTGCGCCTCGGCCTGGGCCAGCAGCGTATCGTAGGCGCTGATGCGCGCCTTGGCCTTGGCCTGGCGGGCGCGCGGCGAGGAGCGGATCCATTCGAGCTCGTGCTTGAGGGTGCGCTGGCGTGCGGTTTCCTCGCGCGCCTCCTGGCCCAAGCGCTTCTCCTTCTGTTCCAGCCACGCCGAGTAGTTGCCCTGGTAGGGGATGCCGTGGCCGCGGTCGAGCTCGAGGATCCAGCCGGTGACGTTGTCGAGGAAGTAGCGGTCGTGGGTGACGATCATCACCGTGCCCTTATAGTCCTTGAGGAAGCGCTCCAGCCAGGCCACCGATTCCGCGTCCAGGTGGTTGGTCGGCTCGTCGAGCAGCAGGATCTCGGGCCGTTCCAGCAGCAGCCGGGCGAGCGCCACCCGCCGCCGCTCGCCGCCCGAGATCTTGGTCACGTCGGCGTCGCCCGGCGGACAGCGCAGCGCGTCCATGGCGATCTCGACGGTGCGGTCGAGCTGCCAGCCGTCGACGGCGTCGATCTTCTCCTGCAGCTCGCCCTGTTCGGCCAAGAGCTTGTTCATCTCGTCGTCGTCCATCGGTTCGGCGAAGCGCGCGCTGATCTCGTTGAAGCGGTCGAGCATGGTCTTGACCCCGGCCATGCCCTCCATGACGTTGCCCTCGACGTCCTTGTTCGGATCGAGCTGCGGCTCCTGCTCCAGATAGCCGACGCGCACGCCTTCCGCCGCCCACGCCTCGCCGCCGAAATCCTGGTCCTTGCCGGCCATGATCTTGAGCAGCGTCGACTTGCCGGCGCCGTTGACGCCGAGCACGCCGATCTTGGCGTAGGGGAAAAACGACAGCGTGATGCCCTTCAGCACCTCCCGGCCGCCGGGGAAGGTCTTGGTCAGGTTCTGCATCACGTACGAGTACTGGTAGGAAGCCATCGGGCGTCTCCGCGGAAAACCCCCGCCGGCCGGCCCGGAACATAGGCAGGGGCGGGGCAGGGCGCCCACTTGATAACGCGATCCGCCGGCTGCTGCAACGCGCAGCCGCGCCCGTCCTTTGGCCTTGGTCCCGCCCCGGCGTCGCGCCGCCAGCGAGCGTGATGCGCGAGCGGCAAACGGTGCTACAATGTCGGGCGCGCTCCGGAGGCGGTCGTCCGCCGTGGCGATCGGCGACGGCCCCGGGGAACGGCCGATCGATGCAGGCCGAGGGGAACGCCAAAGGGACGGCGGGTCGGCAGACGGGGAGGAAATCCGATGATCAAGAGCGTACTGGTGGTGGAGGACGAGCCCAACATCATCCTGTCGCTGGAATTTCTGGTCAAGGAGGCGGGCTACAAAGTCAGGGTCGCCCGCGACGGCGAGGAGGCGCTGCGGGCGGTCGCCGAAGACCGACCCGACGTGATTCTCCTCGACGTCATGATCCCGAAGCGGGACGGCTACGACGTCTGCCAGACCATCCGCGCCAACCCGGCGTGGAAGGACCTGCGCATCATCATGCTCACCGCCCGGGGCCGGGCGGCGGAACGGGAAAAAGGCCTGGCGCTCGGCGCCGACGACTACATCACCAAGCCGTTTTCGACCCGCGAGCTGACCCTACGACTGAAGCAGATCCTGGGCTGAGAGAGCTGGCCGGCGCCCGTGCGCGCCGCCGGCAGAAGTCGAGCCGGACACATGACTCCGCGTACTTTGATTTCGCTGACGTTTGCCGGACTGATCGTCGCGGTCGTCGCCGTCGCCGGCTGGCTCGCGTGGTCGATCGGCGCCGACGGGGTGCCACAGCAGGCGGTGCGCGAAATGACGCTGCTCTACGGCAGCGGCGCGGCGCTGGCGGTGATCGCGCTGCTCGGCGGCGCTTGGGCGGCGCTCGACCGGCGGCTGGCGGCGCCGCTCAGGATGTTGGCCCGCGACATTGAAACCGCTGCCTGCGTCGACGCCAAACACGAGGTAGCGCCCGCCGAGTCCGATCACCTGACGGAACTGACGACCGCAGTGGCAGCGATGATGCACGAACTCGCCGATGCCCGGCGCCGGGCCGCCGACACGGTGGCCGAGGCGAGCCGACGCGCCGAGAGCGAGAAAGGGCAGCTCGAAACGATCCTCCGCGACCTGCACGAAGGGGTGATCGTGTGCAACCTCAACCATCAGATCCTGCTCTACAACCGGCGCGCGCTCGAACTCCTGCACATGACCGGCGAAATGGGACTCGGGCGGTCGCTGTTCACCGTCATGAACCGGCAGCCGTTCCTGCATGCCGTCGAGATACTGACCGACCGCCTCGGCGGCGGGCAGCCAGCGGAACCCGGCGACGACCGGATGGCGGACGCCACCCAGCCGTTCATGGCGACCACGGCCGACGGCCGCACCACCTTCGAGGGGCGGATGTGCTTGATCCCGGACGCCGACGGCAAGGCGACCGGCTACGTCATCACCTTCGAGGACAACTCGCGCCGCCTGGCGGCGCTCGGCCGCCGCGACCATCTGTTGAGCGAGGCGACGGAGGGTCTGCGCCAGCGGGTGTCGAGCCTGGCCGCCGCGGCCGAGACTCTGGAGGCGTTCCCGGCCATGGCGGCCGGCAAACGCCAGGCGTTCGAGAAGGTGGTATTCGACGAGGCCCGCCACCTCAGCCAGCGGCTGGACGCGCTCGCCGCCGAGTACCGCGAGCTGGTCACCGGCTCGTGGCCGACCGCCGACGTCTATTCCGCCAACATACTGAACGGCGTCGTGCGGCGCCTGCGCGACGACAAGGGGATTCCGGTGGTGATGACCGGCCTGCCGTGCTGGCTGCACGGCGACAGCTATACCCTGGTCGAGCTTCTCGACCACCTCATCGAAAGGGTGCGCGAAGAGACCGGCGCCGGCGAGTTCGACATCGAGGCGGTGCCCGGCGACAACCGCGTCTACCTGGACATCATCTGGAAAGGCTCGGTGATTCCCGCGGGCGAGCTGGCGGCGTGGCTCGGCGCGACGCTGACCGGTGCCTGGGGCGCGCTGACCGCCCGCGAAGTCCTCGAGCACCACAAGACTGAGCTGTGGAGCCAGGCGCATCGCGAAGGATACGCGCGCCTGCGACTGCCGTTGCCGGCGGCGGTCGAAGCGGCCCCGGAAGGCAGTCGCCGGCGGCTGCCGTCGCGGCCGGAATTTTACGACTTCGATCTGCTGCGCTATCAGAAGTATTCGGGGGCGCTGGGCCGGCGGTCCTTGAAGTCGCTGAGCTTCGTCATCTTCGACACCGAGACGACGGGGCTGAAGCCTTCCGAGGGCGACGAAATCGTCGCGCTGGCCGGCGTGCGCGTCATCAACAGCCGCATCCTGACCGGCGAATCGTTTTCCCATCTCGTCCACCCCGGTCGCGACATCCCCGAGAAATCCCGGCGCTTCCACGGCATCACCAACGAGATGGTGGCGGGTAAGCCTTCGATCCGGGAAGTGTTGCCGGCGTTCAAGCGATTCGTCGGCAACTCGGTGCTGGTCGCCCACAACGCCGCGTTCGATATGAAATTCCTGAAGCTGAAGGAAGCGGCGGCCGGCGTCGTTTTCGACAACCCGGTTCTCGATACGTTGCTGCTGTCCGCCTATCTGCACGACCACCAGACGATGCACACGCTGGAGGCCATCGCCAAGCGTTTCGGCGTCGAGATCCAAGCCCGGCACACCGCGCTCGGCGATTCCCTGGTGACCGCGGCGGTTTTTTTGCGCATGATCGAGGTGCTGGAGGCGCGCGGCATTGCCACCCTCGACCAGGCGCTGGCGGCGGCCAATTCGATGACCGTTTTCCGCGCCCGCCAGGCGGAATTCTAGGACGCCCGGAGCCACCGGGCGCACCCGGGCACGGATGAGTCGGTAACCGGAGGAGCTGGCCATGAAAGGGTTGGAAGGGAAAAGCGCCCAGATCGGAGCCGTGGTTCTGCTCGGCCTGGTGCTGTTCAATCCGCCGCTGGTCCAAGTCTTCAACGCCGGCGCGGCGCGCATGGTGGGCGGCATTCCGTTGCTTTTCTTCTATCTGTTCTTTGCCTGGGGGGTATTGATCGGCCTGTTGGCGTACGTCATCGAGCGCCGGCCACAGGGCGGCGGCGAGCGCCCCGCCGTGCCGAGGAAGGAAAATCGGGGCAAAACCGATTGACGGGGGATTGGGGACCATGCTGCCGGGCTGGCTGATACTGGCGACGTCATTCGGGTATTTGTGCCTGCTGTTCGCCATCGCCTATTACGGCGACAAGCGGGCGGACGAGGGCCACAGCCTGATCGCCAATCCCTATACCTACGCGCTGTCGATCGCGGTCTACTGCACGTCGTGGACCTTTTACGGCAGCGTCGGCCGCGCCGCCTCCAGCGGCATCGACTTCCTGCCCATCTATCTCGGCCCGACCTTGATGTTCGCGCTCGGCTGGTTCGTGCTGCGCAAGATCCTGCGCATCAGCAAGGTTCACCGCATCACCTCGATCGCCGACTTCATCTCGTCGCGCTATGGCAAAAGCCATCTGCTGGGGGGCTTGGTGACGGTGATCGCGGTGGTCGGCATCATGCCTTACATCTCGTTGCAGCTGAAAGCGGTGTCGACCAGCTTCGACGTTCTGCTGCATTACCCGGAAGTGACGTCACCGCGGGAGCTCAGCTATGTGCCGCTGCTCGGCGACACGGCGTTCTACGTGGCGCTGGTGCTGGCGGCGTTTGCGATCCTGTTCGGCACCAGGCACATCGACGCCACTGAGCATCATGAGGGCATGGTTGCCGCCATCGCCTTCGAATCGGTGGTCAAGCTGATCGCCTTTTTGGCGGTCGGTGTTTTCGCGGCGTACACGGTATTCGACGGCTTCGCCGACCTGTTCGCGCAAGCGGCGGCCGTTCCCGAATTGCAACGACTGATGACGTTCGAGGCGGCGGGCGGCAACTGGGTGACGCTGTTGCTGCTTTCCATGATCGCGATCATCTGCCTGCCCCGGCAGTTCCAGATGGCAGTGATCGAGAATGTCGACGAAAAATACTTGAACAAGGCGGTGTGGCTGTTCCCGCTGTATTTGCTGCTGATCAACCTGCTCGTACTGCCGATCGCCTTCGCCGGCCTGTTGACGTTTCCCGGCGGCCAGGTCGACGCCGACACCTACGTGCTGGCGCTGCCAATGGCCGAGCACCGCCCGTGGTTGGCGATGTTTGCCTTTATCGGCGGGCTGTCCGCGGCCACCGCCATGGTGATCGTCGAAACCGTCGCGCTCAGCACCATGGTCTGCAACGACCTGATCGTGCCGGTACTGCTCAGGGTGGCGTGGCTGCGCCTGGCGGACCGCAAGGACCTATCGAGGCTGTTCCTCGGCATCCGCCGCGGCGCCATCGTGTTCATCCTGTTGCTCGGGTATATCTATTTCCACTTCATCGGCGGCTCCTACGCGCTGGTCACCATCGGGCTGGTGTCGTTCGCGGCGGCCGCGCAGTTCGCGCCGGCGATCTTCGGCGGCATTTATTGGAAAGGCGGCACACGGCGCGGCGCCATCGCCGGCCTCAGTCTCGGCTTCCTGGTGTGGATATACACCCTGCTATTGCCGGCATTCGCCCTTTCCGGCTGGATGCCGGTCGATTTCACTACCGCCGGCGCGTTCGGGCTGACGTTCCTGAAGCCCTACGCGCTGTTCGGTCTCGAGGGCATGGACCATATCTCGCACTCGCTGTTCTGGTCGATGCTGCTCAACGTCGGCGCCTATGTGACGGTGTCGCTGATGGACCGGCCGGGCCCCACCGAGCGCATCCAGGCGACGCTGTTCGTCGAGGTCTTCAGGCAGGCGGCCGGCGAGCCGGGGACGCGGCTGTGGCGCGGCTCGGCGACGGTCGAAGACCTGCGCACCATGGTCGAGCGCTTCCTCGGCCGCCAGCGCGCCGAGAACGCGTTTATCGAATACGCCCGCCGTCACCGGATCGATCTGAAGAAAATGCCGGAAGCCGACGGCGATTTGGTGCAGTTCGCCGAACGGCTGCTGGCCGGCGCCATCGGCGCCGCCTCGGCGCGCGCGATGGTGGCCTCGGTTATCAAGGGCGAGGGCGTCAGTCTCGACGAAATCATGCAAATCCTCGACGAAACCTCGCAGGTGCTGGAATACAGTCGGCAGTTGGAGCAGAAGTCGAAGGCGCTGGAGAACGCCACCGCCGAGTTGCAGGCGGCGAACGAACGGCTGAAGGAGCTCGACCAGCTGAAGGACGAGTTCCTGTCCACGGTCACCCACGAGTTGCGCACGCCGCTGACTTCGGTGCGTTCGTTCTCAGAGATCCTCTACGACACGCCGGATTTGAAGACCGAGGAGCGCCAGAAGTTCCTCGCTATCATTATCCGCGAAAGCGAGCGGCTGACGCGATTGATCAACCAAGTGCTGGACTTGACCAAGATCGAGGCCGGGCGCATGGACTGGCAAATGGGCGAGGTCGACTTGAACGCGGTGATCGAAGACGCCATAGCCACTCTCAGCCACCGCTTCCAGGAACGATCGATCGCGCTCACCAAGGAGTTGCCGGATCACGTGCCCCCGGTCATGAGCGACCGCGACCAGTTGATGCAGGTGGTAATCAACCTGCTCAGCAACGCCGAGAAATTCTGCCGGCCGAAATCGGGAAAGGTGATGGTGTCGCTGAAGGCCGCCCCCGACGACATCGTCGTTAGCATTAGCGACAACGGCCCCGGCATCGCGGCCAAGGACCAGGAAGTGATCTTCGAGAAGTTTCACCAGGTGTCGGACGGCACCACCGGCAATCCCACGGGCTCGGGGCTGGGGTTAGCGATCTCGCGCAAGATCGTCGAGCATTTCGGCGGCCGCATCTGGGTTGCGAGCGACCTCGGCAAGGGCGCGGTGTTCTCGTTCAGCATCCCGATCCGCGCCGCCGCGCCGCGCGCCGTCGGCCACGCCTGAGACACCCCAAAAGACCCCAACGCTAGGCGCCGCCCGCATAGGCCGACGGCGAAAACAGCTCGCCGGTCAGCTCGCTCTGCAGGTGCTTGCGGACCGCCCGGATGGCCTTGAAGCCTTCGACCAGGATGTCGCGCTCGCGCTCGGTTAGGCTGTCCGGAGGCACGTAGGTGGTGACCGGCTTGCCGGCCGCGTAGTCCTTGAGCTGCTGGCGCAGCAGCAAGCGCGCGATGTGCCTGAGAGCGCCGACCAGGTAATCGTGCTCGTCGTGGCTCAGGATCCCCTTGGCTTTCAAGGCGTCCATCCGGCCGAGGGTGGAGGTTTCCGCGATCCCGTCGCGCAACGCCAGCAGGCGCGCGGCCTCCACCAGCGGCAGGGTACCGGTGTGTTTGAGGTTCATTTGCCCCTTGAACGCCTCTTTCTCCTTTTCGGTGATGAACCGACCGAACCACCCCAACGCCACCCCGTGGTCGGCGTCGTCCTCGAACATCTGGCGCAGGAACGCGTGATTGCCGCTGACGGTGGCGGTGACGAAACGGCGCAACTCATCGGCCATCCCAGGGTCGCCCCAGACGCACCGGAAATCGAAGAAGATGTCGCACAGCCTGATCATCGTCGTGTTGCGCTTGTGGCTCCACAGCCGCACCTGCTCCTTCCATTGCGGAAGCGTCTTCCGCCACAGCGGGTTGATGGCCATTACGTAGCCCTTGCACTGCGGCAGGCCCACCGCATCGAGATCGCGGGTAATCCGTTCGGCCAGCTCGATGAACCAGCCGTCGGTCTCGGTATGGCGGTCGTCCGGATAGTCGGCCAGGATCATGCCGTTGTCCTGGTCCGGGAACATGAAATTCTCGCCGCGCCCGCCGGACCCCATGACGATGACCGAGAACGTGACCGGCGGCGTCCCCAGCCCTTCGTCGGCCATGACTTTGAGGTTGAGATCGACGATGCGGCGGTAAATGTCGTTGTTGATGTGGGTCAGAAGCGCCTGGATCTCGTTTGCCGGCAGGTTCTCGTCGAGCAGCTGCTGCGCCAATTCGGCCTGGGCCGATTTCACCTGCTTCAGCCCGTCGATATTGGATTCCTGGGTCAACGCATCGATCTGTCCCATCAGCGTTTCCGACACCGCCGCGAGCGCATCGTGCAGATCGAGAATGCCGACGAGTGTTCCTGCGTCGTCGACCACCGGCATGTGGCGAAGCCCGGCACGGCGCATGCGGGCGATGGCGTAATACAGGTATTCGCTGGCGCGGATCGTCAATACCGGCTCGGTCATCACCGTCTCGACGGCGACGGCAGGATCGCACTTGAAGGCGGCGCGGCGGGTGACGTCCTGTTCGGTGACGATGCCGATCGGCTCGCCCGAGGCCCCGGTGACGATGACGCTGGAGGCGTCGTCGCGGGACATCCGCTCGACGGTGTCGCCCAACCGCGTACCGGCCGGCACCGCGAGCCGCACGCGGCGCATGAAGTCCTTGGCCAGGTTGCTGAAAATGGCGGTTCTGGACTGCATCGGCGTTCCGTTTCGTTGGCGCTTATCAATTCGATTATTGCATGGATCGTGGCCGCACCCGCGGCAACCAACGACCATCGCCGCGCCGTGAAATATGGGCGATTTTTCGACAATTGCATTAACTAATGTTCAAAAACGCCTTCAGAATCAAATGTTTTCGTTTTATTCGCCGGTCGCGGCGGCGACATGCGGCGGTGCCCGTTCGACGCCCTGTCCGACCTGCGAAAAGTGCGTGAATCGGGCTAATTCCGATGCCTTTGGGCGGGTTCTAAATATTGTGCGAATGGCGCCAAGGTGGTATTAAAGACATGACTCTGATTCGAAGGGGTATCGGTCCCGTGGATCAGAGGGAGTTGCGGACAAATAAAACCAATAAGACGCGGGGAAACATGAGGCGTGTCGGGAGTCGTCAACTTCCATTCTGATCGTCCTC
>Ga0214472_10004853_pt1 | contig 14171 bp, 16 predicted proteins | sample RVTome_6_FD_207662 | JGI IMG/M metagenome (GOLD analysis project Ga0214472, IMG submission 207662) | Soil microbial communities from uranium-contaminated site in the Upper Colorado River Basin, Wyoming, United States - RVT140D175 | ecosystem: Environmental > Terrestrial > Soil > Contaminated >... | reverse complement strand
AGCCGAAGACGCGCTTCGCCTTCCCCGAGGTGATGCTCGGCATCTGGCCGACCTGGCACGGCCTGCAGTGGCTGCCGAAGCTCGTCGGCCCCGCGGCCGCGCTCGACATGATCCTCACGGGCCGCGCGGTGGATGCGCGGCGCGCGAAGCGGATCGGGCTCGCGGACGAGGCGGTGCCGTTGCGCATCCTGGAGAACACGGCGCGCCGGGTGACGCTGGCGGCGCGAGCGCCGAGGAAACCCAAGCTCGCCGATCGCCTGATGCTCGCCTTCGGCCGCCGCTTCGTCGCGGCGCAGGCGCGTAAGCACCTGGCGAGGCGCGCGCGCCGCACGCACTATCCCGCCCCCTACGCCATTCTCGAGGCCTGGGTGAAATATGACGGTGACCCGTTCGCGACGCAGAACGACCCGTCCTGCTCCATCGCTGCCCTGTTCGACCACCCTACGACGCGTAACCTGATCCGCATCTTCTTCCTGCAGGAGCGCATGAAAGGCCTCGCCAAGGGCGTGGACTTCAAGGCCGACCACGTGCACGTGATCGGCGCCGGCGTGATGGGCGGCGACATCGCCGCAATCTGCGCCATGCGCGGCATCCGGGTGACACTGCAGGACACTGCGCCCGAGCGCATCGCGCCGGCGGTGAAGCGCGCCGCGGAGCTGTTCAAGCGACGGTTGAAGGATCCGCGCCGCGTGCGCGACGCGCTCGATCGGCTGATCCCGGACGTGGCCGGCGCGGGCGCGGCGCGCGCCGACGTCGTCATCGAGGCGATCTTCGAGAACCTGCAGGCCAAGCGCGAGCTGTTCGCGAAAGTGGAAGCGCTCGCCAAGCCCGACGCGGTCATCGCCACCAACACCTCCAGCCTCAAGCTCGCCGATGTCGCAGCGCAGTTCAAGGACCCCGCGCGCCTCGTAGGCATCCACTTCTTCAATCCCGTGCCGCAGCTGCAGCTGGTGGAGGTGGTGTCCGGCGCGCAGACGCGCGCGGATATGGTGCGCAAGGCGACCGCCTTCGTGCGCCAGATCGACAAGCTGCCGCTGCCGGTGAGGGACTCACCCGGCTTCCTCGTCAATCGCGTGCTGGGGCCCTACATGCAGAACGCGTTCCGCATGCTCGACGAGGGCGTGAAGCCCGAGACGCTCGACGCGGCGATGGAGGCGTTCGGCATGCCGATGGGGCCGATCGAGCTCGCCGACACGGTGGGCCTGGACATCTGCCTCGCTGCCGGGAAGGAATTGGCGAAGAAGGGCGCGCGGGGCGAAGACGCGCAAGCGCCGCAAGCCCTGCTGAACAAGGTAGCGCTCGGCCATCTGGGCAAGAAGACCGGCCAGGGCATTTACCGCTACGACAAGGGCCGCGCGGTGAAGGGGCAGCCCGATAAGTGGGAGCCGGAGCTGGTCGAGGCGCTCATCGAGCCCTACCTCAGCGAGGCGAAGGCCGTGCTCGCCGAGGGCATCGTTGCCGACGCCGATCTGATCGACGCGGGCCTCATCTTCGGCACCGGATTCGCGCCGTTCCGCGGCGGCCCGCTGCACTATCTCGAATCCCGGGACTAGTGGGCCGCGCTTCACACCAGCCCCCGGGCCTCGAGCTGCCCAAGGGCAAGATCCCCGCGCTGCGCGTCGTGCCGATGCCGGCCGACGCCAATCACAACGGCGACATCTTCGGCGGCTGGATCATGGCGCAGGTGGACGTGGCCGGCGGCACCGTCGCGGGCCGTGTGGCGCGCGGGCGCGTCGCCACCGTCGCCGTTAAGCAGTTCGTCTTCAAGCAGCCGGTGCAGATCGGCGACGTGCTCTCGCTCTACGCCGACGTGGTGCGCATCGGCAACACCTCGATCACCGTGAACGTCGAGGTGTTCGCCGAGCGCGGCCGCGCCGAATCCAAGGTCGTGAAAGTGACCGAGGCGACGCTCACCTACGTGGCGATCGACGCCAAAGGCCGGCCGCGCCCCGTGCCGAAGTGAGCGGCACCGCGGTCGAATTCGCCGCGCGCGACGGTTATCGCCTCGCCGGCACGCTGTACCGGCCGCGCACGCCGAATCGCCGCGCCGTGCTGTTCCAGGCGGCTTCCGGCGTGAAGCAGGAGTACTACGGCAAGTTCGCCGCCTACCTGGCGGCGCGCGGCTTCGCCGCGCTTACTTTCGACTATCGGGGGATCGGCCGCTCGCGCCCGGCGAAGCTGCGCGGCTTCAAGGCGCGCATGCGCGACTGGGCGGAAAAGGACATCGGCGGCGCGCTCGATTACCTGGCACGCGCCACGCACGGCGCGCGCATCATCGGCATCGGCCACAGCTTCGGCGGGCAGGCGTTCGGAATCGTGCCGGGCAACGAGCGCTACGTCGCGGTGATGACGGTGGGCGCGCAGAGCGGCCACTGGAAGCACTGGCGCGGTTCGGCGAAGGTCGGCATGTGGTTCCTCACCCACGTCCTGCTGCCGGGGGTGTCGCGCCTGAACGGGTACTTTCCCGCACGGCTCTTCGGCCAGGGCGAGGACTTGCCCGGAGGCGTGGCGCTCGAGTGGGCGAGCTGGTGCCGGCATCCGGGGTACATCGTCGGCGCGCTCGGGGCGCAGGAGGCGTACGCGCGGTTTGCCGCGCCGATCCGCGCCTACTCGATCACAGACGACCGATACGCCCCGCTCAAGGCGGTCGAGGCTTTTCTCGAGTTCTATCCGAATGCCGTGCGCAACGTCGAGCGCGTCGATCCGGCGCAGGCGGGCGGCGGGCCGATCGGGCACTTCGGGTTTTTCCGCGAGCGCTTCAAGGACACGCTGTGGAAGGAGGCGGCAGAGTGGATGCAGGGGCGCTGAGGCGTTACCCCAGCCCCGGAAACAGCGCTTTCAGCCCCACCGCCATGGTCTGCACCGCCATGGCGGCGAGCAGCAAGCCCAGGATCCGTGTCGCAATATTCATCCCCGTGGTACCCATGCGCGCGGCGACGCGCGGCGCAGCCCGCAGTGCGAGCCACACTACAACGCACACGATCGCGACGCACAGAACGAGTACGACCTGGTGGACGGCGTGGCCGCCCTCCGCGGCGATGATCGCGGTACTGATGGCGCCCGGCCCGGCGAGCAGCGGTATCGCGAGCGGCACCACGCCCTGCAGCTCGCCCTCTTCCAGCTCCGCGGCTTCGGCCTTCGACTGGCGCACGCCGCCCGCCTGCGCATTCAGCATGGCGAGCGACATCAATAGCAGCACCAGCCCGCCGCCGACGCGAAACGCCGGCAGGCTCGCGCCGATCAGCTCGAGCAGCGCCTCGCCGACGAAGGCCGCCGCCGCGAGCACCCCGAACACGGTGAGCGCGACGGTGCGCGCGAGGCGCTTGCGCGCCTCTTCGCCGTGACTCGCCGCAAACGTGAGGAAGAAGGGGATGGCGAGAAACGGGTCGACCACCGCGGTGAGCGTGACGACGAACCTGAGGTAATCGCCCAAGGGAGCGAGCCCCAGCATGCGCTACTTCTGCGCCGCGGCGGCAGCGGCTTTGCGATCCTCGTTCACCTTCGCGAACGCGGGCCGCTCGCCTAGCATCTTCAGGTAGGGCTTGATCTGCGCAATGTCCTCGAGAAAGTCGCGCCCGAAGGCGGTTTTCGTCACCAGCGTCACCAGCGGCAGGTGCACGAACGCCGCGCAGTCGGCGATGGTCAGTTCCTTCCCGGCGATGAACGGGTCGAACCTGCCGATCGTCTTGAGAGCGCGCGCGCCCTTGGCGATGTCTTTCTCCACCTGCTGGCGCGTCTCGTCCGAGAAGCTGCGGCCGAAGAACAGCCCCCCGTACAGCCGCCGCGCCACCAGCTCCAGGTGCAATTCGATGAAGATGACGAGCTCGCGCACGCGCGCGCGCTCGATCGGGTCCTTCGGCAGCAACGGCTTCTGCGGATAAGCGTCCTCGAGATACTCCAGGATCGCGCTCGACTCGCGGATGCGCATGCCATTCACTTCGAGGTAAGGCACTTTCCCCATTGGGCTCTTCGCCAGGTACTGCTCCTCCTGCGAGGGCTTCACGCTCGAATCCTCCTCGAACGCGATGCCTTTCTCGAGCAGCGCGATGCGCACCTTGTTGTGGTAGTTGCTGATGTGGAATCCGCACAGCTTGATCATCGCTTCTCTCCCAGGTGCTTGGCATAAAGCTTCTGCATGCCGCCGAGCCAGCGGTCGTAGTCGGCGCTCTTGTTGCGCATGTAATCGAGCACCGTGGGGTGCGGCAGGACGAGAAAGCGCTCCTCCGCCATCACCTTCACGATCTCGCCCGCCACCTGCTCGGCGCTGAGCGCGCCATCCACGCCTGCCGACCCGCCATTACCCTTGTACATGCCGGTGATCACCGCCTGCGGGCACAGGCACGAAACGCGCAGCCCGCGCCGGCCGTAGGCGATCGCCAGCCACTCGGCGAAAGCCACCGCGCCGTGCTTGGTGACGCCGTAGGTCGCCGACTCGACGATGTTGAGCAGTCCCGCGGCCGAGGCCGTGATGAGGAAGTAGCCGCTTCCGCGCGCCACCATCTTCTCCACCACGGCGCGCGCCGCCCACACGTGTGCCATGACGTGGATGCGCCAGTTGCGCTCCCAGTCGGTGTCGCTCGCCTCGAGCCCGCCGCGGCGAATGATGCCGGCATTGGAGAAATAGACGTCGATGCGGCCGTGGCGCTCTTCGGCCTCCCGCACCAGGCGCTTGATGTCGGGCTCCCGGCCTACGTCACAGGCTACCGCCATGCCCTTCGCCTCCTCGGCCACCGGCTCAAGGGCGGCCATGTTCAGGTCGGCGAGCACCAGTCCCGCCGCGCCCTCGCTGGCGAAGCGCAGTGCCGCGGCGCGGCCGATGCCACTCGCCGCGCCGGTGATGACGGCTATCTTGCCCTTGAGCTCCATGTCAGCCGTGCTTGCGGCCGGCGAGCGCCTCCGCGACCGAGGTCTGCTCGGCGATCTCGAGCTTGGCGATGGCATTGCGGTGCACCTCGTCCGGGCCGTCGGCGAACCGCAGCGTCCTCGCGTGCGCGTACATGTTGGCGAGCCCGAACTGGTCGGTGACGCCGCCGCCGCCGTGCACCTGTATCGCCCAGTCGATCACCTTGCAGGCCATGTTGGGCGCCAGCACCTTGATCATGGCGATCTCCTTCTGCGCCACCTTGTTGCCCACCGTGTCCATCTTCCAGGCGGCGTGCAGCACCATGAAGCGCGCGCTGTCGATCATGATGCGCGCCTCGGCGATCCTCTCGCGCGTCACGCCCTGCTCGGCGACCGTGCGCCCGAAGGCGACGCGCTGCGTCGCGCGCTTGCACATCTTCTCCAGCGCGCGCTCGGCCTGGCCGATGAGGCGCATGCAATGGTGAATGCGCCCCGGTCCCAGGCGCCCCTGCGCGATCTCGAAGCCACGCCCCTCGCCGAGCAGGATGTTGGAGGCCGGCACGCGCACGTCCTTGAACTCGATCTCCATGTGGCCGTGCGGCGCGTCATCGTAGCCGAAGACGTTGAGGTGGTGCAGGATCGTGGCGCCCGGCGTGCCCGCCGGCACCAGGATCATCGACTGCTGGCTGTGGCGCGAGGCGGCATCGGGGTTGGTCTTGCCCATGACGATGTAGATCTTGCAGCGCGGGTCGCCCGCCCCGCTCGACCACCACTTGCGGCCGTTGATCACGTAGTCGTTGCCATCGCGCTTGATCTGCATCTGGATGTTGGTCGCGTCCGAGCTCGCCACCGCCGGCTCGGTCATCAGGAACGCCGAGCGGATCTCGCCCGCGAGCAGCGGCTCGAGCCACTGCTTCTTCTGCGCCTCGCTGCCGTAGCGCTCGAGGGTCTCCATGTTGCCGGTGTCCGGCGCCGAGCAGTTGAACACCTCGGGCGACCAGCTGGTGCGCCCCATGATCTCGCACAAAGGCGCGTACTCGAGGTTCGACAGGCCTTCCGGCGCGCGCTTGGAATGCGGCAGGAACAGGTTCCACAGCCCGGCCTTGCGCGCCTTGGGCTTGAGCTCCTCGATGATCGGCACCGGCGTCCAGCGCTGGTCGCTGCGCGTATGCGCGTAGTACGCGGGCTCGTTCGGATAAATATGCTCATCCATGAACGCCATCAGGCGCTTTCTCGTTTCCTGCACCTTCGGCGAGTACTCGAAATCCATGACGTTCTCCTAGGCGGCTCTCTTCAATATCTTTTCGACCTGCGCCCAGCCCAGCTCTGCCAGCGGCCGCGTGCGCGATCCCGCCTCGCGCGCGTACTCGCTCGCCGCCGTGCCGTCCACCACGCGCTTGGCGATGCCCTGCGTGATGGCGGCGATGCGGAACAGGTTGTAGGCCATGTAGTAGTCCCAGGTCGAAGGGTCGATGCCCTTGCGCCCGGTGCGCCTGCAGTACAGCTCGACGTACTGGCGCTCGCTCGGAATGCCGAGCGCCTCGAGGTCCAGCCCGGCGATGCCGCGGAACTTTCCAGGGGCGATGTGCCAGCTCATGCAGTGATAGGCGAAATCGGCGAGCGGATGGCCGAGCGTCGAGAGCTCCCAGTCGAGCACGGCGAGGATCCTGGGTTCGCTCGGATGGAAGATCGCGTTGTCGAGACGGTAGTCGCCGTGCACCACGGACGTCTCATCGCCCGCCGGGATATTGAGCGGCAGCCACTCGATGAGCCGGTCCATCTCGTCGATGCGCTCCAGCTCTGAGGCGCGGTACTGCTTGCTCCAGCGCGAGACTTGGCGCGCGACGTAGTCGCCCGGCTTGCCGAAATCCTGCAGTCCCACCGCCTTGTAGTCGATGCCGTGCAACTGCGCGATGACGCGGTTCAGCTCGTCCCAGATCGCGCCGCGCTCCTCGCGCGACATGTCGGGCAGCGCCTGGTCCCACAGCACGCGCCCTTCGACGCAATCCATCACGTAGAACGCGGTGCCGATGACCGATTCGTCCTCGCACAACACGTACGGCTTGGCGACCGGGAAGCCGACCCCGTGCAGCGCCTTGATGACCTTGTACTCGCGCTCCACGGCGTGCGCGGAAGGCAGGAGCTTGCCCGGCGGCTTCCTGCGCAGCGCGTAGCGCTTGCCGCCCGCCGTGATGCGGTAGGTGGGATTGGACTGGCCGCCCTTGAACTGCTCGACCGCGAGCTCGCCACGCCAGTCGTCGATCCTGCCGCGCAGGAATTGCGCCAGGCGCCCCGGGTCGAAACGATGGCGCTCCTCGACCGACTTGACGCCGATGAACTGGTCGAACATGGATGGCACAAGGATAAACCGAATTGCTAGGATCCAAGCATTTCATGGTCGTGTCGATGGAGAAACCTGCAGCCAGAAAGTCACGGGCCCGTCGTTCACGAGGCTGACCTGCATGTCGGCGCCGAAGCGGCCGCTGGCCACTTCGGCATGGCGCTCGCGGCAGGCCTGCACGAAAAGCTCGAACAAGCGCCGGCCTTCCTCCGGCGTCGCGGCGGTGGAGAAGCCCGGGCGCGTGCCGCTCTTCGTGTCCGCGGCCAGCGTGAATTGCGGCACCGCGAGCAGCCCGCCGGCGATGTCGGCGAGCGAGCGGTTCATCCTGCCCTCGGCGTCGGCGAAGATGCGATAGCCGAGCACCCGCTCGGCGAGGCGCAGCGCCTCGCGCTCGGTGTCGCCGCGCTCGACGCCGACGAGCGCCAGCACGCCGCGGCCGATGGCGCCGAGCTCCTCCGCGCCGGCGCCGACGCGGGCCTCGGCGACCCGCTGCACGAGGGCGATCAAGCGATGATGTCGGGAATCAGCTGGTCGCGCAGGCGCGCGATCAGGTCCTTCAGCAGGAGCTTCTTCTTCTTCAGGCGCCGCAGCTGCAACTGGTCCTGCGCGGGGTCGAGGGCCAGGCGGGCGATGATGTCGTCCATATCGTGGTGCTCGGTTTCCAGCGCGAGGACGCGCGCCTCGATCTGCGCGCGCTCCTGCGCCGTGAGCGGCTGATTGCTCAAGACGCGCGCCCCGCCTCCCGGCGGCGCCGCACAATCACAATTAATTGCGGAAGCCCCCGGCAGGTCGTGAGAAATTTCACCGCATGCATGGGCGAGTTTTCAGCATCCTAGCGCCTCCGCGCGTGAGCGCATAGGGGTCCGGAGCAGCATGCGCCGCAACGATCACGACGTCACCGACCGCGTCCGCACCACGGACGCCGCAGCCGTGCGCACGGAGGTGCTGCACCTGTACCACGGCCTGTATCCGGATGCCGCGGGCGGTCCGATCCGCCGCGCCTTCGAGCACGTCCTGCGCCTGTACCGCGGCCGCCATCCGGGCTTTCATGGCTGCGACACGCAGTTCCACGACACCCAGCACATGCTCGAAGTCACCCTGGCCATGGCGCGCCTCATGGAAGGCTACGAGCGCAGCCGCGCGCGAAGCGCGCGCCTGTCACCGACCCTGTACAGTGTCGGCGTCATCGGCGCCCTGTTCCACGACGTCGGCTATCTGCGCCGGCGCGGCGATCGCCGGCACGCGCACGGCGCCGAGTACACACTCACTCACGTGGGACGCAGCGCGCGCTTCGTGGGCGAGTACTTGCGCGGCGTCGGTCTGGCGCGCTACGTGCCCGCCGCCGCGGCGATCGTGCATTACACCGGCCACGAGCGCCCCGCCGAAGAAATCCGCATCGACGGCGTTCTGCCGCGGCGCGTCGGGCAGATGCTCGGCTCGGCCGACCTGATCGCGCAGATGTCGGACCGCTGCTACCTGGAGAAGCGCCGCGACCGGCTGTACGCGGAGCTCGTCGCCGGCGGCGTCGCCGGGCGGCTGATCCGCTCGGCTGGCGAGCTGGTGCGCCGCACGCATGACTTCCACCTGCGCGCGCTGCGCCGCCTCGACTTGCAGCTGGCGCGCGCCTACGAATACGCCGAGCGCCACTTTGGTGGGCAGAATTTGTACCTCGAAGCCATGCAGAGGAACGCGCGCCACGCACTGGTGCTGGCGAGCGCCGGCGGCGAAGGGCACCTGCGCCGCAGGCCGCCCGCAGCCCCGGCTCAGTAGCTCGTCCTGCGCCGGAAGTACTCCAGGCGGTCGATGGAGCGCACGCGGAGGTCCTTCACCTCCAGGCCCTGCAGCACGCGCAGCGGCACCTCGACACCGGCCGCTCCCCGCGCCCACACCTTGCGGTAGAACCCGGCGAGCGAGGTAACCTCCTCGCCGCCGACGCCGATGACGATATCGCCGCTCGCCAGGCCGGCGCGCTCGGCCGGGCCTTCGCGCGCCACGCGCGTCACGAACAGCCGGCCGCGCAGCTCCTCGGCGTAAACGCCGAGCCAGGGGCGCTGCGCGCCCGGCGTGCGTCCGTGCGCGATCAGCTCGTCGAGGATGGGCTTCACGAGGTCGATCGGCACGAACAGGTTGCCGGGCGACGGTGTGCCGGCGCCGCCTGCGTCGGGCACGATGAGCGAGCCGACGCCGAGCAGCTCGCCGCGCGCGCTGATCAGCGCGGCGCCGGACCAGTTGTGCACCGGCGGGTAGGTGAAGATGGCGGCGTCGAGCAGGTACTCCCAGCTGCCCGAGAACGGCCGACGCGACACCACGGTGACGAGGTTCAGCGCCTCGCGCCCGCCGTAGCCGACCACCATCGCCGCATCGCGCTCGGCGAGCGCGGTGGAATCGCCGAGCGGCAGCGGCTTGCCGGGGAGCGGCGCCACGAGCTTCAGCAGTCCGAACCCGCTGGCGTGATCGTAGGCGGCGAGCGTCGCCGGCGCCGACTTGCCGTCGCCGACGGTCACCTCGATGGCTTCGGCCTCGATCACGAGGTAGCCGACGGTGAGCACGTAGCCCTCGCGCACCAGCACACCCGAGCCTTCGCGCCGCGCGCCGAGCGTCGCCGCGGTGCGGGCGTCGGGCAGGATGCGCGATTGCACGCGCACGACCGCCGAAAGAGTGGCCTCGGCGTCCGCGGCCAACTTGTCCTGGGAGAGCGCCGGGCCGGCGGCGCAGGCGAGGGCGAGCAGCAGGATGCGGGACACGGCGGACATCGGACACCTCCGACGCGCGGATGCGGGCGCCTGTTATTGTAGTCTGGCCCGCAGCGCTTCCACGCGCTTGCGGTTGACGCCGAAGTCGCGCCGCCCCAGGCGCGAAGCCGAGCGCACGTGCAGCACCCCGGCTTTCGCGTCGAACGTGAACTCCACGTCGTCGACGTAGCCCATCACCCGGGAGCGGAACTCCGCGTGCAGGTAATTGCCCTCTTCGCGCACCACGCGCGCGCGCGCCATCGATTCGACGGCGCGCCGCGCTGCGGCGATCGACTCGGCCGCAGCGCCCTTTACCCGAATCGGCGCCACGTAGCGCTGCGCATCGCTCCCATCGGCCTGGCTCGAGACGCAGTTCAGCCGCCGGCCGCAGCTCGCGAGCCTGCCGTCGTTCATACCCAGGTTGCGCGGCCGTTTACCCGAGAACAGGGACACGGGCCGATGCTAACATCGGCGCCAATTCCGCTCACGGGGAGACACGCATGGAAATTTCCGCGCACCAGCTCGCCGAGCTGCTGATCGGCATCGCCCGCGCCCAGAACGCGGTGATCCACGGAATCGACAACGCGATGGCGGGCATCAAGACCCAGAACATCGTGCCGATGCTGCAGAACGCGGCGCACCTGCGCGATCATCCCGAGCCGTCGTTGGTCGACCTGCCGGTGCGTATCCTGCTCACCACGCAGGGCCGCGTGCCGCCCGATCCGGCCGTTGTCGCTGCCGACCTCGAGCGCCTGCTCGCGCCGAAGGCCTAGAAGTCCTTCGGCGGGGGCGGGAAGACGGGCTTGCGCTTCTCGCGGTGCGAGGCGGCGCCCTCGCGCACCTCGGAGCCGGTGAAGCCCAGCATCTCCAGCGCCATCGAAGCGTCGAACGTCGGGCCCGCCATGCGCAGCCAGTTGTTCAGGCTGTACTTGGTCCACCGGAGCGCCGTCTGCGCGCCGGCGGCGAGCTTTCGCGCCACCTCGAGCGCCTTCGCCTGCAGCTCGGCTTCTTCGCACGTCAGCGACACGAGACCGATGCGCTCGGCCTCCTCGCCCGAGATTTGCTCGCAGGTCAGCAGGTAGTACTTCGCCTTCGCCATGCCGCAAAGCAGCGGCCACACGATCGCCGCGTGATCGCCCGCGGCGACGCCGAGGCGCGTGTGGCCGTCGATGATGCGCGCGTTCTTCGCCGCGATGGAGATGTCGGCGAGCAGTCCCGCCACCAGGCCCGCGCCCACCGCCGGACCGTGCATCGCGGAGACGATCATTTTCGAGCAGTTGATGACGTTGTAGACCAGGTCGCGCGCCTCGCGCCAGACGCGCGCGCGCGTGTCGAAGTCCTTGATCATGTCCTCGATGAGGCCGAAGTCCCCGCCCGCGGAGAAGCCCTTGCCCGCGCCGCGCAGAATGGCGACGCGCACCTCGGGGTCGCGGTCGACGTCGCGCCAGATCTCGGCGAGCTCGGCATGCATGCGGTGTCCCGCCGTGGAGAGCCTGCCGCTCGCCTCGTCGCCCATCACGATCTCGAGGATGCCCGGCTCGACGAGGCGGACCCTGAGATCCTTGTACCTGGAGTAGTCCATGCGGGCATTCTACAATCGCGCCATGCGCACCCCCGACGAGCGCTTCGCGAACCTCCCCGGCTTCCCCTACGCGCCGCATTACACTGAGTGGCGCGGCCTGCGCGCCCACTACGTGGACGAAGGCGAGGGCGAGCGCACCTTTGTCTGCCTGCACGGCGAGCCGACCTGGGCCTACCTCTACCGGCGCATGATCCCGCCGTTCGTCGCCTCGGGCGCGCGCGTCGTGGCGCCCGACTTCATCGGCTTCGGGCGCTCGGACAAGCCCGAGGACGACGCCTTCTACACCTTCGACATGCACCGCGCGTTCCTGCTCGATTTCATCGAGCGGCTGAACCTTTCGCGCATCACGCTCGTGGTCCAGGATTGGGGCGGACTGCTGGGACTCACGCTGCCGATGGAGATGCCCGGGCGCTTCGAGCGCCTGCTCGTCATGAACACCGCGCTCGGCACGGGCGATGCGCCGCTCTCGGAGGGCTTCATCGCCTGGCGCGCTTATGTGGCGAAGAATCCGTCGCTCGATTGCGCGAAGCTCATGCAGCGCACCTGCCCGCATCTCTCGGCCGCAGAGGCCGCCGCCTACGAGGCGCCGTTTCCCGAGGCGAAGGCCAAGGCGGGCGTGCGGCGCTTTCCCCAGCTCGTGCCCGACCGGCCCGATGCGCCGGGCGCGGAGCTTTCGAGGAAAGCACGCGACTGGTGGAAGTCGTCGTGGAAAGGCGGGACCTTCATGGCGATCGGCGCCAGGGACCCGGTGCTCGGCCCGCCGGTGATGCAGGCGCTGCGCAAGATCATCCGCAACTGCCCCGAGCCCTACGTGCACGCCGAGGGCGGGCATTTCCTGCAGGAGTGGGGCGGGGACGTCGCCGCGAAGGCGCTGGCGTCATGGCGCTGACCTTCGCCGACGTCGCCGCCGCGCACGAGCGCATCAAGGCGGCGGTGAAGCGCACGCCGGTACTCACCTCGGCGACCATCGATGCGCTCACCGGCGCGCGCGTGCACTTCAAGTGCGAGAACTTCCAGCGCATGGGCGCCTTCAAGTTCCGCGGCGCCTACAACGCGCTGTCGCAGCTGTCTCCTGAGCAGAAAGCACGAGGCGTCGTCGCTTTCTCCTCCGGCAACCACGCGCAGGCGGTGGCGCTTTCGGGGAAGCTGCTCGGTGTTCCCGCCACCATCGTCATGCCGACCGACGCACCCAAAGTCAAGCTCGAGGCGACGCGCGGCTACGGCGCAGAAGTGGTCCTCTACGACGCGCACAACGAAGACCGGCAGAGAATCGCCGAAAAGCTGTCTGCAGAGCGCGGCATGACGCTCATTCCGCCGTTCGACCATCCTCATATTGCAGCGGGACAGGGAACGGCGGTGAAGGAGCTGATCGAGGACGCGGGGCCCTTTGATGTGATCCTCGCGCCGTGCGGCGGCGGCGGCCTATTGTCCGGCAGCGCCGTCACGGCGAAGCACTTCTCTCCCCAATGCCGGGTGATCGGCGTGGAGCCCGCGGCCGGCGACGACGGCGCGCGCTCGTTCCGCTCGAAGAAGCTGGAAGTCATCAGGACCCCCGTCACGATCGCCGACGGCGCGCGTACCGCGTCGCTCGGGCCCAAGGTGACGTTCCCGCTGATCCTTCAGTATGTGGACGACTTTCTCACGGTCACCGACGAGGAGCTGTTGACGTCGATGTTCTTCCTGTGGGAAAGGATGAAGATCGTGGTCGAGCCCACCGGCGCGCTGGCAGCCTGCGCGCTGCTCGAAAAGAAGATCGATGCAAGAGGTACGAGGGTCGGCGTGGTGATCTCGGGCGGCAACGTCGATCTTGCCTGGGCGGCGCGGCAGCTGGCACGCTAGCCGGCGCCGTAGAACGCGTAGCGCCTTTCCTTCCCCGGCTTCGACGCGTACATCGCCTTGTCGGCGAGCGCGATCAGCTCCTCGCTCGTTTCCGCGTCGTCCGGGTAGACGCTGATGCCGATGGAGCACGACACCTTCGCCGGCCCGCCCTGGAGGGCGAGCGGCACCTGGATCATGTCGGCCACTTTCTCCGCGATCATGGCGGCGTCCTCGCCGCGGTCGAGCTCGCCGGCGAGCACCACGAACTCGTCGCCGCCGTAGCGCGCCACCGTGTCCGAGCCGCGCACGCTGGTGCGCAGGCGCGCCGCGAGCTGCACCAGCGCCTGGTCGCCCGCAGGGTGGCCGCGCGTGTCGTTGATGAGCTTGAAGTCGTCGAGATCGACGAGCATCACGGCCAGCTTCTTGCGGTTCCTCTTGGCGAGCTCCATGGCGAGCGCCAGACGCTGCTGCATCGACAGCCGGTTCGGCAGCCCGGTGAGGGCGTCGTGCTGCGCCATGAAGCGCAGGTGCTGCTCCCGCTCCCTGAGCTGCGCCATCAGGCCCTCGCGCTCGGCCGCCTCGGCGCGCAGGCGCGCGTTGACGCTGTTCAGCTCGGCGGTGCGCTCGGCGATCCTCTGCTCCAGCTCGCGCTCGCTCTCGCGCGTCGCCTCGAACAGCAGGCGCTGCGCGGCGAGCGCCTCGGCTTCCGCGGTGGCGCGCTCGCGGCGCAGCAGGTTGATGCGGTCGCCGAGCGCGAACGAGAGCAGCAGCACGTCCAGCGCGAAGCCGATGTGCAGGCCGTAGAGGGTGACGAAGTTGGTCGGCACCAGGGTGAAATTGCGCAGTGCGCCCAACG
>Ga0214472_10004851_pt1 | contig 14172 bp, 12 predicted proteins | sample RVTome_6_FD_207662 | JGI IMG/M metagenome (GOLD analysis project Ga0214472, IMG submission 207662) | Soil microbial communities from uranium-contaminated site in the Upper Colorado River Basin, Wyoming, United States - RVT140D175 | ecosystem: Environmental > Terrestrial > Soil > Contaminated >... | reverse complement strand
CCGAGGTCCAGCGCGGCGTCGGCAGCGTCGCGGGCGTCGTCCGCACCGCCCTGGTCCTGAAAGACCAATCCCATGTTGATCAAGGCTTCGGCCTCCCCATGGCGCGCGCCGATGCGGTGAAACCGGGCGCGCGCCAGCCGGTAATGGGCCAGCGCTGCGTCGTGACGACCCAGGTAGAACGCGACGTTCCCTAGATTGTTCGCGCACCGAGCTATCATCAGCGAATCGCCGGCGCGTTCCGCCAGCTCCAGGGCGCGGGCGAATCCCCGCTCGGCCTCGCTCAGGCGACCCAGCGCGAACGCCCCGGCGGCAGCGACGTTCTCAGAGCGCATTTCGCCGTCCGTGTCGCCGGCCGCGCGGTAGCCGTCGCGCGCCTGGAGCGCGGCGGCCTGGCTGGGAGCGAACTCGCCCAGCCGCCAGCGGGTCATGGCCGCGAGCAACTGCCACTCGGGCAACCGGCGCACGGCCGGTTGCTGGACTTCGAGCAGGTCCCGGCCTTCCGCGAACGTGCCCCGTTCCACGGCGATCCGCGCCGCCCTCAGCGGGTCGTCAAGCACGGCCGTCATCAGCGCCGTCCAGAATCCGCTGCAGCCGCTGGCGGGAGATCCCCAACTCTCGCGCCGCGGCGCTCTTGTTCCCTCCCTGCCGCGCGATCGCGGCGCGCGTCGCGGCCGCGATGATCGCCGCGAGCGGAGCGCGCTCGGGGATGGTCCCCTCGCCGCGGGCGCGGGCCGGTGGGAGCAGCGTGGCGGGATCCAGCGTCCCGGGCTCGGATAACAGCAGGGCCCGCTCCACGGCGTGCCGCAGCTCGCGGACGTTCCCCGGCCAGTGGTGTGCCGTGAGCGCGGCGCGGATGTCGGGCGCGAGACGCGGCGCCGGTACTCCGTAGCGAGCCGCGAGTGACGTGACGAACGCCTCCGCCAGCAGTTCCACGTCGTTGCCGCGCGCCCGCAGCGGCGGGAGGTCCAGTACGATGACGTTCAGCCGATAGTACAGGTCTTCCCGGAACTCGCCGCGCGCCATGGCATCCCGCAGGTCCACGTGGGTCGCGGCCACGATCCGCACGTCCAGCGCGCGGCTTTCGGTGGCGCCCACGCGGCGAATGCGCTTTTCCTCGATCACGCGCAGCAGTTTGCCCTGGAGCGCCAGCGGCAGATGCCCGATCTCATCCAGGAAGAGGGTGCCGCGGTCGGCTTCCTCGAACAGCCCCCGCTTGGTCTGGTGGGCGTCGGTGAACGCGCCCCGCTCATGCCCGAACAGTTCGCTCTCCAGGAGCTGCGCCGGAATTGCCGCGCAATTGACGGTGACCAGCGGCCCCGCCGCGCGGGGTCCGGCTTCGTGCAGGGCCCGGGCAAGCAGCTCCTTCCCGGTTCCCGTCTCGCCCGTCACCAGCACGGTGGCGGCCCCGTGCCGGGCGGCCCGGCGAGCGCGCTCCAGCGTCGCTTCCAGCGCCGCGCTGGATCCCAACAGCCGGGCGAACGGCTCATCGGCGGGCCGGGCCCCGGCGCGCCCCTGCCGGCGCTCCCGTGCCGCGTCCGCCACGGACCGCACGGTGCGCCGCAACAGGTCCAGCTCGGCGGGCAGGGCGAAATAGTCCGCCGCGCCGGCCCGCAGGGCCTCTACCGCGAAGCGGTGCGACTCGCGGCTTCCCACCACGTACACCGGCGCGCCATCGGGGCGGGGAAGATGGGTGAGGACGTCCAGCGCATGCTCCTCCTCACCGCCCGCCGCCACCACCAGAGCCACCGTGTCCGGCGGTGCCGGCCGGTCCGGGCCCGCCAGCGTGAACACCAGACCCAACTCGGCCGCCAGGTCCGGCCAGACCGCGCTATAGGACTCCGACAGGCGGACGACCGCGAGAACGCTCATCCCTCGTTCCGCTCGTCTCCGTCTCCGTCGCGATCCTCGAACGCCTCGATGGATTCCTTGATGTTCTCGTTGACCAGGCTCTCATTGGGCTGCCCTTTGTTTCCCGACGCTGGGTCCAGCAGCGAGCCGTTGAGTGCCCGGAACCAGCCCGCCAGCCCCACGCGGATGGTCACGTTCGTGGTGGTGGTGTCCGTGACCACCAGGGGCGTGGCCAGGTCCAGCTCCTGCTCCACGTTCAGCTCGGTTTGGTAGACAAAGGCCGTCCCGTTGAACGTCCCCTGGACCCGGATGCTCTGGCCCACCGGGAAGTCGGGGTGCGCCGCGCGGAATGCCGCGTCCACGGCATCGCTGGTCACCTTGTGGATGTCGAACTCGATCTCGGTGTAGGTGCCGGCCGGCAAGTCCACCTCGAACTTCTGCACCGCGCCGGTCCCGAGCGGCAGGTCCACCAGGACGGGCCCCAGCTCGACGTCTTCGCAGCCGGCCGGCTCCGGCTCCGCGTCACAGTTGGCCACCTCGAGCTTCTTGAACTCGATCTCCCGCAGGACGACCTCCGCCCTGGTGATGATCAGCGTGTTGGTGCCGTCGGTCAGGGTGTCGCTGGCGGTCGCCCGCGTGGCCCCGGCGGCGGACCTGGGCCCGGCCAGGGGTGCAGCGGGATCCCGTGTGGCGAACGACACCTGCACGTTGCTGTTCAGCGGCCCCGCCCCGTCGGAGCAACCCAGGGCGAAGGCCAACCCCGCCAGCAGCGTCCCCAGCGCGATGGTCTTCATGTTCAATGCTCACTCCCGTCGTCGTCCCGGTCTTCGAAGGCTTCGACCGATTGTTTGATGTTCTCTTTGATGAGGCTCTCGTTGGCGCCGCCCTTGTTCCCGCTGTCCGGATTGACCAAGCCCCCGTTCAGGGCGCGGAACCAGGTGGCCAGCCCGACGCGAACAGTGAGGTTGGTGGCCGTCACCGAGTCCGCGATCACCAGCGGCGGTGAGAGATCCAACTCCTGCTCCACGTCCAGGTCCGACTCGTAGAGGAAAGGCACGCCGTTAAAGGTACCCTGGACCCTGATGCTCTTCTCGGTGAACTCCGGGTGGGCCGCGCGGAACGCGGCATCGTCTTGGTCGTCCTTGCTCACTTTGTGTATCTCAAACTCGATCTCGTTGTAAATGCCGGGCGGGAGGTCCACCGTCACCTGCTCCGAGGTGCCGGGGCCCAGGGGTAGCTCCACCAGCACGGGGCCGATCTCGAAATCCTCGCAGTCAGCCGGGCCAGGGCTGTCGTCGCAGTCCGTTACTTCCTGGCGTTCAAGCTCGATCTCGCGCAACACCATCTGCGCACTGACGATGACCAGCGTGTTGGTGCCGTCGGTCATGGTATCGCCAGCCAACATGATGGCCGCGCTCTGCGGGGCACCGTAGGTGTGTGCCGCGGCGAGCCCGCCCGCCGGCAGCCGGGTGGCGAACGAGAGGGAAACGGTATGGCCCGGGCCGGCGCCATCGCTGCACGCGGTCGCGAGCGCCCAGAGGCCGGCGGAAAAGGCGGTCCAGCGTTTCATCGGTCATCTCCGTGAAGATGTCTGCCTGCGCGGGCGACCCGTTCGCCCGTCTGGCTCGAAGAGGAAAGCAACCGATGTACCGTTAGACTTGGCGTAGGTAACTCGTTGCTGCAAATGTGGTTGTGATGATGTTGCTGCGAGGGGAGTGATCCGGGCTTGTATTGATTCGCACCAACCCGGTAGCGTCCCGTAGCGAATCTGGATTGGGGCGGAAGCAAGACTGCGGCATGTTGGGCCGAGCCAGGATCTGCCCGCTCGCCCCTCCCGCGAGAACCCCGTTTGGCAACAGGGCGCCCAACACACCACAGCCAGAAGTCGGCGTTGAGAATCAAGGGAATCACGCAGGGGGAACCGGGCGAGCGGGCTTATCAGCCGCTCACAGGGGGCCGGCTCTGTCGTCAAGCCCCGGGGTGCCGTGAGGCACGCTCCTCGGTGCCCGGTCGCCCTGCGCACTGGTGAGTCTAGGGCCGCGGAGTTTGCTGGACCGTGAGGGCCTGGTGAAGCGCCCTTTACAGACGGCTGGTCGGCCGCCGGCGTACCGGCGATGTTTCCCGTTCCCGCGACCACGCAGGGTTTATTGTCCGCATCCCGCCCACCTGCTGCTCCAATGCTCGTAGAGGTCGTCACGCTGGAAGGCGCGCACGTCCGGTTGGAGCCTCTATCCTCGACGCATCACGCGGGCCTGTGCCGAGTGGGCCTGGACCCGGAGCTGTGGCGCTGGACCACCGCGGTGGTCGGCACACCGGAGGAGATGCGGGAATACATCGAGTCCGCCCTTGAGTACCAGGCGGAAGGCACCTGTTTGCCGTTCGCTGTGGTGGCCCGAGCTACCGGCTTGGTCATCGGCAGCACGCGGTACGGGAACATTGACCCGGCTAACCGGCGGCTGGAAATCGGGTGGACCTGGTATGGTCGGGAATGGCAGCGGACCGCGGTGAACACCGAGTGCAAGTACCTTCTGCTCCGTCACGCCTTCGAGGCGCTCGGCGCCATTCGGGTGGAGTTGAAAACGGATTCCCTGAACCAGCGCTCGCGCACGGCGATCCTCCGGATCGGGGCGAAGGAGGAGGGCACCCTGCGAAACCACATGATCACCTGGAGTGGGCGGCTACGACACACCGTCTACCACAGCGTGATTGATACCGAGTGGCCGGAGGTCAAACGCACGCTCGAGGGGAAGCTGGGGCCATGAAGAGGGCACTCGTGGCGCGCCCTATTGATTCCGGCGTGACCATTGGCCACGTGCATCTCAAAGTAGCCGATCTGGAGCGTGCCCTCGGCTTTTACCGCGACGTGCTGGGCTTTGAGCTTACGCAACGTTTCGGCGTGGAGGCCGCTTTCCTTTCCGCCGGCGGGTATCACCATCACGTCGGGTTGAACACCTGGGAAAGCAAGGGCGGCCCGCCGCCGCCGGCCGGCAGCACGGGCCTGTATCACGTCGCGATTTGCTATCCCACCCGCGCGGCCCTGGCGGACGCTCTGGCCCGGCTGGTGGAGGCCGGGGTCGAGCTGGACGGCGCCTCGGATCACGGGGTCAGTGAGGCGTTGTATGTGCGCGATCCTGACCAGAACGGTGTGGAGCTGTACTGGGACCGGCCGCGGGACTCGTGGCCGCGCGACGCTGAAGGTCGCTTGGCGATGGTCACCAGGCGGCTGGATGTCGAGGGACTCTTGAGTGCGCGTGACTCAGGGTAAGCCGTGGACCGTTGGGCCTGCGGTGCGGTTCGGCGTCGCGCTGGCGTGGGTGCTGGGTGTGGCCGGGTCCGCGGGTGCCCAGGACCGCCCGCCGACGGTGGTGGTCATGCCCTTTACCACGGAGGGACGCTCGGTCGACACCACGGCGCTCCAGGGAGGTGCGGATCGGATGGTGCTGGAGCTCAACAAGCTCCTGTGGGCGGATTCCACCGTGCGATGGTTGGTGTACCGATCGCGACAGCGGCCGCAGGACCCCCGGACGGGATTTGTGGTCGCTCCACTGTACAGCGTGATTGGTGCCGTGCGGGGTGGGCCGGAAGACAGTGTGTGGGTTCGGGTGCAGTTGGTGGCGGTGCAGACCATGGATTTGGTCCTGCGGGACAGTGCGCCGGGCAGGTTGGGTGAGGAGGCCGACCGGGCGCCGCGCATCGCGCGCCGGGTGGTGGCCGCCCTGCACGCTCACGCCAGGCGGCCCCGCGCGGCGCGAGCGGATTCCGTGCCGGACGAGGCGGTCACGCTGGTCTCGCGGGCGACGCTGGACGCCGACCGCGGGGACACGGTGTCGGCGGTGACGGCGTTACGGCAAGCCCTGATCGTCGCCCCGCGATGGACCGTCCCGTGCGCCATGCTGCGCAAGCTCCGCCCGGGCGAACCCTGCCCGTAGTCGCCTGTTGCCTGCCTCTGGGGAGCCGCGGTTCGGTGCGACCCTTCGGGCGACCGAACGGCGTCGACGTCACTCGCCTTTCCACAACATCGCCTTTACGGAAGCGGCCGCGTTTGTCAGCGAGCGCTACAACGTGCGGATGACCAATCTCACCAGCTTGATGTTCGGGCAGGGCCTCTACAGCTCCGAAGTGCTGGCCAGACACCTCGGCGCCGATTGGGAACAGCAGTACGGCATGACGGGCCACGCGGACATGGCGGAAACCGCCGCGAACCTGCACGTGCGTGGTGACCTGGTGAAGCCCGCATACGCAACCTTGCCGCCCTTTGTGGTGGCCAATCTCGAGGAGCTTGGGCGACTGCATCAACGCACCGGGTTCCAGGGCTACATGGGCGCCCCGGCCAAAGCGACAGCGGCCATGGGCCAGGAGTTGGTGGACGATTTTGCCCAGCGCACCATCGCGCTCGCCGAGCGGGCGCTGGCCGGCGAGGACCTGTCCGGGTTGCCGGTTTGGCCGGCAATGCTGCCTCCGGTCCCGGAGTTGGAACAGACCATGGGCTTACTGGCTCAGCGGTACGCGACGCAGACCACCGAACTGCGAGCGTGGCTTGCGCGGCGCGGAGCCGGGCGGTAGAGAGACGATGGATAGAAGGGTCGGATCACCGCTGCCCGGGTTTCGGGCCTAGCCTACGTCGAGATTCTTGATACCCTTGCCGTCGAACACCCAGGTCGTCCGCCGAGGCCGTTGCGCCGCCGGGTTCGCCTCGGTCTCGGACGGTGGGCTCCCCGGCGGCTGCTCATCTTCGACCGGGGTCACCTCCGCCACCGCGTCCCGATTGATCAGAATCCGGATGTTGTTGCTGGCCGGATCAATGGGCAGTAAGAAGTAAAACGGCCGATTGGGCGGATACCGGTTCATCAGGCCGCCCTGTTCTTCTCCGTCCCGGAATCGCACCCGCACGCGCCGACTTCCCACCAGGCGTTGATCCCCCGCGCTGACCTGCCTGGTTTCGTCGTACTTGGGCTGGCCGCCAAAGTCCTTGACGAAGTACAGCGCCTTGACCTGCCGGAGATCGACCTCAACCGTGCCGCGGTCGGCCGTCTCGATGTGACACAGGATCCGGCCCGGGTCCACGTCCATGGACGTGCCCTTGACCATGGCATGGTCAATGAAATGGGCAACCACCTTGTGCTTCATATCAAACCTCCAGGGCCGGCGACGACTGGACGAACCTGCACCACGCTGGTCCAGCCGGTCAACCCCGGGGCATCATACGACACACTTCGTATTGACACTACGAAGCACTTCGTATATACTGCGCTTCCCGATATCCGGCCGGAGAAGCGCCGTGTCCCAAAAGCCTCCCGCTCCCAATCCCACCAACGCCGAGCTGGAGATCCTGCGCGTCCTGTGGCGACGGGGACCCAGCACTGTGCGCTACGTGCACCAGGCGCTGGACCGCGAGCCGCCGGTGGGCTACACCACGGTGCTCAAGCTGCTTCAGATCATGATCGAGAAGGGACTGGTGACGCGGGACGAAGCGTCGCGATCCCATGTGTATCAGGCCGCGGTATCGGAAGACGTGACCAAGCGGCGGCTGGTCTCCGACCTACTGGATCGCGCGTTTGAGGGGTCCGCGCTGGGGCTGGTGATGCAGGCCCTGGCGGCGCGCCCGGCGTCCCGGGAAGACCTGCAACGGATCAAGCAGATCCTCGATCAAGGAAATACAGGAGGGCGCTCATGACGGCCATCTCGATTGTCGGTTGGGCCCTGATCCACTTTGTGTGGCAAGGCGCAGTGGTCGCGGCCGGCCTGGCCCTGGCGCTCGCCGTGACGGGAAGGCGGTCCCCCTCCATACGGTACGGGTTGGGGCTGGTCGCCCTGCTGATGATGGCGGCGTTGCCGATCGTCACCGGCGCGCGGCTCTGGCGCACCGGCGGGGCGCCCGCCCTGAGCGCCGGTTCCGTTTCCATCGCCACGGAGAGCGTGGAGGGAGCGACCGCGGAGGGCGCGGATGCCGCCGGAGGCGTGATCCGTCCGGCACCGGGCGTTACGAGGCCGGGCGGGCGGGCATCGGACGTCACCACCGGCACTCCGCTGGGTGAGTCATGGAGCGCGCTGGTACAGCGTGGCCTGGACCGGGCCCTGCCGTGGCTGGTCCTGGCCTGGCTCGCCGGCGTGGTCCTTCTTTCGCTCCGCCTGCTGGGCGGCTGGGCCTGGGCGCGGCGACTCACGCGCGTGGGGACTCGGCCGGCGTCGCAGGCCTTGCACGCGACGCTCCACCGGCTGCAAACCGCTCTCGGAGCGGATCAGAAGGTGCGCCTCCTGGAATCCGTCATGGTGCAGGTGCCCGCCGTGGTGGGCTGGCTTCGCCCAGCCCTTCTGGTTCCGGTGAGCGCCGCCACCGGTCTGTCGCCCCAGCAGCTCGAGGTGTTGCTGGCCCACGAGCTGGCGCACATCAGGCGCCACGACTATGCCGTCAACTTGCTTCAGTCGGTCGTTGAAACGTTGCTGTTCTACCACCCTGCCGTGTGGTGGGTGTCGCGACGGGTGCGCGAGGAACGAGAAGATTGCTGCGACGACATGGCGGTAGCGGTGTGCGCCGACCCGCGCGCGTACGCCGGCGCCCTGCTGGAGCTGGAGAAGCTCCGCGCGCCGGACCTGGGCCTGGCTGCCGCGGCCACGGGCGGATCGCTGGTCCACAGAATCACGCGGCTCTTGCGTCCGGAGCGGCCGCATGCAGATGGCGGACGTCAATGGATGGCGGGCGTGGTCGTGGTCGCTCTCCTGCTGGCATTCGCGGGCAGCACCACGTTCTCCCGCGCGGCGGACCTGGCGGGGCCGGCAACGCCCAAGCTGGAGGCGGAGGCCGGCGTCTCCGTGCAGCAGGGGCCGAGGTCATTGCCGGCGGCGGAGCCGGACACCGTCATCATTGATACCGGCGGCGGCGCACTCCAGGAGCGCTGGGACCGCGCCGCGGCGCTCGCCCGGCGACAGGGGTTCGCCGGGTTCTGGATGGGCTATACGGTTTCCGGTGACGCGGACCGCTTTGGCTGGCTCTACTTCGACCGGCACTCGCCCATCGTCACAGCGGACGGCTCGACCATCACGGGGCACCTCCGCTTCCGCGGCGAGCCTGAAGGTCTGGTGTTCGGCGGCCTGTCACTGAGTCGGCTGGCAGGAGATCGGCCACCGGATGACATGGCGCTCCTGTTTGGCTTCGTGGTGCGAAACGGTCGGGCGGCGCTGGACCGGGTGCATGCCGGTAACGTGATCTTTCCGGTGCGGTTCGACCGGCGTGCGGTGCTGTGGCTGGGGGACGCGGCCGATGAGGCCAGCGTGGCGCTGGTGCGCCGGCTCTACGCGGAGACAGCGCCGGCTGAGCTGAAGCGTGACCTGGTGGCGATGGTGGGAGTACACGCCGACTCTCCGGTGGTGCTCCCGGCGCTGATCGGGTGGCTCCAGGGGAACGAACCTCCCGACACCCGTACCGAAGCCGCCGAGTGGCTCAGTGCCCACCCGGACCCGCAGGCGCTGGCGGCGCTGGCGCGGGCGGCCCGCACCGATCGGGCGAGCACTGTCCGGGCGGAGGCCGCGGAAGCGGTGGGTGACATGGAGCTTCCGGCCGCCGCGGACACGCTGGTCGTGCTGGCGCGCACGCTCACCGACCGGAACGCGCGGGCGGAGGCCGTCGAGGCACTTGGCGCCCGCTCTGAGAATCTGGCGCTCGACGCGCTGGTCGGGATCGCGCGGGACGACCCCTCCGCTGATATCCAGCTGGAAGCGGTGGAGACGCTGGGGGACCTCACAGACCAGCGGGGCGTACCCGCGCTGGTGGACATCGCCGACTCGCATGCCCGTCGCGAGGCGCGCAGCGAGGCGTTGGAGACCCTGGCCGACGTCGCCGCGCCCGCGCAAGCATTGGAGGTGCTGTCCCGCGTGGCCCAGGGCGATCCGGATACGGACGTACAGCGCGCGGCGGTCGAGGCGCTGGGCCAGCTGGACGATCCCGCGGCCCGGCGGTTGTTGATGGAGATCGCCCGAACCCACCCGCGGCCCGAGGTGCGGGTGGAGGCGGTGGAAACCCTGCATGAAGCCGCGCCGCCGGACGAAGCGTTCCACCTGCTTCAGGGCGTGGCGCGCGAGGATCCGCATGTGGACGTGCAGCGCGAGGCGGTGGAGACGCTGGGCGAGGTGCACCACGACGCCGTGGAGCAGGGAATGACCGGGACGGCTGACGCCATTCTCGAGGCCCTGCGGGACTTTGCCGGCAGCCATCCGCGCGGTGACGTCATGATCGAGGCGGTCGAGACGCTGGGCGAATTGGCGGATGAGCGGGCGGTCAATGCGCTGATCGAGATTGCCGAACGGCACCCGCGCTCTGACGTGCAGATGGAAGCCGTGCAGACCCTGGGTGAGGTGGAGCAGGTCGAGCGGGCTGTGGCCGTGCTGGAGCGCCTGATCAATGGGCAGGCGCGGACCGAGGTGCAGATCGCAGCGGTGGAGACGCTGGGCGAAATGCACGATCACGTGCCGGCGGCGCTGGAGCGCCTGGCCCAGGTGGCGCGGTCACACCCACGTACCGAAGTCCGGGTTGAGGCGGTGGAGACCTACGGTGAGCACGCCGAGCCGGAAGCGGCCGCGACGTTCCTGGCGGAACTGGTGCGCACGGCGTCATCTCGTGAGGTGCAGCTGGAGGCGCTGGAAACGCTGGCCGAGCTAAATGAAGGAGCGGGGATTCCCGCGATGATTGAGATCGCGCGCTCCCATCCCGACCGCGAGGTGCGGCTCGAGGCCATTCAGCAGCTGGGGGAGAGCGACGATCCGAGGGCGGTGCGGGTGTTGGAGGGGCTGATTCGGCGGTAACCGACGACGTACAGAGACGTACCGGGGGACGGACGGGTAGGTCCGCGCCACCGCGTTCCCATTCACCGCGGCGCCGCTCGCTGCCGCGGGGGGCCGGGAATAGATTCCACTGACAATCTCGGACTCCGTTGAACGCCTGCGCGCCGCGGTCGCCAGCCGCCGGCATGTCTACCCCTTGCCTGGATTTTCCCATGGCCACCGCTCGCCTGACCCCCACGGTGAAACTGGTTACTTGCCTTGCGGTCTCTGTGGTTTCGGCGGGAACCCTTACCGCGCAAACCAGGCCGATCGTCGAACCCAAGGACTACGGCCGCTTCGAGACCCTGGGACCGGCTCGGGTCTCGCCGGACGGCCGCTGGATCGCGTACACCGTAACCAGGGTGGACGAAAAGGCCGAGCTGCGGATCCGTCGCATGGATCGCGACTCGACCCGTACCGCGGCGTGGGGGTCGGACCCGGTCTACGCTGCCAATAGCCGCTGGCTCAGCTGGTCCGTCGGCATGCCGCCGGACGAGCGGCAAAGACTGGAAAAGGAAAAGAAGCCGGTGCGAGACCGAGCGGCTCTGCTCGATCTCTCCGCCGAGGCAGAGCGAACCTTTGCCGACATCCAATTGCGGGCGTTCGACGCCACGGGACGCTTCCTGGCGCTTCACGGCTATCCACCAGAGGAGCCCAAGGGGAAGGGGGCCGACCTCAGAATCCTCGATCTATCCCGAGGCACCGAGCTGACGGTGGGGAACGTGGGTGAGTTGGCCTGGAGCGACCAGGGCTCGCTGCTCGCGGTGACCATTGCCACCGGTGCCGATGGAGGAAACGGCGTGCAGGTACTGGATGCCGTGTCCGGCCGGCTCCAGAGCCTGGACGCATCCGCGTCGGTCTATCGCCAGCTTGCCTGGCGAGAGAAGGCCGCCGATCTGGCCGCCCTGCGGTCGCACGGTCCGGCGAGCAAGCCGGGCAGCAAACACACCCTGCTTGCGTGGCGAGGGCTCACCGGCGAGCCCACTGGGCTCGAGCTGGATCCCAATGCACTCGGCCTGGCCGACACGCTCGAAGTAGTGGAGCACCGCCGGCCCGCGTGGTCGGACGACGGCCGTCGCCTGGCGGTGGGCCTGCGGCCGGTGCCTGACTCGACCCGTACGGCCGCCGCCGACTCCACCGGGGCCGACTCCGCCCGCCAGGGCAAGTCGGAGGAGGACCTGGCGGCGATGCAGATCTGGCACACCGCCGACGTCTACATCGTTCCCCAGCAGAAAGCGCGAGCGCAGGCCACCGCGCGGCGCACCCTGCTCGCGGTGTGGGAGCCCGATGCCCGGCGACTGGTCCAGGTGAGCAGCGACCTGGGCGAGGAAGCGTCCGTGCTGGATGACTGGAGGACCGGCACGGAGCGCGTCCGCGCCTCCTACGCCTGGGGCACCAAGTTTGGCCGGCCGTACTACGATCTCTGGACCATTGACCTGGCCAACGGCCGCCGGTCCCGGGTGTTGGAGAAGGTGCGCTACAGCTGGGAGAGCCCGGGTGGCCGCTACCTCCTCTCGTTCGACGGCAAGGACTACTGGAGCCACGACCTTCGCTCCGGTGCGCGGGCGAATCTCACCGGCACGTTTCCCGCCGCGTTTGCCGACACGGCGTACGACACGCCGACCGATCAGTTGCCACCTCATGGTGTGGGAGGCTGGCTGGACGATGATCGAGGTGTGTTCCTGTACGACGAGTTCGACGTGTGGCGGGCGGCGCCCGACGGTTCCGGCGCCACGCGCCTCACGGATGGCGCTGGTGAGAAACTGGTGCACCGTGTAGTTGATCTCGATCGCGAGCGGGACGCGTTCGATCCTGCGGCGCCGCTCTTCCTCTCGCTCCACGGCGAGTGGAGTGAGCAGCGAGGCTACGCCCGAATCCTCCCGGGCAAATCGCCCGAGCGATTGCTCCTGGTGGATCGCCTGGTGTCCGGCCTGGCCAAGGCGGACAGTGCCAACGTGCTGATCTATCGGGCCGAGGCCAAGAATGATTCGCCGGATTGGTTTGCGGCGGGTCCTGACCTGAGGAATCCGCGTCAACTGTCCGCCACCAATCCGTTCCTGGCTGACTATGCGTGGACCCGGATGGAGCTGATCGAGTTCCGGAACGAGCGGGACCGTCCGCTCCAGGGCGTGCTGCTCTATCCGGCCAATCACGATCCGTCACGCAAGTACCCCATGATCGTCTACACCTATGAGATCCTCTCCTCCGGCGCGCACCAGTTCGACGTGCCCAGCGAGCGGCGCTATTACAGCTTTGCCGCCTGGACGCAAGCCGGCTACTTCGTGCTCCTCCCGGACATCGTGTTCCGGGCGCGGGACCCGGGCGTCAGCGTGCTGGAGACGTTGCGGCCGGCGGTGGCGCGGGTGGTGGCGATGGGCCTGGTGGACTCGGCGCGGGTGGGCTTGATCGGGCACTCCTGGGGTGGGTACACCGCGACTTTCATTCCGACGCGGACCAAGTTGTTCGCCGCTTCGGTTGCGGGGGCGCCGCTCACGGACTTTGTGAGTTTCATGGGCCAGATCCACTGGACGCCGGGGAACGCCGAGGCGGACCACTGGGAGACCGGGCAGGCCCGGATGGAGGTGCCCTACTGGGAGGACCCCGAAGCGCACCACCGGAACTCGCCCATCCACAAAGTCCAGGAGATGGAGACTCCGCTCCTGATGGCGCACGGCGACAAGGACGGGGTGGTGGAGTTCTTTCAGGCGACCGAGTTCTACAACTTCGCGCGCCGCGCGGGGAAGCAGATGGTGCTGCTGGTGTACGAGGGGGAAAACCACAGCTTCACCAAGAAGGCGAACCAGATTGACTACCACCGCAGAATCCTGGAGTGGTTCGGCCACTATCTGAAGGGCGAGCCCGCCCCAGTCTGGATCAACGCGGGGGTTGCGTTCGAGCTACAGGATAAGGAGAAGCGCCGGGTGGCCACGCTGCACCCGCTCCCGGCGGCGGCCGGGAGCCGGTGACACAGGTCACCTGGCGAACGGTACTCCAAAACGCAATTGTCCTGCCGATTGGAGATGCCCCTCGGGCGACGTTGCCGCCCGCCGCCACACCGTCAAGGGCCTCTCAATGGCGCTCTCGCCGGCCCGGCCCCATCTTGCCCGGACCTCCTTCGGGCGAAGCATGGGCAAGGTTCTCGCGTTCATCGGCGCCACGTTTGGTGGAGCGTTGGGCTGGTGGTTGGGTGACCGGGTCGGACTCATGACCGCCTTCCTGCTCAGCATGGTGGGCACGGGGGCGGGGATGTACGCCGGCGTCCGGTTCGCTCGCCAGTACCTGCCGTAATGCGTGGGTCCCTCGCGTTGGTGATGGCGACCCTGGCCACGCCGTGGCCGGCGGCGCTACCGGCCCAACAGACGGTGGCCTTCATCCACGTCACCGTGATCGACGGGACCGACCCGTCGCCTCGGCTCGACCAGACCGTGATCATCCGCGGCAATCGCATCGCCCTGGTCGGCCCCACCGGGATCACGCCGGCACCTGCCGGCGCTCGTGTGATCGACGGTC
>Ga0214472_10004849_pt1 | contig 14178 bp, 14 predicted proteins | sample RVTome_6_FD_207662 | JGI IMG/M metagenome (GOLD analysis project Ga0214472, IMG submission 207662) | Soil microbial communities from uranium-contaminated site in the Upper Colorado River Basin, Wyoming, United States - RVT140D175 | ecosystem: Environmental > Terrestrial > Soil > Contaminated >... | reverse complement strand
TCAGTCGCCGAAGCAACCTTTCCCGTTCGACTTGCATGTGTTAAGCACGCCGCCAGCGTTCGTTCTGAGCCACGATCAAACTCTCCGTTCTGCATTGAACTGCTCTTTGGCCTAAGCCAAAGAGTCTTGAATCGGGCCCTCACCTTGCAGGCTTCATCTTTATTCATCTGTCAATGATCTGCTGAGTCTCGACCGGCTTTGCGTTCGCCGATCGAGAAGGGAATTATAGGCCATTCGTTGCAGCGTGTCAACCACTTTGTTAAGATTGCTTGAATTTTTCTTAACGCTCCTTAATTCAATGGGGTATGAGAATTTAGTGGCGATTTTGGCGCCTCGCCGAGAGTCCTGACTCAGAGAAAAGAACCACTCAAACCTGTAACCCTCATCACTCCGTTTCTGATATGATAGGGCCGCAGATCCTATGTATATATAGATGGAAAGGACACCGCGTGCTGGATCAAGACGCCCCTGATACCCTACGGCTGACTGTGGCGGAGGCGACGGCGCTGGGCGAGCGAGCCCTGCGCCATCTCAATTTTAGCGATGACGATGCCCGTATTATCGTGCAGCAGCTCATCGACAATGCCCTCTGCGGCTACCCCTTTGCCAGTCTGCCACGTATTCTCGCCATGGCTCAAGACCCGAAAACAAAGCAGCCCCGCACCCCGGTGCAAGTCGTGCATGAAACCCCGGTGTCTGCCATGATTGATGGCGGCAACAATGTGGGTTACGTCGCGGTGTATCGGGCCACCGAAGTCGCCATTGAAAAAGCGCTGGCCCACCATTTTTCCGTGGTCGGCGCCTACAATAGCTATTACAGCGGCCGCAATGCCTATTATATGGAACAGATCGTCAACGCGGGCTTGGTGGGGATTCACCTCGCCAGTGCGCAGCCGCATGTGGCCCCGTATGGCGGCGCCCGCCCGGCCCTGGGCACCAATCCCATTTGTTTCGGGTTTCCCTCTGCCAATGGGCCGGTGATCATCGACATGGGCACGGCTGCTTTGCAATGGGGCGAAGTGCTGTTGCACGCGCATTTAGGCAAGCCGTTGCCCGCAGGGGTAGGTCTCGATGCCAACGGCGCGCCGACGCAGGACGCACAAGCTGCCATGCTGGGAGGGGTATTGCCGTTTGGTGGCCACAAGGGTTACGGGCTCTCGGTGGCGGTGCAGGCGATGGGGCTATTGGCGGGGGCGGCCCGGTCGCAAGGCCAGGTACAGGACTACGGCTTTCTCTTTGTGGTGTTTGATCCGGGTCTGTTGATGCCGGTTGAGGAGTTTGCGGAACAGGTCGCAGAGCTCATGCAGCGCATCAAAGACACGCCGCGTCAGCCGGGCGTCGAGGCCATTCGCATTCCGTCCGAGCGTGCCTTCCGCGAACGGGACCAGCGGCGGGTCGAGGGCCTCGTGCTCGAACGCAAAGTCGTCGAGTCCCTGCGGGCGCTCTAGGTCCGGCGTCTGGCACCTTGTTCAACCAGCGCCCAGGCCATGGCGGAAAGCTGCTTCACCTGCTCGCCGCGTGTGATGGCCTCAGGCGAACTGGCGTTGCCATCGAGGCCGCGCTTGTACACGCCTTGCACAATGGCGGCCAGCCGCCAAAGCGAAAACACCACGTAGAATTTCCAATGCGGTATCGCGTCCCGACCGGTTTTTTCGCAGTACCACGCCACGTACTCGTCTTCTGACGGAATGCCGTAGCGGGCGTAATCGAGATGTTCTAATGAGCCCCGCTGATCGTCGTAGAAGTAATACGGCACGCAGTTGTAGGCCAAATCGGTCAGTGGAGAGCCCAGGGTGCTGAGTTCCCAATCCACCATGGCGAGCACGCGCGGCTCGGTGGGGTGAAAGATCATATTTTCCAGGCGAAAATCACCATGCACAATGGTGGTTTCATCCTCCTCTGGCAATTGCTCAGGCAGCCAGGCCATGAGATTGTCCATGACCTCAATGGCTTCGGTTTGGGCCGCCTGGTATTGCTGCGTCCAACGCCGTAGCTGGCGCGTCAAATACCCCCCCACCCGGCCATACCCTTCTAGCCCCACCGCACGAAACTCCACCTGGTGCAATTTGGCCATGACATCAACCATCGCCTGGTAGATAGCGCGGCGCTCGCGGGGCGCCAACTCCGGCAGCTCGAGGTGGCGAAAGACCCGTCCATCGGCAAAGCCCATAATGTAAAAATCCACCCCGATGACATCCGGATCCTGGCACAGGACATACGGCTTGGCCACAGGCACATCGGTTGCCCACAAGGCGGAGATAACGCGAAACTCCCGATCCACAGCATGGGCTGAGGGCAACAACTCGCCGGGCGGTTTTTTGCGCAAGACGTAGGAATTACCGTTGCCACCGCTCATGATAAACGTCGGATTGGACATGCCGCCACGCACCTGACCGACGTTGAGTGGTGCGACAAAACCCTCGACGTGGGCTTTCATAAAGCGCTCTAGGGCCGCTTCGTCAAAGCGGTGCTGATCGAGTACCGGCGTGGTTTCCGTGGTTAGTGACATATTCGGTGTAAAGGAGTGCGCTCCCGGTGCTGCTGCCATCCCATTGCCTCCCCCAAACGCAAGTGGTTTACAGAGTCCGATGCTACTCTGGCAGCATACCATACCATCCCGTGTCGTCTCTGGGAAGTGCTGAGGCTGGGGCGGTCGTGGCAATTCTTATCAGCAGGGCCTGTGGCGATGTGCTACAATCTGACCGCCACCTCACGCACTCGGTGCCACTGCTGGAGATCCCTCCGCAACACCGAAATGCCCGAACCCTAAGCCCTGGTTAAAGAGATGTCATATGACTCAAGCGGCGCCACGCGCCCCTCTCCAGACCGTTTTCTCCCTTGATACTCAGACACCGCGCTACAAGTGGTTTGTCGCCAGTACTATTCTTCTGGCTTGTGCGGCGCAGATCTTTGCCGGCACGAGCCTCAACCTTACGATTCCACGCCTCATGCTCACCTTTGGCACGGACCTGGCTACCACCCAATGGGTGGCCACAGGGTTCCTGGTGTCTCGCACCCTGATGATTCCGCTACTTGGCTGGCTCGGCAGCATGCTGGGCAATCGCAATTTTTTTCTCCTCGTCTCTCTATGCTTCGTTCTCGCGATTGTCCCGATACTCTGTCTGCTCAGTCGCCGTCTGCGTGCACCCGCGCCAGTGGCGTAAACCTACCAGACTCGTGGATGGATGCACCGTGTCCCCACGAAAGTCGCGCAGAAAATCGGCGTGCTTCTCCAGCACCACCACCGAGACCCCGGCTCGCGCCAGCAGATAGCCAAGCATCATGCCCGCCGGACCGCCGCCGGCGATGCAACAACGGGTGTCAAATGTCTGGGATGTGGTTGGGTTCATCGTCACCTCGTAGAGACTTTTAGTGGCAAAGCTTTGTAGATACGCTCACACCAGAGAGCTGACGACGGGACCCGCAAGCACCACCTGTCTGATCTAACTCGGACGATCCGACCCCTAGTAAGGCCGAGTCGGAAACATAAAATCCTCGTAAAAGCGCTCAAGCCAACCGGCTTCGTGAGTCGTGGCCGTCTTCACCATCAGCACTGAGCAAGGCGCCAGACGAACAACGCGCTCAGCCACGCCGCCAATCATGGCAGGGCGTAAGCCGGTGTGACCATGTGTCCCCATCACGACAACATCCACTTGCTCCTTGATGGCCGTCTCCACAATCCGCTCGACCGGGTGGCCGATCAACACCCGCAACTCGATCGGGAGCGAGGCGAGATGCGGGGGGAGAAATTGAGATAAGGCTGTATATCTCTGCTCTCGCAGGTCGTGCCCGCTCGACTCCATGACCTCGGTTGGAATGGACGCCACATCCTGCTCAGAAAGCGTTGCTGACGCGATCGCTTGGCGCTCGAGGCCTTGCTGGATCTCATGGCGATGGAGGTCGCGACTGATGACATGCAGCACGATCAGCGAGGCGTCGCCGCGTTCAGCCAGACCTGCAGCATGCAATAACGCTTCTGCAGCATCGGCTGAGAAATCCACTGGAACCAGAATTTTGTGGTAGACTCGCTGCACCGCTTCCGGCTCTGCGGATGGCGTCGTCGCTTCCGCCTTTTGGCGTCGCGCCGCGTCAAGTAAAGCCTGATCCACTCGCCGAAAGTAGATATCTTCCTTGGCCCGTTCGATGAGCTGCAACTTCTCGGCTAAATAATCCTTACTTTCTGTCATGGATTGAATTCCTTGAAGATTGTGTCTGGGTTGCAGACATTGTGTCATCACTCTGTCCTACGATATTTCCAACTAGATGCCAACCCCCATCTCACCCAGCCGCAAGACGGTGGCGGATCAACAAAGCCGGGCGCACTGGCACGTTGTCTACTTCACTTTTCATCAATTGATGACGCGACTCTATGGGCCCCTTGCGCCCATTGCAATTGGATTGGGAGTGTGGGGCTGGATCAAATTGTATGCTCATTGGCGCCGTAGTGGCAAATGCGGACCTTGCCGTGGGGCTCACCTGCCCTAGAGGACCGAGTTGGCAAGGGGCCAAGCAGCACAGGAATTATCGATGACCAGGGCGCTCTAGTGAACTACGCACGGATGGACCGATGTCGGTCCATCCCACCGCGCATGGCGATTCGCAAAGTCTATACGTGTGCCGTCACTGCCGGGATTCTCAAGATGATGCCAAGCATCTGGCGAGTCAAAGTCAAGGCCGCAGCGCGGCGGAGATGAGAGATGTGCAGTTGGCCACGGGGCAAGGGGGGCGTGGTGGTGCTGCCGATGTCGGTCAGGGCGCCAAGGGACCAATGCGCATACGCCCATCGACTACCATGGCGCCTTGACCTGGAGTTAACACTTTGACCGGATTCAGATCTAGCTCTAAGAGTTCAGGAATGTGTTCGACCAGAGCTGACACACGCAGAATCAGGGATGCCAACGCGTCTCGGTCTCCAGGCGGCGCCCCCCGGTAGCCATCGAGTAGCACGTTGGTTCGCAATGTACTGAGCATTTCCATCGCGTCGCAATCCGTCACCGGTGGCAGTCGAAACGCCACATCGCGGAGCACTTCGACCAGGGTGCCGCCGAGTCCACAGACCACCAAAGGGCCAAACGTGGGATCGGTGGTGACGCCAATGAAAGCTTCAATGCCACTGGGCACTTCGCGCTGCAGCAAAATGCCGTCGAGACGCGCGTCGATGTCGTGCATGCGCTCGCACAGGGTATCGACCGCGTGGTGCACTTCGGCTTCGGTGCGGAGCCCCATGATGACCCCACCCACATCGCTCTTATGCAGCACATCCGGGCTCACGACCTTGGCCACCAGGGGATAGCCCAGCCGGCGTGCTGTCGCCACGGCTTCTGAGGGCGTCGTTTGCTCGGCCATGGCGTAGGCAATGTCGGCCGCGCCCAACAGGGTCGTCAAATCGGCTGGCGACAGCCAGCTCGGCCCGTCATGCTCAGCCAAAATCCGGTCCACGACGGCCCGCACCGCATCGCGGGCAAAGGGTGACAACCGCACAGGCTCCCCCTGGGGACGGCTGCGCCAGTGGCCGTAGCGGGCGGCCGCAGCTAAGGCGTGTGCGGCATTCTCTGGGAAACGGTAGGTGGGCAAGACGCCACGGCGCCCGGTGTGGAGGACGGCAGGCGTGCTGGCCGTCGAGATGAAAACGGTTAACACCGGCTTGTGATCGGGTACGGCGCCCGCCCCGCTCGCGATCGCCTGCGCCACCTCCTCAGGATCCGTCACGAGCGGTGGGATATAGATCACCGCCAGCGCATCGATGTTGGGGTCATTGCCGACCGTCTCCATGGTGCGGGTAAACTGCTCTGGCGAGGCCGAGGCAATCATGTCTACCGGATTGCTAAATCCCGCCTGAGGCGGTAAGAATGCTCGCAGTTGCACTTGGGTTTGCGGCGCCAGTTCGGGGAGACTCAGGCCCAGAGATTCGCAGGCGTCAGCCAGGACAATACCCGGTCCTCCGGCATTGGTGACGACGCCCACGCGCCTCCCAGGGGGAACGGGCTGCGTGGCCATGAGAGTAGCGACATCGAAGAGTTCTTCCAGGGTCTGGGTCCGAATGACGCCCGCCTGCTCAAACAGCGCATCGACCGCCACGTCCAGGTTGGCCAGAGATGCCGAGTGGCTCGAGGCTGCGCGAGTTCCCGAGGTGGAGCGCCCGGACTTCATGGCGATGATCGGCTTGTGCCGCGACACCTCTGGGGCGATGCGGGCAAATTTGCGTGGATTACCAAAGCTTTCCAGATACAAGACAATCACCTCGGTGCGGGGATCATCGGCCCAGTAAGCCAAGAGGTCATTGCTCGATACATCCGCACGGTTGCCGACAGAGAGGAACGTTGAGATCCCGACGTCGCGCGTGTGCACATAGTCGAGAATCGCCAGACCGAGCGCCCCACTCTGCGACAGCATGCCAATATTTCCAGCCGGCGGCCAGATAGGCGTAAAAGTGCCGTTCATGGAGATGGCGGGATCGGTGTTGAGAATGCCCATGCAGTTGGGGCCGACCAGGCGCATGCCGGCGCCCCGCACAAGTGCTCGCAGGTGTGCTTCCGTCTGTTTCCCTGCTCCAGAGGCCTCGGCAAAACCAGAGGAAATCACCACCACACTGTGAACCCCAGCCTGGGCACAGTCCTGAATCGCAGCGGCAACTGCCGCCGCCGGTACAGCGACAATCGCCAGGTCCACCGACGCGCCAATGGCGCTGACGGTGGAGAATGCCGGCAGGCCCTCCAGGGTCGAGGCATGCGGGTTGACCGGGTAAATTGCGCCAGTAAAGCCATGTTTGCTCAGGTTGCCCAGCAAGGCGGCGCCGACGCTGCCCACCCGCTCTGAGGCGCCGATAATGGCGATTGCACGGGGATGCAGCAATGACCGGATGCTCTGTGCCGTGGCCTGATGCTCTCGCTCCGCCTGGACGGAGCGAGAGCGGTCGGTAGCTTCCGTGGGAAACGTGACGTGAAAAATCCCCCCTGAGAGGACGCGTTTGACCTCGAAACCGCTGGCCGCGAAGACCTGTAACATACGATTGTTTTCACCCAGGACATCGGCCTCGAACTCTGTAATACCGCGTTCGCGTGCCAGATCTGCAAGATGTTCAAGCAGCAGGGTTCCCAGGCCGCGGCCCTGGTACGCATCGGCTACGGCAAACGCCACTTCGGCGCGTCTCGGTGGATTCTCGGTCGCGGGACAGATACACCGACCGACGGCAAGCAAATGCTCTTCACGGCCTTCCCAAAGGGTGGCCACCAGGCCGATGTGATGGATGAAATCCAGATCCGTAAAATACCGCAGCTCGTTGTCCGTGAGGCGGGTTTTGGTCTGGAAGAATCGGAAATAGACTGACCGTGCACTCAGCTCCTCAAACAACCTGAGAAGTTGGGGCTGATCGGTTGGACGAATCGCGCGAATGTGGACAGAGCTCCCATCGCGGAGCAAGGCATCGGTGGCGTAGTCACGCACCTCAACATGACGCATGGATATTTCTCCTCCCCGTTTGCACCATCCCGTTTGCACCATTAATGAATGCCAGGCGATACCATGTCGTGCCTGACATTCATTTAATGTCACCGTCTGGATCTCGCGCCGTTTGGCCGCGTTCGTATCGTCGATGTGAAACGCTCTCGCCTGGAGCAAGATACATGCCATGGCATTGCCTGCACGGCTCGATCGTGGCCGGCGCACAGCTGATGATGAAGCGCCGGGAAATGCTGGGTGACCTCCCCCTTCACCCCCGTCCTAACACCTTCTGCTAAGGGGCAGAGTCTTGCCAACCGCCAAGCATCTGCTATACCGCTTTGCCCCTGCACCACGATCTGGTATCATGCCGGTCTTGCTTTTGGTGGCGAGCGCCTAAAGACAAAAATCAATCCGCAAGTGACGCTCCTGACAGGGGGTTAGATCTCAGGACAAGGTGTCATCTCCAAAGACAATTTGTCATCTTTTCGGAGTCCATCTGCGAAGTGCTTCGAACGGCTAAGTACAACTATTGTGGCCTCTTCGCAGACTTGGACACGAGATGGTATGAAATTTGCCCGTACGTTATGCGACAAACAGATGCGGCAGACCAGCGTAGAGACCCAACTCTGCAAGCGCGCTGCTTGCCAAGCGCCATTGGAGGCACAAACGATTGATGCATGAACAAATGGTGGTAGAGTCCAATGATTTTCAACATCTTATCGATGCGCTGAGACAGCGAGGGTATCAGGTCGTGGGACCGACAGTGCGAGATGGCGCAATTGTGTATGAGACCATTGACTCGGTCGACGACTTACCCGTGGGGTGGACAGATGAGCAGGACGGGGGGTGCTATCAGCTTAGCAAGCGCGATGACACAGCCCTCTTTGGCTACGCGGTAGGTCCGCATTCCTGGAAAAAGTTCCTGCACCCGCCCAAGCTCCGCTTATGGCAGGCGCAGCGCCAGGATCATGGCTCCCACTTTCAGTTTCTCGATGACGTTCAGGACATCCCCAAGTATGCGTTTCTTGGGGTTCGCTCCTGTGAGTTACACGCCATGGCGATTCAAGATCAGGTCTTCATCAATGGACCGCATACCGATGCCACGTATGCCTCGCGTCGACAGGCGGGGTTGACCATCGCCGTCAACTGCGGTCAAGCCGGTGGGACGTGTTTCTGCGTCTCTATGCAAACGGGACCCAAAGCGACCCTAGGCTTTGATCTCGCTCTCACGGAGATTTTAGAAGCGGACCGCCACGTGTTCGTGGTGGAGATCGGTACGGAACTCGGCGCCGAGCTGATCCGGGACGTGCCCCACCGCGTCGCCAGGGCAGAGGATCTGCGGATGGCCGAGCAGCTCGTCGCCCAGACCGCGACACAGATGGGACGCAGCCTCGACACCACGGGTATTAAGGAACTCCTCTACCAGAATATCGAGCATCCCCGTTGGGACGAGGTGGCCACGCGTTGCCTCTCCTGTGCCAACTGCACCATGGTCTGCCCCACTTGTTTTTGCACCACCGTCGAAGACGTCACAGATCTCACCGGGTTTCAGGCAGAGCGCTGGCGTCAGTGGGACTCGTGCTTTACACAAGACTTCTCCTATCTCCACGGCGGCAGTGTCCGGACCTCCACGCGGTCTCGCTATCGCCACTGGCTGACCCATAAGCTCGCCACCTGGATTGATCAATTTGGCACCTCCGGATGCGTGGGTTGCGGACGCTGTGTCACCTGGTGTCCGGTGGGTATCGACATCACCGAAGAGGTTCGCGCCATCCGAGCGCAGGAGGCACCCAATGACAACGCTTGAACCCATTCTGGCCCAACACCCGTTCTTTCAGGATATGGATCCCGACCACCGACGGCTCATGGCGGGGTGTGCGTCTAACGTGCGCTTTGCAGCGAGTGCCGATCTCTTTCGCGAAGGAGAGACCGCGGATCAGTTTTACCTCATCCGTCATGGGCGAGTCGCCCTCCAGGTGTTCGTCCCAGGACAAGGGCGAATCACCATTGACACCCTCCAGGCGGGCGACGTCCTCGGGTGGTCCTGGCTCTTTCCTCCTTACCTCTGGCACTTTGATGCACAGGCCTTGGAGCTCACCCGCGCACTCGCTTTTGATGGCGAATGCCTGCGCGCCAAATGTGACGAGGATCATGACCTGGGCTACACGCTCATGCAGCGGTTTGCGCGGATCATGATGCAACGCTTACACGCCACCCGGCTGCAGTTGCTCGACGTTTACGGCATCCGGGCATGAGGTGGGCGTCATGACGACTTTTTCAGACCCCATGCGACCTGAGTTACACCGCGTGCAGCGTCGGCGCAAGGACACACATGACACATTTAGCTTGGAACTTGAAGCATCGCATGGCGTGGAGACCCCATGGTCGTTCGCAGCCGGGCAGTTCAACATGCTTTACGTCTTTGGCGTCGGGGAAGTGCCCATCTCGATCAGCGGCGATCCAACTCAACCCCAAACACTCGTCCACACGACGCGAGCCGTCGGCCCCGTGACCAAGGCGATACAGGCCTTGAAGCCAGGCGACACGCTTGGGGTGCGAGGCCCCTTTGGCACGTCCTGGCCCGTCGACGCCTGTGCCGGTCAAGATGTCGTGTTGGTCGCTGGCGGGATTGGCTTGGCGCCACTGCGCCCGGTGATTTATCAGCTGCTCGCCCAACGGGAACTGTACGGCAACATCGTGCTCCTCTACGGCACTCGTACGCCCGCCGACATTCTCTATCGACGCCAATTGGCCCAGTGGCGCGCCCGCTTTGATATGTCGGTTGACATCACGGTAGATCGAGCCACAGACACCTGGCGAGGTAACGTCGGGGTGGTGACCAAGCTGATCCCCAACGCGCCCTTTGACCCTTTGGATACGGTCGCCATGATCTGTGGTCCCGAAGTGATGATGCGCTTCACGGTCGCGGCACTGCTGAAGCGAGATTTAGCAGCGGACCAGATGTTCGTGTCCATGGAGCGAAACATGAAATGCGCCATTGGCTTTTGTGGCCATTGCCAGTTCGGCCCCTCATTTATCTGTAAAGATGGGCCGGTGATGCGCTACGACCAGGTTGTGCCCTGGTTTGGCATACGGGAGTTTTAACCACCACCATGCCCCGAACCCATAAACCCAAACTCGCGGTCTGGAAGTTCGCCTCATGCGACGGCTGCCAGCTGAGTCTCCTCGACTGTGAAGACGACTTGCTAGCGGTCGCTGGCGAGGTGGTCATCGCCAATTTTCCCGAGGCCTCGAGCGCCACCGTACGCGGCCCCTACGATCTCTCCCTCGTCGAGGGTTCTATTACCACCCCGCATGATGCCGCACGCATTCAAAAGGTCCGCCGCGTCTCCAAAACGCTGGTCACCATCGGGGCCTGCGCCACGGCCGGCGGCATCCAAGCGCTGCGCAACTTTCAGGACGTGAATGACTTCGTGGCCATTGTCTATGCCAGCCCCGCCTATATTGACACGCTCGATCGCTCCACCCCGATTGCGGATCATGTCCATGTCGATTTTGAGCTGCGGGGGTGTCCAATCAATAAAGTCCAGCTCGTCGAGGTGATCAGCGCCTTTCTACACGGTCGCAAGCCGAATACGCCATCGCACAGTGTCTGTATCGAATGCAAACAGCGTGGCACGGTCTGTGTCATGGTGGCGCATCAGACCCCCTGTCTCGGCCCGGTGACCCATGCCGGCTGTGGCGCCATCTGTCCGGCGTATCACCGAGGTTGTTACGGCTGCTACGGTCCCCAGGAAGCGCCGAATACCGCCTCATTAAGTGCGGCGTGGCAACAACTCGGGGCGACTGCGCCTGAGATCGTCCGTACCTTTCGGGGTTTCAATGCCGATGCGGAACCCTTTCGCCAGGAGAGTGACGCTCATGAGCCCAAGTAGAACCATCAAAGTCGATTATCTGGCGAGGGTGGAAGGCGAAGGCGCGCTGCACGTGAAGATCAAGGATAATCGGGTCACGGACGTCCAATTAAAAATCTTCGAACCGCCACGCTTCTTCGAAGCCTTCCTGCGGGGCCGAGCCTATGGTGAAGTGCCGGACATCACGGCGCGGATTTGTGGCATCTGCCCGGTGGCCTATCAGATGAGCGCGGTGCACGCGATGGAAGACGCATTTGGGGTCACCATACCCGACCCCATCCGCGCGTTGCGGCGTTTGCTCTACTGTGGCGAGTGGATCGAAAGCCACGTCTTGCATATTTACATGCTGCACGCCCCGGACTTTCTGGGCTATGCCGACGCGATCCAGATGGCCAAAGACCATGCCGATATTGTGCAACGCGGCCTGCAGCTCAAAAAGGCGGGTAATGCGTTGGTAGCGCTCCTCGGTGGACGCGAAATTCACCCGATCAATGTACGCGTGGGTGGATTTTATAAAGCCCCAACTGTGCGGCAGCTCGGGACGCTCACCGACCAGCTGCAATGGGCCAGAGAAGCCGCGCTTGACACCGTCCGGTGGGTCGCCACGCTACCCTTCCCGGACTTCGAACGCGACTACGAATTCGTGGCCCTGCAACATCCCAACGAATACCCCTTCAACGAGGGCCGTCTCGTCTCGAACCGCGGGCTCGATATCGCGGTCCAGGACTACAATGCACATTTTGTCGAGGCACATGTCCCCTACTCGACGGCGCTACACGCCGTCCTGCGCGACCGCGGGTCGTACTCTGTCGGCCCGCTCGCCCGGTATAATCTCAACTTCGATCGCCTGTCATCGATGGCCCAAGACGCGGCTCGGGCCGCAGGGCTCTCTCCCGTTTGCACCAATCCCTTTCAAAGCATTATTGTCCGCAGTGTCGAAGTGCTTTACGCCTGCGATGAAGCGTTGCGTCTGATCTCGACCTATGAGATGCCAGAGCGGCCAGCCGTGCCGATCGAGCCGCGAGCCGCCACCGGTCACGCCTGTACAGAGGCGCCGCGCGGCATCCTCTACCACCGCTACCAGGTGGATGATCAGGGCCTCATTGGCGATGCCCAGATCGTCCCGCCCACGTCACAGAATCAGAAAACCATCGAGGATGATCTCTATGCGCTGGTGCCGCACCACTTGGATTTGTCGCAGGAAGCGTTGACCTGGCAGTGCGAACAGGCCATCCGCAACTACGACCCGTGTATTTCCTGCTCGACGCACTTCTTGAAGCTGCATCTCGAGCGGGAGGATTGATCATGTTCCAAATCCATATCATTGGCATTGGCAACGACACCCGCGGCGATGATGCAGTGGGTCTCGTAGTGGCCCGGCGTCTCCAGCCCGACATGCCGGAAGGTGTCACGATCCAGGAAGTCCATGGGGAGGGGAGCCGTTTATTGGATCGGTGGGGTGGGGCCAATGCCGTCATCCTCATTGACGCCAGCGCTTCAGGTGCGGCGCCCGGCACGATTCATCGGCTCGAACCCCTGACGCAGCCCATGCCAAACGGCTTATTTCCCTGCTCGACGCATGCATTCGGCGTAGTCGAGGCCATCGAACTCGCCCGCGTCCTGCAGCAATTGCCGCCGCGTCTCATCGTTTACGGCATTGAGGGAATGCAGTTTGATATCGGTCGTGAGCTGTCGGAAGCAGTCCTGCAAGCGGTACCGGACGTGGTGCAGCGGGTGCAACACGATATCCAGGGATTCCTGAGTCAAGAGAGAGAGCATCGTTATGCATGAAGCATCACTCATGGCCGATCTGATCCGCAAAATCACGGCCCTGGCGGACGCGCAACACGCACGCCACGTCACTGGCGTGCGGCTCACCCTTGGCGCCCTATCGCACCTGTCGCCAGACCATCTGCGTGGGCACTTCGTCCAGGCGACCCAGGGCACGGTCGCGGAGGGCGCCCGACTGCACATCGAGGCCCGCACCGATATCACCGAGCCCATGGCCCAGGATATGCGGCTCGATAGCATTGAGGTGGAAGTATAAATGGCCAGCCGTCTCCATCTGTCCGTAGGCGGGGTCGTTCAGGGCGTGGGGTTTCGCCCGTTTGTCTACCGCTTGGCCACCGATCTCGGATTGACCGGCTGGGTGCAAAACGCCAATCAGGGCCTCGCTCTCGAAGTCGAGGGTCCGCCCGACGCGCTCCAGTGCTTCGCACAGCGTCTCATGGCTGAATCACCACCCCGAGCGTCGATTCAACACGTCCAATCGACATGGCTTGCACCACGTGGTGATGCCACCTTCATCATTCGCCCCAGCGATGCGGTAGGCGCCAAATCTACAGTCGTGTCACCGGACATCGCCACCTGCGAAGATTGCCTTCGCGAGCTGTTTGATCCGAACGACCGCCGATATCTGTACCCTTTTATCAACTGCTCCCACTGCGGTCCCCGTTTCAGCGTGATCGAAGCCTTACCCTACGATCGGGCCCACACCACCATGCGGCATTTCAACCTGTGCGATCCCTGTCAGGCGGAATACGACGAACCGAGCCATCGGCGCTTTCACGCCCAACCCAATGCCTGCCCCAGTTGCGGTCCCTCGTTGGCATGGTGGAATCGCGACGGCGTCTGCCTGTCGACGCATGGCGACGCGTTGCACCGCGCCGTGTCTGCCATCCGCCAGGGCGCGATTGTCGCGGTCAAGGGTTTAGGGGGATTTCATCTCATGGTCGCGGCCCAAAACGAGGCCGCGATACAGCGTCTCCGTCAATGCAAACATCGGGACGACAAACCCTTCGCCCTGATGGCGCCATCGTTGGCCAGCGTGAACCGGTTTTGCCATGTCGGGTCGCTGGAAGCC
>Ga0214472_10004847_pt1 | contig 14178 bp, 12 predicted proteins | sample RVTome_6_FD_207662 | JGI IMG/M metagenome (GOLD analysis project Ga0214472, IMG submission 207662) | Soil microbial communities from uranium-contaminated site in the Upper Colorado River Basin, Wyoming, United States - RVT140D175 | ecosystem: Environmental > Terrestrial > Soil > Contaminated >... | reverse complement strand
CTTATTAAAAACCGCGAGACCGGCGAAACGGTCACGGTCAAGGGACAGCAGGGCAAGCGCCTGGCCTTGCCAGGCGGCTCTGCCCTGATCCCCATGGGCTATGCCGAGAGCTACCAGAATTTCGGTCCGGCTGCCCAGGTCAGTATCGATGCCGGTGACAACCGGCGCGGCACGCCGTTCATCGTGTTCAAGAATTATCCGCAATTCGATGAAAAGCGTGGCGGTGCTTATGCGATCACCCTGGCCGAGGTCCAGCAGAGCTACTACACCGGCCTGCAGGTGGCCAAGGATCCCGGCGTCTGGGTGGTCTGGCTCGGCTGCCTGCTCATGGTGCTCGGCTCCTGCGGCGCCTTCTTTCTCTCGCATCGGCGCATCTGGGTCAGCATCCAGCCCCTTAACAAAGGTATCGGCGTCAAGTTCGGCGGTGCGGCACACCGCAACCAGCCGGCTTTCGCGCTGTTCTTCGATGAATTGAAAAAAGACTTCAGCGACGCATTGTCGTCCTGACGGAGGAATACAAGATGACCAGTTCTCTTCTGTTCAATATCACAACGGTCGCCTACTTTGCTGCCATGGTGGTTTTTATTGTTTACCTGACCGCCAAGAACAAGACGATCGGCCTGGTCGCCACACTGATCTGCTGGGTCGGCTTTATCGCCAATACCGGCGCCATCGGTATGCGCTGGTACGAAGCCTATGCGATGGGCTACGAGCAGGCACCGCTCTCCAACCTTTACGAATCCATCGTTTTCTTCGCCTGGTCGATTTTGATGATTTACCTGATATTCGATCTCAAGTACAAGCAGCGGGCGATCGGCGCCTTTGTCGTGCCGTTTGCCTTCGCCGGCATGATCTGGGCGCAATGGAGTCTTGACGCCACCATTCAGCCGCTGGTGCCGGCGCTGCAGAGCAATTGGCTGACCTACCATGTGTTCACCTGCTTTATCGGTTACGCGGCCTTTGCGATGGCCTGCGGCGTGTCGATCATGTACCTGATCAAGGTCGGCAAGGAAGAGAGGTCGGCGGAAGAGTCGCCGGCCGGTGGCATTCTCGGCATGTTCCCCAGTGCCAAGGTGCTTGACGATCTCAACTACAAAGCCATCATGGTCGGCTTCCCGATGCTGACCCTGGGCATCATCACCGGCGCGGCCTGGGCCAACTACGCCTGGGGCACGTACTGGAGCTGGGACCCGAAGGAAACCTGGAGTCTGATCGTCTGGTTCATCTACGCCGCCTTCCTGCACGCCCGCTTCACGCGCGGCTGGGTCGGTCGTCGTGCCGCCTGGCTGTCGATCATCGGCTTTGCCGCCACCATCTTCTGCTATCTCGGCGTCAACCTGGTGCTCTCCGGTCTGCACTCCTATGGCGGGTAGGCTTTTTCTTCTTGATATTGACAGCGCTGAGTATTACTTCTGTTTAAACAAGTGCAATCAACCGCTGTTAAGGGGGACTTGATATGATTGTCGGCATACTTAAAGAAATCAAGGTTGCTGAAAACAGGGTTTGCATGACTCCGGCCGGTGTTGAAATCATGGTCAAGAATGGTCATGTCCTTTTGGTCGAAACTCAGGCGGGTGTAGGCAGCGGCTTCAGTGATGCTGATTATCTGGTTGCCGGGGCAGAGATAGTTCCGAAACCTGATGAGATCTATCGCCGAGCAGAGATGGTCATGCATGTCAAAGAACCGCAGCCCTCTGAATACCCCCTGATTCGTGCAGGGCAAATCGTTTTCACTTACTTCCACTTTGCAGCCTCTGAGGGGCTGACCAGGGCGATGATTGATCGCAATGCAGTCTGTATCGCTTATGAAACAATTGTCGGGGCAGATGGAAGTTTACCTTTACTGACTCCAATGAGTGAAGTCGCAGGACGCATGGCGGCCCAGGAAGCGGCAAAATATGCAGAGCGAACCCATGGCGGTCGAGGCATCCTGCTTGGCGGGGTCCCTGGTGTGCAACCGGCAACGGTTCTGGTTCTTGGCGGCGGTACGGTCGGAACGCACGCCGCACAGATGGTCGCTGGTCTGGGCGCCAAAGTCTACCTGCTCGATACCAGTCTTGAGCGGTTGCGTCATCTCTCTGAAATCATGCCGAAAAACTGCTTTCCGATCATGTCATCGCCGGCAACAATTCGTGAACTTGTTCAGGAGGCAGATGTGGTCATTGGTGCCGTGCTGTTGCATGGCGCCAAAGCTCCCAAACTGATTACCCGCGAGATGTTGAAAACCATGAAACCTGGTGCAGTTCTGGTTGATGTGGCGATCGACCAGGGAGGTTGTTTCGAGACTTCCAGAGCGACTACCCACAGCGACCCGACTTATGAGGTTGATGGTGTCGTGCATTACTGCGTCGCCAATATGCCGGGCGCTGTACCGTTGACATCGACCGTTGCGCTGACGAACGCGACGCTTCTGTACGCGCTGAAAATAGCCGATCAGGGATGGCAAAAAGTAGCCAGAGACAATGCGGATGTCAGGCAAGGATTGAACGTAGTCAGCGGAAAAGTCACCTATGCAGGTGTAGCAGAAGCCTTTGGGCTTGAGTACACGCCTGTCGAGACTCTTCTATAACCAAAAAGGCCGGCTTCTCAACGAAGCCGGCCTTTTTGATAAGTCGGGAAGAATTTTGTCAATGTCAGGCTAGAGCTCTCTGTCAGAGACGGCCTGTTTTGCCGTAGCGGTCATCTGCGGAGGTTCCGCACGCAATGCAAAATCATAGGTGTCCTTGAGCTTTTTTGTGAAGATGGTTCCCAGCCAGAGAGGGCTCCAAATCACACCTGCAGCCAGCCAGCGACCACGAACCTCAGTATCAACCTCATCGGTTATCACGACGAAATCAACCTGGTCATAGCCTTGTTTGGCAATTGTGACTTCGTGGCTATCATTTTGACCCAGATTGTAGCCAAATGTACAGGGAGTGACACCGATTTCCTTGCCATCAATAATGACCTGGGCACCCGGAGGAGTGGAGACAAATGCAGCCTGTTGGGCGCAGGCACTGGTAAAAATTGCGAGCAGTAGAATGATGAATAGTTTGCGGAACATCTGACCTCCTTTTACCCCCAGGACTCAATAACTCAACTAGGATTATCAAGCAAACGTTGTGCCAATAAATGGCAACAATGTGCACCCATGTCTGAAATTATGCCTGACGACAGAACTTTGCCTGGAACATCAATAATTAAAGTGACTTGGGACAAAGGGGTAAAAACTGAAATGTGTCTAACCTTCTGACGGATAAAGAATCTTTTAACTTTAATCTTGAACAGTGTGGTCATTATGCCATAAACACTGTTGCAGGATTTCAACAATTGGCCCAAAGGTGACGCAGCCGGTTTGCCAAATCTCTGTGCTGGTCATCGGGTAGCTGAATATGTTTAGCCGTATCTTCAGGATGCTTCTGTTATGCACAAATAGAACTGCATGGTTCAGGAAGCGTCTGGTAGTGTAGTTGTCAACGTGCTAATATGACGACCTTTGAATGAGCATTAACTGTAGCAGAATACGCGATACGATAAAAACTGATGAGAATAAAGGCCGGTCTTTCCAGGCTGTTCGATGGAATGGCTGTCGATGTTTTCAATATTCAGGAATCAACAGACTGATATAGGAGATTTATTACATGTCATGGTTTGGCAAGATCATGGGCGGCAGTGTTGGTTTCATGCTGGGCGGGCCGATCGGTGCTTTGGTCGGTGTGTCACTCGGGCATGCACTGATTGACGACAAGGTCCGTGCTAATTATGCCGAGACGGGACGTTTGACCGGTCAGGAGCAGCGTCAAGCCGTCTTCTTTACTGCAGTGTTTGCCATGTTCGGGAAAATGGCCAAAGCTGACGGTCGTGTCTGTGAAGATGAAATCAAATCCGTACGACGTTTTATGCACGACAAACTGCGCCTGGATGCCGCAACACAACAATTTGCCATGGGAGTGTTCAATGAAGCAAAAAACAACAATACTCCCTTTGAGGATTATGCTCGCCAGTTTGGTCAGGTTTTCCATCATGAACAGCAACTACGCATGATGTTCTATGAAATGCTTTTCACCGTGGCTCTGGCTGATGGGGTGTTGCACCCGGCTGAAGAGAGGATTTTGCGTGCAGCACCAGCTATGCTCGGTTTACACGGTGATATTTATAATACCGTGAAACGCCAGTTCGTAAGTGATCTGTCCCATCATTACGCTATCCTTGGCCTGGAGAATGGGGCGGATATGAGCATGGTCAAGAAGGCATATCGCAAGCAGGTCAGCGAGTACCATCCAGATAAGATAGTTTCCAAAGGCCTTCCTGAAGATTTTCTCAAATTTGCCGAAGCAAAATTTCGTGAAATCAATGAGGCGTATGAGGCAATTACAAAGTCGAAAACCTAGCAGCCTGTCGGACTATACGGGCAGAAGCGAAAATTTGGATGTTTGAGAACAGATTTTAGCTCGTTTGCAGGTTCATAGCCATAGCTATGGACCAAAAAGGAGCTGAAATATGGGCCAAACAGCCGGATTTGCAGCCGGCTCATGGATAGTCCGACAGGCTGCTAGTCATCGATTTTGCAATAGTGAATCAATTAGAACTAAAAATCCAAAGTTAAGAATTGCGAATTAACCCATGAACTACGGAATCACCCGGGAACAAGCATTTGAGCTGGTCAATCTGCACGTCGAGAGTCCCAATATGATCAATCACTGCCTGGCTGCGGAAGCTGTGATGAAGGCTTTGGCTGAACGGGTCGGAGAGGATCCTGAGAAATGGGGGCTGGCAGGCTTGCTGCACGACCTGGATGCTGAAACGCACACCTCTCTTGATGTCCACACCCGGGAAACGGCGCGCATCCTTCGCGAGAAGGGCGTTGACGAGGGAATCATTGATGCTATTCGTCTGCACAATGAACGAGCCCATCCTGGTGAACATCGCAGCACGCAATTTCAGCACCTGCTCGCCGCTGGAGAAACGATCACCGGCTTGATTGTTGCTACCGCACTGGTTTATCCGGACAAAAAACTGGCCAGCGTCAAGCCGAAGTCGGTTCGCAAACGCATTAAGGAGAAAGCGTTTGCCGCCGGAGCTAACCGCGACATTATCCGCGAATGCGAAGTTGCCGGAATCCCGCTCGACGAATTCTGCGATTTATCCCTTCAGGCGATGCAAGGGATTGCAAACGAACTGGGCTTGTAAGACGAATATGGACAGGTTAAATTAGAGCCTATCAGGAAAAATCAATTCCCGTCGACATGTAATATCAAGACATATTCGACTGATCTTAAACTAGATTACGAGTGAGGAAACAAGATGCGTACATCCAACCCGATGATGAAAGAAAGTGTATTTACTCAGGCGATTTCGGGTACTGAGACGATGACCCTGCAGGGGGCGGTGAACAAGACCATTGCACTGTTGGCGTTAGTTGTCATCGGTGCCAGCTACTCCTGGAACCTTTTTTATAACCAGGGGGCAGCTGCGGTCCAGCCGTGGATGATAGGTGGTTTGATCGGCGCCTTTGTCTTCGCCATGATCACCATTTTCAAGGCGGAGTGGGCCCCAAAAACAGCCCCGATTTATGCCGTTTTGGAAGGTCTGGCCCTCGGTGGGATCTCCGCCTTTTTCGAAGCACGCTTCCCTGGTATTGTCATTCAAGCTGTTGGCCTGACCTTCGGGACTCTTTTTGCCTTGTTGTTCGCTTATAAAACCCGCCTGATTCGGGCGACCGAAAACTTTAAGCTGGGTGTCGTTGCGGCAACAGGTGGAATCGCTCTTGTGTATCTGGTCAGCATTGTCGGTGGCATGTTCGGCTGGCAGATACCATTGATTCATGAATCAGGGCCGATGGGTATTTTATTCAGTCTCTTTGTTGTGGTTATTGCCGCCCTGAACCTTGTCCTCGATTTTGATTTTATCGAACGAGGTGATGGTGTTGCACCCCGCTACATGGAGTGGTATGCAGCATTCGGTCTGGTCGTGACCCTTGCCTGGCTATACCTGGAGTTGTTGAGGCTTTTGTCGAAGTTAAAAGAGAGGTAGCAACGTTTGGCTTCTCTCCACATAGATATGATTGATCGGGTTTTGAATCAAGAATGATTGGCAAACTGTTCAAGCCTTGTTTCGACGTTTACAGGAAACGTTCTATTCCCTCCAATCCTTCTATGGCACCGCATGGCAGCGAAATATGTCCACCGGAGATATGTGCCTCTCTGGGGTTGATTCGAATTACAGTGGCACCGTGGTGCTGACCGAGCCGTTCACTCATATAGCGGATGGTCGGAATTGCTGTTCCGGCACCGATCTCGATCACTACCATCGGTTCATGCTGATGCTGGCTGAGAAAGCTGTCAAAACGCATCTCCTGTCCGCGGGTGCGGTCGGGAAGCCAGGAGTAGTCACCGAACATCAGGATATTCGGGCGGGCTGGATGACTGCAGCAGCGACACTTGGGGATACGCAGTGCGCGCATGCTGGTGAAGTCGACCGGGATTGTTTCGTCATTGTCCCAGATGGCATTGCTGCAGGGGGAGAGGCATTGCAGGTGATGGATCGAGCCATGCACTTCGAGGATTTGATCTCCCCGGTAACCGGCTTTCTGGAACTGTCCATCTACATTTGAAGAAACCACAAAGCTGTCCTGAACGAATTCTGCCGCCCAGTCCTGCAACATTTGAAAGCCGCGATGTGGCACGGTTTCCCGATATAGATTTGTACGATGACCATAGAACCCCCAACCGCGGGCTGGATCACCTGCAAAGTTCGCTGGATTGGCGGCATCGATGAAGCTGATGCCGAGGCGTTCATACATCGGGTAGGCATTCCAGAAACCGCGGTCTCCACGGAAATCGGGAAGACCGGAGTCTATTCCCATGCCGGCGCCCGAGGTGATGATCATGGCTTTTGCAGATTTAACTGCTTGTGCGGCTTTTTCGAAACGGTCTGAAAGGCTCATGATCTCCTCCTTCGCGTAAGCATTAAGTACGAAAAACGTCTGCTTTCCAACGCGTGTCTCTCACCTCGTCTTGATGCCAACCTCCACCATCACCGGCTTCAGCAAGTCAATCACAACCTGTGGTGGCACACTGATCAGAAAACCCCGTTTACCGCCATTAAGATAGATAATGGGCAGGACGGCAATCGTCGCTTCCATATAAACAGGCATCTTTTTGCGCGTTGCTAGAGGCGAGGTGCCACCGACCTGGTAACCGGTGTGTTTGAGTGCTGTGTCCGGACTGCAGGGGGAAATATTCTTGGCGCCAATGGTCCTGGCGAGCTCTTTGGTTGAAACTTCAAGGTCACCGTGCATCAAGACAATCAATGGCTGATGCTGTTCATCCTCCATAATCAGAGTTTTGATGACATGGTGCTCGTTGACACCCAGCTCTCTGGCTGAAACATTGGTGCCGCCGCGTTCTTCGTAGATATACAGATGCGGGGTGAAATCGATCCTTGCCTGCTTGAGCAGGCGTGTCGCTGATGTGACAGGAATTTTGTCTTTAGCCATTGACCTTACCAAGAGTGAAAGAGCCTGGGTTAGCTGACCTCCGGCTCGCAGTCCTGCCTTAAAATATCCAGCTGGCAACCATCATCAAAAGACTTCCTATTGTGACAATGACGCATGCTGCACCCAAAACATTGAAGAACGGGCGCAGGATCTGTCGGCCACGAACACCGACCGGCAGCACCAGACCGAACAGGGCGCCGCCAATTGCACCACCGAGATGGCCAGCATTGTCAGCACCTATCAACAAACCGAAGACAAAGGCGATCGCAGCCCAACGCAACATGAAATTGCGATAATTGTGCGCCATGGTTCCACCAACACGGTGGTAGTAGGAAATGGCAAAGCCGATCAGGCCAAACAGTGATCCCGAAGCACCGACCACCGGAACCCACTGTTTGATATAGAGAACCTGCCAGGCGAAACCGGCGAAAGTGGCGGTTAATGCAGTCAATACGTAGAGGATGATGAAACGGGTCGTGCCGATTTCCTCTTCAACCATAGGGCCTATCTGGTAGAGGACCATCATATTGAAACCGAGATGGATAAGCCCGCCATGGGCGAACGCATAAGTAATGCAGCGCCACCATTCCCCTTCGGTAAGGACCAGCGGCCAGTATTGCGCTCCTGAATGTATCAACAGGTAACCGCCAGGACTTAACAAGGTTGAAAATCCGAGTCCACTGACGACCCCCTGGATGACCATCAGGCCGTAAAGCAACAGGTTGATGGCTATGAGAACTTTGGTGGCTGACCAGCTGCCGCTGGATGGATTGCCTTGCAGTATGCCTTGGAGACTACGCTCCCATCTCATGACCCGCCACTGCCAGCGTGTGCCATTCATGCCAAGTCGATCAAAAAAGGTTTTCCAGTCCATGCAGAGCCTCAATCAGATTTCTTGAGCAAAGAGTCAGGTTGTGTCATCAATGATTTTACGGTGTAACAAAGTGACCGATTGATTCGAACGTTGCCAGCCAGGTCATCTATCTCTCAGCGGTCACGAGTTTCACTGCAAGACCGACAAACACGGTTCCGGCCACACGGTTCATAATGCGTTGTGCATGTATTGAACGGTTGAGCCAATCTCCCAGTGCACCACCGATAAGGGCAACCGCGCCGAAAACCAGGATTGTTGCCATTATGAATATACCGCCGAGTGCCACCATCTGCAGACTTATAGAGCCGCGTTCCGGGTCTGCGAACTGCGGCAGAAAGGCCAGGAAGAAGATCGACACCTTCGGGTTGGTGACGTTCATGATGATTCCTCTCCGGTAGAGTGTTCCCAGGTTCCTCTGCTGATTGCCGTGTATGCGAATCTTCTCTGGCGCGGCATGGAAGATCTGCCACGCCAGGTAGAGCAGATAGGCAGCGCCAATCCCTTTCAAGAGTGTAAATGCAAAAGCTGAAGCCTGAAAGATGACAGCAACACCGAAAGCGACGGCTCCGGTATGGACGAGCAGTCCGGTACACAAACCGAACACGACAACCAGGCCGGAAACTTTGCCATGCAGGGCGGATTGAGTCAGGACAAAGACGTTGTCTGGCCCCGGTGCAATAGCCAGCAGCGCGGAGGCAAGAAAAAAGGCAAAAAAGGTTTCTATTGATAACATTCGTGAGCCGCTGTCGAGATGAATTCACTTTTTATCTGATCGAGTTCACGTTCTCTCGTGACATCGCGCAACAGGGTTTCGACTCCCGTTGATTTGCCGGTCTCGGTCCGGAGCATCGAAGACCGTGCCTGATTTATGCGTCGGACTGTTGCTAAAAAGGAGGCGCTACCCTGTCAGTTGAATAGCATAACGTTGATAGTTTGTTGAGGCAAGCTTCAGGATAATGAAGATGCTGTCATGCAAAAAAGAATTGATCGGCCAGCGAAAGATGATAACGGATAATTATTGAGCTGCGGAGGTCTTGAACGCTGCTGAATAGAGCTATTCGTTTGCTAAATGCTCGCATGTTGACTACCATAAATAGTAAACGATATCAGGAACCGCCATGCTGAAAGTGTTGAAAACGACAATAATAATTCTTTTTCTTTGGACGGCACCACTCCAAGCCGAACAAATGTTCAGCATCGTTGCGTTGTTTGACAGGGATACCAGCAAGCACATTGAGGAGTTGCTGCAAAGCCGCGGCACCAAGTCGCCGGTGTTGGTCGGCATTCCCAAATTACTTTCACACGAAGAAATTTTAAATCTCTACAGACAAAGAGAGTTCCTGCCGATCTGGTTCAACGGATGGCAGCTGAAGCCGGAAGCACAGACGTTGATGGATAGCCTCCGCAACGCTGGCACACACGGTCTTTGTGGTGAAGATTATCTGTTGGCGGAACTGGAGGGTCTGCTTCGCATTCAAACGGATTTTGCGAATCAGCACCTGCCTCTGTCACCTGTCAGTCTGGCCGTCATCGATCTCTTGCTTTCTCAGGCATTTTTGACTTATGCCACACACATGGTGGAGGGCCAGGTTGATCCGGCCCTGGCCCATGTCGATTGGCGAGCTCGACGTCGTAAGGCCGATCTGATCAAACTCCTGGAATATGCAATTGAAAATCGCCGGCTGTCGCCAGTGCTTGGCGACCTGATTCCTCCCCACACAGAGTATCGGCGGCTCATTGATGCGCTCGATAAATACCGGACCATCTCTGCTCTTGGCGGATGGCCGAAGATACCGCCCGGTCCAACTATCAGGCCGGGAAGCTACGATGATAGAATACCTCTGCTAAGGATTCTCCTGCTGAAAACAGGTGATCTTGAGCAGATTAGCGCAACTGATTATATATATGACCAGGCTATGATCGAAGCGATACGCAGCTTTCAGGCCAGGCACGGATTGATTGAGGACGGTGTCGTCGGACTAAAGACCCTGGATACATTGAATATTTCGGTGGAAGAGCGTATCCGGCAGATTGAATTGAACCTCGAACGCTGGCGCTGGATGCCGAAAAGCTTCGGTGAGCGGCATATCCGGGTTAACATCGCCGATTTTTCTTTACAAGTCGTTGAGGGTGAAGAGACTGTTATGCAGATGCCGGTGATTGTCGGTACGCAATATCGCAAGACGCCGGTTTTCTCTGCACGTATGACCTATCTGGAATTCGCTCCTTACTGGACAGTGCCACCAACAATTCTCCGGGAAGACAAGTTGCCGCAAATCAAGAAAAATTTAGAATATTTGAAAGAAAAACATTTCCGCGTAATTAACCGGGCAGGTGAGGATGTGACTAACGATCTGCAGAAAATTAATTGGAAAACTGTCAAGGCTGACAGTTTCCCTGGATTCTTGCGCATGGATCCTGGGCCATGGAACCCTTTGGGCCGAGTCAAGTTCATGTTCCCCAACAAGTTCGACGTCTACCTGCATGACACCAACGAGGTTTCTCTGTTTGAGAGGAATATCCGCTCATTGAGTTCCGGTTGCATCAGGATCAAGCGACCTGTAGATCTGGCCCACTATCTACTCGAAAAGAAGCTTGGTCCGGGTAAACTCAGGGCGCTTTTAGAGGCCACTGCACCGAAAAAAATCTCAATTGATCCATTGCCAGTGCATATCCAATACTGGACTGCATGGGTCGACCAGAATGATGTGGTTCACTTTCGAGAGGATGTCTACTTTCGGGATCTCGATCTTGACATTGCACTGAATGAACCCGCCTATCGGGTCATGGATCAATTAAAAGTCGATGCCGGAACGCGTTTGGTAATCATGGAGTAAAATAAGGATTTGGGGTCAGGTCTACACATTTCACAAAAAATGCACTATCCACAGAATATATGCAATTTGTAGACGTGCGCCTAATCCAACTATCAGAAGAGGTCTTTGAGCCAGCTGAAGGCAACCAGGGTGCCGATGGCAGAGCCGATTGAGGAGAGGACGAAGACCAAAAGGACTCTGGTCATTCGGTTGCGCCACCAACCGCTAAATTTGGCGATGTCCTCCGTGACATGTTCCATGTCTTTGACTTGTGGCGGGGCGATAAAAGCCTGGACCAGGCCGGTGACGAATCCTGCGCCAATGGTCGGGTTGAGTGAGGTGATCGGAGCGGCCACGAAGGCTGCCAGGATTGTCAGGGGATGGCCAAGAGCAATCAATGCCCCCAGAGCGGAGAGAATTCCGTTGGCGAGAATCCATGCCACGGCAGCATCTGCCAGCTGTTGAGTATCTCCAGCCATAAATCCTGCGATAAACAGGCCCACAACAATGGCCGGTATCAGCCATGGCAACATTTTTGAGAACGCGGTCTTCTCAGGAATGACTAAAAGCTCATTGATTTCTTCATCGGAAAAAGTCTGCTTCAATTTTTTGAGAATACCCGGTATGTGAGCTGCGCCGACAATTGCGATAATCTTCTTGCCAGGTGCCTGACTGATGTGATGCGCCATGTAAGTGTCACGCTCATCAACCAGAATCATTTTGACCGTCGGCAGAACATCCGCCATTTCGTCCAGCATGGCCGAGAGGGTGTCGGTCTGGCGAAGTTTGGCGAGTTCCTCTTCATTAAGCTTCTGTGTATCAAACATACTGGCCAGCAGTGTAGAAAACAAAGTCATCTTTTTCCAGAAACTGGCCTTGCGCCAGGCGCGCAGGAGAGTTGTGCGGATCTCACGGTCGACCAGTCTGATGTCTTTTCCGAGCTCTTCGGCAATTTCTGCTGCCGCAGCCAGCTCAGCACCTGGCTTGACACCCGTCTGCAAACCCATGCGCTTCTGAAATGAGGCCAGAGCCAAATTTGCCAACAGAAAGGGCGTCTGCCCCTGTTTAAGAACCTGGACCAGATTGAGTGACTCCCAATGGCGTGGGTTGCGCAATGCACGATGACGCAGTTCATCCAGTTCAATGCAGACAGTATCCGGATTTTCGTCCTGAATCACTGCCCTTACGGTTTCGACAGAATCCTGGGAGATATGTGCAGTGCCGACCAGAACAAAGTCCCGATCGTCGATGGTTATGCGATGTATGTCGGTATTCTCAAGGGTACTCATAAGGGCCTTCCGAAAAATCCGGGCAAAGATAGCACAAGACAGGTTGAAGAAGAAGGTTATTGACTGCTCCTGTGTCCTGCTGGTCAGTGATAGGGGAACAGCTGAATACGGAACATTCATTGGAAATAAAAAGACGCCGGATCTCCCGACGTCTTTTCTGCAGCTCTCCACGCCTGCCGTGGGTCCGTGGTCTCACGACGACGACCAACTAAGTGGGTGGGTCTATGAACGCTTCAGGCGTCCCGCTGCTCGGCGGGCTTGCACACCACGCTCATAAGAAACCTTCCCGATGAAGAAATATTCCGCGTGGACATAGCGACCTCACCTACAGGGCAGAGAGCTTAGCTGATTAGCCAATGCAGCTTCAGTATATGGAAAATGGCCAGGCAACTCAAGGAGAAACCCAGCCTTAAAACTTTATCTGCTTAAAAAGCTGGCAAGTGCTGCACAAATAAAGTCAGTCTGTTCCTCCTGCCGATAATCTTTTGACAGAACATACAGATATTGTTGCTCTTTTTATGTTTGGCAAGATGGCATGGCTTATGCGTTAGTAGATCATGTGATGATTACTACCAGTTTATCGAACCTATCAGAACAGAAATCGGAGCGCTTATTAAACGCTCTGATTGAGATTGGGCAAGAGCTTGCATCGACGACCGATCTTGAGGAGCTGCTTGATTCGGTGCTTCGAGTTGCCCGCGATGTGTTCCGTTTTGAGAATGCGATTATTCGCCTGCTCGATGATGACGGATTGCATCTCGTTGCAGCCGCGTCCTATGGTTATACCGAGGATGCCATGGGTCCTATCCAGATTGGCCAGGGCGTTATGGGACGTACTGCTGAAATTCAAAAACCGATCCTGGTCGAAGATGTCCGTGAACTGCCTGATTATGTCCCAGGCATTCCCGGAGCGCAGTGCGAACTGGCTGTGCCCTTGATCAGTAAGAAGAAACTGGTCGGTGTCCTCAATGTAGAGAGTCCCCGGCCGGGGGCTTTTTCGGCCGGGGATATTGAGCCTCTCATGATTCTTGGCCGTCAGGCTGCGATCGCTATCAATAACGCAAAACTCTATGATCGCCTCAGGAGTATGACCGAAGGTTATCGGCATCTGCATGAATTCAACAATCGGATTCTGAAGAGCGTCAGTCTCGGTATTTATACGGTTGACAGTGAAATAGTCATCACCTCATGGAACAGCCGAATGGCTGAGATGAGTGGCGTCCCGGCTGAACAGGCAATCGGTTCCCGGCTTCAGGACCTTTTCCCCAACCTGTCCAGGGAAGGGGTTATCGAGATGATCAACCAGGTCCTGCAGAGCGGAACCAAAGCGAAGTTACGTCTGCTGCACAGACAGTCAGACGGAACCAACCGCTTTCAGAAGCGAAGGTTGACTCCTCTGAAAGATGGTGAAGAAACCACAGGTGTTGTCGTCATTGTCGAAGATATTACCGAATTCAAGCGTCTTCTGGACCAAACTATCCAGAGCGAAAAGCTGGCAGAAGTTGGTCGACTTACCGCAGGCATTGCTCACGAGATCAACAATCCTCTTAGCATGGTGGCATATGCAACAGAATTGCTGAAACGTGAAAAGCCACTCTCCAACTTTCAAGAGGAAATGCTCGAGAAAATCGAGATGGAAGTAGAGCGTCTGAAAACTCTCACGGGCGGTCTGCTCTCTTTTTCGAGCAATCGGGAGACGAAGAACCGGGTTGTCAACCTGAA
>Ga0214472_10004846_pt1 | contig 14179 bp, 12 predicted proteins | sample RVTome_6_FD_207662 | JGI IMG/M metagenome (GOLD analysis project Ga0214472, IMG submission 207662) | Soil microbial communities from uranium-contaminated site in the Upper Colorado River Basin, Wyoming, United States - RVT140D175 | ecosystem: Environmental > Terrestrial > Soil > Contaminated >... | reverse complement strand
TCTTCGGACGCGGCGGCCCAGGCTTTGAAAGAGGTGTTGCCGATGGTGCGACGCCATTTTCTAAACGCCATTGTCCGCGGAGATACCGACTTTGACCGATCCGATGTTTACAACGAAACCCTTGAGGCGGGAGCGTACTTTGCGATCGGGGGGCGGCTCTATCCCAACCGCGCGGCGCTGGTCGAGGCGATTGCCGAGCAGGATTGGAAGCCCTTTGTTCCACGCGCCGATCGCCAGCAGCCAAGCGGTCCTTCGCGCCGCGGGCGTACGGTGAACTACCGGCGAAAGAAAGCCCTGGAGCGAAAGTTTCGCACGTTGCGTACGGTCAAGCAGTGGATCAGCGAGATCGCCTATCAGCCCGCCGGGCTAGGTTCGGCGTGCCGGATGATCGTGCGGCGGGTTTTGATCGAAGAGACCGATGGACAAGGGGCGCTGTTCGAGCATTTTCGTTACCGGTTGGTGCTGAGCAACCTGCCGCGCTCTTACAGTCCCCGACAGATTATCGATCTGAGCTATCAGCGCTGCGACCAGGAAAACGTCATCGAGCAATTTGGTCACGGAATCGCGGGGTGGCGCATGCCGGTAGCGGAGTTTCTGGGTAACTCGGCATGGCTCCAAATCGCCCGGTTGGCCTGGAATCTCGGCAAGTGGATCGCCCAGATCGCCTTGCCCCCTGAGGTGGTGCGCTGGGAGTGGAAGCGCTTTCGCCGCCACTTTGTCTACATCGCTGCCAAGGTATTAAAGATGGGACATCGCATGGTGGTGCGGCTTGCCGGATCGCACCGGTTTTTGCCCGACATCCTCACCGCTCATGCTCGGTTACAGACTTGAGAGACTGTGAAAAAATCGTCAAACGTCAGGTCCGGCGCACTGCGCGCAGGGAGAGCTGTGTCCAAAATCAGCCCTCAACCTCAACACATCATCCTCTGATGCCCAACCGCCGCCCTTTTGCGATACAAACACGTTCCAATGAGTGCTTAGAGCCGTCAAGGAGTCGCCAGTGTGCTGCCGGCGAGCATTCTCGTTCCCTTGGCACTTATTTCAGGACTAGCTCTCTGCGCAGGGTGTTATCGACAACGTCATTGATGCGCTGCCGGCTTCGCAAGATGGCCTCAGAGATCGTCGCCGCAGCATCGGTCGTGGCCGGATCGAAGCCAAAGTTAACGCATCCGACGATCGCCCTATTCGCAAGGGAACGTAGCCGATGGGCTACTAGCTGTGGAATGGTCTCTCCCGCGCACACTCGGAGGGCGGCCAATATCGCATCGTCTGAATCGAGCGTGGAAGGTAACGCGTTGATATCTGCAAGTACCTGACGAATGAATGGTGGCTCTAATAGGTAGTTCTCGATGTGGTACACATCCCATTGGAGCTGGGCGGGTACGCTTGGACCCGAGCTTGGTTCGCCGTCAGTATCGGTAACCGAATAAACCTTGACTGGCAGATGCCCCACGTTCCGGGCCCGCTCCAGAACGTCGTAGAGATCCGCTACCCGTCGCTTGTCGCCGCCCGAGACTGCATTGACGGACGTGCGAAAGTCCGGAAACAGCGTGCAGGTCATCCGAACGTCGAACTCGGAGTCACTTCCACCCTCGAATATAACGAGCTTCGCCCCAGGCCGATATGCCGCGAGATCACCGATTAAGTCGATTACAACTCGGTCAATATCTTCACTCGCTTGAACGGGCGAGGCCTGATTAGCGATGTCGAACTGCCCGGGTGGCTGCATATGAAACACGGCGAAATCCTTCTGACCGACAGCCTCACGGATAAGCGTGTCCGAGTGTGTCACCAGCCAGAGCTGGCTGCCGAGAGCCCGGCCCAGATGTCGGTGGTAGAAGGACGCTAGACCGCTGATTAAGCGGGGATTAAGGTGAAGCTCGGGTTCATCGATCAAGAGTACTGAGTTCCGTGGCGACTCGTTACGAAGTCGAAGATAACCATACAATACTTCCTTTTCGCCGGAACTCAGCTCATCAATATCGTGCTGGGCACCGTTAGGGGTTTTGACTGGGAACAGGAGACGCCCATCCTCGGTGGGCTGTGGTCCTAGAAACTCCTTCCCGGGGAAAAACGTAGCGAACAGCTCTTTGAGTGTTTCTGTGAGCTTGTCGTCAGTGGGAAGGTCCGCGTTCGCCTGCCGCGCGAGAAGCTGGCGGACGTAGCCGCCAGCCATCTCACTTTTCAGGTTCGCGTATTTGCTTGTGTAGTTGTAAAGAGCATGCTGGCGCAGCCGTTGCTCACTTGACTCGATGTTGAGATTTATCCCACCGATCTGCTCACGACCGTAGTTCCGATTTGGGCCGTGATAGTCGATGATTCCGATGTGCTGCGGGTCATAGATACTAAAAACGAGTTCCAGAACACGTGAGGGAGCCGTAACAGCCGTGCCGTCAGGGCGGATCGTCAGACTCGCATGATGCGAGGGCCTCTCAAGCTCCGCTAAAAACTCCGGCATCGCCTCTTGTGCGTGGCTGTCGACTTCTGGCTGATGCGCTCGCAGTTGTGCGGCCAAGGGCGCCGCACTAATATACCGCCAACTCGCTGCCTCAGGCACAACATCCTTCCAAGCTTGATCCCTGAGGAGCGACAGCGCCTCTCGCCGGAGGTATTCCACTTCGCCTGCCGCGAGGTTGATATCGACAGCAACCTCAAGTGGCCGGCGACGATTTTGGAACAGCGGAAGGAGTTCGCCTTGGCGTTGATTTAGGTTGATCTGGAACTCCCCAAACCAACTCTGCCATTCGTTCGGTTGGTATCCGCCATATACAGACTTCAGCAGTCGGATGGCGTCGAAGACGCAGGATTTGCCGCACCCGTTAGGGCCGGCGATCACCACGGAACTTGGTAGATTCCGAAGTTCAATCCTAGTGATCGCCCTGAAATTCACAACAGTCAAACTGTTGATCTGCATGCGATCGCCTATTATCCCCTTCGATGGAAGTTCACGGGCTGGGCAACCTAGATCATCTTATTCTGTATAGTACGACATTCCATTCGTATATTATAGTCCACATCGCTGTGACTATAACGGCTGCTCGATGGGCAAACCAATTTGTAAAGGCAATTGAAAGACGCGATTCGGCAAAGGCTGAAAACTGGTTCCGTATGGTAAGAATCAGCGGAGTTGGCAGCAGCGCATCGCCCTTATCGACGAGCGGAGGCATACTCGGGCAGTACGTTGGAGCGAGGCGATGGAGCGCACCCTTCGACAAGGGCTCAGGGTATTCGGCAAAAGCATAGGAATCTTTTTTCAGCAGCTTGCTACGGTGAGGGCATAAAGCCCTTGTCCATCCATCCGCTCAGGTCGGCGCCGAACCATTCACTGGGCAGCTCTCTGCCAAGATTACGTTTCTTGCACTCCTGGTAAATCAGCGCTCCCGTGGCGGCGAATTGGATACCCACCCCCGTGTTGCTCTTGTAGTAAATGATTTGCCGGTCGCTTTGCCGGCCGGGGTGCCGGCCGATGAGAACTTGGCCGAGCTCGCAAACTTTGTCCCAGCCGAATTTGCCCTCGTCGATGAGGTCGAGCAGCTCCCGTTGCTGGTTGGTGACCGCGGTTTCTTGGTTGTTCACGACGATAAAATCGGCGCGGATCATCGTCGTCGCATCTGCTTCGGTGCGCCGGTGCACGCCGTCGGTATTGGCGATGGTCGTAACCAGTTGTCCGGGCTCGAGCCAGTTACCGTCGAAGACCGGCTGGCTCGCGTTGGTGGCGCACATAACGATATCCGATCCTTTGATCACGGCCTCAGGGGTGCTCACTGGTTGAACCTCGACGTTGAGCAACTCGGTCATCTCCTCGGCAAACCGGTCGCGATGCTCTTTCGTGACACTATAGACCTTCACCCGTTCGATGGCGCGCACCGCGCAAATCGCTTCCAGATTGGTACGCGCCTCGTTACCCGAGCCCAAAATACCGACAACCTTGGCATGCTTCTTTGCCAGCGCGCGGTTAGCGATTCCCGTAGTGGCCCCGACGCGGATCGCCGACATGCTGAAATCGTGAACCAGCGCCAGCGGCTCGCCGGTCTGCAAACTGAACAGCAGCACGAATCCCCAACTGCGCTTCAGGGGCGAGGGAAAATCCATCCTCTTGCTCCCCGCCACCAACCGCTCCTGTACGATCGTTGAATCATAGCGCAGCGCCGCCACACCCGAGCTGGGCACCGCTCCGGGAATGATGTTGGCCATGTAACCGGGCTTATCTAAATCGGGCGGCACTTTGTAGCGGGTTCTCGGCTTGTTGACTGCGATGCCGCGCGCCTCTTCGGCGAATGCCCGCTCCATCGCGTCGATGCAATCGCGCATATTTAGCACTTGGCGCACTTCCGGATCGGTGATCAAAAGCATAGGGGTCCCTCCACCTTTAGATTCTTACGTTGAAGATGTTGAACAGAACGACTTCAGGAAAATTTATCCCGCCAAGGCGCAAAGGCGCAAAGTTAAAAATATCTTCCGAATTCTCTGAACTTCGCGTCTTTGCGTCTTTGCGGGAGACATGGTTTTTCCGATCTCTTCTTCGTTTCCGAATTTCAAACACCTTTGGCTAGTTTTTCGTCCTCGATTTCTACTCCGATACACGCGACTATCGCTTCCTGTAGAGGTCTCGGCAAAAACCCTGCTGTTCCAATTCCCGAACCAATCTCTCGTCGACGATATCGCCGTATCTTATCTCTTTTTCTTTGCCCCCCGCCGGCGTGAGGGCGATCGCGGTTTCCATGCCCGGCTGATTCAGATATGGAATTTCCGGCACCCAAGCTTTGTAGGCCTCATAGCTTTTCTCAAGAATGACCGGGTCCATCCCTTTCAGATAACGCGCGATCACTTTGAGCGACGTTTCTTTCTGCAGATGAAAAACCGCCAGCGCCGCGGAGTAAGCGCGCAGAAATCGCCGAAAGGTGTCCGGCGATCTTTTCAGCACCGACCGCGTCGTCAAAACCACCGTGTTTTGGTACTCAAGTCCCGACTTGGACAGGTCGAGCAATTCGCGATAACGAAGCTGCGCGGCCAAAATCGTCGACGGCGGCTGGAGCGTAGCCGCTTGCACCGCGTTACCCGCCATGGCGTTCATCAGCGCGCTGGCGTCGCCGATTTGAATCAACGCGACGTCCTTTGCGGGCTGCAGACCCCATTTTTTGAGCGCGTATTGGGCGGAGAAATCCGTGAGCCCGCCAAAGCGGGTAATGCCGATCCGCTTGCCGCGTAGATCCTCCGGCCTGCCGATTTCCGGTCGCGCAAAAATCGACACATTGATTTGATTGACCGCGCCGGCGATCGCCACCGGATCGCTCCCTTGGGCATAGGTCGATACCAGGGGACTTACCCCTGACAGAGCAACTTGCACCTCGCCGGCGAGAATCGCCGCCATCACGCGAGGGGCGGCGTTGATATAAAGAAGCTGGGTTTTGATCCCCTCGCGCTCGAAAAGTTGCAGATCATGGGCGATCCAAAATGGTGCACCCGATGGAACCAGCGCAGAGTAACTGAGATTGAATGTCTCAAGTTGGGCCGATAGCACAGGGCTAGGTTGAAGGGCGAGGACGGCCGAAAGCGCCAGAGATGAAACAATCCAATTGGCCTTGCCCATGCTTCGGCTAGGCTTTCGATAACGGAGCAAGAAGGGCGTCATAAATTTTTCTGTTGATGCGTCCTGCACGGAACATCTCATCGAGTCTGTCATGCGCTTCTGTCGCTGAAAAGATGCCCTGCCGAAACGCCTTGAGAATCTGTCCCGCGATGCCGGAGATCTCTATCCCTACGCTCTGGGCAACTCGGCGTCCCGCGGTTTCCTCGATTAGGAGCGGCAACTGCAATTCCAAGGCAAGCTGGATCGCCTGCCTCTCGCCTTCATGCAGCCGTTCCGCCTCTGACAGCTCACGTGGTTGGGACATCGTACGAACCTCGATGAGATCGAAGATGTCGTAATGTCGTAGGTATTCGTTTGGGGTTGCGAATTGCCCTGCTGCCACTTCCTCGAGCACTACAGGCGGAATGATCAGCTTGTCATACAAGCCTCGGATAAAAGCATATCCCAGACTTAACTTCTCCAATGAGATCAGCGGTCCGGTATTGCTCACAATCTGCCGCACGGCACTCCTCAGGCGTGCAGCTCAACATCTATGGTCTCTTGTGTATCCGCAAGAACGGAAAACCCGAACCGTGGCAGCAACTCCTCGAAAGTGCGGCGGGAGATCCCGAGCGCGAGGCAGGCTTCTTTCTCAGAAAGTTTTCCCACGTGATAGAGGGTCGCCACGAGGGCTTCCTTGAGATACGCTTGGTCCAGATGGACCATGGCCGCAGTATCAGGTAGATCAACAGCGATCTTCATTTTGCACCTCATTCAATCTTCTGCCCACCCGTTTATCATGTTTTTCGAACCCTAAACGTCGAAGAAGCCAAACCAAGATTACCTGGTTCCATATAGTACGACATTCCTTCTATACATTAAAGTTCACACCGCTCCTCGTAACAATGCAGTTGCCCGGCTGGGCGGGTTACTGATTGCCGGGTTTACACAGTCATCGAGAACAGATATATCAGACTCGAATTGTGTTCTCGAAACCATCGGTGATGAGGAATGAGATATCATGATTTTTCTAACCAATGAGCATATTCAGCAAGTCCTCGACATGAAGACCTGCATCGAGGCGATGGAAGACGCTTACCGGGAACTGAACGAGCAGCGCGCCGGTTACCGGCCGCGCATCGACTTCTACGTGCCGGCGGAGCCGCACTATTACCGCTGGGGCACGATGGAAGGCGCGTCGCGGAAGCTCGGCGTCTTCGCGATTCGAATGAAGTCCGACATGCTTGCCTGGGAGAACCAGGACGGCTTCATGGTGGAGGACAAGTACTGCATCGAGCGCGGCCGCTACTGCGGCCTGATTTTTCTGACCAGCACGCGCAACGGCGAGCCGCTAGCGATTATGAACGACGGCTACTTGCAGCATATGCGCGTCGGCGCCTGCGCCGGGCTGGGGACGAAATACCTGGCGCGCAAGAACGCGAAAGTCATGGCGATGATCGGCTCCGGAGGCATGGCACGGAGCTACGCGGAGGCGATCAAGCAGGTGCGCCCCATCGAAGTCATGCGCGTGTTCAGCCCGACGAAAGCAAACCGCGAAACCTACGCCGCCGAGATGACCGAGAAATTGGACATCGAAGTGACCGCCGTCGATTCACCGGAGAAAGCGCTCAAGGGCGCCGATATCGTCTCGCTGACCACCGACTCATTGGTGCCCGTGATCAAGGCGGAGTGGCTGGAGCCGGGCATGCACGTCAACAACGTGCGCAACAACGAGGCCGGCTCCGACGTGCTGGCGCGCGCCGACGTGCGCGCCCGTCTCGGCACGTCTACATTGTACGCCGACCGCAGCGCGGCCGAAGTCGTCACCGGCAGCGACGGCATGTTCGGCTTCATCGCCGGAACCCCGGAGGAAAAAAAGAAGATACCGGCGTCGCCGCACATGGAGATCGACACTCCGAATATCGGCACGATTCCGGATATCATGGCCGGGCGCTGGACGGGGCGGTCCGACGATCGGCAGATTAGTTTTCTGAATAACCAGGGAACTCAAGGGCTGCAATTTGCCGCCGTCGGCGCTACGGCGTATAAGTTAGCGAAGGCCAAAGGGCTCGGCCATCCATTGCCGCTGGAATGGTTCACGCAGAACATTAGAGACTAATTACACAGCGCGGCAAAGCCGCAACCAAAGAAGCGGAGAGAGTTTTCACCACGAAGGCACGAAGGTTACGAAGGAAGATTTTTCACGCAAAGACGCAAAGACCGCAAAGGAAAACACGTTCCGAACTTGGCGTTCTTGGCGCCTTGGCGCGAGTAGTATCCGAATCCGAGAGCTTTGACTGCCGGAAAGTTTGCCCAAGCTGCGCAAAATTTGAGCTATAGGAGTACGAAGAACACGAAGTTAAGAAGTTTAGAAATTTCTAATGTCCGATGCGCAAGCCGCAAGAACTCTCGACTATATAGTACGGAGGCATTCCCATGGTGACACTTCGCTATGTCGCTTACATCAGTGAAAATCCCGAAGGGCTAGCCGACTTCTACCATCGCTTTTTGGGCACCGAGGAGATGGGCCACTCGCCCGAAGGGGACATCAGCATCACCGACGGCTTCTACAATCTAACGTTTTTCAAGAAGCGCCCCGCCCTCGGTGAAATGCACATGGACACCGGCTTGCATCACGTCGGCCTGGAAGTCGACGACCTCGAAGAAGTCAAAGGCCGTTTTTTGAAACTGAATCCGCGCGGCATGATCATCCAGGAAGCCGGCGATCTTCAGCACGGCGAGATCCGCATCCACGATCCTGAATGCCGTCCGGTGAGCTTGTCGACCAAAGCGTTCGGTGTGCCGAAGGGCAAAGAGAAGAAGTCACCCCGCGTGCGCCATATCGCTTACAACGCCCTTGATCCGGAAACGATGCTGCTGTTCTACACTCAGGTTTTCGGCCTGCGCGAAGTGCCGTCGAGCTACGAGCGCCGCCAGCAGGGCCGCGGCAACCGTTTTTGCGCCGACGGCAAGACCAATCTCGCCATCCATCCGTTCTATAGCCAGGTCGAAGGCCACGAAGCGAAATACGGCATCAACCATATCGGCTTTCTGACCCACGAGATGCAGGCGGTGATGGCGGAACTGAGCAGCGTATTGAAAACTGCGCCGCGCCCGTCGACACGTCCCTACGCGGAATTCCGCTTCCGCGATCCTGAAGGCAACGCGCTGGATTTGTCCCAAACCAAAGGTTGGGAAGTGGACGTAAATAAATGGGAAACGGCGGCGTGAGCGCTGTAAGTTCAACGTTCCAAGTTCAAGGTTTAAGGTTAAGTCGAAAAATCAACCTGTAGGATGGGTGAGCGCAGCGATATCCATCGATTTTGTAAAGTTCGCTTTTAAAGTTTATGAGGAATAACAAACCTTCCATAATCAGCTTTCTTATTTTTATTTCGGCAGCGGTTCATACAGGTGTTTCGAGCGCAGCATCCGCGCCGCTGGAAAAGCTCATCATCGGCTGGAGCGCCATCGCCGGTTCGCAAGCGCCGTTCTGGATCACTAAAGAAGCAGGTCTGTTTGAAAAGAACGGGCTGGACGTGACCATGATCTATGTCGACGGCGGCTCCAAGGCCACGCAGGCCATGATGTCGGGCGATGTGCCGATCGCCCAGGTGGGCGGCAACGCTCCGGTGGTGGCGCGGCTGCGTGGCGCCGATTTGACGCTGATCGCCGGGCTGCTGAACATTCTCGCCTACAGCATGGTGGTCTCGCCCGAGATCAAGAAACCGGAAGACCTCAGGGGCAAAAAACTTTCCGTCAGCCGCTTCGGCTCCAATTCCGACTACGCGACGCGCAAAATTCTCATCAAGTGGGGACTGAAGCCGGACATCGACGTAGCGGTCTTGCAAATTCCCGGCGGCCAGCCGGCGCGGCTCGCGGCGATTCAGACGAAGCAGGTGCACGGCATGGTCGCTCAGCCACCGGTAACCAACCTCGCGCGCAAGTTCAATCTCGGCATCATCGCCGAACCGGAGGACTTTGGCGGCGCTTATCCGACAACGCCGGTGGCCGCGCGCATATCGATTATCCGTGAAAAGCGCGACACGGTGCGCAAATTTACCAGGGCGTTGCTCGAAGGCATTCACGTCTACAAGACGCAAAAAGATTTCAGCAAAAAGGTCATCGCGAAATACATTAAGACCAACGACAACGATGCGCTAGAGGACAGCTACCAATTTTTCTCCCGGCTCGTTCCCGTAAAACCTTACCCGTCGCTCGATGCGATCAAGGAGGCGCTACTTGAATTAGGCGAGAAAGATCCCAAAGCTCGCGCTGTCAAGCCGGAGGAATTCGCCGACATGAGTATCGTCAAGGAATTCGACGACAACGGTTTCATCGAGGGGCTGTATAAGAAGCGGTAAACGATTCACGGCGGTTATTTTAAGATTTACCAACTGCGAAATGCGAGAAAGGAAAAGTCGATGTTAGGAGCAAAATTCACCCGGTTGAAATTCTTTCTTTTCGTTTTGGCATTCGCCCTTGCGTGCGCCGGGCTGACGACTTCTCTTAAGGCCGCGACCCTCACCATCAAAGTCGGCTACCCGCAACTGAACGGCGCGCAGACGCCGCTCTGGAATATTCCGGAGAATAAAATCGACCAGAAATACGGCCTCGACATCAAGCCGGTCTACATTCCCGGCGGGGTGCGGCTTACTCAGTCGGTTCTCTCAGGTTCCGTCGACGTAGCTCTGACGGGGGGCGCGGCGATCAACGCGATGCTCAGCGGCGCCGAACTGATCTACGTCGGCATGCCGGTGCCGACCTATGCTTTCTCCATCTACGCCAGGCCGGAGATCAAAGACGTGCCCGACCTGCGTGGCAAGGTGCTCGCGGTGATCACCAAGGGCGCCTCCTCCGATCACGCTTCGATCGCCCTGCTCAGGCAATACAAGATGACGCAGCAGGATATGAAGGTACTTTACTTCTCGCGCCAGGAAGACGCGCTCGCGGCTTTGAAACAGGGGATCGTGTCCGCCGCGGTACACTCCGCGCCGACCACGCTCATGGCCCGGCGCCTGGGGTTCAAAGAGCTGGTCAACATCGGGTCGCTCAAGCTCCCCTATCCTTTCATGGGAATGGCCATCGGACGACCTTCGCTCCAGCAGAAACCCGATCTCGTGCGGAACTTCGTTAAAGCCTTCCTGGCGGGCGTGAAGGTCGCCATTGAGCAGCCCGAGGTGTCCAAGCGAGGGATCGCCAAGTATTTCGCCACCAAGGATCAAGAGATCATCGAGGAGGCCTACCGAGGTTTCATTCCGCTGCTTCCAAAGGTTCCTTACGTGACGGACGAAGCGATCCGCACCGCACTTTCAGTTACCGACCATCCCAAAGCAGCGTCAGCGAATCCTAAGGATTTTTACGACAACCGTTTCTTGCGGGATCTGGAGAACAGCGGATTCGTGAAAGAGCTTTACGCCGGGAGGTAGAGTCTTACCTTCAACGGGTTCAGGGGAACCACTCGAACAAATCTTATCGCGCCAAGGCCTGTCTTGAGCGAAGTCGAAGGTACGCCCAAAACGCAGAGTGACGGACCAGAGTCCATCATCCCGGGCCAAAGCAAGGGATCTTTTCGGAAAGATTTCTCGGCTTCGCCTCGAAATGACAAATCCCGCCTTTGCGCGAGTCATCTTGCTGAGTTTTTAATTTTGCTTCTCGTCAGAAGCGAGCGCTTCGAGCGCTTGCTCGATTAGCTTGCGCCGCACTTCCTTTTCTTTCTCCGGCGTCGCCTTGGCGTCGCCGACGACGTGGACGATGCCATTGCCGAGCACGGTGCGGTTGGCGCCGACCATCTTGGCGACGGGCAGCGCCGCGGTGATTTGCACCGTGGGAATGCCGGCTTTCTCTAACTCCGTCGTGATCGCAGCGCCGCTGCGAGTGCTGGTGCCTCACGTGGAGGTGAGAATGATCGCATCGATCCCCAATTGCTTCGCTTTCGCGGCCATCTCGCGGCCCATGCGCCTCGTGTTGGAGAGCGGATTGGCTAATCCTGAAGTCGAAAGAAATTCCTCGTAAAGCTCGCCGATGACACCTTCCTTTTCCAACTGACGCATCACGTCGAGGGGCACGAGCCGATCCGGGTCCTGGCGCACGAACTGCGGATCGTAACCCCCGTGCGAAATCTCGTAATCTTCACCCTTGAGATCGTCGCAACCGTCGATGCTGTACGAGCCCCAGCGGGTGGCCACCGAGCCTTGAATCTTGTCGGGATTCCCCTTTGGCACAAGCCCGCCGTCGGTGATCAACATGATCTTCGCTTTAGTTAAATCCTTGACCGAAGGCGGCATCGGCACCGGGGCAAATGCGGTGGGAACCATTTCGGACTCGAAGGGCTCGCCTTTCACTTTCGCAAGCACCATATCGACCAGCCGCTCGCCGGCCGCCTTCTCGACAAACTGGTCGCGAATCAATCCGCGCGTGAGATAACCTTCGTCCTTCGGCGAACCGATGGGCGTTTTGCTCATCAATTTTCGCGCCAGATTCGCCATTGTCATCAGCGCCTCGCGCATCCGGGCGGCGTTGGCGCCGGAATCGACGATGTATAAAAACTCGCGGTAAAGATCAGCGCCCGGATTCTCATCCGCCATGCCGGTAATGACCGGGATGGAAAGTTTCGACTGCACCGCCGAGCACAATGCGCCGGCCGCCATGCCGTAACGGCCGGCTTGAAAACAGGGACCGGCGACGAACAGATCGGCGTTCGCCGCGCGAATCTTTTCGAGAGCGTCGGCGAGCATCGCGTCCTGATTCTCTACTGCGAAATTGTCGCCGCAAACGAGCGTCGTGACGACCTTGGCATCGCCGCCCAGCAATTGCTCCAAAAGCTTACCCGGTCCGACGGCGCCCTCGCGCGCTTCAAGAGGCGCGCCCGCCTGCTGCTCGCCGCCGAGCCCACCGAAAAATTGATTGACGTAATGAACGATTCTCATCTTAACTCCTTATACCGGCACTCCGTCGTCAACTTGAACGGCTTGAACGATTGGAACGTATGGAACCGCCGGCGCTCCTAATAAACCATCGCCCTCAGCCGCGACGCGCCTTGCTGATTGGCCACGCCGACGGCGTTCAAGGATTCAAGTTCGAACGGCCCGGCGAGGACTTCCGCCAGCCCGCTGTTGGCGGCGATGACGCGCTCGACGCGGGGCACCTTCCACGACGTGCTGTTGCCGCCGATGCAGACGATGGCGTTGACCTCGGGAAAGTTGAACAGCAGCGCCGACTCCACGCGCCGATCGCGCGCGAGATCGGTGACCTGCACGGCAGTCTTGACGCCCGTCCCTTCGAGCAAGCGCGCCGTCTCCGACAGATCGGTATGCGGCACACCGCCGCCGAATTTGGTCAGGATCGCTGCGTCCGCCTTGAGCGCCCACTTGACGAGGTTGGCCGCAAAGCGGCAGTTCCGTTCACGGTCGAAATTATTCGCCGAGGCGATGGTCGCCACGGTGCCGGTGAAATTCAACTCCTTGGTTCGATGTCGCCGGTAAAGCTCCATGATCACGGGATGATTCTGATAGAAATAAGTCTCCGCGCCGCCCAGAGAGCAGTGATAAGACGGCGCCACTGCTCCGTCGAGCCATTCGCTGGGATGGAGGACCACCGGCAGCATGCCGTCGGTGTCGGTACCGTAAAGAATCGGCTCATCCAACTGCGGCTTGCGCTGGCGGGAAAAGATCTGCCCGACATAGGCGACCCGCGGCAAACCGGCGCGATCTTCGCCCTCCGCTCCGGCGACATCGAGTATTTCAGTCCGCGCCGGCATTGCCTCGAGCGCGGCGCGCGCCAGATACACGGCAATCTTCAGTTGCGCCACTCGATAGGCCCGCTGCCGGGAGTGCTCCGGTAGTCCCGGCGGCGTATGAGGAATGGCGATCAAATGATTCAACGATGCGTAGGGGCAGTTCTCGGCCGGCGCGCCGCTCATCTCCAAGACGTAACCGACTGCGCCGCGCGAATCGCCCGTCGAACGCTCTCTCAATAGAGTCACCGCCGCGCCCTGGAGAACATGCGTCGTGCCCACTCCTGCCGTTTCCGGGGCGCCGAGAATGCCCGGCCAATCGGGACTGCCGCCCGGCTCTTTAGCGCGCGGCTCAACGATGTCGAAAACCGGGCCGGCGCGGCAGCTCTCGCCGGGGCGCACGAGCTCGAAGTCAACGCTCGCGAAAGACGAATCTTCCAGCACGAGGCGGCGCAGCTCTTCCTTGCTCACGCACAACGTTGCGCCGTTCAGACGCGTCTTCGAGTCAAAGCGAATTTCGCCGATGGGGTGAATAGCCAATGTCAACTGCATAATGAAGTTAACTCTAGTGCCGCACCACCAACCTTGTCAATCACAGCCGAATCATTGCGTTCAAAACCTTCGACTCGGCACGAGACGGCCGCGCGCGCTGGACGGCGCACTGCTCCTTCGACGATCCGACGAGTGAGCCGGGCGTGCCGCCGCGCGAAAGTATCGAGATGCGCACGTTGGCGTTCTTTTGATTGCCCGAACATCGCGGTAGGACCGCCAGTTGCCCAGCGGCCCCCGCACAGATCCCGGCGTGCAGTTTTCCCGCACCGGGCTCTTCAGAAATACTCGCTTCCGCAATCCAGCCCTAAGCCACTAAAGTCGCCAGC
>Ga0214472_10004845_pt1 | contig 14180 bp, 9 predicted proteins | sample RVTome_6_FD_207662 | JGI IMG/M metagenome (GOLD analysis project Ga0214472, IMG submission 207662) | Soil microbial communities from uranium-contaminated site in the Upper Colorado River Basin, Wyoming, United States - RVT140D175 | ecosystem: Environmental > Terrestrial > Soil > Contaminated >... | reverse complement strand
CGAACCGGGACGTCGTCGATCCGGTCACCCGCAACATCTATCTCACCAATCCCCTGACCCCGGCCCCCGTGGCCGGCAGCCCCAACAACACCAATTTCGTCAGGGTCGAGCGGGTCGAGCTGGACGCCCAGGGCAATGTCACCAATGTTTTGGAGGTTGTGGACGAAACGGATCAATTCTTCCTTTTCGGCAAAAAATCCTCCACCTTCAACGTGTCTCCCCGCGCCATCCTGTTTCCGGAACAGAACGTCGCGCCGGTCTTCACGGACCGGACGATAACCATCACCAATATGAGCACGGTCGCGGCCCCCTCCATCGGCCAGATCGCGGTCTCCGGACCGAACGTGGCCGATTTCACCATCCCCCCCGGCGATGACGGTTGCTCCAACCAGAACCTCAATGCCGGCGAAATCTGCACCTTTGCGGTGCGTTTCAGCGGCCTGGCGGACGGCCTGGCCAGGAGCGCCACCATAACCATTCCGAGCGGCGCCGGCGAATTCACCGCCGAGACCGTGGCGGTAAGCGGCACGATCGACTCGCTGCCGCCCGCGGTCAGCGTCACCTTTCCGGCGGCTGGCGGCCCGGCGCCCGCCAATATGGCCATCATCGCCCAGTTCGATGACGATATGGCTCCCTTGACCATCAACGGGACGACCTTTGTCGTTGAAACCGGATCAGGACCGTTTGCCGGCGTGGTTTCCTTCGACGCCGTCAGCAACATCGCCGTCTTCACCCCCGACACCTCTCTGGCCTTGGGCACCTTGCACACGGCCACCATCGCCGGGGGGGCCGGCGGTGTCACCGACACGGTGGGCAACCCCATGCAAACGGATTTTATCTGGAGTTTCACCGGCGCCCCGCCCGATCTGGAGCCGCCGCTCATAACCACCTCCAACCCGGCGACCGCGAGTTCTGGTTTCCCCAACAATGCGCCACTTCTGGTGACCTTCAGCGAGCCCATGCTCGGCTTTACCACCGCAGGCGCGGTCCAGTTGAGCACGGCGGCAGGGCCGGTCAACGGCACGGTCGCCTTCGACGCCGTTACCAACGCCGTCATATTCACCCCCGCCGCTCCCCTGGCCTTCGGCACCGAACATACCCTGACGGTGGCGGCAACAGTCCAGGATCTGGCGGGCAACCCCACGGCCGCTCCCTTTTCGGCCACCTTCCGCACCAATTTCCGCCCCGATCCGCCGGAACTCGTTTCTCCCCTGCTCGGCGCCGCCGGAGTGGCGATGCCGGTGACCCTGCAATGGACCAGACCGGTGGACCAGGACGGCGACCCGCTGCAATTCAAGGTGAGCGTCTGCAACAACGCCTCTTTCATCGGAGCCGGGCCGGATTGCCGGACGGATATCCTGGTGGCCGCGGCCCCCGTAACCCCGGACGGAACCACACCCGGCATCACGCCGGACACCATGCCGGACACCACTGCCGAAGTCTATTACGCGGGCTTCGGCTTCATGGGACTGGTTTTCGGCCTGGCGGGCACGTTGCTGGCCGGCCGCGGCAGCCGGCGGAAATTCCGGCTGCTTTTCCTGGCCCTGGCCGCGACCTCCGGACTGTTTCTCTATTCCTGCGGCGGCGGGGGGGGGCGGCGGCGGCGCGATCACGCCGGCCGGCACCGCTTCCACCCAAGTGGCCGGCCTTTCCTCGGGCATCACCTTCTTCTGGAAGGTCGAGGCCGACGACGGCAAGGGCGGCACCGCGGTGAGCAATGTCTCCACCTTCACGACCAGATGAAGGGACGGGTGATCGGTCATCGGTGATTGGTGATCGGTAGGCGGTAGGGGCGACCTGCCGGTCGCCCTCACGGCCGCAACCCGTCCGACCTGTCCGACAAGTCCGATCTGTCTGATCCGACCGATCCGACCGATCGGACTGATCGGACTGATCGGACAAAACCGGCAGGATCGCAAAGTAACCGAAAAATCGGGAGGATTTTCAAAACCATGAAGCCTTCGAAAACAGTCTTGCTGTTCGCCACGCTGGCCATCCTGGCAAACGCTCCACTGGCCCAAGCCCAACTGCCCTCAGCGCCGCTGGGCTTCTTCCCGCCCGCCTTCTTCGAGGACCAGCAGATCATGGCGGACTTCGTGGCCGACCGTGCCGCGGCGATCCGCTTGGGCAAGGCCCTGTTCTGGGATATGCAGGTGGGCAGCGACGGCATCCAGGCCTGCGCGAGCTGCCATTTCCACGCCGGCGCCGACCCCCGGCTGACCAACCAGCTTTCTCCGGGGCTGCTGGGCGGCGATCAAATCTTCGGCAACCCCGATTTCCCCCAATTCGGCCCGAATTATACGCTTGTGCCCGAGGACTTCCCCCTGCATGATCGGACCCTCCAGGACGACCAGGAGGCACCCGTTCTCCGGGATGTCAATGACGTGGTCTCCTCCCAGGGGGTCGTTTTTTCACAATTCGTCGATATCGTCCCCGGTTTCGCCGTGGACCTCACCTCTCCCCTGGTTGACCCGGTTTTCCAGGTAAACGGCGCCAACGTCCGGAGGGTGGAGCCGCGCAACACCCCCACCGTGATAAACGCCGTGTTCAACCATGACAATTTCTGGGACGGCCGGGCCAAGAACATCTTCAACGGCGTCAACCCCTTCGGCCACCTCGACCCGGAGGCCGCAGTGCTGGACAATGTCACCGGCACCCTCGGCGAGGTGACCGTGAGGATCGAAAACGCGAGCCTCGCCTCCCAGGCCGTGGGGCCGCCGCTCTCGGAATTCGAGATGTCGGCGGCCGGCCGGACCTTTGCCAAGATCGGCAAGAAGATGCTCAGCCTGCCGCCGCTTGCCGGGCAGCGAGTCCACCCGAACGACAGCGTCCTTGGGCCGATCGCCAATATCGCCGCGGGCAAGGGCCTCACCGTTTCCTACGAACAATTGATCATGGACGCATTCCGGCCCCGGTGGTGGAACTCCGCCCGGATCGTGACCTTTCAGATCATCGACGACTATTACAACGCGCCAACCGCAACAGATCCTGACGGCTATATGTTCGGCAACGGCATTCCGACCATCCTGCCCCCGCCCGGCCGACCCCTGACCACGGACGAGTTCACCCAGATGGAAGCGAATTTCTCGCTCTTCTTCGGTCTGGCCATCCAGTTGTACGAATCGACCCTGGTGGGCGCCAACACCCGCTTCGATTCTTTCCTGGCCGGCAATCAAGCGGCCCTGACAGAACAGGAGCAAAGGGGCCTCGGCACCTTCCTCGGCAAGGGGTCGTGCATCGCCTGCCATGTCGGCTCGGCCTTGACCGCCGCCTCGATTCTGGTCATCCAAGGGCTGGAGAACCCGGAGGAAGCGGAAGGGGGCATCGAATTCATGGGCATGGCCGAGGGCACGGCCTTTTATGACACCGGTTTCTATAACATCTCGGTGCGACCCACGGCTGACGACATCGGCCGGGGGGACATAACTCCCACCACCAACCCGCTCACCGGTCTCGGGTTTCCCATCTCCATGACCGGGCTGGGTCTGCTCCAGAGAGACGGCCTGCTGCCTCCGGAGGTGAACCAGTTCACTCAACCCTTGCCGGCCGGAGAGCCCGATCCGCCGGGCCGGGCCGCGCGGTGAGCGGCTCCATAAAAACCCCGGGGCTGCGCAACGTCGAACTCACCGGCCCCTATTTCCGCAATGGCGCCGCGGCCACCCTGGAACAGGTGGTGGAATTCTATTCCCGAGGGGGCAATTTTCCGGCCGCCAATATCGCCGACCTCGATCCTCTCATCCGGGAATTGAGCTTCGATGTCGAGGAGGAAACGGAACTGGTGGCCTTTCTCAAATCCCTTACGGACGAAAGGGTCAGAAACGAAAGCGCCCCCTTCGACCATCCGGAGCTGTTCATCCCCAACGGCCACAACCTTGACGGCTCGACCGAACTTTTGCGTATAACGCCGGTCGGCGCGGCCGGCCGGCAGGCCGAGGGTTTGAACCCGCTGCTGCCCTTCCCCGCTCCCCTGGAAGCCCAACACCTGCCGGCCCCCGCGGATGGCGGCGGTGTGGTCCAGGCCGGGGGCGGTGGCGGCGGCTGTTTCATCGCCACGCTGTGGAAATGATTGGTGCCTGGATCGGACCTGTCCGACAGGTCCGACAAGTCCGACAGGTCCGACCTGTCCGACCTGTCCGAAAGCCGGTGATCGGAAATAATGGCCAATTGCTAATTGCAACAAGGGAGGGAAAATCATGAAAACAACCAAAAACACCGAACATTTCACCGAATTCAGCCGACGAGACTTTCTACGACTTGCCGGCAGCGCCGGAGCGGCCATCATCGTGGCCGGTTGCGGCGGAGGAGGCGGTGGGGGCGGAGTGGCTCCCCCTGGTGGCGGAGCGCTTGAGACCCTGAATTTCACCATCACCGACGCGGTTAAGGAAATGGTCACCCACGAACCCAACAATCCGGGCGCCGGGGCCGCGGACTGCTATTTCTGGGTCTTCAAGGAAAACCGCTTCCCGGCCGACTGTCCCGGGCCCCAGGTATTCGCCATATCCGGGGACATCATCACCGTCAATGTGACCAACGCCCTGGACGGGCCGCACGCCTTTGCCATCCCCGGCATAGCCGGCGCCGATACGGGGCCCATCGCCCCGGGCGCCACGGCAACGATAACCTTCACGGCCGGAGCCCCGGGGACCTACCTTTACCACGACAATCTGAACGCCCCCGTCAACCGGGTCATGGGGCTGCACGGCGCCTTCGTGGTCATGCCGGCGGCCCCGGCGCCCGGTCAGAAACTGACCCCCTACGGCAATCCGACCGCCTCGGTACAGCAGCTTTTCAACGACTTCGGTTCCCAACCCTGGTGGCCCGGCCTGGCCTGGGGCGTGGGCGACCCGGCCAACAACACCGCGGCGGCCCGCCAGCATATCTGGCTGCTGCATGAGGCGAGCCCGGTGCTCTTCGACGAGGTGGGACAGTTCGCCATGGACAACCCCGGGGTGGATTTCCCGGCCGCCGATTTCATCGAGGCCTTTATCAACGATCCTTTCATCAACACCAGCAACGACCCCAGAACCGATACCAGCGCCGATTTTCCGGTCAAGGCACAGGAAACCGTGACCCTGCCCGACGGGGTGACCACCATGGTGCGCGGCCTCTTCAACAAGAAGCCCCATTTCTTCACCATCAATGGCCAGTCCGGCTTCTTCGCGCACCACAACCCGGCCATCACCCCCATGTACCGGGTAGGCGAGCCCTGCCTGGTCCGCATCCTGAACGCCGGGCTCTGGACCCATTCCCTGCACCTGCACGCCAACCACTTCTTTGTGACCGCCATCAACAACACCCCCCAGGACAACCCCATCTGGATCGACGTTTTCAACGTCTTCCCCATGGACCACGTTGACTACGTCGTCCCGTTCATGAGGCCCCCGGACGTCCCCAATGCCCGGGGCATCGGCCGGGCCGATACCACGCAGGCGACCCTGAACGGCGGCACGGCCTGGCCCCCGGTGGAGGAACTGGCTCGCCACATGCCGGAGCTGGGCGCCATCGTGGTGACCGATTTCGCCGGAACCGGGACGGCGGACATGGCCGCGCTTCAGTCGCCCCTGTGCTTTCCGATGCACGACCACTCGGAGCCTACCCAGACCTCGCAGGGCGGCAACTACAACTGCGGCCTGATATCGGGGATGTACTTCTTCGGTGACCGCAACACCGCCGGCGCCATGAATTTCACCCTTGACGCCGAATTCCAGATGATGATAGGCCGCGGCCGCCAATCAGGCGAGACCGGCCCGCCGGTGGGCGGCTGGCCCCCGGAGGATATTGTGCCGGTTTGATGTAAAAACATTATCAATTCACAATTAGCAATTCACAATTAGCAATTTTTATCCGTGATAATAACGGGTGAGAAAAATTGATAACAGCTAATTGATAATTGTTAATTGTTAATGAAAAAAAGGAGGCACACCATGGCCATCATACCGAAATCAGGCATCACCATTTCCCGTTTGAAGATCTCCGAAATGGAGGGGCTGTGGACCAAGATGTGGGACCCGCCAAGGGAAAGTCCGCTTACTCCTGAAAACATCAATCCCACCAATCCGGTTCCCACCTTCATGGGCACGCTGTTCGGCGCCCCGTCGGTGGCCAACACGGTGCAACGCTCGCTGCTCCACGGCCTGAGCATCAACACCTGGGACGGTCTGAAGAACATCCAATTCATGACCTTCCGGGACGACGACTTCGCTCCCGAAGCCTTTCCGGCGGCCACCATCCGGGTGCCCCGGGGGGTCGTCTTTCACGCCGAGAGCCAGGGGCAAGGACCGCCACCCCACACCATTCATTGGCACGGCATCGAGCCCACCCCCATGAACGACGGGGTGGGCCACTGTTCCATGGAGATCGGGCAGTACATTTACCAGTGGCAGCCGAACTTCATCGGCACCTATTTCTACCACTGCCATAGAAACACGGTGCAGCACTTCGAGTTCGGCCTTTACGGCATGCTCCTCATCGAGCCGCCGGACGCCTTCGACCCGACGGATGGCAAAAATGTCGCCGGCTATCCCCGAAGAACCGCGGCCAACCTGGCGACTTTCCCCCTGTTCGCCGACAAGTTCGTAGGCGGAGACCCGACCTTCGGGGTGGGCAACGCCACGGACACGGGGGTCGGAGACCCGCACGCCTTCACGGTCGAATACGATGTCGAGGCCCTCTGGGTGCCGGACGACCGCGATTCGGTCTGGAGCGACCTGGCCTCGAACGCCAAGGCATTTTACCCCGGCGGCGCCGCCACCCAGGACGGTCATTTTGTTGACGCCCTGGGGGCGGCGGTCCCTGTTACCCAGCCCGGGGTGGACGACCAGTTCCCTCACGGCTTTTTCCACGACTTCAACGCCGATTACTGGTTCGTTACCGGCGTGCCGGTGCCGGCGCCCCGCGGCGGGGCGGCGACCATAGACCCCACGGCCGCGCCGCCCCTGGGTGGCTCCGGCGGCGTGAACCTCGGGCCCACCGGCGAGATACCCAATTTTCTGAACAGCGGGGTCACGGGCATGCAGATCGCGGTCAATGCCCAAGTGAACCAAGTCATCCTGGTGCGCTGCCTGAACGCCGCCTACAACAGCATCAAGGTCAGCTTCCCCATCGACGTGGTGATCACCGCCTTTGACGGCAGGGCCTTGGGGGTGCCCCCCTTTGCCCGCTACAACCGTCCCTTCACCCTGCCGGCCAATACTCCCATTCACCTGAGCACGGCCCGCCGTTTCGACGCCCTCATCAGGTCCGCCCTGCCGGTGAACGACGTGGCGACCGTGCAATTCTTCGATACCCGGGGCCAGACGGTTCGGCCCGACGCCGACCGCCTCCTGGTAACGGCGCGGATACCGATCGTGATCGCGTAAGGAGGAGATCGGGAGAAAAACATTTCCAGCCGCAAAGGATCACAAAGAACGTAAAGAGAAAAACCAAAACATGCCTTTCCGGTTTTCTTTGCGTTCTTTTGCGGCCAACCGGTTTTTGTGTTTTTTGAACTCTTACGTTCCCTCGCGGCCAACCCACAACTGCCAAAAGGAGGCGATCATGAAAACTTTTTCATTCTTTCTTGGCGCACTCCTTTATTCGCTCATCCTCGCCGGCTGCGGCGGCGGTGGCGGCGGGGCGGCCGGTACCCCTGTCGCGGCAACGCCCACGGCCGACACCTTCACCTGGACCGGCAACACCCATCTTACCGTCGCGGCGGCCCAAGGGGTGCTCGTCAATGACCCGGCCGGTTCCGCGGTGGCCGATCCCGGCGCCAGGATCACCGCCCTCGGGGGCACCGCCGATCTTGCCGCGGGCGGCGGCTTCACCTACGATCCGCCCGTCGGCGTACAGAACGCCATGGACACCTTCACCTATACGGTCGCCGGTTTCGCCCCGGTTACGGTGTCCGTCAATCTGACGGAGCGCATCTGGTTCGTGAGAAACGACAATCCCGGCGGCACCGGGACCTTCCTCGATCCCTTTCCCACCCTGGTCGAGGCCGAGACCGTCTCGGACGCCTCTGATACCATCTTCGTCTTTGCCGGGGACTTCGCCGACACCGGCCAGGATCAGGGTATCACCCTCAAAGCCGGCCAGAGACTTCTCGGCGTGGGGGTGGGGTTGCGGGTTAACAACGTACCCCTGGTCAATCCGGCTCCCCCCAATGCGCGAATCTCCAACGCCGGTCTGGCGGTGCCGGGCGACACCCCGGTGGTCAGGCTTACGACCGACGCCACGGCGGGTAACGAGGTGGCGGGGCTGACCATCGAGGCCGCCTTCAACGAGGCCATCCTGGCCACAACCGGTGCCGGGCATAATGTGCATGACAACACCATTACCCTCGATCCGGTCAACGGCCGCGAGGGCATCCGCCTCCTGGCGGTTACCGGGGCAAACTCCCTGGTCGCCAATTCCATCACCGGCTCGCCCCGAGACGGCATCAAACTTGCAAATAACGAAAACGAGGCCGGCAATCCCGCGGCCGCCATTCCGGTCATCGCCACGGTGACCATGAGCCGCAACAGCATCCGCGACTCGGCCCAAGACGGTATAGCGGTCAATCTCGACGGCGCGACCACCAACGTGACATTGAACATCATGACCAATAGAATCACCAATTCGGGACAGCAAGGGCTGGATCTCAACAGTCTCGGTGCGGCCACCGTGATGGCCACGGTCTCCCGCAACGAGGTATCGGGAAGCACGGCCGAGGGGATCCTCCTGGCAGCGGACGGCAACTCTTCCCTGGATTCGTTCACCGCCAACAGCGATCTTGCGGCCAACGGCGGCGTTACCGATTTCCGGGCCGCGACCACGGCCGCCGGCGCGGCGAGTATCTGTCTCGAACTGGAAAACAATTCGAACGTGGCCCCGGATTCCAACCTGGCGGGAGACTCGACCTTTCAGGTGGAAAACAACGGCGGAGCCTCCTTTGATTTCTTCGAAGCGTTAAACAACGATACCCCGGCAATCCGGGTCGGGGCGATAACCGATGTTCCGTTGGGAACCTGCGGCATCCCGCTGGACGGCGCCGAACTGTTCGAGGCCAACTGCGCCATCTGCCACACCGGCAACGGCCTGGGCTTCGGCAACGTCGGCCCGGATATCACCAACCGCACGGCGGCCCGGATCAACTTCCAGCTCACCAACAACCCGACAATGAGCGACATAAGATTGACCGGCCGGGAAATAGACACCATCGCCGGCGCCCTGGCCTCGATTCCGTAGGATCATGGCGCGTTGCGCCTACGAAATCATTACAACGCACGCGCGCATCGAAATCGAAATCCAAATCGAAATCGGGATCGAAATCGGGATCGAAAAAATGACAGCTTGAAAAGCCGATTTCGATGGCGATTTCGATTTCGATGAAAAAGATGGGCACGGATGAGAGAAAATGCCGTTCGCTTATCCGTGTCCATCCGTGTAACCCCTGTTGATAATGTTTTCCGCTGTTCTCTGCGCCTCTGCGCCTCCGCGCGAAAACCAGGTGTTATTTTTTTCTCCCGCTGAGGCGCAGAGGCGCGGAGAACGGCAAAACAACAGTGAAAATCCGTGTTTCTCCGGGTCTGATTTCATGGTTTTCGCAGCCGTTTGGTGAAAAATACTTTGAAGGACCATCAAGGTTGATCTATACCGTGCGCCATGGTTTTTTTCCGTTATCAATTAGCAATTATCAATTCACAATTATTAATTTTCTTTTGTCTTGCCTGCGCTTCTGTAAAAGCCGGCTCTATGGTTTATCAAATGCCCAATTGCTAATTGTTAATTGCTAATTGCTAATTTTTAACTAAAAGAGGGGGAAGGTAAGGCATGAAACGCAGAGAATTCCTCAAATACAGTGCCTGCGGGCTGACCGCCATGGCCCTGGGTCCGGCCCTGATGAGTTGCGGAGGTGGTGGCGGCGGCGGTGGCGGACCGGCGGCTCCCCTCGAACCCGGCGTCGTCTCCCTGGGTATAACCAGGGCCGACGTGGAGATGATCGACGGGCGACCCGTGTTCCACTGGCTCTTCGGCCAGGACCTCGACAACACGATCCGGCCCAGTTGCCCCGGCCCGGTCATCTTTCATTTCGAGGATGAACCCCTGCGGATAAATGTCCGCAACGACATAGCCGACGGCACGGCCCGGGGTTTTGCCATCCTGGGGCCGCCCACCGCCGTGGAGGCCTTTCCGATCCTCAAGGAAAGCGGCCCCATCCCCTTCGGCGCCACCGGCGTTTTTCAACTGGCGCCCTTTGAGATTCCGGCCGGTTCCTATCTTTACAAGGATCCTTCCTTGGATCCCCTGAGCCGGGTCATGGGATTGCACGGCGCCCTGATCGTCCTGCCCGCGATAACGAAAAATCCGCTTCTGGCGTCCACCTTCCCGAGGCCGACTCCCTATTCCAATCCCACCCCCAATGTGCAGCTTCTTTTCGACGACCTGGGGACCGGCATACCGCGAGACCCGCACGCGACCTTTCCGGGCCAGCCCTGGTTCCCCACCAAGGACGCCAACCCCGGTTACGACCCGGTGGGCAACGAGTCCGACCATGAACATTTCATGCACTTTGTCGTGGAGGCCCACGGCCCCCGATCCCGGGTCTTCGAGACTTTTCTCTACCGCAACCGCGTCTGGGTACACAGCCAGATCGACCCGGTGCTGAACGAGGCGGTGGCGGCCGGCGCAATCCCGGATCCGGCCACGGTGCGGGGCAATTTTCTGCCTCAGTATTTCAACCTCAACGGCCGGGGAGGCGCCACCTCGTCACATTCCCCGGACGTGGTTCCCCTGGGTACCGTGGGCGAACCACATCTCATCCGCCTTTTGAATGCCGGGCTGGCCGTCCATTCGCCCCACCTTCACGCCAACCATGTTTTTATCGTCTCCCTGAACAACGTGGTGGGTGGCGCCATCCACCGGGGTCCGGCGGGCGACGGCATGCTCGCCGCCGATGCCCTGAGCCCGGACAACGTCCCCCTGCTGGATACCATGACCCTGGGGTCCTGGAAAACAACACCATTTTCCGGCCCGGCGATGTCACCGGCCAACTGTTGCTGACTTTGACCGAGCTTACCCAGGAGGAGCGGCGCCTGGTTTTCATCACCCCCCAGACCCCCTTGTCCTGGCCCATGCACTGCCACATTGAGCAGGCCCAGAGCGCGGCCGGCGGCAACTACCCCCAGGGCCAGGTGACCCAATGGGAAATCCACGGCGAATTCGGCCTCACCTTCGAAAGCATCCCGATCCGGATCGGGTAGGGGCGCTCGCGCCCCCATCGAAATCGAAATCCAAATCGAAATCGGTTTTTCATCCTTTTTTTTTCGATCCCGATTTCGATCCCGATTTCGATTTCGATTTCGAATCTTTTCCCGACATGCGGTTCCGGATGAACGGTTACTGACAATTAGCTCAAGGAGAGATAAACCATGGCCCCTTTTGAAACCTTCGGCACCACGAGGGATCTGTATTTCACCGGCAGCGACGCCAACCGTTTGAAACACGTCTGTCCCGAATCCTTCGGCGGTGGCCCCATCGACGACGTGAGGACCCGGGGGGTGGCGGTGGACCGTTTCATCCACCGGGACCTGTTGAACGGTCTCGACCTGCCTCTGCCGGCGAGCGTCCAGCAGCGCACCGGGGTCCCCGGAGCCCTGCCCATGTGGGTTTTCGGCGATCCCGATGCCGCGGCCAACCGGGATCAGTTTCCCGGTCCCCTCATCCGTTCGGTGCAGGGCGAGGTTCTGCACCTCACAGCCTCCTGCAAGGGCGGCACCCATACCATCCACTGGCACGGCATCGAGCCCACCCCCATGAACGACGGGGTGGGCAAACACTCCTTCGAGGTGGCCGGCAATTTCGTGCACCAGTTGCAGACCAACGAAGCCGGGACCTATTTCTATCACTGCCACAAAAACACCACCCTGCACTTTGAAATGGGTCTCTTCGGGCTGTTCATCGTGGACCCGGTGAGTCCTGACCCGGGCATCACCGCGCCTTACCTCTCGCCCCCCGGATTCGTGGCCGGCCGGTTGACCACCGACCCGCCGAATGTCGAGACCATCCGCTACGACGTGGAAAAATTCTGGGTGGCCGACGATTTCGACTCCCGCTGGCACTTTCCCGAGCCCGGCCACAACCACGGCATGCAGGACTGCGACGCCGATACCCCCTTCGCCCCGGAGACCTTCCATGTCTTCGGCACCGAAGCCTTCGAACTCAACGACTTCCGGGCCGACATCTTCAACGTCTCCGGCGTGGTGCTGGACTACGGCCAGACCGGTCCGCCCTTCACCCCGGTCTTCACCGGCGCCATCGCCGATCCCCTGATCGCCGTGAACGCCGCGGTCGGCGAAACCGTGCTCATCCGCTTTCTGAACGCCGGCTACGGTATCCAGGAATTGACCATGCCGGTGGATATCACCATTATCGCCTGGGACGGCCATCCCCTTGGAGTAGGGGATTTGCACCGCTATTCCCGGCCTTACCTGGTGCCGGCCGGCACCCCGATCCGCACCACCTCGGCCCGGCGTTTCGACCTGATCATCGATACCGCCACCACCGGCCAGTTCGCCGGCAACGCCCGCATCGATTATTACGAATGGGTCAAAGGGGTCCCCAACGGCCTGATCGCCTCGGTGAGCATACCGGTTAACATCGGTTGACAGTGGGCGGTGGGCGGTGGGTGGTGGGGGCGACCTGCCGGTCGCCCCTACCGTCAGACAGGTCAGACCAGTCCGACCAATCGGATCAGTCCGATCGGTCGGATCAGGCGCGACCGTCCGGACACGGTAACAGCCGGTAGGGTGGATCAAGCCGCAGGCGGATCCACCATTTTGGTTGGACGGGGGTTCGTAGGGGTCCCGCCCTGGCAGGATGTCTGCCCGGGCCGATGCAACCCAGAAGGGACAATAGGATCCGGTGAAATGCGCCGCCACTTGATAACCGCAAAAGAATTTAAATACCCGGCGGTCCTTGCAGCCACCCTGCTGCTCCTGCTCTGTTTTCTCGTGCCGGAGGCCAAGGCCCTGCCGCAGTTTTCCCGGCAATACGAACTCAAATGCAGCCAGTGCCATGTGGCGCCGCCGCTTTTGAATGCAACCGGCCGCCGGCATATGGAAAAGGGTTACAGATTTTTCATGGCGGAGCGGGACAAAAAGAGCCTCAAGGAATTGTTCAGGCCGGACCGCACCATACCGCTGGGCATCTGGCTTTCCGCCCGGCCCTATGAAAAGGTCAACAGCGGCGAAAGTATCGACCCGCGGCCGGAAGCCAGGCTCTATGCGGCCGGAGGCATCTACCGGGACTTCTCCGCCTTTGTCAGGGTGGATATCGAAGGCGAAGAGAAACCGAGGATCAACTCCGAAATCGCCACCCTCAGCTACAACCCGAGCGAATTGTTCAATCTGCATGTCGCCCGGGCGAGTATCGTGCACCACGACAACTTCGACACCCTGCAAAACACCCGGCAACTCACCCTGCGGCAAAACGCGGTGCTGAGCCGCTCTTTCGGCGGGGCCGACAACAACGGCTCCCTCTCCTCCCCCCGCCAGGGGATCCACCTCTCCGGCCGGGCCATGGACAGCCTGTTTTATATGCTGGGCGGCAGCGGCAATGCCGACGACACGGATCTTACTGATTTTTCGACCGTTTCCGGAAGGGTGGCCTATGAAATCGAGCCGGTCGGCGGCTACCGCTCCTTCAACCTCGCCTTCGGCACCTTCGGCATGTGGGGGCACGATAAAGATAACAGCGACCGGCGCTTCAGCCGCATCGCGGCAGACACCCAGATGGACATCCCCCTGATCCGGGTCAGGATGCCGGGACTGCTCCGCCTGACGGGGACGTATCTCCGGGCCGAGGACGATCTCCTGCCGAACGGCTCCGCCGAAAATTCCGCCTGGTATGCCCAGGCGATGTACATCACCATGTGGAAGGGCCGGCCCTATTGGGTGCCCATCGTGCGCTGGGATCATTACACCGAGAATGGCGACGGGGACGATTTCAGCGAACTGACCCTGAATCTGACCTACTACTTCGTGGAAAATTTCAGAGCCCAACTGGAATACTGGAAACAACTCGAAGTACCCGCCGGCCAGGGAAAAGACCATAGCACGATGGTTCAAGTCGTTTTTTTATATTGAAAACAAATATATTGAAAACAAAAACTGAAACACATGATTATCGCGCAGAGGCGCAGAGGCGCAGAGAAAGTCAAA
>Ga0214472_10004844_pt1 | contig 14183 bp, 9 predicted proteins | sample RVTome_6_FD_207662 | JGI IMG/M metagenome (GOLD analysis project Ga0214472, IMG submission 207662) | Soil microbial communities from uranium-contaminated site in the Upper Colorado River Basin, Wyoming, United States - RVT140D175 | ecosystem: Environmental > Terrestrial > Soil > Contaminated >... | reverse complement strand
TCGAGGAGGTCTACCGCGCCAACAGCGATGTCCGAGTGCGCTCCAAGGTGCTCGAAGCGCTGATGCTGGCCGACGCCGGAGAGGCCCTGCTCGAAGTGGCGCGCTCCGAGGCCGATCCCGGACTGCGCCGAAAGGCGGTCGAGCAACTCGGACTGATCGACGCCGTCGACGAGCTGCGCGCGCTCTACCTCTCGGAGAGCGACCTCCAGGTACGCACCAAGATCGTGGAGGCGTTCTTTCTCGCCGATCGCGCCGACGTTCTCGAGGAGATCGCCGCCACCGACCCCGACCCCACGTTGCGGCGCAAGGCGATCGAAGGCCTGGGGCTGGTCGGCGAAGACGAGGGTCTTCCCGCCCTCGAGCGCCTCTATGGCAAGGCGACCGACCGTGAGGTGAAGAAGAAGATCCTCGAGTCCTTCTTCCTGCAGGACGCCCACCAGCCGCTGATCGAGGTGATCAAGACGGAGAGCGACCGCGAGCTCCGCCGCAAGGCGCTCGAGTACCTGGCGCTCATCGGCTCACCGGAGGCCGCCGACTACCTCCTGGAGCTGCTCGCCAAGGGGAACGGCCGTTGATCGGTCCGGTTGCGGTCGTGGCGCTCCTCGCGGCCGCCGGCTCGCAGCTCGGGGCGCCGGTCCAGAACGCCCGGATCGCCACGCCGCCGCTCGACCCCCGGGGCCTCGCGGCGACGGTCGACTCGCTCCTGCAAGAGGCCGAGGAGGGCTCCTGGATCGCCTGGTCGGTTCCGGCGGTGAGCGACTACGAGGGCTGCTGCTGGAACCTCCGGAAGCGGGGCTGCTGCCTCGACGATGACCACCGCGGCATCGCGTTCCAGAGCTCTCCTACCCTTGGCGGCGCCGAGCTCCTGGTGCTGCTTCGAATCTCGCGCCGCGGGATTGACCGCGTGGCGGCGTACTCGGCGAGCTGCCCCATCGACGGCGCCGCACGGACCCTCCACTGGATCGAGGGCGTCGATGCCTCCGACAGTCTGGAGCTCCTCACCTCGCTGCTCGAGGCTCGGAAAGTAGCTGAGCAGGCGCTCGCCGCCATCGCCTTCCACGCGGCCCCCGAGGCCGGCGCCCAACTCGCTCACCTGGGGCGCCACGGCGAGAGCGCCGATCTGCGGGGCGACGCCCTCTTCTGGATCGCCCAACGCAACGACGCCTCCGCCCCCGATGTGCTCCTCGCGGCGGCAAGCTCCGACGACGATCCCGACGTCCGCGAGCACGCCGTCTTCGCGATGAGCCAGCTCCCCCACGACGCCGGGACGCTGCTCCTGCTGCGACTGGCGCGGGACCGTGCCTTCACCGCCGAGGTCCGGCAGCAGGCGATCTTCTGGCTCGCTCAGTCGAGCGACCCGCGAGCGTTGGATCTCTTCGCCGAGATTCTGCGAGCCGGCAGTTAGCGACTCTCCGGGTGAGAACTGCAGGCTAGGGACAGGTGAACGAGGCCTCGTCCACCGCGCCGCAACTCCACGCGACTGAAGCCGTTCCCGGGCCGGAGTCGACATCCGGAAGCTCGACCCTCACCCTTCCGCGCTCGTCCAGGACGCCGTCGGCCGAGGCGCCCTCTCCGAACTCGACGGTGACCCGGTCCCCCACGGTGCCACCCACCAGCCGCAGGGTGAGCCCACTGCCGTTGCAGGCGGCGGCCCGCACCCTCTCGCGGCCGCGGCACTTGGAGTGGCCCACCACCCACCCGGCGAGCGCCTCCCGGAACTCGGGGGTGATCATCGGAATGTGCGCCCCGCGCCGGATGGTCCATAGCTCGCTCGAGCCGCCCTCCTCGCAGCGCGCCCCGATCGTGGTCAGCACGGTCTCCCGGCCGGCCACGTTGCGCACCGAGTTCATCCGCCGGTCGGCGTCCACCGGTTCGATGGCGCAGCCGTTGTAGTCCGCCCAGATCTCGGTGGACTCCTCGGCACCCGGGTAGGCGGTACCGAATAGACGCCCGCCGTCATAGAAGATCCGGTCATCCAGGGTGCCGTGCACCTGCAGAACATGCACCGGCTCGGAGGGCTCGCAGTCGTCAGGATTCTCATACGTGGCGCCGGCGAAGCTGGCGATGGACGAGATCAACTTGGCGTGATCGCAGGCCATGCGGTACGCCATGAAGCCACCGTTCGAGTGACCGATGAGCCCGATCCGGCGCTTGTCGACGCTGCATTGCGAGCGGATCGTCCGGATGAGCTTCTTGAGATAGGTCGAGTCGTCGACGCCGCTGCCGAACTCGTCGCAGCAGGCGTCGGTGGCGTTCCAGAAGTGCAGGCCAACGCGGTCCGTCGTGCCGTCCGGGTAGGCGTACAGGAAGCCGAGCTCGTCGGCCAGCGGCCGCAGTCGCAGGTAGATCTCCTGCAGCAAGCCGGTTGCGGCGTAACCGTGGAGCAGCACGACGAGAGGGGCGGGGGTCTCCGGATCGTAACCCTCCGGAATGTAGAGCGGCACCTGTCCCCTCCCGAGGTCGATGGGCTCGGCGCAGGCGTCCTCGTCCTGCGCCCACGCGGCACCGGTCAACGCCACAACGGCCCACAGACCGATCGCGGCAAGGGCACGGACCGGCGTCTTTCGCTCTCTAGGCATACGGCTCTCAGCTCAAGCAACTATTGTTCCACGAGTGGGCCGGGCCCTCCCCCGGTATCATCTCCCGCCGTGGACACGTTGCCGTTCGAGGTTCGCCTGGACCTGCCTGGATGGGCTCTCTACTGGGCGCTTCTCGAGCCCACCGAGGGGGATCTCTCGGCCGACCTCGCCGCTCTGCGCCGCCGAGTCGCCCAGGAGGCCCGCGCCGCCCACGCCTTGGGCGAGCTCTCGGCTCACCCCACCGTCGCGGCGCTACGCACCCTGTTCCGGGCAGCCGGCACCGACCCGACGCGCTACCGCCCCTCCTCCGAGGCCCTCCTGCGTCGCCTGCTCAAAGGTGACGAGCTGCCGGGGATCCACCCGCTGGTGGACCTCAACAACTGCCTCTCCGCCCGTCTCGCGGTACCGTGCTGCGTGATGGCCGAGGAGACCCTCGAGCCTCCATTCCACCTACGAGCCGGCCGCGAGGGCGAGGCGTACGACTCCCTCAAGGGCCCCTTCGGGCTGGAGGGACGTCCCCTGCTGGTCGACGCCCGCGGCGCGTGCGATACGCCGATCACCGGCAGCCGGCGGGTGATGATCGGCCCCGACTCCCGGCGCGTCTGGCTGGTCGCCTACCTGCCGCGCGCGGTCGTCACCCCCGAGGCCGCCGAGCTCGAGCTCGGGGCGCTGCTCGAAGCCGCCCCGGTCGCCCTCCAGGTCGCTTCCGGCGCCGTCTGATCGATTCCGTCCAAGACCCGACCCCGTACCCCGGAGAGAGAATCCCAGCATGAAGCCAAAGCCGCCCGCATGCGTCCTCCTCCTCTGTCTGGCGGTGGCCGCCACCGCCCGTGCCGAGGTGACCGACTCGGCCGATCACGGCTTCACTCTCCGCATCGAGCGGCGGATCACCGCGTCGCCTACCGAAACGTGGACGAGGCTCGTCGACGAGGTCGGCGCCTGGTGGCATCCCGACCACACCTTCTCGGGCAACGCCGGCAATCTGTCCCTCGACGCTCGCGCCCAGGGATGTTTCTGCGAGCAGCTCGAGCCGGAGGGCGAGGGGCGCCACCTGACGGTGGTTTTCGCCCAACCCGGCAAGCGCCTGCGCCTCACCGGAGGTCTCGGCCCACTGCAGGGTTACGGGCTGGCCGGCAGTCTGAACTTCGAGCTCGAACCGGACGGAGAGGGCACACGCCTCACCCTGAGCTATGCGGTCGGCGGCTATGTGGCCGGTGGGCTCGCCGGGTGGGCGCCGGCGGTCGATGAAGTGCTCACCGCGCAGATGGACCGCTTCACGCGGTACGTGGCCACCGGCAGCTCGGGGGAGTGATCACTCCCCCGAGCTGCGCTTGAACAGCTTGTCGAGGCTGTACTTCCCGCCGCCGAGGAAGGTCATCGCCAGGAAGGCGACGCCATAGAGGAGCGCCTTCTCCTTGGTCTGGAACGGATCGTCGGCGTGGTGGATCAGGAAGGCCACGGCCATGGTCAGCATCGGCGGGACGGCCGCCCAGCGCACCGAGACGCCGAGGATCAGCAACAGGCTACAGAGGCCCTCGGCGAAGCCGGCCAGGATCAGGCTGGCGGCGGGTCCGAGTCCGATCGGATCGGCGAAGCTGAAGTCACCCTGCAGAATCCGCACGACCTTCCCCCAGCCATGCCCGTAGATCATCGGCACGCCCACGCCGACCCGCAGTATCAGTAGTCCCAGATCTCTCCGCATCGCTCGACCTCCCGGTGGATCTACGGCGCAGCCGCCGCGTCGGATTATGCCCTCATCCCTTTGAGCTGCCGATTGGCCACCGCCAGCATCGCCAGGCTGGGGTTCGAAGCGGACTGCAGCTCCACGACAAGCTGCTCGGTGCGCAGCACCAGGGGTCGGCGGTCCTCGGCCCAGCGCTCGATCGCCGTCCCCCCCGGCTGCCCCTCTTCCGCAACCGCCAGGACGCGCCGCGTGAGCTCCGTCTGATTCGCCACCAGGTCGTCCACGATGGCGTTGATCGCCAGCTTGTCCCAGGCGGAGTCGGCGGGCAGGCGACCCGCGGCGCGGCGCAACCAGTCGAAGCCGAAGCGGGCTCCGATGGCGAAGAAGATCTCCCCCACCGAAGTCACCGCTGCCCCGGATTCGCGGGCCAACCGGACGATGTCGCAGGCCGGCGCCAGCAGCGCGAAGCTGGCCACCCGGCGCGCCAGCGGATCCGGAACCTGCGCCTCGGTCAGCTCCCGGACGCGCTCCTCGAGCAGCTTGCGGTCGCCTTCGGTGACCAGCCGGTAGAGCTCCGACTCGAGCAGGCGCACGCCCTCGCGGTAGGCCTCGATACGCTTCTCGATGTCGTCCAGGCTCTCTCCCGAGCCCACGAACCACACCGTTTCCCGTTCGATCAGGCGGCCGCACTCCACCAGCATCGAGGCCTGCAGCGAGGCCGGCACGCGGCTGTCGAGTGCCTCGACGTCGCGCCATACCGAGGGCAGGTCGAACACCTCGCGGCTCACCACGAAGGCGCGCGCCACCTGCGGCGCCGGCATCCCGGTGCGCTCGATCACCTCGTGAGCGAAGGCGATCCCGGCGCGATTGATGATCTCGTTGGTGACCACTGTGGCGATGATCTCGCGCCGCAGCCGGTGGCCGGCGATGCGCTCGCCGTAACGCTCGCGAAGCGGCGCCGGGAAGTAACGCTCCAGGTCGCCGTTCATCGAGGCGTCGTCCGGCAGGTCCGAGTCCAGCAGGTCCTCGTAGAGATCGATCTTGGCGTACGAAAGCAGCACCGCGAGCTCGCTGCGAGCGAAGCCGATCCGTCGGCTCATTCGCTCGGCCAGGTCCTCATCGTCGGGCAACCCCTCGATCCGCCGATCGAGGCGGCGCTTCTTCTGCAAGGTGCGCATGAAGCGCGCCATGCGATCGAGCAGGTGCGCGCCCAGATAGTGGGTGACCGAGATGGCCTGGGTCTGCAGGTAGTTGTCGCGCAGCACCAGCTCGGCGACGGCTTCCGTCATCTCGGCCAGCAGCCGGTTGCGATCCTCGCGCGACAGCTCGCCCGCCTCCTCCGCACCGCGCAGCAGGATCTTGATGTTGACCTCGTGGTCCGAGGTGTCGACCCCCGCCGAGTTGTCGATGAAGTCGGTGTTGAGCCGCCCGCTCGCCATCCCGTACTCGATCCGCGCGAGCTGCGTCAGACCCAGGTTCGCGCCCTCGCCGATGACTCGCGCCTTGAGCTCAGTGGCGTCGATTCGCACCGCGTCGTTGGCCCGGTCGTCGACGTCGGTGTCGCTCTCGGTGCTGGCCCGCACGTAGGTGCCGATCCCCCCGAACCACAACAGGTCGACCGGGCCGGCCAGAAGGGCGCGGATGAGATCGTTGGGCGTGACCTTCTCGTCCGTCAGGCCCAGCAGACGAACCATCTCCGGGGTCACGTCGACCCGCTTGGCGCTGCGCGCGAAAACGCCGCCGCCGGCCGAGATCAGGCCGCGGTCGTAGTCGTCCCAGGTCGAGCGCGGCATCTCGAAGAGGCGCCGCCGCTCGGTGAAGGACTTCTCGGGATCGGGATCGGGATCGATGAAAACGTGCTGGTGGTTGAACGCGCCGACCAGCCGGATGTGCGGCGACAGCAGCATGCCGTTACCGAACACGTCGCCCGACATGTCGCCTACCCCGACCACGGTGAACGGCTCCTGCTGGATATCCACCCCGATCTCGCGGAAGTGGCGCTTGACCGACTCCCAAGCACCCTTGGCGGTGATCCCCATCCCTTTGTGGTCGTAGCCCGCCGAGCCGCCTGAGGCGAAGGCGTCGTCCAACCAGAAGCCGTACTCGGCGGAGAGCGCGTTCGCGAGATCGGAGAAGCTCGCCGTTCCCTTGTCGGCCGCAACGACGAGGTAGGGGTCGTCGTCGTCGCGTCGCACGACGCGCGGCGGCGGCACGATCTCGTGGCCTCGCTGGTTGTCGGTGACGTCCAGCAAGCCCCGGATCATCGTCCGGTAGCACTCCTCGACCTCGCGGATGAGCTCCTCGCGAGATCCGGCCGGCGGGCTCTTGACCACGAAGCCGCCTTTGGAGCCGACCGGCACGATCACCGCGTTCTTGACCATCTGCGCCTTCATCAGGCCCAGCACCTCGGTACGGAAATCCTCCCGGCGGTCGGACCAGCGCACCCCGCCACGCGCCACCTTGCCGCCGCGCAGATGGATCGCCTCGACCCGGGTGCTGTAGATCCACACCTCGCGGAACGGGCGCGGCCGCGGCAGGTTGTCGAGGGCCAGCGAGTCGAGCTTGAACGCGAGGTACGGCCGCGGCCTGCCTTCGCCGTCCACCTGGAAGAAGTTGGTGCGCAGCGTCGCCTCGAGGGCGTTGAGGAAGCGCCGCAGGATGCGGTCCTCGTCCAGGTTCTCCACTCGGTCGAGCAGGGACTCGATGCGCCGCACCACCTCGGTGGGGGCTTTTCGCTCTCCGCCCCCCCCCGGATCGAACAGGGCCAGGAACAGGTCGACCAGGCTGCGTGAGATCTCGGGGTTCTTCGCCAGGGTGGCCTGCATGTAGCGCTGGCTGAACGGGATCCGCGCCTGGCGCAGGTAGGCGGCGTAGGCGCGCAGCACCGTCACCTCGCGCGATACCAATCCGGCCCGCATGACCAGCTTGTTGAAGCCGTCGTTCTCCACCTCTCCCCGCCAGACGAGATGGAACGTCTCGTGGAACGCCTCGCGGATGTTGCCGAGGTCGATCGGCAGCCCGTCGTCGCTCACCAGGGCGAAATCGCGGATCCAGAACGTCCCCTGGAGGTCCACGGGATGGATCTCGTTCGGACGCTCGTCGATCACCCGCAGTCCCATGCGCTCGAGCATTGGCACGACGTCGGAGAGCCGCGGCCGTCCGATCAGGTAGAGCTTCAGCTTGGCCTCGTGGGGCTCGGCGCCGGCCGGCCGGTAGAGGTGCAGGGCCAGCTCTCCGGTCTCGACCACCTCCTCCATGCGGGCACAGTCGACCACCGCCATCTTCTCGTCGTAGTGGGTCTGATAACCGGGAGGGAAGGAGATCGCATAGCGGCGCGCCAGCCGCTTGCCGAGCACTTCGCCGAGCTCCTCGACCAGCTCCTCCGAGAGCCGGTCCTCCCAGGAGCGTGCCGCCTCCACCAGCCTCGCTTCGATCTCCTCGGGAGCCGGCACCTCGGCCACCGGGCGGGCGGCGCGCACGATGAAGTGGATGCGAGCCAGCGTAGAGTCGCTCAGATGGATGTAGAAGCGGTCGACCTCGCCTCCGTAGGCCTCCTGCAGGATGGCCTGGAAGCGCTTCCGCATCCTCGTGTCGTAGATGTCGCGCGGCAGGTAGACGATTGAAGAGTAGAAGCGGCCGAACGGATCGCGCCGCGTGAAGAGCGCGATCCGCTGCCGGTCCTGCAGGTCGAGGATGGCGCGCGAGATCTCGAACAGGTCGTCCGCCGCCGCCTGGAACAGCTCGTCGCGCGGATAGCTCTCCAGGATGTGCAGCAGCGCGCGGGCGTCGTGGCTGCCGGGGGCGAGCTCCGACCGTTGCAGCACGCTGGTCACCTTGCGCCGCAGCACCGGGATGTAGCGCGGGCTCTGGGAGTACGCCTCCTGCGTGAACAGTCCGACGAAGAGCCGCTCCCCGGAGACCTCCCCGTCGGGGGTGAATCGCTTCACGGCAACGGTGTCCAGGTGGACCGCGCGGTGCACTGTCGAGCGGCGGTGGGCTTTGGCGATGCGTAGGAGCTGCGGCTCTCGGATGAGGTCGATCAACTCCGGCGCCGGGCGCCCCTCCTCGTCGTCGACCTCGAACACCGCCACCGCCGGATCGCGCAGCAAGCCGAGCCCGCCATTCGCCAGCGTGCGCACCGCCGCACCGCCGCCCTCCTCACCCAGCTCCAGCTCCCGGTAGCCCAGGAAAGTGAAGCGATCCTGCACCATCCAGTCGAGCAGCTCGGCGACCTCCGCGACCTCCTCCTGGGGGGCCCGCGATTCCGACCGCAGCTCGTCGGCCGCCTCCTGGCAGCGCCGCCGCATCGGCGCCCAGTCGGCGACCGCGGAGCGGACGTCGGCCAGCACCGCGGCGAGCGACTCGGCGATCGCCGGATGGCTCGACGCCGGCTGCTCGGCCACCCGAATCTGCATGTAGGACTCGGAGTGCGAGCCCTCCGCCGGAACCGCCTTCTCGTCCTCCAGGCTGATCAGCCGGCCATCGGGGTCTCGCCGCACCCGCAACACCGGGTGAACGACCAGCAGCACCTGCGCCTCACCGCGTTGCAGCTCCGCCACGATCGAATCGACCAGAAACGGCATGTCGTCGTTGACGAGCTCGACCACGGTGTGGGAGGAGCGCCAGCCGTCACGGTCGCTCGCCGGCTCGTAGAGGCGGATCTTGGGCCCGCCGGGCGGCCGTTCCCGCCCGAACTCCCACATGGCCAGCGCCGCACCGAGCAGATCCTCGGGATTCTCGGTGGCGAGGTCCCCGGACGGCACGTCGGCGTAGAAGCGCCGCACGAAGCGCTCGACGTCGGCGTCCGAGCGGCCCAGGCGCCTGCGCGCCAGCTCCGGGAGGTCCCGAAGAAGATCCGCTTTGGTCTGATCGAACCTGCCGGGCATGAGGATAACGGGGGCACGCGATCCGGGCCGCGCGCCCGCGGAAGGTTATCTCACCGCAGGAGAATCAGGCGCCTTGTCAGGAATCGGGCGCCAGCGGCAACTTAACTGTGTGGGAGGCCGGAGACGGTCTCCCTCAGTACCGCCAGCTCCGCTGGTCCTTCCCACTGGCCCCTCCTCAGCCCACCTCCCGGGAGGGGCCAATTTTTTATCCAGCCGACGGCAGGAGCGCCCGATAGAGATCAACGTAGCGCCCGATCTGGCGGTCCCAGGAGAAATCCCGCGCCATGCCGTTGGTCACCAGGCCGCGCCATGCCTCCGCATCGCGGTAGAGAGAGAGCGCCTCTTCGAGAGCCCATCGAAAGCCGTCGGGGGTAAAGTGCTCGAAGACGAAGCCGGTGCCGCGACCGGTGGCGCGGTCGTAGGGCTCCACGCTGTCCGCCAGGCCTCCGGTCTTGCGCACCACCGGCACGGTGCCGTACCGCAGGCTGTACATCTGGTTGAGGCCGCAGGGCTCGAACTGGGAGGGCATCAGGAAGATGTCGGCTGCCGCCTCGATGCGGTGCGCGAGCTGCTCGGAGAAGCCGCGGTAGAAGCAGACCTGCCCGGGGAAGCGATCCTGGAGAGCCGAGAAGAAGCCTTCATAGCGCGGCTCCCCCGAGCCCAGGACGGCGAGCCGCGCGCCGCTCCGCGCCAGCAGATCCGGCAGCGGCCCGAACAGCAGGTCGAATCCCTTCTGCACCACCAGACGCGAGACGATCCCGAGCAGCGCCGGCTCCGGATCGGGATCGAGCGAGAGCTCCCGAAGCAGCGCCTGCTTGGTGCGCCGCTTCCCCGAAAGATCGCTCGCGTCGTACGGGTGCGGCACCCAGGGATCGGTCGACGGGTTCCATTCGTCGTAGTCGACCCCATTGAGGATCCCGGTCAGCCGATCGTGCCGCTCGCGCAGGATGCCATCGAGTCCCAAACCGAGCTCGCGCGACTGGATCTCCTCGGCGTAGGTCGGACTCACCGTGGTGAGCCAATCGGCGTGCAGAAGACCGGTCTTCAGGAAGTTGACCTTGCCTTCGTCCAGGTCCTCGCTCGGGAAGAGGTGCCGCTCGTTGCCGAGGCCGATGCGCTCGATCGTGGAGTGCGGGAACACACCCTGATGGGCCAGGTTGTGGATGGTCAGCACCACTCGGGTGTCCGCGAAGAGCTGGTCCCACCCGAAGACCCGTCGCAGGTAGAGCGGTGCCAGGGCCGCGTGCCAGTCGTGTGCGTGCACGATGTCGGGGCCGAAGCCCATCCTCTGGCAGCTCTCGATCGCCGCCCTCTGGAGCAGGGCGAATCGCAGGTCCTCGTCGCGCGCCGAGGTGTAGAGCGTCGGCCGGTCGTAGAGCTCCGGGCAATCGATCAGGTAGACCCACAGCGGGCTCCCCGGCAGCGGTGTCGTGAAGATCGAGTAGCGGTACTCGCGGCCGGCGAGCGGGCTCGCGAGATCCCGCAGGAAATCCACCGGCACCACTTCGCGGTCGGTCGTCGCGATGAGGGAATGGAAGGGAAGGAAGACCCGCAGCTCGTGCCCCGCAAGGTGAAGGTGGCGAGCCAGCGCTGCGCAGACGTCGCCCAGGCCGCCGCTCTTGGCGAGCGGAGCGAGCTCGGCGGAGATCAGGCAGATCTCGAGAGGGCGCACTACGGGAATCAGATCACGGTTCCCGGAGGGATCGAGGCACGACGCGGCACCACGATGATGCCCTCTCGGATGAAGTAGTTCTCGCCGTCCAAGTTCTCCACGCCCGCTTCGTTGAGCAGCAGCGAGCCGTCGCCGATGCGCGCGTCGAGGTCGATGATCGCCCGTCGCAAGCGGCAGCCGCGCCCGATGCCGACCGGCACGTCCGAGGTACCGTCGCGGCGGAAGCTGGTGGCCCCCATCACGATGCTCTCCTCGACCACCGAGCCCTCTTCGAGCACCGAGCGGATACCGATCACCGACCGGTGTACGCGCTGCGCGGTGAGAATGCTGCCGTCCGCCAGGATGGACTCGGAGACCTGGCAGTGGTTGACCTTGCACGGCGGCAGGAAGCGGGGGTGCGTGTAGATCGGAAACTCCTCACTGTAAAGGTCGAGCTCGGGCAGCGTCTTGGCAAGATCGAGGTTCGCCTCGTGGAAGGCGGAGATCGTTCCGATGTCCTTCCAGTAGCCGGTGTGCACCCAGGCGTAGACCCGGCTGCCCTCGATCGCTTCGGGGATCACCTCCTTGCCGAAGTCGTCCGCCGCGCTGGCGGTGAGGATCTCGGACAGCGCCGCGGTGCGGAAAGCGTAGATCCCCATGCTGGCGAGCAACATGCCCGGCTCGGCCTCGAGGCCGAGGTCCGCGATGGTCGCCGCGTCGAGCGTCAGCCGCCCGATCACCTGCGGGTCCCTGGGTTTCTCGACGAACTCGACGATCCGCCCGCTGCGATCGATGCGCATGATCCCCAGCGAGCTCGCTTCGCTCGCCGGCACCGGCTTGACCGCGATCGTCAGGTCGGCCTCGCTCCTGCGGTGGTTCTCGACGAAGCCCCTCAGGTCCATCAGGTAGAGCTGGTCCCCGGAGAGGATCAGGATGTCGCGGACCGCCATCTCCTCGAGGCGGCTGAGATTCTGGCGCACCGCATCTGCGGTACCCTGGTACCAGTCGCTGCTGGTCACGCTCTGCTCGGCCGCCAGGATGTTCACGAAGCCGTGGCTGAAGGCATCGAATCGGTAGGTCTGGGCGATGTGGCGATGCAGGCTCGCGCTCGAGAACTGAGTGAGCACGAAGATCCGCTCGATCCCGGCTTGCAGGCTGTTGCTGATAGGAACGTCGATCAGCCGGAACTTGCCGGCGAGCGGCACCGCCGGCTTGGCCCGGTCGCGCGTCAGTGGGAAGAGGCGCGTGCCCTGTCCTCCACCGAGGATGGCGGTCACGATATCGTGTATGCGAGGCCTGCCTTTCTCACAGCAGCGGCACCTCGCCGACTTGTATCACAGTTGGCATTAGACTCGGCGCGGAGGCAACCATGATTCTGACCCTGGCCAACGTCAAGGGCGGTGTGGGCAAAACCACCACCGCGGTCAATCTCGGGGCGGCGTTCGCCCGTAGCGGGCTTCGCGTGCTCGTCGTCGACCTCGACCCGCAGGGCTCTGCGACGTACTCTCTGGGCATCACCGGCGACGAGAGTCGCCCGTCGACCTACGACGTCCTGGTCGAAGGCCTCGACGCCGCAGCCGCCTGCCGCGCCACGGGAATGGAGCGCCTGGAGGCGATCCCCGGATCCATGGAGCTGGCCAGCGCCGACCTGGCGCTGGCGCGCAAGAAGAATCCTCACCGGCTGCTCGCCGATGCCCTGGCGAGCGTGCGCCGTCGATACGACGTGGTGATGATCGACTGCCCGCCCGGGCTCTCGATCCTCACCGTCAACGGGCTGGTGGCCGGCAATGGCTTCATAGTCCCAGTGGTTCCGCACGAGCTGGCGACAGAGGCGCTCACCCGCTTCCTGGCCGGCTGGGAGAAAGTGCGCAGCGAGACCCGCGCGCGCAGCTCGCTGCTCGGCATCCTGCTCACCATGGTGGACCACCGCACGGTCGCCACCGAGGAAGTGGCGCGCAGCCTCCGGCGGCGCTACGGCCGCGACGTCTTCCGCACCGAGATCCCGATCAACGTGCGGCTGGCCGAGGCCCCGGGCTTCGGACTGACGATCTTCGAGTATGAGAGCTGGTCGACCGGCGCCGCGGCGTACGAGCGGCTCGGCGGCGAAGCGATCCGCCGCTGCCGGGAAGCCGGGCTGCTCTGAGGGGTCGCGGCGCCCCCTCTGCCAGACGAGTCCAGCCCGACCTTCTCACCAGGTCCGGGCGCCCCTACCGCCCGAACGACGCCAGCACCCCGAGGCACTCGTCGATGTCGGCCGGGGTGTGGTCGGCTGAGACCTGGAAGCGGATCTCCTCGTCGCCTTTGGGCACCACCGGGTAGTTGAGGCCGGTGGCGAGCACGCCGTTGTTTCGCAGATGGCGCACCAGGGCGGCGGTGCGGGGGGTGTCGCGCACCATGAGCGGCACCACCGGGTGCTCACCGGGGAGGGTCTCGAAGCCGCGTTCGATCAGGCCCTGCTCGAATCTGCGCGTCATCGAGCGCAGGTGGTCCAGCAACCCTCGCCCCTCCGGGCTGTCGAGCACGCCCAGGGCCGCGTCCGCCGCCGCCGCCTCGGCCACGGTGATCGGGTTCGAGTAGATGTAGAGGGGCGCCTTCTCGCGCAGGTACTCGAGCAGCGTCGCGCTCCCCACCACGTAGCCGCCGTTCACCCCGAGGGCCTTGCCCAGCGTGGCGATCAGTAGATCGACCGGGGCCGATCCGGTGTACTCCTCCGTACCGCGCCCACTCTTCCCGAAGGCTCCGACGCCGTGCGAGTCGTCCATCACCACCACGACGTTCTCGGCGAATCGGTTGTCGAAGGCGCGAGCCCGCTCGAGGATCTCCGGCACCGGGGCGTGATCGCCGCGCATCGAGAAGATGCCATCGGTCACCACGATCGCCCGCTTCACGCCGCTCGCCGCCGCCTCCTCGAGCCGCGTCTCGAGGTCGTCCATGTCGAGATGGCGGTAGACGCTCTTGGCCCCGGGGCGAGCCAGCCGGATGGCGTTGATGATGCAACTGTGGTTGAGCTCGTCGCTGATCACCGCGGCGTCGCCATCGAGCAGCGGCACCAGCGTGCCCATCACCGCGGCGTAGGCGGAGCTGAACAGCATGCCGCGCTCCCGATCGTGGAAGGCGGCGAGGTTGCGCTCGAGGCCGACGTGCGGGCCGTAGGTGCCGCTGATGAAGCGCACCGCGCCGGGCCCGGTGCCGAAGCGCCGCGCCGCGTCCTCTTCCGCCCCGATCACCACCGGATGGAGCGCCAGGCCCAGGTAGCCGTTGGAGTTCATGCGCAGGAACGCACGGTCGCCTTCGCCTTCGAGGCGGTAGCGGGGGCCGCGGTCGCCGGCCGCCGGCAACACCTCCACAAACACCTGCTCCGCTCCCTTGGCGGTTCCGTGCGC
>Ga0214472_10004843_pt1 | contig 14190 bp, 12 predicted proteins | sample RVTome_6_FD_207662 | JGI IMG/M metagenome (GOLD analysis project Ga0214472, IMG submission 207662) | Soil microbial communities from uranium-contaminated site in the Upper Colorado River Basin, Wyoming, United States - RVT140D175 | ecosystem: Environmental > Terrestrial > Soil > Contaminated >... | reverse complement strand
GGGCTGCGAGCTCCGCATGGAGTGGCTGTTCCCAGAGGCCGGCCCCTTCAGCCGCCGGGAGCTCCTCGAAAGTAATTTGAAACACAAGCTCTAGCGCGGCGGCGGCGTGGGGGCGCACCTCGTCGATCGAGACGGGGCGGTCGAGCTCTCTTGCCATCGTCGTGAAAGCCGCGTCCTCGAGGCCGCAGGCGGTGATCCATTCCGTGAAGGGAGCGGGGTCGAGGTCGACGTTGAGCGCGTAGCCGTGCGTCGTCACCCAGCGGGAGATGTGGACGCCGATCGAGCAAATCTTGCGGGGGGGCGGGGTGAGCCAGACGCCTGTCAGGCCGTCGGTTCGCGTCGCCTCGAGTTCGAAGGACGCCAGCGTCTGGATGACTGCTTCCTCCAGATCCCGGCAGTACTTCTTCACGTCGCGGCCGTGGCGGTTGAGGTCGAGGATCGGGTAGCAGACAAGCTGTCCGGGCCCGTGGTAAGTCGACTTGCCGCCGCGATCGGTCTCCACGACGTCGACCTCGGCGTCCTCCGGGACGTGCACCTCCTGGTCGTCCGTCCGGCGGCCGAGGGTGACGACCGGCGGGTGCTCGACCAGGACGACGGTGTCCGGAATCGCCCCTTGCGAGACGGCCGCCGCGAGCGACCGCTGGAGATCCCACGCCTCCAGATAGGGCGTCCGGCCAAGGTTCAGTAAATAGCCCTCCGTGTTACTCAGCCTCCGCGGGTCTCGGCGATGTAGTCGAGAAGCATGCCGACAGACGCGTCCATCGTATGGTGCCCGACGACGAAGCGGTGGGCCTCCTCGACGATGGCCCGCCGCTCCTCCTCGTGGGAGAGGTAACGGGTGATCGCGGCGGGCATCTCATCGATCGTTGCGCTCACGAAGTGCCGCTCGGGCTCGAACGCCTCCGGGCGGTACACAGGCTCCGAGATGACGAGCGCCCGATTCGCCATCCCGAGGATGAAGCGATCGTCGGCGAGGTCCCCGCGATGGCGGGAGATGTTGATGAGGATTCGCGCTCGGTTCAGGAGCCGCGTGCGGTTTTCTCCCCAGTAGGCCTGGTCGTGCCAGGCCCCCAATGCCGTCACCTCGACGCCGCGCCGACGAAGAGCCCGCAGCGCCCGCCTGCGACGCGGTACCTCGAGCGCGCCGATGAAGAGCACGTCGATGTCACGCTCGAGGCCGAGGTCGCCGGTGCCATGGCTGGCCGGCACGTGGCCAAGTGGTGCCCACCGCGCAGGGAGTCCCTCGTCGAGCAGGTACTCCTGACGCCCGCGCGTCGATGCCACGAGGAGATCGGGGAGGCCTTGCGCGGCCAGGCGGCGGACCCAGTGGGCGTTGCTGTGGACATCGGTGACGCGCCGGTCGCGGAGAAAGAGCTTGATGAGCTCCCGGTGATCGAGGCGGGGTTCTGGTAGCCCCGCGGCGCGCGGCGGCGGCAGGGGTTCGCGATGCCACACGACCACGAGCGGCCGCTGCTCGGGCGGTGTGCGCGCGAGCTCGGCGCACGTGTCTCGAAACCACAGGGCATTCCGCAACAGAAGTACGACGTCTGCGCCCGTGAAGGAATGCGGCTGGTCGACCTCGAGCACGTCGTGGCCGCGGGCTCGAATGAGGGGGGTGACGTCGTCCTCGCCGAACGGTGCCGCCTTGTTCAGGCGTCGCTGGTAGACGAGGATCCGAAGCGAGCCTGGATCGGCTAGTACGCCGCCTCGTCCCAGGTCTGAAGGTTCGTCTTCACGTCCCGCATGAACTGGGCCGCGTAGGCGCCGTCGACGAGCCGATGGTCGTACGCGAGGCAGAGGTTCATCATCGGCCGGATCGCGATCGCGTCCTTGCCCGCCTCGTCCTCGATGACGACGGGCCGCTTGACCATCGCTTCGACGTCCAGGATCCCGACCTGCGGCTGGCTGATGATCGGCGTCCCGTGAATGGCGCCGTAGCCACCGGGGTTCGTGATCGTGAACGTGCCGCCCTGGACGTCGTCCGGCACGAGCTTCTTCGAGCGAGCCCGATCGGCCACGTCCTGGATCGCCCGGGCCATGCCGAGGAGATTCAGGTCCTCGGCGTTCTTGACCACGGGGACGATCAGACCCTTGCCGCCCTCGAGCGCGACGGCGATGCCGAGGTTGACGTAGTTCTTGACGACGATCGAGTCGCCGCGAAGCTCGGCGTTCATCCACGGCCACTTGCCGATCGCGTCGACGGTGGCGCGGGCGATGAAGGCGAGATAGGTCAGCTTGACACTGTGGCGCTGCTCGTACTCGCGCTTCAGCCCCTCGCGGATGGCGACGACCTTCGAGAGGTCGACCTCGAACGTGGTCGTGACGTGCGCGGACGTGTCGAGCGAGCGGCGCATGTGCTCGGCGATCCCCTTGCGCATCGCCGACATCGGCTCCACGCTCTCTCCCTCGGCAGCAGGGGTCGGCGCAGGAGCGGGCTTTGGCTGAGCGGGTGCTTCGGGTGCGGCAGCCTCCGGCGCGGGAGCCGCAGGCTCCCGAGCCGGTCCAGACTCGATGAACTTGAGGATGTCCTTCTTCGTGACGCGGCCGCCTCGCCCGGTGCCTTCGACCTGCGAGACGTCGACGCCGTGCTCCGAGGCGATGCGTGCCACGACCGGGGAGACGAACTTGCCCTCGCGGCGCCCGTCGCCGTCTGATTCCGGCTCCGGTTCCGGAGGAGCGTGAGCCGGAGGAGCTTCCTCGGCCTTCGCCTCGGTCGGGGTCTCGCCTTCGGCCCCAGACGCCTTTTCAGCTTCTTCGGCGGCCTCAGCGGTTGCGGGCTCGGGCGGCTTCTCCGCAGGAGCGGGCTCGGCGCCCTCGGGCGCGATCGTTGCGATCTTCGTCCCGACGGGGACCGTCTCGCCTTCCTGGGCGATGATCTTCTGCACGACGCCGCCGGCCGGGCTCGGCACCTCGGTGTCGACCTTGTCCGTGGAGATCTCGAGCAGGGCCTCGTCGGGCTCGACAGCATCCCCTTCCTGCTTCAGCCACTTCGTGATCGTGCCCTCGGAGACGGAGACGCCCATCTGGGGCATCACCACGTCCACTGCCGTTTCAGTGGCCATGCCGACTAGTACTCCGCGAGGTCCTTGAGGCCTGCCACGACGTCTTCGACCTGCGGGATGAAGGCCTTCTCGAGGGGAGGAGAGAACGGCACCGGCGTGTCGGGGGCGGTGATCCGCTTGACCGGCCCGTCGAGATGCTCGAACGCCTCCTCGGTGATGGTCGCGACGATCTCGGCGCCGAAGCCGGTGGTCCGGGTGTCCTCGTGCAGGACGAGCGCCTTCGACGTCTTCTCGACCGACCGGAGCACCGCTTCCTTGTCCCAGGGGATGAGCGTGCGCAGGTCGAGAATCTCCACGGAGACGCCTTCCTGCTCGAGCTGCTCGGCGGCCTTGGCTGCCGTGTAGACCATCGCGCCCCAGGTCACGACCGTGACGTCGGTGCCCTCGCGGTGCACGCGGGCTTCGCCGAAGGGGATCGTGAAGCGCTCGTCCGGCACCTCGTCCTTGATCCGCCGGTAGAGGTGCTTGTGCTCGAAATAGAGGACGGGGTTCGGGTCCTGGATAGCCTGGGCGATGAGGCCCTTGGCGTCGGCCGGAGTGGCCGGGCAGACGATCTTCAGGCCGGGGATGTGGGAGAAGCTCGACTCCGGGTTCTGGGAGTGGAAGGGGCCGCCCGAGAAGCCGCCGCCCGAGGGGAGTCGGACGGTGATCGGCACCGGTGTGCCGGCGCGGTAGCGCTGCTTGGCGGCAACCGTCACGAGGTGATCCCACGCACAGGAGATGAAGTCGGCGAACTGCATCTCCGCGACGGGGCGCATGCCCATGATCGCCGCCCCGGTGCACCCTCCGACGATCGCCGTCTCGGAGAGCGGCGCGTCGATCACGCGCCACTGGCCGAATTCCTCCTGGAAGCCCTGCGTGACCTTGAAAGCGCCGCCGTAGACGCCCACGTCCTCACCGATGATGAACACGCGCTCGTCGCGCTGCATCTCCTGCCGAAGCCCATCGGAGATCGCCTGCAAGTAGGTCTTTACGGCCACGGCTACTTGTGGTGCGGGGTGTCGAGGTCTTCCGGCGTCGCGAAGACTCCCTCGAGGAGAGAGCTCGGCTCCGGCATGGGGCTGTCCTCGGCCCGGCGGATCGCGTCGTTCAGCGTCTTCTTGACGTCGCCGCGGATCTCCTCTTCCTCTTCGTCCGAGAACTCCGCGTTCTCCTTCAGCCAGGCACGGAAGCGCTCGATCGGGTCGCGCTTGGCCCATTCCTCGAAAAGCTCCTTGGGGACATAGAAGGCGTCGTCGTGAACGGCGTGGCCCTCCATACGCAGGGTCAGGCATTCGATCAGCGTCGGGCCGCCGTCCGCGCGCGCCTTCTCGATCGCGCGCTTCGTCTCGCGGTAGACAGCGAGGACGTCGGTGCCCTCGACGACGACGCCTTCGAAGCCGTAGCTCCGGGCGCGGTCGGCGACGTTCTCGCACGCGTACTCGAGGTGGGTGGGGGTGGAGTAGGCCCACTGGTTGTTGTCGCAGACGAAGACCACCGGCAGACGCCGGATGCCGGCGAAGTTCATCGCCTCGTGGGTGTCGCCCCGCGCGGAGGCGCCCTCGCCGAACCAGCCGACGGCGACCCGTTTCTCCTCGCGGATCCGGAACGCGAGCGCGCAACCGACTGCGACCGGGAGCATCGCCGGCAGGTGGCTCACCATTGCGATCAACCCCAAGCGGGCGTCGGCCATGTGGACGTTGCCGTCCTTGCCCTTGGTCGGGCCGTCGGAACGGCCCATGTACTGGGCGATGATCCGCCAGGGCTCGACGCCGCGGACGACGTGGACGCCCATGTCGCGGTGCAGCGGCGTGCCGACGTCCTCGGGGCTCATCGCGGTCGCGACGCCCACGGCGGCAGCCTCGTTGCCCCGGCCCGTGTAGAAGCTTCCAGGGATCTTCCCTTGCTTGTAAAGGGTGTGGCCGCGCTCTTCGATGCCCCGCGTCAGGACGAGGTTGCGGAAGATCCCGAGCAGGTCCTCGCGGTCGAGACCCGCCTCTTTGATGTCCGCGAGCGAGCCGACAGGCTCGGCTTCCCGGGCGATGGCCATGGCCTCACACTGTAGCGTTCGAGCGGTGGGGAAAGCCTCTGACTGGCTCCGGGAAGAGCGGCGCCGGACGCTCGGCGACTGGGTCGCGTTCTGCATCGAGTGCGGTCACGGGCAGCGCTACTTCGACGACACCGAAGACGAGCTTCCGGGCTCCTGTCCCGCCTGCGGCGGCGAGCTCCGGAGCCGCTGTCCAGGCTGCGGCGCGCGCTTCAGCTCGATGTTCGCCGTCGAGTGCGAGGAGTGCGGGTCGGCGCTCCGGGCCGCCGAGCAGTTCGGCACCCCTATCCGAAGGAGCGCGCGGCCTCCTCGGCGGGGCTGACGATCTCGGAGAAGTGGATGACCGTGACCGTCTCGGACTCGGTCACGTCCCGGTTGTAGAGCTGTCCGAGGAACTTGGCCATGTCGTCCGTGCGCTTTACCTCCGGGTTGTCTTTCTCGAGCTCGCGGGGCGAGCACTCGGCGAGCGCCTTCACCTCGACCTTGTCGATGACGGCGTCGAAGATCTTCTCGCGGGGCCCGTAGCGCTGGCCGACGAGGACCTGGACGACCATACCCTTCTTGTACTTGGCCGCCTTGTCGCCGAGCCGGATGGTTGCCGTCTTGCGCCGGGTGCGCAACTGGTCGGCCATGATCGGGGAGTAGAAGTTGAGGGCGTACATCGCGCCGAAAGCGGGCACCACGGACGGCGCATCATAGTTTCTGACGCGCGACATAGGCGAGCGCGCGCTCGGCCATCTCGCGCTCGCCCTTGTAGCTGAGCAGGCGTGGAGCCTCCTCGAGCGGGAGCCATCTCGCTTCGTCGACCTCGCGCCGCATCGCGGGGTCGATCTCGCCCAGCCGGCCGGCTTCGTAGCGCACGAGGAAGAAGCTGACGACCTTGAACACGCGCTCTCCCTTCCACGTGTAGACGTAGCGGACGTCACCGAGCTTTTCGACAAGGCGCCCGTTGACTCCCGTCTCCTCAGCGACCTCGCGGAGAGCTGTCGCGGCGGGTTCCTCGCCGGGCCCGATCAGGCCCTTCGGCAGCGCCCACACATCGGTCTTTCCCGCCGGCCGAATTGCCGCGAGGTGCCACGCTCCCTTTAGCCGCCGCACGACGACGCCACCCGCGGAGAACTCGCGCCGCATCACGCGATGGTAGCTTCGGCTCGGTGCGCCGCCTGCTCGTGCTCGTCTGCTCGATCGTCCTGGTGGACACCGTCTTGTATGCGGCTCTCGTGCCGCTCCTGCCTCGCTACGCGGACGAGTTCGATCTGTCCAAGGGAGGAGCCGGTGTGCTCGTGGGGGCGTACGCGGCGGGGGCCTTCGTCGGCGCGCTTCCAGGAGGCCTCGCAGCAGCGCGGTACGGCCCAAGGCGGGCCGTTCTCTTCGGCCTGGGCCTGCTCGGCGCGGCGAGTCTCGCGTTTGGCTTCGCCGGGGATCCGTGGACGCTCGGCGTCGCGCGTTTCGTCCAGGGCTTCGGCAGTGCCCTCTCGTGGGCCGGCGCACTCGCCTGGCTCGTCGCCGGGACACCGCGCGAGCGACGGGGGGAGATGCTCGGCACCGCGATTGGCTCGGCCATCTTCGGCGCTCTGCTCGGCCCGGCGCTCGGGGCGCTGGCCGAGGAGGTCGGTCCGCGGCCGGTCTTCATCGCCTTCGCAGGCGTTGCCGTTGTTCTCGGCATCTGGGCTCTGCGGACGCCGGCCGCGGACGCAGAAAGCGCCTCGCTCGCGATGCTCACCCGCGCCGTTCGGGAGCCACAGGTACTCGGAGCCCTCTGGCTGATGGTGCTCCCGGCCCTCATTTTCGGTCTCCTCGCCGTCCTCGTGCCACTCGAGCTCGATGCCGCCGGTTGGGCGGCCGCCGCGATTGCGGCGGTGTGGATCGGCTCGGCCGGAATCGAGATGTTCGTAGCGCCGCTTCTCGGCCGCTTCTCGGACCGGCGCGGGCGCTTGCTTCCGGTCCGCCTCGCGTTGGGGGCGGCCGTTCTCGTCGCCACCGGGCTCGCTCTTGCCGACCGGCCGGCGATGCTCGTCCCGCTGGTCGTCGCCGCGTCGATTGCCTTCGGGGCGTTCTGGGCCCCGGCCATGGCGATGCTGGCGGACACGGCCGACCGGATCGGGCTGGCCCAGGGTCTTGCCTTCGGGCTCATGAACGCCGCTTGGGGAACGGGAAACGCGGTTGGGCCCGCCCTCGGCGGTGCGCTCGCGGACGCCGCGGGCGATGCCCTTCCCTACGCGCTCATGGCTGTGATCTGCGCAACGACGCTGCTTGGCCTCCAGCGCATCGGCACTCGACTGGTGCGAGTGCCAGAAAACCCTTGATCAGGCGCGCGCAGATTCGCTAACATGGTGTCTCGGCACTCCTCGGGAGGGAGTGCCAACCGTACACAAGCGAATCGATCGCGCAAGGAGGTCTGCATGGATCTGAAGCCACTTGGCGACAGGCTGATCGTCGAGGCCCTTGAGGAGGAGGAGATGACCGTGAGCGGCATCGTCCTCCCCGACACGGCCAAGGAGAAGCCGCAGCGCGGGCGCGTGCTCGCCGTCGGCCCCGGCCCCCGGGACGAGGACGGCAACTACATCAAGATGGAGCTCGAGCCCGGCGACGAGATCATCTTCTCGAAGTACGGGGGCACCGACATCAAGCTCGGCACCGACGACTATCTGATCCTCCGCGAGTCCGATGTGCTCGCAAAGGTCGTGACCAGCTCGGCCCGCAAGGGCTCGCGCAAGAAGGAGATGGCGGGCGCAGCCGCTTAGCTGCCTCTGCCTAGAAGAGAAAGGAAGGAACTGAATGGCACATAAGGAGTTGCTCTTCAGTGAGGAGGCGCGCCGCGCGCTCGAGCGCGGCGTCAACATCCTCGCCGACGCGGTCAAGGTCACCCTTGGCCCGAAGGGGCGCTACGTCGTGCTCGACAAGAAGTTCGGCGCCCCGACGATCACGAACGACGGCGTCACGATCGCGCGTGAGATCGAGGTCGAGGACGTCTTCGAGAACCAGGGCGCCCAGCTCGTGCGCGAGGTCGCCACGGCGACGAACGACGTCGCCGGCGACGGCACGACGACGGCGACCGTCCTCGCACAGGCGATCGTCCGCGAGGGGCTCAAGAACGTCGCCGCAGGTGCAAACCCGATGGGGCTCAAGCGCGGCATCGAGTCCGCGGTCGAGCTCGTTGTCGAGGATCTCAAGAGGCAGTCCAAGGAGATCTCCGGCAAGGAGGACATCGCCCGCGTCGCCACGATCTCGGCACGCGAGCGCGAGATCGGTGACGTCATCGCCGACGCGATCGAGAAGGTCGGCAAGGACGGCGTCGTGAACGTCGAGGAGGGGCAGACCTTCGGCCTCGAGCTCGAGTTCACCGAGGGTATGCAGTTCGACAAGGGCTACCTGTCGCCGTACATGATCACCGACCCCGAGCGCATGGAGGCGGTGCTCGACGATCCGTACATCCTCATCGCCAACCAGAAGATCGGTGCGGTCAAGGACATCCTGCCCGTCCTCGAGCAGGTCATCCAGTCCGGCAAGCCGCTGCTGATCGTGGCGGAGGACGTCGAGGGCGAGTCGCTCGCGACCATCGTCGTGAACAAGCTCCGTGGCACCTTCACCGCAGTCGCGGTCAAGGCGCCCGGCTTCGGCGACCGGCGCAAGCGCATGCTCGAGGACATCGCCATCCTCGCGGGCGGCGAGGTCATCACCGAGGAGTTGGGCCTCAAGCTCGAGAACACGAAGCTCTCGCAGCTCGGCCGCGCCCGCAAGGTCGTCGTCGACAAGGACTCGACCACGATCATCGACGGCGGAGGCTCTTCGGAGGCCATCAAGGGCCGCATCAAGCAGCTGAAGTCGGAGATCGAGTCGACCGACTCGGACTTCGACCGCGAGAAGCTCCAGGAGCGGCTCGCCAAGCTGGCCGGCGGCGTCGCCGTGATCAAGGTCGGCGCAGCCACCGAGACCGAGATGAAGGAGAAGAAGCACCGCGTCGAGGACGCGCTCCAGGCCACCCGGGCCGCTCTCGAGGAAGGCATCGTCCCCGGAGGCGGCGTCGCGCTCATGAACGCGGTCGCAGCGATCAAGCTCGACACGTTCGAGGGCGACGAGAAGACGGGCGCGGCCATCGTGGCGCGTTCGCTCGAGGAGCCGATCCGCCAGCTCGCCGACAACGCGGGGATGGAGGGCTCGGTCGTCGTGGACACGATCCACCGCGGCACGAAGGGCCACGGCCTGAACGTCGAGACGGGCCAGTACGAGGACCTCGTCAAGGCCGGGATCATCGACCCGACGATGGTGACGCGCTCGGCGCTGCAGAACGCGGCTTCGATTGCGAAGAACATCCTCACCACCGAGGCCGTCGTCGCCGAGGCCCCGGAGAAGCAGATGGCCGGCGCCCCGATGGGCGGCGGCATGCCCGACATGATGTAAGGAGCACGGGGGAAACCAGGTTTCCCCCGTGAGCCCCCTTCTTAAGAGGGAGCACGAAGAGGGCCGGCTAAGCCGGCCCTCTTCGCTTTTCAGGCTTGCGCTACGGGGTGACGACCGCTCCGTAGATGTCGGTGTTGCCGAAGGCGAACTCGGCACCCTGCGGGCAGTCGATGTTCGGCCTCGGCGTCGGGTTCGGCGACGTCCCGGTGACGAGGTTTTGCCGGTAGGCGTCGATTGCCGGGCAGTCCGCCGCGTGCCGGACGTCATTCCACACCGCGACGCCATGGTCGTTCGTCGCCGCGACGTAGTTGTAGTCGCCCAGGAACTCGCTGGTAAGGCCGTTCGCACTCGATCCGCGGGCATCACCTGTCGTCCCGCGGAGCCGGTCGCTGAAGGCGCCTAGAGTGGTGCCCGTCAGCGAGGCGTAGCGAACCACTCCCTGCATGTTCCGAGGCGGCGCGAGCGCGGAAGGCTGCCACGGCTGCAGGAAGTTCATGTACGTGATGTAGACGTCGCTCCCGTCAGGGGAGACCCCGACGGCCGGGAAGTCCGGCCGGTCGGCTGTCGGAGCGGCGTTGACCGGCGTTGTCCAGTGCACACCCTTGTCGTTCGAGACCTGCACGAACGCCTGCTCGTTGGCTCCCGGCGACGTCGTGCTGGGCGTCGGACCGTCGCACCACGTAAGGACGATCGTGTCGGGGCCGTTCCCTTCGGGCGCTCCGTTCGCGATGTCGACTGACGGGAAGCTGTTCGTGCGCGCCCCCGCGACGCCGTCGAAGGTGAACCGTCTCTGGACCCGGTCGAACTGGCCGCACTCCTGGACGTCGGCCACCTTGAAAGGACGCTCGAACGTGCCGCCGCCGTCGAAGGAGCGGGCGAGCAGCTGTGCGGCGTCGAAGAAGGGTGGATTCGTCTTCTTCTTCGCAGCGCTGTTGAAGAACGCGTAGACGACGCCGTCGCTGTCAGTGCGTACCGTGCAGCCCTGTCTTCCCTGGCCGAGGTTCGTGTTCGCGGCCGGTGTGATCTGCCGCTGTTCCCACGCGTCCCCCCCGTCGGTCGAGCGCGCGACGACGATCGGCTCGGGAGCGCCGCCGACGCTGCGGAACTGTGTGAAGCACACGTAGACGTTGCCGAAGAACGGGCTCGACTCGGCATTGTCCGCCCAGATGAACTCCTTGTCGGAGAACGTCGCCGAGCTCTGCCTCGCCGCGATCACGGGATCCATCCACGCCGTCTTGTCTCCGGCGAGCGCGTCGGCGAAGCGGTCGGTCCGTGAGACGCCGATCGCCTCGAAGCCCTTGAACTCGCCGCCCCTCGGCGACCGGAAGTTACCGGTCAGGTTCGCGAAGTACAGACGGGCGCCGTTCGCGTACGTGAAGCCGCCGCTCCCGTCCGGCTTGGGCCCGAAGGCGACGGCTGGGTCCCCGTCGGACGTGAGGCCGTTCTCGAAGTACCAGGGCAGCGTGCCGATCGGCCCGCCCTCGTCGGGGTCGCAGCCGGGATCGGGTCCGGGCGACCCGACGCAACTCCCCGGCGGGTTCTCACCGACCCGGGCGGAGTAGCCCGTGTAGGTCGGCTGCACGAACGAAGCGCCACCGTTCGTCGAGCCCTGGAAGCCGGTCACCCCGACGCCGTCTGTGAACGGACACGTTGTATCGGCGCCTGCGTTGCAGAACTCGAGGTCGATGTTGTCGTTCGCCCCCGTGGCCACGAACAGCGGGTTCGTCGGGTCGATCGCCACCGCGGGCTCGTTCTGCTTGTTCTGCGAGAAGAATGCATCGTTGCTCCCCGTCGTCACCTCGGCGCCGGGGCCATGGGTTGCGAGCGCGCCCGGTGCGGCGACGACGAGCGCGGCCGCGCAGGCGAGAGCGCCGGTAATGCGCGCGAGTGCGCGCGCTGGCATGCGGAATCGTGTCATGTCCCTCCCCTTGTTGGTCCCGCTGGTCCGCCGACTATAGGGGCGACCGCCCGATGCCCGCAGGGAGGTACTGGCGGCTCAGGCTAGTGCAGCGTGCAGGGGTCGTCCGGGTTGCCGGCGACGAGCGAGTCGCCGAGCGCGTTCATCGCGTCCTCGTGGGCGACGTGCTCCGGGTTGGCCGGGTCGTAGGCCGGCAGACCGGCGCCCTGCCAGTAGGCGTCGGGCGTGACGCCCGGCCCGATGACCGTCGCGCGGTACTTCGTCCCGTGTCCCTTCGGGCGGATGCGGCCGTCGTAGCCCTTGTGCTTCCAGAAGCCGTAGCAGAAGTTTCCGTTGGGGCGGTGTGTGAGGAAGGAGTTCTCGCGTTTCCAGCCGGCGCCGTACGCGGAGTTGAACGTGTCCAAGTAGACGTTGCGCCCGTAGCTGTCGGTCGGGACGCCGGTGTTCGTGTGCCCGAAGCCGTGCACGGGCACGCCCTGGTACGTGAGGCGGCCGTAGAGGTGATGTGCCGCGCCCTGGCCGATCCAATCGGTCCAGAGCTCGAGCTTGGGCGGCTCGCCGGTCCAGTGCGACAGCCGGAGCTCCCAGGCGCGGCGCAGCCGGCTCCAGGGCTTGTAGCCGTAGTTGGGGAGCAGCCGCTGCCACTTCTGGAGCGCCCAGTAAGAACCGTCCGGGGCCTTGCGAGCCATGACGAGCCAGGCGAGCGCCGGGCCGTCGTACGGTTGGGAGGCGTCACGGAAGCGGCGCCAGTAGTTCGGGCCGAAGCTCTTCAGGCCGCCCGAGTAGTCGAGTCGGAAGCTGAGCTGCTTCACCGACGTCGTCGGATGCCGGGCGTTGACGGCGCCCCACGCGAGCACCTTGCGGAACCCGTTCGGGTCACGCCAGGTCACGAGGGCGACGCCCTTGCTGTTGATCCGCAGGCCGACGTCGCGCGCATCCCGCCCGATCACTTCGGAGGCGGCAGCGGTCGCGGGACCGAGAAGGGCTCCGAGGATGACCGCCGCAGTAAGAACGACCCGCCGTACGTGCACGGTTCATGCATCGGCAAGGCGGCGGGCCGGGCTTTTACCCCTTTCGAGGGACGGGTGGTGCCCGCGCCTACACTGAATGGCGTGGTCAGCGTCATTCCGCCTTTGCACGTAGCCCGCCGGCCCCGTGCTTTCGTAGGCGTGAGCGGCGCGGACGCCGAGGACTATCTCCAGCGGATGGTCTCCAACGATGTCGCCGCACTCGCTTCGGGCGAGTCGTGCGAAGCTCTCCTGCTGACGGCAAAGGCGCGCGTGATCGCTCCGATGCGAGTGCTCCGCCGTGCCCCTGAGGACTTCCTTCTGCTGACGGAGCCGGAGCTGGGTGAGCGGCTGCAGGCCGAGCTCGTCCGCATGCGGTTCGCCGCAAAGGTGCAGGTCGAGGTCGAGGAGCACACCTCGTATCTCCTGCTCGGCTCCGTCGAAGGTGGGGTTCCGAACGAGGACTACGGCGTACCGGCTGTCGAGGTGCTCGACGAGCAGCCTCGCGAGGACCTTCCCTTGCTCGCGGACCACGAGCTCGAACGGCTGCGGATCGAGGCGGGAACCCCGCGCTTCGGCCACGAGATCGACGACCGCGTGCTCCCCGCGGAGGCCGGGCTCGTCGAGCGCGCCGTCAGCTTCACCAAGGGATGCTTCCCGGGCCAGGAGCCGATTGCCCGGCTGCAGTACCGGGGCCACGCCAACCGGGAACTCCGTGTGCTCGCTCTCGAGACGGCCGAGCTCCCGGCTCCCGATTCCGAGATCTCCCACGAGGGCAAGGGCGTCGGGCGCGTGACCAGCGCCGTCGTGGCAGACGGCCGGGTCGTGGCGCTTGCCTATGTGCGCACGGACGTGCCCGCCGACGCCGAGCTCGAGATCGGCCGGGCAAGAGCCCGCTCGCTGCGCTAGGCCGCGCGCAAAGGGCGAGAGGGCCCGTCGCCGGGCCCCCTCTCGCTGGAGGCAGCTCTCAGGCCTAGCTTCCGTAGAGGCCGACGTCGTCGAACGTGACCGAGCCGAAGGCACCGATGTCTGTCGGCGCGAACGCGCTGAGGACGACGCGGACCTTGGCCACTCCGGCCGGGATGGCCACCGTGCGCTCGAACGTCTCGAAACCGATCGTCGTCAGGGGTGCGGTGACGAGGGTGACCGTTTCAAGGACCTTGCCGCCCGCGCCCAGATAGGTGAGCCCGGCCCTCGGCGCGGACGAGGCGTCACGAGCGTTGACCGACACGACGAGCGTGAGGCTTTCCCCGGCGCTCACCGCCACCGGCTCGCTCGTCCACGCCGGCGAGCCGGCGAGCGCGGCGTTGCCACCTGTGCCGTAGGCGGAGGCCGCCTTCGACCCGTCGGTGCCCTCGTCGCTCCACGACGTGGCGCCCGCATCCGTGTCGGAGCCGCTCCAGCTCGCGGGGCCGGTGCCGGCCTTGTTCGCCTGCTCGAACGACCCGTTCTTCACCTTGTTGCCCTGGACCGTGACGGTCAGGGTCGCCGCGTTGTTGCCTTCCTCAGACTCGGTCACGGCAGTCCCCTTGTCGGCCGTCACCTTGATGGTGTGCTCGCCCTTGGTATCGCGCGTATCCCACTCGACGCTCACCTGGGTCGAGCCACCCCCAGCGACGGTCGCGGTGTCGACGAGGCCGAGGACCGTCGTTCCGTCCAGGAGGAACTCCGTCTGCGACGGACCGGCTCCGGCCTCGCCCTCGTTCGTGATCGTCGCGGTGACCGTGACCTTCTGTCCTTCCCGCGCGCCCTTGTTGTTGCCGGCCGTGATGTTCG
>Ga0214472_10004842_pt1 | contig 14190 bp, 16 predicted proteins | sample RVTome_6_FD_207662 | JGI IMG/M metagenome (GOLD analysis project Ga0214472, IMG submission 207662) | Soil microbial communities from uranium-contaminated site in the Upper Colorado River Basin, Wyoming, United States - RVT140D175 | ecosystem: Environmental > Terrestrial > Soil > Contaminated >... | reverse complement strand
GGGTTCGCGATCCGCCTCAACGCGCGGGATACCTGGATCTTCCTGGAATCCGGCTGGTTCTCCGACACCGGTCGGGAGGCGGTCTCCGACCCCACCTTCGATCTGGAGTTCGAGTACCGCGTCATTCCCCTCCACTTCGGCGTCCGCGGAAACGTCCTCGCCGACGTGGAGGAACCCGGCCCCATCGCCCTCTACCTCGGCTTCGGGACCCACCTCATGCACGTGCGCCGGGAGGATCCCTTCGGCAACTCCGGGACCGCCCCCACCATCGGGGTCTTCCTCGAACTGCGTCCCGAGATCCCTCTGGGGGAACGAACGTCCATCTGGGCGAGGAACCGGTTGTACGCCGCCGCCGACGCCGATATCCCGGACGCGCCGAGTTTCAACTTCAGCGGCAGCAACTTCCAGATGGGCCTGAGTTACAGGCCGTGAAGCACGTTACTACCCAGGAGGTCATCATGCGATCGAGGGTCTTTCGAATCCTGACCGCGGCGATCCTGGCCGGGGCCACCGCCTCGACCGCCGTCGCCATGTGCATCCCGTTCCCCTGTGAGGACTGCGCCATGCGGTCCGCCGGACAGATCAACCTCGTGGTCATGGACCGGGAGGGGGGAACCGTCACCCTCATCCCCAACATCCGGTTCGTGGGCAACGCGGAGGACTTCACCTTGCTCGTGCCCACCCCGTCTGTCCCCTTCCTGGAGCCGGTCGACACCACCGTGTGGGACGAGGCCTTCGCCATGACCGCTCCCGTCAACGCCCAGCTCCGGAACGACGGGTTCGGATGCGGGAACGAAGACAACGGCGCGAGGTTCTTCGTCGATCCGGCGACCGACGCCGAGGGCGGGGGAGGCGACGACATCGTCGTCCACAACCGGCAGACCGTGGCCGGGTTCCTTGCCGAGACGGTGTCCGCCTCGTCCACGGCGGCCTTGACTGCATGGATGGTGGATCACGGGTTCGACATCACCCCCGGGGAGGCGGCCGCGTTCGGACCCTACATCGAGCGCGACTGGGTGTTCACGGCCATGCTGATCGACCCCCAGAAGCCCCCGACCCTTCCTCCCGGAGGGTGGGATAACAACGTGGATCCGGTGGCCTTCGTCTACGAGGCCGACCGGTTCGAGGTCCCGTTGCCCATCCTCGACATCAACCGGGAGAGTTCGCTTCCCATGGCGTTCTTCATCGTCGACGACCACCGCACCGAGCTCGAGGGGTTCACCACGGTCTACGCCAACGAGATCTCCAGGAGCGAGCTGCGCGCGATCCGCGAAGAGTTCCCGGTGATGGGCGGGTATCTGGACCGCGACCGCTTCCTCACGCGCCTCGACCGGAATTTCACGACCCAGGACGCCTTCGAAGCGGACCTCCCCCTGCGGTCCACCTCCGACGACCGCGAGTTCCGGAGGATCCGCAGCGCCCTCGATTCCTGGCCCGTCGTGCTCATCATGCTCCTGGTGGCGGTGGGGGCGGCCCAGAAGTTTCTCTTCGCCCGTGAACGTTTCGGGGGGGCCCGGCGTCCCAGGGTATAGAGCAACGTCCTGGCGGCTGGGACCGGACCGGTTCCCGGAAGCCTGACCGGGGTTTCGAGAGTCCGGTCCGGTCCTGGCCATCCCACCCCGGGGCGTCCCAGGGAGGCCCCGATGACCCGGATCCAAGGCGCGCTGTTGCTCGTGGTTCTGGGGGTGCCGCTTTTCGGGGCCCCCGCCGCCGAGGCCCGGGTCGAGAAGGACGCGGGCCCGGCCGTAGGGCTCCTGGCCCTCCCCGAACTGCACGAGGAACTCCTCGACTCCGCCGAGTACCTTGCCTGGGGCATGCGCGCCATGCCCGAGGCCGTGGGCGGAGCCTGGCGGCGGGCCGCCATCCCCCGCTTTTCCGAGGCCCATCCCGACGTCCCCGGGGCGCGGCTCCTGGAGATCGCCGCCCTCCTCGTCCCCGAGGTGGTGAAGCTGATCCGGGCCGCCGCCGCCGACCCCGCGCCCCTGGTGGCCCTGGTGCTCCACGCAGGGGTCTCGCTGCTCTGATCGGGAAGGACGCCGCGGCCGAGACATGAAGCAGTGGGCGAGATCCCCACCGCGGCTACCGACCAAGGGCGAGCGACCTGGCTATCCGCTGATGCCTGCCCGCCGGAGTGCGCGCCGGACCTCGCGGTAGACCGCGCCGAACTCGGGGAGATCGGCCATTTGCGAGGCGAGGCGGACCTGCCAGAGCTTCTTGTAGCGCGCCTCTTTGGCGGCGAACTCATCGCCCACCTCCGCCAGCGTCAACCCCCGGAACTCCAGCTTCCGTTCCATGGGGTCCATCAGATCGGCGAGATCCACGTGGCCGCCGGACGTGAGGAACCACAGATCGTAGAGGTCTCGAGGTTCGTTGCGGGCCCGGTCCAGGAGAGCGACGGTCTTCTCGACCGCTACCTCGTTCAGGGAGTAGGCCTGGATCCGGGCATCCTCGGGAAGATCGCGATACTCCTCGTAGCCACGCAGGATCGGACGGTCCTCCACGTCCATGACGATCCGCTCGCGGATCGTGATGTCGGTCTTGACGGTCTTCCCGCGCGCCCGGGGAAGAGGCCCCTCGTAGGCCAGGTAGAACGTGTGGCTGTTCTCGTGAGACTGACGGTCCAGGTGATCGAGACGGATCTCCACGCCGGAATCCCGTCGCGTCTCGTCGAAGGCTCCGGCGAGGTGCCGTTCGATCTCCTCCCACGGCGTCTCTTCGATCAACGTGAAGTCCAGGTCTTCGGAGAACCGGTACCCCGCGAAGTAGCACTTCTTGAGCGCGGTTCCGCCCTTGAACGCGAGGCAGTTCCGGAGCGGGCTGCGGGACAATCCGACCAGGAGCCACGAGAGAATATAGTCGCGCTCCAGGACGGTCTCCGGGATGCGCCGGCCTCCCCGCGCGGCGAGGCGGTTGGAAAGCAGCGAAAGGTCGCGCTGCGGAATCACCGGTCAGGTCCTCACGACGGCCCGGAGCTCCTCCGGGTCGATGTTGAGCTGAATGCGCCAGCGGCGCAGGCGCTTCCCCTCGGCCGGGAGCACCGGGTCCAGGCGGACGTAGGTCGCCGTCAGTCCGGCACGGAGGCGCTCCAGGGTCGGCGCCGCGGCCAGTTCATAGGTCTCGAGCAAGAACCCCAGCCGGCGCACGACTGCTCCAATGCCGATCCGCTCGGCGTACTGAACGAGACGCTCGGCGTCCACATCCTGACGACGCATCCAGAGACCCTTGGCTACCTCGGTCACGCCGCCGCAGTGCTCGGGCTGCTTGAGCCCGTCGATGATCGTCCGTTCCGGGTCGCTCACGCGCACCTTCTCCTGCTTGGTCACCCAGTGTTCGATGAGGCCGAAGAGGTGCTCGCGCCGGCACCGGACGAACCGGAACTCGACGCCCAGCGCGGTCACGGGCCGCCGGGGCTTGGGGCTGCTGACCATGACGACCAACTGGGGCTGGGTCGTCATCCCGTGGACCTCCATGGCGGTGGCGTGGGAGAGGTAGTACTCCTCGCCTCGCACGATCTCCCGGGCGACGACGAGCGGGTTCCCCGGGTACCGCCGCTCTCTCCCCAGTTCAAAGGGGACCAGGACATAGAGACCGGGCTTGAGCCGGGTCGCCACTCCCCGGTCCACCAGCTTGCGGACGAAGCTCCTGGCGGAGGTCTCCGAGAGCCCCGTGATGTCCCGGACATCCTCGAGTCGGAAGACGACACGGCTCCGCTCGTGGAGCGTCGTCACCAGCTTGGCCCCCTGGGGGCCCAGGGTCTTGAGAGATGTACTTTTTGTCCACATTTCGTGCCGCTCTGGGGCACATTCTAGGTCCACAATAGACCTCGGTCAAGCCAAGAAATTGCTCTACGGAGTTTGTTCGTGCCTCATGAAGGCACAATCAGCATCACCAATATAATCATCAGACCAGGGCGACGCTTTCCGGCGAGTTCGCAGATCCTGCTCAGCCCTGGGGCCCGCCCCTCAAGTTCCGCCATAGGACCCGCTGTTCCCGCCAGCCCGGGATGGTCGCGATCGGCCGGATCTGCTGCTCGGTCACGGGATCCCGGCCCCCGGCTGTCCGGGGCAGGAAGAGGATCTCCTCCTGGACGCCCTCGCGGCGCCCTCCCCGAACCCGTCCCGGTCGGCCACCCGGCTCTCGTTCCTGATGCAGGATCCCGGGCACGTCCGGCTCGCGGTCTACGACGTGGCCGGGCGCGAGGTCGCGGTCCTCGTCGACGAGCACCGGCCGGCGGGCCGGCACTTCGTGCTGTGGGACGGAAGGAATCGCGCCGGGGCCTCCGCGGCGGCGGGGGTCTGTTTTGCGCGATTCGAGACCGCGGGGCGATCGGCCGTCCAGGAGATCGTCCGCACGCGGTGACCGTCCCGGGCGATCCGGGACGCCCCTGCGGGTTCAGGACCATCTTGGTGCGCTGACGCCCAACCGGTCGCCCGATCAGTCCCCGGTCGTGTACCTCGCGAACGAGTTCCCGTCCTCCGTGAGGAGCCGCATCAGCTTCGGATGCACGAACAGCTTCTCCCGACCTGAAACCTGCTCCTGCAGGACTCCCGCCTCGACCAGAACCTTGAGATAGCGCGACGCGGCTTGTCTCTCTGCGATTCCCACCTTGACCACGTTCACGATGCGACAATAGGGCTGATTGAAGATCACATCCACCAGCTCCCTTCGGTAGATCTTGGGAATCACCCCCCGCAGGTATGCCGCGGTGTGTTCCGCGAGATCCCGAATGGCGGCGATCTTCATGGTCGTCCACACTGCGGTGTCCCGGATTGCCCCGAGCAGGTAGAGAACCCATGACTCCCAGTCGCCCTCCCGGGTGACCGCGAGCAGGAGCCGGTAGTACTCCTCCTTGTGGGCCACGACGTAGTGGCTCAGGTAGAGAATCGGAAGCCCCAGAAGTCCCTTCTCGACGAGGAACAAGCTGTTCAGCAAGCGACCGGTGCGCCCGTTTCCGTCGGTGAAGGGGTGGATGGCTTCGAACTGATAGTGAGCGACGGCGAGAACGATGAGCGGATCGAGCGACGTCTCCTTTTGCAGGAAGCGTTCCCAGTTCGACAAGAGATCCCGAAGTACGACCTCCCCCTCGGGCGGCGTGTAGATGATCTCCTGGGTCGCTGCGTTGGCCAGTTTCGTCCCCGGTACCCGGCGCACCGCCATGTCGACACCCCGAATGCGGGAGCAGACCGACTCCGCCAACCGGGTTCCGAGCGGACGAGTCCTGATCTCCCGCATACCTTCGAGAAGCGCCTCACGGTACCGGAGCGCCTCGCGAGTCGCCGGGTCTGCTTGTTTCTCGGTCTCCAGTTGCCGGAACAGAGCATCCGCGGTGGTCACGATGTTCTCGATCTCGGAGCTGGCTTGCGCCTCCAGGACGGGGAGCGTATTGATGAGCATTCCCGGGTTGGGAATCAGCTCCGCCGCCTGCTTCAGCCCGGCAAGGGCCGCGCGGGCTTCGATGCACTGCTTGAGAACGGGCTTGGTTTCCAGATCGACGGACGGTGGGAGACCGGGAAGATCATTGTGAGGGCGATCGGGCCTCCACCCCCCTGGAGACCTGTCGACATTCTCGGATTTCTGCGACATGTCATGAGCGTATGTCGCGCGCGGCGACATGTCCACATAATATGTCGTCAAAAGTCGATTTGGACGACACATCACTTCTTGATCAGACTTAATTTGTTGATTTTCAATCAGTTGAGGTGTTGGGCGGCCTCCGCGGCCCGGAATGGGTGGATCAGTCCCCGGTCCTCACCCGCTCCAGCATCCCCCTCGCCCAGCCGTTGTCCGGGTCGATCTCGAGGGCGCGCTCGAGGCTCGCGATGGCCGCCTCCTTCTCGCCCCTCTGGACGTGGATCTGCGCCAGGAGGACGTGGGGATGGCTCTCGCCGGAATGGAACTCGATGTTCATCTCCATCACCCGCACCGCTTCGTCCAGCCTCTCGCCGCGGGCCAGTTCCTCGGCCACCGCGTTGAGCGGGCCGGCATCGAAGTTGTACGCCCCGCTTCCGTAGTACTCCTCGCGAGGTTCCTCGTATCTGGCCGAGGCCGCCTCCAACCCCTCGCTATCGATCAATCCCAACATGATGGAATCGATGGTTTCCGGCTTCTCCACCCCGTGATGGCACGTGACGCACTGGACCTTCAGCGGGGATTCCCTGTCCAGCTTGCCGAGGTGGTTCTCGTTGATGTCGTTCACCATCTGCATCATGGCGCGGGCCGTCTTCTTCTGCTCACGCTCGTCGGTGGCGAAGTCCATGCCTTGGAGGGAGTTCGGGTCGTCTCCCCCCACGTGGCAGAAGGAGCATCGCTTGCCCAGGGCTCCCGCGAACCCCCGCATTACCGAGACGAGTTCGCGGTTGTCGATGTCTTTCGGCAGGATCTGCAGGTTCTCGAACTCGTCCGGAATCTTCATCGGCCGGACGTGGGGGAGGCGACCACGGGTGCACGATCCCCGCCCCGAGAGCGGTCGCAAACTTAAGGCTCATCGCAACAATCGTTTAGATCGCGCGAGGCCGGGTCCTTGCGGCCGGGGGTTTCGAGGGTACAATCCGGTTCGCGCCGGGGCGTCGTCTCGCCCCGCGCCCACGAGGATTCTCATATGACGCTCGCCCCCGGTTCCGTGCTCAACCACTATCGCATCGAGTCCCTGGTCGGTACGGGAGGGATGGGTTCGGTCTACCGCGCCACCGACGCCCGCCTGGGTCGGCACGTGGCCATCAAGGTCCTGTCCCGGGATGCGGCCAGGGACGACGTCCGCCTGCAGCGCTTCTTTCGCGAGGCAAGGACCGTCTCCACGCTGAACCACCCCAACATCCTCACCCTGCACGAGATCGGCGAGTCGGATTCCGGTCCCTACCTGGTGACCGAGATGGTGCTGGGGCGCACCGTCCGCGAGATTCTCCGGGAGGGACCGGTGGACGTGGGACGCGCCCTGGACCTGGGGATCCAGGCCGCCCGGGGCCTGGCCAAGGCACACGAGGCGGGGATCATCCACCGCGACATCAAGCCCGCCAACCTGATGGTCACCGACGACGGATACGTGAAAATCCTGGACTTCGGGCTGGCCAAACTCCTGGGTTCCGAGGCCGTGCTCACGGAGGCCGGCGTCGATCCGAACCTCACCCGGGAGGGTGCGGTGGTGGGGACCCCCGCCTACATGTCTCCGGAGCAGCTCGGCGGTCTCTCCGTGGACGGGCGATGCGACCTGTTCTCGCTGGGGGTGGTCCTCTACGAGGCGATCTCGGGCGCCAACCCGTTCCTGCGGGGCAACCTCGCCGACACGCTGGCCGCCATTCTGGGATACGACCCGCCGCCTCTGGCGCGAGAGGTACCCGGAGTTTCGACGAGCCTCTCCGAGATCGTGGACCGGCTCTTGAGCAAGTCACCTGACCGCCGGATCCGGAGCGCGAGCGAGCTGGGAGCACTGCTCGAGCAGCAGCGCAGCGGGGAGATCGGCTCCGCCACCGGGAGCCCCCGTCCCTTACGGAGACGGACTGCGTTCCTGTGGGGAGGGGCGGCGGCGGCATTGGCGGCGGCGGTGTTCGTCAGGGGTGGGCTCCTCACGAATCCTGCGGACGATCCTGCGGAGCCTGCCCGCCCCCGGGTCATGGCCGGTCTCGTTCCCCCCGCCACCTCCCAGGTGCCCCGGGGAATGGTCGGGGTGGCGGTGGTCCCCTTCGAGGACGACTCGGGCGAGCCGGCCCTTCGCGACGCCGACGTGGGCCACCTCCTCGCCAACGCCTTCACGCAGATCCTGACCGATGTCGCCGGCTATTACGTGATCTCGGAGCGTCGGATCCTCGCGCTCACCGAGACGCGCGGGCTGCGCCCGGACGAAGCGGCCACGGACCCCGGATTCGGGGCGGCGCTGGCCGGCGAACTCGGGGCCGGCGCCCTGCTCTCGGGACGCCTGTCCCGCCTGGGGGAGACTTTCGTGCTCAGCGCCTCACTCCTGGAGCTGCCCTCGGACGTGGTCCTGAAGAGCTTCCAGGCCCAGTCCGAAACGGTCGAGGGCCTTCTGGAGGATCTTCCCGAGCTGGTCACGGCGCGGATCCTGGGTCCGGGAACTCCCCTCCCCGAAGGGACGCCTCCCGAGACCGTCCCCACCCGATCCATCGACGCCTACTCCCACTACCTGCGCGGGGAAGACCTGCTCATCGAGGGCATCTGGGAGGATGCCGTCGAGGAGTTGAACCTTGCGGTGGAGGAGGATCCGGAGATGGGTCTGGCCTGGTCCGCGCTGTCCTGCGCCTACTCCTTCAGCGGCGACGACGTCCGCGCCCGCGCCGCGCACCAGAAGGCTTCGGAGTTCCTGCACTCGTTGAACGAGAAGGAACGACGCTGGGTGGAACTGGACGGCATCTGGGTCACGACCGGCAACGGCGACCAGTACCTGCAGAAGATGCAGCAGTACATCAACGACTACCCCGACGACCCCCGGAATTTCCTCTACGCGGGCATGGGTCTGGAGTGGCTCCAGAACCGGCCCGAGGACGCCATCGAGTGGTACGAGACGGCCCGAGAGCTGATGCCGCTCAATTTCCCGGTGGTCAAGACCACGGCGGATTGCTACCTGAAGCTCGGGCGCCGCGCGGACGCCGTTCGCGTCCTGGAGGAGTACGCGCACCACCCCTTCCTCGGGGACGACAACCGAGGCCGTGCCTCCGAGGCCCTGGATCTCATCCGGAACCCCTGACCCCCCCGCAGCGCGTCCGCACGAAACGAGAAGAACCGGGCAGATCCGCGGCGGGGCCGCCTGTTCTCCAGACACTCAATGGGCGATTCCGTTAGCCCGTTCCAGACAGGGCCGAACGAAGGAGAGCCTTTGCCGACCAGCGAATCACTTCCACGGCGCGTTCCCTCGAAAGGCCCGCAAGATCGACCAGGGTGACCAGCGCCTCGATCCCGATCGCGATCGAGATCGCTTGGACCAGACGATCAAAACGGTCTTTGGAAAGCCGACCTCGAAGCGGCTCGAGAGCGTCCTCGATCCAGATGAAGCGGCGCCCCCTGCGGAGAGCCAGTTCGCGGCCGGGCGAGTCCGACTGCAACGACAGACGGAGCATCGCCCGGTAGCTCTCCTCGAACTCGAGCAAGATGCGGGTCAGGCCGCTGACCACCAAGTCGAGTAGGGCCTCGAGATCCTGCGGCGGATCGTCGCCTGTGGACGGCCGCGGATCCCCGCGCATTCCTGACACTTTCCCGGGCCGCGTAGTCCCTCTCGTCAGATTCCTCGGGACTGGGTAGGACTTCCCGGCAGCGGACCCAAGAAGAAGGGGACCCGGGCCAATCACACCCGAGTCCCCGAGTCGACAAGTTTGCGGACCGCCGACGTGGGTGAGAGTCTGTCATTCCGCTTGCTTGTCGTCAACGAGGTTGATGTGTCCGCAAGGAGCGGGCGTGCGGGACGACAGCTATCGCGAGATCCGGTGCGGACTTTGCCAGGGGATCTTCTACCGCTGCCGGCGCTGCGACCGGGGTCATGTCTACTGCAGCGAGGCCTGCCGGAAAGAGGGTACCCGTCGGGCACGGCGGGCGGCCCAGGCCCGCCACCAGGCCAGTGCTCTGGGCCGGCTGGATCACCGGGATCACCAGCGCGCCTACCGGGCCCGGCTGAAGCTGGGTGCCGGTCGCGTGACGGATAAGGGTTCCCCACCTTCGGCGGCGTCCCCCAGGGTACCCCCGCGCGCCGACCACCCCGTTCCGATGACCGGAGGGGCCGGTGGCGCGGGGAGGTTCTGTGATGGACTCACGCATCCGGGTGGGGCTGGCGCCCACCCCCGATACCACGTTCCTGGTGGCGATCGACGCCGGGGGGAACGAGATCCTGAAATGAAGACCTCACCCGCCACCGAAGCCGAGATCCGGCGCCTCTACCACGCCGAACACTGGAAGGTGGGCACCATCGCCTCCCACCTGGGCGTTCACCACGACGTGGTCCGCCGCGTGCTAGGTACCCTGCCCCGGCGGGCCCACCGGCGCCGCTCGGCGGGTCCTCGCCCGTCCCCGCTCGCTCCGTTCCTGGAGTTCATCGACGCCCAGTTGGCGGCCTACCCTCGTCTGTGCGCCTCGCGCCTGTTCGACATGCTCCAGAGCCGCGGCTGCACGGGCAGCCTGCGCACCCTACGCAAGCACGTCGCCCGGGTCCGCCCCATGCCCAAGCGGGAAGTCTTCCTGAAGCTGTCCCCGCTGCCCGGAGAGCAGGCCCAGGTGGACTGGGCCCACGTCGGCCAGATCCCCGTACCGGAGGCAACCGCTCACTCTGGCTGTTCGTGATGGTGCTGTCCTACTCCCGGGCCCTGTGGGGGGAGTTCGTCTACAAGCTGACCGCCGACTCGCTCTGCCGTTCCCTGGTCCGCTCGGCCGCCTTCTTTGGCGGCGTCACCCGTCAGTGGTTGTTCGATAACGCCAAGGCCGTGGTCCTCGAACGCCGCGGCCACGCCATCCGCTTCCATCCCGATCTGCTTTCGGTGGCCGGCGCCTATCACATCCAGCCCCGACTTTGCGCGGTGGGCAAGGGCAACGAGAAGGCGTGGGCTTCACACTGCACCTCCTCCAGCATGTCTGCGTGAACTCTTCTGTTCCTTGAGCTTTTGACGGATACCCTTGTGTTGGTAGCGGACCGGGGCAGCCTGGCCGGGATGGGGATAGAGGCACTGGCCCCGGTCGTCGGCGACAACCCCCTGGATCAAGCCCGCCCGTCGCCACATGTTCACCGTGGAGGGGCGAACGTCGAGCGCGCGAGCCAGTTCCTGCCGGGTGAGAAGCCCGTGGTCGCGGAGTCGATCATAGCGACTCCGGAGGCCGTAGGCTTTGCGGATCCGCCGAACTGCGAGGCGGTGTGGCCGGTGTCCCTCTCCGGTGCGGAACCCACGCTCATCCAGCAGGCGGGCGACTTCGGTGTCGGTGTGGTGTTCAAGCAACTGATCGATCTCGGCAACCACATGGGGATCCGTTTGCTGCAGCTTCCAGGCCGGTAGAGGCAAGGGCACGGAGATCTCCTCGGTTTTGCCTCCGCGGAACCGGATCTGGACCACGATCGCCGTTGTCTTGGTGAGGGTGACGTCTTCGATCAACAACCGCACCATCCGCTTCCGTTCCCGGGCCGGCGTGTTCGGATCCTTCCAGAGCCTGGGAAAGTCGGTAGCCAGAGCCAGAACGCGCTCCTTCTGTTCCGGGCTCAGGGCAAACTCGTAGCGGGCCCGCTGTACCTGCCGCCGCCGCACCCGGTCTGCGTCGTCCACCCGTGCCTGAAGCTCCGCTTGCACGGCCAGAGCGACTTCCAGGGCGACCGGCGTCATTGTCTCCACCAAGCGCCGCCCAACGGCTTCGTCCACCCCCGCGCCGACCACGGTCTGGCATGGCGATTCACCGCGTTAGCCGGGCAGGCCCTGTTTGGCCTCCGCCCCCCCGTGTACCCGGGTCACCTTCGTCCAAAGAACGGTTTTCGGCCCTGGGAGTTGAGTGAACCGGTGTCATCACCTGGTCCACGAGCGGCGGCGGTACACCCGGGTACACTCGCTGGAAGAGCGCCTACTCCACCACCTCGACCGTGCCGTCGCGGCGTGGGTCGCCGAACCCGCCGAAGGTCCCGTCGGCCCGGCGCCGCGCCACGTGCACCCCGCCGAAGAACAGGCTCCGCTCGCGGATCGGCTTCACCTCGCGCACGAGGGACCGGGCGCGATCCAGCGACGCCTGCCCCCCCTCGATGGCGTAGACCTCGGCACTCAGGACGCCTTCCTCCACGTGGATCCGCCCCCGCGTCACCGCCCCCTCGGACCGGTCGCCTCGATCCACCAGAGCGCTCACGACCTGGGGAATGGCGGTCCGGATGCGGTTGGCGCCACCCGCCCCGATCACGCTCACCGCACCGTCCGGTTCCACCACGATGGTGGGGGACATCATGGTGGGGAGCCTCTCCCCCGGCGTGTACCGGTGGAACCCCCGGGGAAAGAGATCCGCCTCGCCCAGGAAGTTGTTCATGAGCAGCCCCGTCTCCGGGATCTCGTACCCGTTCCCCTCGCCATAGCTCAGGGTGATCCCGGCCGCGTTGCCCTCGGCGTCGATGACACCGATATGGGTCGTGTTCCCGGGTACCCGAGGCTCGGGGCGACCGTCCGGCGCTTCGCCCCCTCCCAGGATCGTTTCCACCCGGGATTCCAGAAGCGCAGCGGCTTCCTCACGATCCAACAGGTCTTCGATCTCGCCCCGCAGCTCTGACACCGCGCGCAGAATGGCGGTGAGCCTCCAGAGCCGTGCGCCCTCGTCGGGGGCTCCCGCGAGATCGAACCGCTCCATGAGCGCGAGGGTATGCGCGATGAACCTCCCCCCCACCGCGGGGGCGGGACACCCGTACACCGCCGCTCCGCGATAGGCGCCCGCCAGCCCCGGTCCGATCCCCGAGCGCCACGCGGCCAGATCGGCGGGGGTGATGAGGCCGCCGGCCGCCTCGCCGAACGCCCCCGCCACCCGGTCCGCGATCTCCCCGCCCACCGCACCGACGCCCCTGTCCCCGATGTCCCGCAGGGTGCGGGCGAGTTCCGGACACCGGAACACGTCGCCGGGCGAGAGTACGCTCCCGCCGGACAGGAAGAACCGTTTCCGGCCGAGCGAGGATCGCCGGAGGATCGGCGACAGCACTCGTTTACACTGCGTCTGGTACGCGTTCAGCACCACGCCGCCCTCGAGCTGGGCGATCGCGGGTTGGAGAACGGTCCTGGGATCGAGGCGTCCCCACCGCTTCTGCGCCTCGAACAGCGCGGGAAGCGTCCCCGGCACCGCCGCCGCCCCCCGACCCACGTGGAACGTTTGCTTGGCGCCCCCCACCAGGAAGTCCAGCTCGATGGGCACGAACTCCAGCGGCGGCAGCCCTTCCGCGGGGTCGGCGGGCCGCGGTCCGCGCCGTCCGTCCAGACCGGGGGCGGTGGCGAAACCGTTCAGCACGGTGACCGCACCGGTGAACCCGTCCCGGTGGAGCACGATGGCGCCGCCGGCCAGGCTGGTGAGCGAGGGCTCTCCCGAAGAAGTGGCGATCGCTCCCGCCACCGCGGCGTCGGCGGCGTTTCCGCCCTCCCGCAACGCGTGGGTGGCGGCTTCGACGACCTGGCGGGATCCGCCCACCACCACCCCCAGCGGGGTCATCGCACGCGGAACTCGTCGACGGAGCGGATCTCGCCCCCCCGGATCACGTAGCGCCCCTTGCCGAAGTGACTCGCGGACGTGGCGGGGTCCGCGCCGAGGAGGACCGCGTCGGCGATCTTTCCCGGCTCGATCGTGCCCAGTTCGTCGAGCCTGCCCATGGCCCGGGCACCGCCGCGCGTGGTCATGACGAGGATGTCGCGACGCACCAATCCCTGAAACGCACGAATCCTCCCGGGGCGCGGCTCCCGAAGGAGCGGTCCTACTCTTCCGCCATCCTTCTTATAACAAAAGAGATTCCCAGAAGGCCAGCGTCCTGACACCTGTCCGAGTACTCCACATGCTGGGCGATGAGACAACTCGCCCGGTACCCGTTCACCTCGGCGGTCTCTCCGTTGAAGAGCCGAGCGTGGATGGAGTCGCGAACCGCGGTGAGGGCGAGGTTATGGATGGAGTCGTAACAGGAGTCGTCCGACCGGTCGGGGCAACCGGCAGCCATGACCGAGATGTCGAACCCCGGCACTCCTCCGGGAAGCATTCTCCCGCCCCACTCCAGATCGCTGACCGCAGCGTGGAGCAGACCGGCGTCGTCCCAGACCAGGACCGAACTCAACGACGGCCACCCCGGGTGTACGTCGACCTGCATGTCGTAGCGGATTCCGGGTTCCAGAGGCAGACCCTGGAGAGGGTCGCGGTAGGCGAGAACCAAGGGGGCCTCGGTCTCGCGGCCGTCGACATCCAGCCGGTACCGCCGGAACCCGATGTCGTTGAGAGGCTGGGTGTCCAGCACGGTGGCGGTGAAGCGTACGGACCCGGGCGGGTCGTCCCCCTCCCAGAACAGGGTCATTCCCGTGAGGGGCTCCTCCCGGCAGCCCGTGGTCCCGCCGCCGCAGCCGTTGTCGCCGCGCAGGAGCACCAGACCCGAGATGAGGAGGAGCGGGGCGAGGAGTCGCCTCCCCGCCCCGCTCGGGAGTCTTCTAGTGGGCAAGGTAGATCTTGCGCACCTCCACCGCGTCCTGGGAGCGGATGCGGTAGAAGTAGATGCCGCCGGGC
>Ga0214472_10004839_pt1 | contig 14203 bp, 8 predicted proteins | sample RVTome_6_FD_207662 | JGI IMG/M metagenome (GOLD analysis project Ga0214472, IMG submission 207662) | Soil microbial communities from uranium-contaminated site in the Upper Colorado River Basin, Wyoming, United States - RVT140D175 | ecosystem: Environmental > Terrestrial > Soil > Contaminated >... | reverse complement strand
TTTGAACCCTCTTGACAGCGATTTCCGCCATACACACATACCGTCATGCAGGCGCCAATCGGGTCTGCCGGTCGCCGCGATCCGCCAATTGGGGATCACAGGGCGATTGTCTGAATCTGTTGCTCTTTGGAGGACAAAATGCGTCATCTCGACTTGAATCCGCTTTATCGTTCCACCGTTGGTTTTGACCGGCTGTTTTCCATGTTGGACGGCCTTCCGGGTCCCGACGTGAACACCCCAAGCTATCCCCCCTACAACATCGAACGCCTTTCCGACAATGCCTACCGGATCACCATGGCCGTCGCCGGTTTCACCGACGCGGAAATCACCATTGAATCCAAGGAAAGCACCTTGTCGGTGAAGGGCGAAAAGCAGACCACGACCGAAGAAGAGGACGGCGATAGATACATTTATCGCGGCATCGCTTCGCGCGCTTTCGAGCGCCGCTTCCAACTCGCCGACCATGTCGAAGTGTCCGGCGCCAGCCTGGAAAACGGTTTGCTGCATATCGATCTGTTGCGCGAAATTCCCGAGGCCATGAAGCCGCGGAAAATCGCCATCACCTCGAACGGGCAAAAGGTCATCGAACAGACCGCCGCCTGAAGCCGGACGCGTGGATCCGATTTCACGCAACGGCTCTTAACCTGACTACGGACTTTACCTGACAACGGACATTGTGAGCGCCCCGATTCGGGGCGCTCATTCGTCGTTGGCGCCGAGCAGCGACAAAAACCCATCCACATCTGCCGGATCGGTCGCAAAGCTCGTTACCAGGCGGTAAACCGCCTCCCGGGCGCCGAGCGGTTGCGAAAGACTTTCCTCACCGGCCTGCCACGGATGGAACATGGCGCCGGCGGCAAGCATTCTGTCGGCCGTTTCCCGGGCGAGGACCGCGAAAACCTCGTTGCCCTCGGCGCTCCAGGCCAACCGTCCAGCCTTCGATGCCGACAATCCCCGCGCCAGCCGCTGCGCCATGCGATTGGCGTGCCGCGCGTTTTCCAGCCAGTGATCATTTTCGAAATAGCCCAGAAACTGCGCCGCGACGAACCGGGCCTTGGAAAACCGGTGGCCGGAACGGGCCCGCATATAGTCGAAACCCTCGGCCTTTTCCCTGTCGAAAAAAACGATCGCCTCGGCGCACCAGCAGCCGTTCTTGGTTGCCCCGAACGAAAGCACGTCGAGCCCGGCCTTCCACGTCATCTCCGCCGGCGTGCATCCAAGCGTCACCAGCGCATTGGCGAAGCGCGCCCCGTCCATGTGAAACCCTATCGATGCCGCGCGCGCATGCGCCCCGATCGCCGCGATCTGCTCCGGCTGGTAGACCGTTCCGGATTCGGTCAATTGGGTGACGCTGACGGCAACCGCGCGTCCGCCCCTGGCATTGGCCGGTCCGTATTTGGCGATCATCTGCGCGACGGTTTCCGCGTCGAGCCTGGTGTCGCGCCCTTCGAGGGGCAGCAATTTCGCCCCATTTGTCAGAAATTCCGGCGCGCCGCATTCATCGGCGAAAATATGGCTGTCCTTGTGACACAGAATGACGCCGCTGGGCTTCATGAAGGCCGACAAAGCGAGGGAGTTCGCCGCCGATCCGGTGGCGGCGAAGAAAACGCTCACATCCTTTTCGAAGATTTCACGGAATTTATCCGCAACCACCCGTGTCAGGTCGTCATTGCCATAGGCCGGTTCCAGGCCTCCCGCCGCGCCGGACAGCGCGTGCACGACCGGTGCGCTCGCTCCGGCCCAATTGTCGCTCGCAAAATTCATCCCACCCATCCCTGTTCCGAAACCGGTCGCCGCGCAGGCCGACAGAGCGCATCCGTCCAAGCCATTATTGACCCGGGTGCGGAGAATTCGCAATGCGTGCCGGTCGCGGGCGAAAGCCCGACGCCGAGTGCCGGCGGCCAGCTGGAAAGCCAAGTCGGACATTAACCTTGCGCGCGAAATCGGGTAACATTCGACCCGGACTTGCTCAGGCGCGGTTTTTTTTCTATTGTCAATTGGATTAGGTCAGCGACCCTGTCTCAAAATTGATCCGCCGAGAGCGTTCACTGGTACAATTGTCCGTCGTGCCAATTGTCGTTATGGACTACGCACGCATCGATCCTGCACTGCGTACGGGTGCGGGTTCAACGCTTAGGGGCTGAAGGTTTGAGACGAATCCCGGAAATGGGTCCCGGGCAAACGAACATTCGGGTAAACCTCCGAACACGAGCCGTGCCATTGCAATGGACGACCCGCGCAGGGTGAGGCTGACTGAATTTGGGTTATTTGCGGCGACGCTAAATTCCGACGAGGGGAAGAAAATGGGAAAACAAATCAAAATATCTGATTCCTCACTCCTTGAAGAGGGCTCCGCCCTCGGTTTGTATCAAGCCGGCAAAGAACATGATGCCTGCGGGGTCGGGTTCATTGCCGATATCAAGGGTCGCAAAAGCCGCAAAATCATCGATTCGGCGCTCACCATGTTGCGAAACCTGACCCACCGCGGCGCGGTCGGGGCGGATCCTCTGGTCGGCGACGGCGCCGGCATCGTCGTTCAGATTCCCCATGATTTTTTCCAGCGGGAATGCGATGCGCTGGGATTCGCGCTGCCCGACGCCGGACATTACGCGGTCGCTCAGGTTTTCACGCCGCGAAACGAAGCCGGCCGGGCGGATATCGAAAAGATCATCGAAGAGATTTTGGTCGACGAAGGCCTCACCCTGCTGGGCTGGCGCACCATGCCCGTCGACAATTCCTGCCTGTCCCAGGAAAAGGCGATTTCCGATCTGGAACCGCTTCACCGGCAGTTTTTCGTCGGGCGGGCCGGCGATATTGCCGACGAAACCGAATTCGAGCGCCGTTTGCTGATCACCCGCAAGGTGATTTCCAACCGGATCTTCAAATTATATGACGGTCTCGACAGGGGATATTACATCGTCTCCCTGTCCTGCCGGACGATTTGCTACAAGGGCATGTTCCTCGCCTATCAGCTCGGCGAATATTACCTTGATCTGGCGGATCCGCTGTTCCAATCGGCCCTGGCGCTCATCCACCAGCGCTTTTCCACCAACACGTTCCCGTCCTGGAAGCTCGCCCACCCCTATCGCATGGTCGCCCACAATGGTGAGATCAACACCCTGCGCGGCAACGTAAACTGGATGGCGGCGCGCCAGGCTTCGGTCAGCTCGGAAAAGTTCGGCGAAAACATTTCCAAACTCTGGCCGATTTCCTACGAAGGTCAGTCCGACACGGCCTGTTTCGACAACGCGCTGGAATTCCTCGTGCGCGGCGGCCATTCCATGGCCCATGCGGTCATGATGCTGATCCCGGAAGCCTGGGCCGGCAATCCGCTGATGGATGAGACCCGGCGCGCCTTTTACGAATATCACGCAGCGGTCATGGAGCCGTGGGACGGCCCCGCCGCCGTCGCCTTTACCGACGGCATCCAGATCGGCGCGACGCTCGACCGCAACGGCTTGAGGCCGGCGCGCTATCTCGAGACCGATGACGGTCTTGTTATCATGTCTTCCGAATCCGGCGTTCTCGACGTTCCCGAAGAAAACATCATCGCCAAATGGCGGTTGCAGCCAGGAAAGATGCTGCTGATCGATCTGCAGGAAGGCCGCATCATTTCCGACGACGAAATCAAGACCTCCCTGACGGACGCCCATCCCTATCAGGAATGGCTGAAACAGGCGCAGATCGTGCTGGAGGACCTGCCGGCGGTGGGAACGCGCACGCTGATACCCATGGAAAGCCTGCTGGACCGGCAACAGGCCTTCGGCTATACTCAGGAAGACCTGAAAACGCTGATGGCGCCCATGGCCACCATCGGCCAGGAAGCCGTCGGCTCGATGGGCACGGATACGCCCATTTCGGCTTTGTCCGACCGGCCGAAACTTCTGTATACCTATTTCAAGCAGAATTTCGCACAGGTCACCAACCCGCCGATCGATCCGATCCGGGAGGAATTGGTGATGAGCCTGGTGTCTTTCATCGGGCCGCGGCCGAACCTGTTCGACCTGCAGGGACAGTCCGCCCGCAAACGGCTGGAAGTCCGCCAACCGATTCTCAGCAATGAAGACCTGGAAAAAATCCGGATGATCGGCGACATCGCCGACAACCAGTTTCAGACCCAGACCCTCGACTGCACCTACTCCGCCGAAAAAGGCGCGGCGGGCATGCGCCACGCTCTGGAACATCTGCGCGAACGGGCCGAAAAGGCGGTGCGCGACGGCTACAACATCATCGTCCTGTCCGATCGCCTGCTCTCCCAAAGCCGGATTCCCATTCCGGCCCTGCTGGCGACGGCCGCGGTTCACCATCACCTGATCCGCAAAGGTCTGAGGACGTCGGTCGGTCTTGTCGTTGAAACCGGCGAAGCCCGCGAGGTTCACCATTTCTGTGTCCTCGCCGGCTATGGCGCGGAAGCGATCAATCCCTATCTCGCCTTCGAAACCCTCCAGAACATGCACGAACGGTTTCATTTCCCCGACGAAGTCGACGAGCGCGAAGTTGTCCTGCGCTATATCAAGTCCATCGACAAGGGTATCTTGAAGGTCATGTCCAAAATGGGCATCTCGACCTATCAATCCTATTGCGGGGCACAGATATTCGACGCGGTCGGTCTGGAACAGGCTTTCATCGACGAGTTCTTTTTCGGCACCGCGTCGCAGATCGAAGGGATCGGGCTGGATCAGGTCTCCGAGGAAACCGCCCGCCGCCACGCAGAAGCCTTCGGCAACATTCCCTATCTTTCCTCCAATCTGGAAATCGGCGGCGAATACCGCTATCGCCTGCGGGGCGAGTCCCATATCTGGGGACCCGACGAGGTCGCCAGCCTGCAACATGCGGTTCGCAGCAACCTTCCGGAAAAATTCCGGGAATTTTCCAGACGGATCAATGAAGACAACGGGCGCTTCACCATACGCGGCCATTTCCGACTGCGCACCGCCGAGGAGCTCGGCCGGCAAAGGGTCGATTTGAGCGAAGTCGAACCAGCCGCGGATATCGTCAAGCGGTTTTCCACCGGAGCCATGTCTTTCGGCTCGATCAGCCGGGAAGCCCATGAAACCATGGCCTTGGCCATGAACAGCATCGGCGGCAAGTCCAATACCGGCGAAGGCGGCGAGGAAACGGACCGGTTCCGGCCCCTGGCCGACGGGCGCTCGAAACGTTCCGCCATCAAACAGGTCGCCTCCGGCCGGTTCGGCGTCACCACGGAATATCTGGTCAATTCCGACATGATGCAGATCAAGATCGCTCAGGGCGCCAAGCCTGGCGAAGGCGGTCAATTGCCCGGACACAAGGTCGATCCGACAATCGCCAAGGTCCGTCATTCGACCCGCGGCGTGGGTTTGATTTCCCCGCCGCCGCACCATGACATCTATTCCATCGAAGATCTGGCCCAACTGATTTTCGACCTGAAGAACGTCAATCCCGACGCCGCCGTATCGGTCAAACTGGTCTCCGAGGTCGGCGTCGGCACGGTGGCCGCCGGCGTCGCCAAGGCACGCGCCGATCACGTGACGATTTCCGGTTTCGAGGGCGGCACGGGGGCAAGCCCCCTCACCTCGATCAAACATGCCGGCTCTCCCTGGGAAATCGGCCTAGCCGAGACCCATCAGACCCTGGTGATGAACGGCTTGCGGTCGCGCATCGCCCTGCAAGTGGATGGCGGGTTTCGCACGGGGCGGGACGTGGTCATCGGAGCGCTGCTGGGGGCCGACGAATTCGGTTTCGCCACCGCGCCCCTCATTGCCGCCGGCTGCATCATGATGCGCAAATGCCATCTCAACACCTGCCCGGTCGGCGTCGCCACCCAGGACCCGGTCCTGCGCAAACGTTTCCGCGGCGCGCCGGAGCACGTCGTCAATTTCTTCTTCTTCGTTGCCGAGGAAATGCGGGAAATCATGGCTGGTCTCGGATTCCGCACGGTCGACGAGATGGTTGGGCAATCCGACATGCTGGCTGCGAACCTGCAACAGGACCATTGGAAAACCAAGGGTCTGGATTTCAAACGCCTGTTCTGGAAACCGGACGTGGCGCCGGAGGAAAGGCGCTGGACGAAAGGCCAGAACCATCCGATTGACGACATACTGGACCGGGATCTGATCGAACACGCGAAATCGGCCATCGAAAGCCGGGTTCCCGTCACCTTGGAACGCACGATCAGGAACGTGGACCGCTCCACCGGCGCGATGCTGTCCGGGGTGATCGCCAAGCGCCATGGACATCAGGGCCTGCCGACCGACACGATCCGCGTCATCCTGAAGGGCACGGCCGGCCAGAGCTTCGGCGCCTTTGTGGTGCGCGGCGTCACCTTGGACCTGACCGGCGACGCCAACGATTATGTCGGCAAGGGTCTTTCCGGCGGCACCTTGATCATCCGGCCGTCACCGGCATCCAGGATCGAACCGAGCAAATCCATCATCGTCGGCAATACGGTCCTGTACGGCGCCATTGAGGGGGAATGCTATTTCCGCGGCATTGCCGGGGAACGGTTTGCCGTGCGCAATTCCGGCGCCGTCGCCGTGGTGGAGGGCGTCGGCGATCACGGCTGCGAATACATGACGGGCGGCGTGGTGGTGGTGATCGGTCAGACCGGCCGAAACTTCGCCGCCGGCATGTCGGGCGGCGTCGCCTATGTGCTCGACGAGGACGAAACGTTCAAGTCCCGCTGCAACATGGCGATGGTGGAGATCGAACCGGTGACCGAGGAAGACGATCTGCTGGAGAAGCTGCATCACCATGGCGGAGACATCGAACACAAAGGGCGGGTCGATGTTACCGGCGACATGAACCGGCATGACGACGAACGCCTGCGCCAATTGATCACCAAGCACCTGCAATTTACCGGATCCGACCGGGCCCGCGACATTTTGGAGCATTGGGAAGATTACCTTCCGAAATTCGTGAAGGTGATGCCGGTTGAATATCGGCGCGCATTGCTGGAAATGGAACGCGAGCGTTACGGCGCGGCGGCGGAATAGGGAAGATCCAGATGGGAAAAGTTACAGGATTTCTTGAGGTCGATCGGCAGGAAAAAAATTATCAGCCCGCCGCTGACCGTATCCGCCATTTTCGCGAGTTCACATTGCCGTTGTCCAACGAGGAAGTCGCCCGTCAGGCCGGCCGCTGCATGGAATGCGGCATTCCCTTTTGTCATACGGGCTGTCCGGTAAACAACCAGATTCCCGATTGGAACGATCTGGTCTATTCCGACGAGTGGGAAGAGGCGGCCCGCAATCTCCATTCGACCAACAATTTCCCGGAATTTACCGGCCGGATTTGTCCCGCGCCCTGCGAGGCAGCCTGCACGCTCAATCTGGAAGACGCCTCCGTCACGATCAAGACCATCGAACAATCGATCGCCGACAAGGCCTGGGACAATGGCTGGGTATTCCCGGCGCCGCCCAAAACCAAGTCCGGAAAATCCGTCGCTGTCATTGGATCCGGCCCCTCCGGGCTGGCCGCCGCTCAGCAATTGGGCCGGGCCGGACATGACGTTCACGTCTATGAGCGTCAGCCGAAGGCCGGCGGCCTGCTGCGCTACGGCATTCCCGATTTCAAAATGGAAAAACACTATATCGACCGCCGCGTGATGCAGATGGAAAGCGAAGGGGTGATTTTTCACTATGGCGTCACGATCGGCGTCGACCAGTCCATCGAGGACCTGCGCGCCAGCCACGACGCGGTGCTGATTTGCGCCGGCGCCGAAAAGCCGCGCGACCCGAAGATTCCGGGCATGGACCTGTCCGGCGTTCACTATGCCGTTCCCTTTCTGGTGCAGCAGAACCGGCGGATCGGTGGCGAAGACGTGGGACAGGAGGACCCTATTTTCGCCTCCGGCAAGAATGTGGTTGTCATTGGCGGCGGCGACACCGGCTCGGATTGCATCGGAACCTCGTTCCGCCAGGGCGCTTTGCAGGTGACCCAACTGGAAATCCTGCCGATCCCGCCGCTGAAGGAAAACAAGGACCAGGTCTGGCCCTATTGGCCGACGAAATTCCGCACCTCTTCTTCGCAGGCCGAGGGCGCAGAGCGCGAATATTCCGCCGTGACATTGGCAATCGTCGGCGACGAGGGGCAAGCGACCCATGTGAAATGCGCCCGTGTCGACAATAAGATGACGCCGATCCCGGGCACCGAATTCTTGGTGAAGGCTGATCTGGTCTTCATCGCGGTCGGCTTTGCCGGCCCGACCGACGGCACATTTGTCGAGGGCTTCGACGGCGGCCTCAAACGCGATGCAAGAAGCAATATCCTCGCCAACACGGAGGATTACCGGACAAGCGTTGAAGGCGTCTATTCGGCCGGCGACGTGCGCCGGGGCCAGTCTCTGGTGGTCTGGGCGATTCGCGAAGGTCGTCAGGCGGCGCGATCCATCGACCTCGATCTTATGGGAACGACCGTCCTGCCGAGATAATACAAACCGGCAGGAATGAATCGATTGACCGGAAGGGTCATACCTTGTCCGTCGCGCGATCCCCGAGCGCCTGTGCGTCTTTTTCCTGAACGAGGGGATCCGGATTTTGAGGATCGTCGGCGGGACGATCCGTTTCCGCATCGCCCGGCGCAGCGGCCGTCGACGTCTTCTCGCCTTCGGTTCCTGCGTCGTCCGGAGCTTGCGCTCCCGCGGTCGGCTTGCCGTCGGCAGACTCGCCTTCGTCCCCCGTCGCGGCCTCCGGCACGGCCGCATCCGCAGCGTCCCCGGACTTCGCAGCCTCCTCCGACTCCGCGGCGCGAACGCCCGCCGGTTCCTGTGCCTCCGGCGTTCCCTCGGCCACCGGCTCGTCGTCCGGTGCTTCCAGCGCCTCCGGTGTTCCCTCGGCAACCGGCCTGTCGTCCGGCATTGCGTCCACCTGTCCGATCGGTTCCGCCTCGCCCTGCGCCGCCGGCTCTGACGTTGTCACGCCACGGGCTTCGCCGTCCTCAAGCGGTTGCGACGGGAACGTCTCCTCCCGCTGTTCCGGCACCGTTTCCGCCAGCGCACTCTCGGCAACCGCGGGCGACGTGGCTTTCGCCGCTTTCTCCCAATTCCCGACCGGACCCGCAACGGCCATCGGTCCCTTGTCCGGCGTCACCAGACTGAGACACGCCGCGACGATCAGGCAGAGCGGGGCGAAATATTGCGTCAGATCGACGACTTCGACCAACGGCTGCACGAAGGAGGACGCATAGACGGATCCCGCTGCGCCCGCGACAAACCCGGCATGGATAAGCGCCAGAAACAGACCGGCATGGTGCGGCGGGGCGCGATCATTGCCCAGCGCATAGTACAGGACGCTCGATCCGGCGAAAAAGCCCCCGGCGGCGAGCAGGGCGCCGATCCATATCGGACCGATCGCCTGCGGCAGGGCCAGGAGCGCGAAGGCCGCCGCCGCCAGCAATTGGAACAGCACCAGCGTTCCGCGCCGCCGCTGGCTGCCGTCGCTGACAAAGCCGGCAAGCAGACTGCCCAGTGCGAAACTGACGACAAACAACGTCGCCACCTCCCTTGACGCCAGGCCGCTGAGCGAGCGGGCCGGCAAGGGCGTGCCGGCGAACCAGATCGGCGCATACAGTCCGAGCGGCACGCCGACGAAAGCGGCTGCGAGCACGATAAGCCATAGCCGGGGCCGAATCAGGACGCTGCCGATCTCTCCGAAAAACTGGCGTATGAATCCGGGCCGGTCCTCCCCGTCCTGAACCGGTTTGACGGTGCCGAAGACCGCGAACAGCAAGGCAAGCAGAACGGCGGCCGCTGCGGCAAAATAATAGCGCATCGGAAAGCTTACCGCCGACACCGAGGTTTCCCCTGCGAAATACCACCAACCGATCGCCGCGAATCCCAGCGCCTGCACGCTGCCCGCCAGGGTGGCGAAGCGGGATTTGTCGAAGCACCGCGCGGCGATGAACAGAGCTCCGGGAAAAGCGAAGGATGCGCCCAGGGCAAACAGGACCCGCCCGGCGGCCCCGACCGCCGTCATCTCGACGACAACCGACAGCACCAGTCCCAGTCCGACGAGCGCGGCGGCGGCCATCAGCGACACCCGGGCGCCGTAGCGATCGAGTAGAAAGCCGGCGACCAATTGCATGGGAATGTAAACGGCGGGAAGCATCAGGATCAGCAGCGAGAAAGCCTGCGCGTCCAAAGCATATCGTTGGGATATCTCCGCCGAAAAATAGTGTGGCAACCCTGCGCTTATCAGCCCGAGGGCGAAGAACAGGCTGGCGAGCACGAGAGCGATAGACCCGAGAATTCGCATTGACTACTCCACATCGCGCCGATTCCGTCAGGATTTGGCCCTGTCTCGATCAGGACGCTGATATCAGGCCCCACCGAGCGCAGGCATAGCGCGTTTTCCATCTCTGGTTCAACCGCTTCCAGGCTGAAAATCCCGTTTCGCACCGCGACATGGGCGTCGAGCGCGCATGCACCCGCAATTGGCTCGGCTTTCCCGGTTTCGCTTCATATATTGCAAAGATACTGAATTGGACCGATCGTAAGGCAGGGAGCGCGAATCGGCATAGACCGGCCCAAGCGGCCGCCCGTGGGACGATTAGGCACGGCGCCGAATTCAGGGGCGCGCGGTCCAGCGGAAATCATCGACGCGACCGGCGCTCACCGGCAGGGCTTCGCCGGCCACCACCAGCTTGTATTGCAGGCTGTCTTCCTGTGGACTGACGATTTTGACTTCGTCGCCGGCGAGATCGACTTTCAAGCCGATGCGGGAATCGTAGAGTGGAATGATCGATCCCAATTCGATAATTTCGGGTTCGGCGGTGATGGCCTGAATAGCCGCCAATTGCAGGCCCGAACTCATACGACTGCGCAATTCCTGTTCGACGAAGAAGCCGACTTTGCGATAGCCGGCTTTGGTAAATCCGGTTCCGTCCGAGGTGCGCAATTGTCTGACCCGGCCGTCGACATCGGGGCCATTGGACGAATATTGCCCCTCCGGCCCCGCAAAGGAATCCCATATGTCGATCGCGACGCCGCCGGCAAGCGTGACGTTTTCCCGGTAGATGGCGCTCAATAGGCCGGCATGGGCGGAAAGTTGCGGGTCGTTCATCGGCGCCAATCCGACCCAGAACACCGGAATTTCCCGCTTCGCCAACTGATTGAGCAGCGCCTGCACCCGCGATCCGTAGGCGCGCGGCCAGGCTTCGTTGTCCGGCTGGATCAACCCGGTTTCCGACGAAATCCCAGCGAAATCATTGGCTCCGAGCATGACGACCACGACATCGGCGGATTCATCCTCCACGATGGACCCGATCTCCGACGACCAGTTGATCCCGCCATCGGCCACCAGCCCGGATTCGTTCGAGCTTTTTCCGACAACGACGATATCCGGCGATTGTGCAAAAATCGCGTCGAGCGCCCCGTAAAGTCCGCGGGCGTAAACGTCACCGATGACCAGGATCCGGCGCGCGTCGTCGTTTTTCCGCGCGCGCACCACTTCGGGCCGCTGCCTGGTCTGGCGCGTTTTGGTGCTTTTCCCTTTGTCCCGGCCGAATATTCGTTTGCCGCTGCGCCGCGGCTGCGTGAACAGCCGCAGAAGCGGCGCCAACGGGTTCCAGCCCCGCCGCGTCTGCGATTCCGCGGAAGCGGCATCAAACGCGCCCTGCGCCACCACGGTTGGTAGCGTTTGGACAGCAGCCGTCAACGCCACGATCAAGACCAAGCGAAATGCCATAGAAACCATAAATCACCGCGCGCATGTGCATTTGCCGGCCCCAGGCGCATTTTACGCCACGCGCCGGGCCGCGGCAAGGGGCACGCAAACCGGCGTGACGGCCGGAGGCTGGCGTTTCAGCCTCTTTGCAGTCTGGCGAGAAAGGCCTTGGTCGGATATCCGTCCGCGATCAGTCCTGAATTGCGTTGAAAGTTTCTGATCGCCTTGCGGGTCATGGGACCGATCCGGCCGTCGACGCCGCCGGTGTCGAAGCCCCGTCTGGACAGCAATTGCTGCATGTCCCTGATCTCGTCCCGGGACGTGAGCGGCAGGTCTGCGACCGGCCAGGACCCCGCAAATCCGTCGCCGCCGCGAATGCGGTCGGACAAATGCCCGACGGCCAATGCATAGGCGGTGGCGTTGTTATAGCGTTTGATCACCCGGAAATTCTTCAACATCAGGAATGCCGGCCCTTTGGCGCCGGCCGGCAGGATCAGGACCGCCTGATCGTCGGGCCGGGGAAAGGCGCGGCCGTTCGTGCGCTTGAGTCCCTTCCTCTCCCAGGCGGCCAGAGTGAATTTCGTCTTGTCATCGGCAAGCGCGTAATCGAATCCGCCAGGCAACGCCACTTCATAGCCCCAGGTTTCGCCCGTATTCCAGCCGGATTCGGCCAGGTAATTCGCCGTCGACGCCAGCGCGTCGGGGATCGACGTCCAGATATTGCGCCGTCCGTCCCCGTCGGAATGAATTGGGTATGCCCCATCGCCCCGGCCCAGGACCCCGTCATATGCACGGGCAAGGTGTCGCCCCGCTCCAGAATTTTCAACGCGGCGATCAGCTGGGTGGCGCCGAATTTTTTCCGCCGCGTGTCGTGATAGGCCAGCGTCGCCAGCGAGCGAATCACATTGCGGACGATTTTCGGATTGCCCAGGACCGCGCCATAGGAGGTCTCGATGCCCCAGATGGCAAGCACCACATTCCGGTCGATACCGTAGCGCGCCTCTATCCGGTCGAGCCAGGTCTTCCAGAGGGTGGCCATTTCCCGGCCGTCTTCGATCCGCTTCTCCGAGACCGCCGAGCCGATATAATCCCAGATGGGCTTGATGAATTCGGCTTGATTGCCGGCCCGTTCGAGGATCTCCGGATCCGGCGAAACCCCGTGGAATGCCTGGTCGTAGGTCGATCGGGATATTCCGGCGGCCTGCGCCTGCGGCCAGAAGCTCTTTACCCAGGCCTGAAACGGATCTGCTGCGCTGGCGCCTGTCGCATTGCCCAGGATCAGGGCGAGGCATCCAGCGCAAAGAAAACCGCGAAGCAGCCGAGTGGTCCATTGCGTGCGACAGGTGTTCAATTCCATGAATTATCTCCCAATGCTCCGTGCTCTTCGCAAGAATAATAAAGGCTTTTCTTCTATCTTCGCAATCGAAAGCCAAGTTCGACCGTATTCGAATCGTAATCCGCACCGTTCGATGTGCTGTCCAATCGGTCGTAATTGTATTGAGCGGTCAACGCGGCGTACCGATTCAAGTCCCATGTCAGACCGATATTGGCGTTGGTTCGAATATCCTGTTGCGCAAACCCTTCGAACCGCTCGTAAGACAGACCCAGTCCGGCATTCAACGTCAGATTATGCCGCAGTGATCGGCGCAAATCGAGACCGCCCGAATAAACCACCGAACCGGTCGCGCCATCGATCGTCGTCGGGGCGAAATCCGTTGTTCCAGTGAGCGTCAGCAGCGTCAAACGGTCCGGGGACCATGTGACGGACGTGTCGAAAACCACGCCGCGAAGATCTTCCAGATTGCCGTCATTCACGTTCTCGTTCCGGTAACCGACGCTGACCTCGCCGGTCAGCTTCGGTCCCAGGTCGACAACGGTTCCGCCGCGCAATTCGGCGATCGAACTGTCCCGGTTGAACCCGAGCGCATCGCCGTCCCCGTCGAATTCCCGGCGTCCCAGGCTCGTCTCGGCAAACGGACGCAGAATTGCACCGCTTTCCAGGGAAACCCGCAACGTCCCGAGAACTTCGGTATTCGACCGGTCATCGGCGCCGGTGACGATCGCCCCGCTGCTGCCGGTGCTTACCCCGACCGTGCCGCCCGAAAACAACTCCCGCTCTACCGAACCGCGCACCGTCACGCCGATAAGCCCGGCCAGGATACGGGTAATGCCCAGCGACGCGCCGAAAGTCTGCGCCAGGACGCCGTCCGTATCGCTTGTGGCAACATCCGGATTGGATTGGTCCTCGCGCTGCAGATCGTATGTCGCGCCCAGATTGACCGTGGTGACGCGCCCGGCGTCCAGCCGCCCGTTGATGGTCAGGTTGGCGGAAGGATTGTCGTCGGAGGGTTCGCTTGGAAAGCCCTGGAAGGAGCCCCGAAAGGTGGCGTCGAGCTGATGCCGGGACCAATCGGAGCGCGCCGTAACTTCCGGAGAAACCCGGTAGAACTGGCCGGCGCCGCCGCCATTGGTTTGCGATGTGTTGTCGGTATGGCCACCCGTAACGGTGAGAGTGGGCAAAACCACGAAACTACCCAGCCGCAATCCGACGGGATCGTAGA
>Ga0214472_10004838_pt1 | contig 14203 bp, 14 predicted proteins | sample RVTome_6_FD_207662 | JGI IMG/M metagenome (GOLD analysis project Ga0214472, IMG submission 207662) | Soil microbial communities from uranium-contaminated site in the Upper Colorado River Basin, Wyoming, United States - RVT140D175 | ecosystem: Environmental > Terrestrial > Soil > Contaminated >... | reverse complement strand
ACGAGGTCCGGCCCGAGGAGAGGATCGGCTATACGCTGCATTGGGGCGAGAACGGGCCGAAACATGCCGACGCCTGGGCCTCGTTGGAGGATCAGGACGGGGCAACGAAGGTAACGCTGGGCATGGTATTCAGCACGGCTGCCGAGTTCCAGGACGCGAAGGGCTTCGGAGCCGTGGAACTGGGGCTGCAAACTCTGGGCAAACTGGACCGCTTCGTCGCATCCCGCTGAAATGCCGCGACTTCCCGTCGGCTCGAATTAGGCTTGCCGAAATGGGAGGGCCTGGGGAAGCGGCGCGCTCCGGACGATCGGCGGCCAAAGGGCGTGGCGAAACCAGTCATGTCGTATGGCTGAAACGCGCTGGCCTGAAGGACTGGGAACTGAAGCCGATCATCCTCGACGGCGACTGGGGCGACGAACGGCTCGATTGAGCCCATTCTTGACTTTCATTGCGCTCGGGGGGATCGTATGAAAGTACTCGGAGGGCATCATGGATTACCACCGGTTTCGAGAGAATGAGCGTGTGGGTTGGGGTGCAAGGGCTAATCGCTACGCCGACGTAACGGCACGTGCAACGCTGCAGTCGATACCCACGCTCCTTGCCCATGCGGGCCTCTTTCCGGGTGCCAAAGTGCTCGATGCCGGATGTGGACCAGGATATGTCGCTGCGTGTGCGGAGGCGCTTGGCGCCACGTGCATGGGCATTGATTTCTCCCCGAGCATGATCGCAGAGGCACGCAAGCGCTTTCCCGGCATCAGGTTCGAGGTCGGTGACATAGAGCAACTGCCGCTTGACGACCGAAGCCAGGACGCAGTCCTCAGCAACATCGTCCTGTTTCATGTGACCGATCCCGACCGTGCGATGCGGGAAGCCTTCCGTGTTTTGACGCCAGGCGGAAAATTTGTATTCAGCCAATGGCTAGGCCCAGAATCCTCAGACTGTCACCGGATGCTCGTCGATGTGCTGGGCAGCCACGCAGACATGTCGTTGGCCGATCCCGCACCAAACGCATACGTGCTTTCCGATCGGGACGGAGCATCCAAAAAGATGAAGAGCGCTGGCTTCACCGATATCGCATTCGAGGAAGTTCAAAACGTCCTGCATGCGGAGGGCCCGAGCTTCTTCGATTTCTTCATGACGTTCGGTGTCCGCGTGCCTCTAATCGTGGAGAGACAGGATCCCGAAATCCGAAAAAGGATCCGTGACGACATCGATGAGCGAGCGGCTGTGTTTTTTTCGGATGGGCTCTACAGAATTGGGATGCCTAGCCTGATCGTCTCCGGGCGACGTCCTCGCAATTGAGAGCTTCGGGGTCACTGCAGAACCTGCCATAGACGGCGGCTGCCCGAATTTCGGCTTCCCACCGTTCTGCGACCTTCGTTTCGATATTTCGGAGCAGGCTTGACTGTCAGGATATGTGGCGGAGCTGGGCGCGGCCTTCCTCTGCGCTGACCTCGGGATCACGCTGGAGCCGCGCCCCGACCATGCCGCCTATATCGACAACTGGCTGAAGGTCCTCAAGGCCGACAAGAAGGCCATCTTCACCGCCGCCAGTCAGGCCGCCAAGGCGACCGACTTTCTGGCAGGGTTTTAGAATCCGACTCAAAATTAATACTCATTGATTTCAAGTCCTTGCGATGAGCCTGGCCGTGCGTCGGATGGAAGCGATGAGTAGCCATGCGTCGGAGGAGGCGCTGTGCGAACTGGGCCACGACCATGACCTTGTAAATCAGGTTCTTGAGGTGACAGCAGAAGACGACGGCGAAACCGAGCGCGGCAAGCGCCTCATGGCCCGCGCCAGCTACGTCTTCAACGCCGATCAGGTGGACAGGTTCGAAGCCCCGCCCTTGCCGGAAACGAAAGACCCGGCCCAAATCCTCGACAAGGCCGAAGCCTTCATTACAGCCACTGGGGCCGATATCCACCACGGCGGCAACCGCACCTTCTACCGCTTCCCCCAAAGTGGTGGTGGCGACTTCATCCAGATGCCCGGGCGCGAGCGCTTCATGGGCACGGAAACCAGCACGGCGACCGAGAGCTACTACGGAACCCTGCTTCATGAGCTGACCCATTATGCCGTAAGGCGGATTATGCCGTAAGGCGGATTATGCCGTGCCGATAGCTGACTCTGTTATTGAGAAACACTTTCCGGCACGGCATGTCGGCATAATTATAGCGATTCCAGAAAGACGAGCTGTTTGTCATCGGAACGGCAACGCCAATGACAGGGCGATACAAAATGGTTTTAAAGGATTATTCTAGCCGTTTCTTCCTTTTGAAAAGGAAAATTATTGCACCAATAGGAACAGATGTTTTTAAAATTACAGGTGCATACATACTTGCTCTAAAAAAACCAGACCCTAATAATTGGAACATAAGCGGCTGAATATCCCATCGTCCTGTTGTCCACTCAAGCTGGATAGAACAAAATCCAAAGGTGATAAATAAATACCAAAGCCATTTTCTTTTAACTGCTGGAGTTTTGTAGCATAAATACAACGAATAAATGATAAAGACTGGGACTAATACAGAGAGCAATAATATCAGATAATTCTGTATCGGTTTTCCTTCAAAAATAAAGGCGTTAATCTCACGAAGATCGCCAGATATTGGTTTAAAGTTAAATCCAAGAATTTTTGATTCGTCTTCATTTTGTGTTTGTAGGCTTAAGCTTACAAGAAGCCAGGAATGTTCATATTGATACTGAAAAGTAAAGCTTTCTGTAAGGGGGTTGCTGCCTCCGCCGGAATGCGAATGTGAGTTATAACCAACCAAATTTATAGATAGCGGTGTTTGATCGGGAATAAGGTCGTGAATTTGCCTCAATACCTCTGGAGACATTTGTTTTTGTGTTTCTATAACAAGTGATTGATTTAAAGAATCGTAATCTGTGTTAAGAATAAATTCTATGCGCTCTTTAGCCATGTTGAGTTTTTCTTGAGACACAAGGCTTTCTAGTTGGTTAAAATTGCAACCTTGCAAAGATAATACTGAAAAGCATAGTACTATAAGTGTAATTAGAGAATTTTTGATTGGGAATGACATTTGAGAACCGTAAATTGAGAAATAATTCGTTTAAGACTATCTCATTTATGAACTTTAAAAAATATATGATTTTTATATCGCATAATTTTATTTAAAATCATATAGGACAGAAGGCGCAAAAATGCTTATTTTGTTACTACATCGGTAGATGTGAATTATGACTTGTTTCCTTAGAGCCCGATTTAAAAGTAGTTGAGTGATATCAAAGGGTTGTGATACAACCGTCTTTGTCGAGAAGATGGAGGATCGAATGCCCTGGGATGATATCACTCGCAAGCAGCATAACCGCGACGATCTGCGTTATCCAACTGATTTGACGGAACGGGAATGGGCTGTGGAATTTTGGGGACATAGTATATAATTACCGTCAGAGACAAGTGGAATGCACCCCCGTAATTTGAAAGCAATCTCGCTTTGCATCCGTGGAATTAAGTCGCGGAACGCCTGCTCTGCTATGCTCAACTCTATATGAATCGGCTCGCGGTCGTTGGAAAGAGGATAGCCTAGCAATTCCCAAATTATTGATTCGGCTAAAACGGGCTCTTCAACATTCCGATAGCGATGTACTTCCCAGTCGCCCCAGAAATTTTCTTCATAGCATTGTTTTAGTGTGCTGTATGTCAGCCCGATTTTAATGACCCCTGACTTACCAGGATGTACCAACAGGCAAAGGATGCCCGGTTTTATCGCTTGCCTAATTTCTTCTGAATCTTTCTTGCCGGTTCCACACTGCGGACAGCCTTCACCTTCTGCCACATTATTGGGTACCGTGCGCCACTCATGGCCGTTACTGCATTGAAAGTCAGATTTTCCAAACTTGCTTCGGACATGCCCTACAAGGGTGATACCGCGTCCTTCCAGTCGTTTTTTCATCCATGCCGTATATGCATAAACATGGTCGGGCAATGGCTTCGGCGGAGGCCGTACACCCGCTTTTCTTGCTGCCTCCAAACCCGCCTCTACCCATTCCCATTCCATTTTTTGAACTTCAATTCCTTGTCGAAACGGGATAGCTCCCAATGGCGTTGCTCCCCAAAAAACCGTTTCGGCCCAATACGGATCAGTGACGGCAATGCATGTCTTGAGTTCCCATTTCTGACCAGTCTCTTTGACGATCTGGCCCGTGTATTCTTTGTAGTTGCTATTGTGCTCAGCCAATCGCTCCTCGGGGTGACGGGTAGTTTGTCCGACCTTGTAAAGGTCCGGATCGGACGGGTGGACGAGTAAATATAGATAACCTGACTTCATTGCGCTCTCTGAGTACGCATGGCGCCGAAGCGACAAACTCAGTGTCCGCTTCGAATCGTTTATTGGTATAATTTACAATAAACCACTCCCTTTCGAGTGAATAGGTAGAGGAATGGACTTTCCCGGGAAAAGTGGAGGAACTTTCTGATAGCGTTGGACGCGACAGGAGGACCCGATGGGCAAACGCGAGAGACGGATATTCACGGAAGACTTTAAGTGGGAACCGGTTCGGCTGACAGAAACCAGCGGTCGTCGTTCTCTTTGTTGCCCCCGGGTGCTTCGGGCAAATCCTTCACATCGCGATGGTCTTGCGAAAACCGGGTGTAAAACTGGACGGCGTTTCGGGTGGGAAACGATGGCGCGCAGGGGAGGGGCCCGACGGGTCCGACCGGGAGCGCTTTTCGCTTGAGGCTGAAATCCGGTGAACCTGACGGAAGCCTCCGGCTTCATCGTCTTCTGGACAGGAGGCATCCGCTCTTTTATCTATCGCCCAGATCAAATCCGGCGCCGGCGTCCAATCCGGTGTCCTCGTCCGCGCCATCGGCCGTGCCCTGCGGCGGATCGGCGCGGGACCGTCAGGGAAGGTAAAGCAGGCATGAGCAATAACCTCAAAATCGTCGAGCATCCGCTGGTCCAGTACAAACTGTCGCAGATGCGCAGGAAGGAAACGCCGTCGTCCGATTTCCGGCGGCTGCTGCGCGAGATCAGCCTGCTGCTCGCCTATGAGGTGATGCGGGACCTGCCGCTGGTCGACAAGGAAATCGAAACCCCGATGGCGCGGGCCATGCTGCCGGTCCTCAGGGAACTCGAACCCTGCTTCATTTCGATCCTGCGCGCGGGCAACGGTATTCTCGAAGGCATGCTCGATCTGCTGCCCTCGGCGCGCGCCGGCCACGTCGGCATGTACCGGGATCACGAGACACTGGAGGCGATCGAATATTACTTCAAGGTGCCCGAGGACATGGCCGGCCGCCTGACCATTGTCTGCGATCCCATGCTGGCCACCGGCCATACCGCGGTCGCGGCCATTCAGCGGCTCAAGGACGCGGGCGCGAAGAAAATCAAGTTCGTCTGCCTGCTCGCGGCGCCGGAAGGGGTGAAGACCCTGACCGAAGCCCATCCCGACGTGCCGATCTTCACCGCGGCGCTGGACGAGAAGCTCAACGAAAAGGGCTACATCGTGCCGGGCCTCGGCGATGCCGGCGACCGGATCTACGGGACGAAGTAGACGCCGGACGCCGGGCCTTTCCGGCAGCGCCTCGGACGGCAGATGGGCCGGTGGGTGGCCGGTGGGCGGGCCGGCCGGTGGTGCTCCGGCGCGGATCCGCTCTCTCTCATATGACGGGAGCGGATTCTCCGGACCGACGGATCGCCGCAGGGGATTCCACCCGCACCGGATCTGATCTAGCTTTGCGGTGGCTCGAAGAAGGCGGCGGGCGTCAGGATCTGATTGACCTGGTTGACCAGATACGCGGCCTCCGCACTGAGTTTCAGATAGGCGCTCCACGCCGGGTCGGCTGCCAGGGCACTGCGTTTTGCGGCGCGGTCGGCGGCATCCTCGTAGACCCAGATATGGACGTAGGAATTCACATTGCCGGTCTCGACAGCGCCGTAAACAACCGGCATTCCCAGGTGCTTTGACTGCACGTGCCAGCCATGTTCGGCATAAAGCGCCATGTGTTTCCTGATGGTGCCCGGGCGACAGGTGTAGGTCCGGTGATCGTAGATCATGTCAATTCCTTTGATGATCGGAGGTGCAAGAGAGCGATCCAGAGATCGCGCAGGGAATAGAGCGTCATCACCCCGCCGGAAAGCGGGATGGCTGCGTAGAAAAGACCGCTCGGCAGCCCCAGAATGGGCGTGAGGGCGCGGCTGCGTGCGGTCAGATCGTAGCCGTAGAGAGTCATGGCAATCAGGAAAGCCAGAGACAGGAGAGTGAGGAGCAGGGAAAGGGCGGCCCTGGATCTGCCCGCGCCGAGCGCAAGCTCCAGCCAGTCCACGCGGAAGTGCTGCCGTTCGCGCCAGAGAGCTGCCGCGCCGACAAACACCATCCATGCAAACAGCCCCTGAACGATTTCGTCGAACCAGGCGAAACCCGCAAAGCTGAAGGTCCGGGCGGCGACGTTCACCAGCACCAGCAGGAAGAGCCCGGTGAGACACAGACCCGAAATCACCCGCAGGATCAGGCCGGTCACGGCATCCGTGTGTGCCAGCAGCGCCTTCATTGCGCCGTCACCAGATCAGGCAGCCAGACGGACACCCAGGGAAAGATGATCACCATCAGCAGGACCAGGGTGATCCCGGCCAGATAGGGCAGGAGCGCCCGGGACAGCCGCCCCACGGACATGTCGGCGATGGACGCGACGGCGAAGAGGACCATCCCGACCGGGGGCGTGAGCAGGCCGACCATCGAGCACATGATCATGATGACGCCGAACTGCACCGGGTCGACTCCGATCTGGGTGACGACCGGCAGGAACAGCGGAACGGTCAGCACGATCACGGCAATGCCCTCAAGGAACATGCCCAGAATCAGCAGAATCACCACGATGATGGCCATGATGACCGCCGGGTTGTCGGAAAATCCGGTCATGGTTATGACAAGCTGATGGGGGATGCGCTGATGAATCAGCAGCCAGCCGAAAAATCCCGCGGTGGCGATCACGAACATCACGCGGATGGTGTGCACCAGGGAGTCCCAGAGGATGCCGGGCAGATCGCGGGGCTTGACCTCCCGGTAGACCAGCATCGAGAGAACCAGTGCGTAGGCGGTCGCGACCACACCGGCTTCAGTCGGGGTAAAGAAGCCGCCGAAGATGCCGGCGATGATGATGACGGGCGTGAACAGCGACAGGGCGCTGTCCAGGCCGCTGCGCCAGATCTCGCGCCAGTCGATGTGGTCGTTGCGCGGCATCCGGTGCAGCAGCGCCACGATATAGACGGCGGTCATCAGCGCCACGGCCATCAGCAGACCGGGGACCACGCCGGCAAGAAAAAGTTTCGTCACCGAAACGCCGGTGATGGAGGAATAGAGCACAAACGGTATCGAAGGCGGAAAGACCGGCCCGATGGTGGAGGAGGCGGCGGTGATGGCGGCGGAGAAATCGGGGTCGTAGCCACGATCGCGCATCGCCTTCAGTTCGACCTGTCCCAGGCCCGCGGCATCGGCAACCGCGGCGCCCGACATTCCCGAAAAGAACAGCGAGGCAAGTACGTTTACCTGCCCCAGTCCACCGCGGATGTGACCGACGCAGGCATCGGCAAAGCGGAAGATCCGGCGGGTGATCCCGCCCGTATTCATCAGGTTGCCGGCAAGAATGAAGAAGGGGATGGCCAGAAGCGTGAAGCCGGTTGTGGCTGAAAACATCCGCTGTGGCAGCATTGCCAGAATGCTGAGGTCGTCCTGCAGCACATAAAAGCCGACGGCGGTCAGCCCCAGGGCCATCGCGACCGGCATCCCGAGGGTGATCAGAAGGAACAGCACGCCGAGAATGTAGAAAGTCATGGGGAGCTTTTTCCTGAAATGCGCAGCCTGGCGCCAAGAATCCGGGAGCTCAGGGCGGAGCTGTGAGATCCACCCTGTGAAGGCCCGGGGCTATTTGAGGAAGCTCAGGAAAGTGTCCATGTTGTCCTTGCCGCTGTAGTGGGCGACACGGGTCCGCGCCGGGCCCATGAGCGCGGCGAAGGGGGCGAGGTCCGGACGTGTGACTTTCATGCCGGCGGCTTCCAGGGCGGCAATCTCCTTTTCCTCCTGGTCGATGACGGCTTTGCGCATCATGGTCCCGGCGCTCACGCTTTCCTCGCGCAGGATGGTCTGCTGTTCAGGCGTCAGCCTGTCGAAGACATCCTTGTTTATGACGTGAACCATCGAGTTGTAAACGTGCCGGGTGAGTGCGAGGTGCTCCTGGAACTCGTTCAGCTTGAAGTGATAGATCACACCGGTCGGGTTTTCCTGTCCGTCCACCACGCCCTGATTGAGCGCGTTGGGGAGTTCGGGAAAAGCGATCTGTGTCGTCGAAGCGCCGAGGCCTTCGAGGGCCGCCACGATCTGCAGTTCAGGCGGTGTCCGCAGCTTGAGCCCCTTGACGTCCCCGGGTCCGTTGATCGGGTGCTTCGAATTGGTGATATTGCGAAAGCCGTATTCCCAGTTGGACAGCAGCACCAGTCCCTGCGCTTCGAGTTTCGGCGCGGCCCAGTCGGTGAAGGGGCCGTCCAGAACGGCATGTGCCTGTTCGTAACTGGAAAAGGCGAAGGGTGTCATCACCGTGCCGAAGGCCTTTTCGTACTTGTCGAGCCCGCCTTGCGTCGGCAGGTTCATGTCGACGGCGCCCAGGACAGTCTGTTCAAGCTGCTCCGGTGGCGAGCCGAGTTCGTTCGCCGGGTAAAGCTCGACCCTGATCGCGCCGTTCGTCCGTTCCGCGACTTTTTTGGCGAAGGCCTGTGCGGCCAGATGGCCCGGGTGTGTGTCTGCCGCAAAATGCGCAAGCTTGAGGGTCACGTCCTGCGCATTTGCTGCCAGGCTGAAGGTGAAAATGGCCGTTCCGACCAGCAGTGATTTGAGAAACATTTTGTCTCCTCCCATGGATGATTTTTGTTTTGTTTTTTGAGAACGGTTGATCCGTCCTTCGGTCCCGCGTCGAATGGAATGCGGTTTTGTCGTCAGGTCTCTTTCAGGCTGGCCCCGACTCCCAGGTTGGCCTCGACTCCGGTCAGGTCCTCATAGGCCTTGATGACGGCGGTGCAGCCTTCGTCGCCGTGCCCCATGATCGAGGCGAGCGCGTAGGTCTGGTGAATGGACTGGGCCATGAATCCCGGCAGGCCGGCCCGCTCCAGCCATTCGGCGTAGTAGCGGACGTCCTTCTGGGCGTTGGACAAGGACATGTGCGGGGTGAAATCTCGCCGCAGGGTCATCTCGCCATACAGGTCCATCATTCCCGATTTCCCGCCCGCCGCCGAAATGATCCCGATGACCTTGGACATGTCCAGGCCTTCGCGGGCGGCCAGCGCGAAGCCCTCGCAGAAGGCCGCGACATTGGCAAAGGCGATGTAGTTGTGAATCAGCTTGAGGCGGATCGCATGCCCTGCGGGACCCACGTGAAAAATGTTTTCCGCATAGGTGTTAAAGAGGGGACGCAGCTGTTCAAGCAGATTTTCATCGCCGCCAAAGAGAATGTTCACTTCTCCCCGGTCCGCGTGCGCGGGCGTGCGGGTCATCGGCGCCTCGCAGTAGCGCAGGCCGCGTGCGGCGCATTCGTCACGCATCAGATCCACATGCTCGACCGAGACAGTGGTGTGGTCGAGAAAAATCGCGCCCCTGGGCATCGCCGCCAGCACGCCATCGGGACCAAGCGCCATCTTCTGCACGGCCTCGGCGGTGGTGATGCAGACGGCGAAGATATCGCTCTTTTCGGCGATCTCCAGCGGCGTGGTCCCGGCAATCGCACCATTGGCGACAGCGGCGCTCACGCGGGACCCATCCAGATCGGTCACCGTGACCGGGTATCCCCCGCGGCACATGTGTTTGACAACACCGCGTCCCATGCCGCCCAGTCCTACAAATCCTATGCGTTGCAATGTCATTTCCGCCCCGGGGTTCAATGTTGTGTCATCACGAAAACATAAAACAGATTGTCTGACAACTGGTTTTACGATAAAACAGATGGCAGTTACCCAGTGCAATGGATGAACGGGTCGGGGTATGTTGCGGCCTGCTGAAAAAAGAAGGTGCGGGAATGTCGGACTCTGCTGAAATTTTTGGTCGGATAGAACGGCCGCGGCGCTTGCCTGACGAAGTCGCGACCTCCATCACCAATGCCATAGAAAGCGGCCAGCTGCGGCCCGGTGACAGGCTGCCCACCGAGCAGGCGCTGTCCGAACGCTTCGGCGTCGCCCGGACGGTGGTGCGCGAAGCCATATCGCTGCTGAAATACGATGGCGTGGTCAATTCCAAGCGCGGGGTCGGTGCCTTCATTACGGAAAACAATCAGCGCTCCGCCTTCAGGATCGGTCCGGCGTGTTTTGAGAAACGCAAACAGATTATCCAGCTTCTGCAATTGCGCACCGGTGTTCAGGCGGGGGCTTCCGCCCTGGCTGCGGAAACCAGAACGCAACAGCAGATGGAGGCAATCCTGTCCCTGTTCCGGCAGATGGAAGAGGCGGATGCCGAGGGTCCGGATGCGGCGCTGGAACGGCGTGTCGATCTGGAGCTTCTGCTGTACCGCAGGATTACCGAGGCCTCGGCAAATGACTATTATGTCGAAGTGGTCGGCATGATTGAGTCGAACATTCAGAACAACCTGCGCTCGGCATTCCTCAAGAATGCGGCTGCGTCCGAGTTCGGCGCGGATATCCTCGCCGAACACCGCGCCGTGCTCGATGCGCTCGCTGCGGGGGATGCGGAAGCCGCCCGCGTGGCAACACGTCAAAGGTTCGAGGCCGCCGCCAACCGGCTTGCAGCCCGCGCCGATTTTATCTGATCAGACTTTCCGAGGCCAAATGTCCAGTCAATCCTCCCGTCACGGCGGCCAGATCCTCGTCGACGCGCTCAAGCAGCAGGGCGTCACCCGCGTGTTCTGCATTCCCGGTGAAAGTTATCTGGCGGCGCTGGACGGACTTTACGGGTCCGATATCGACACCATCGTCGCCCGGCAGGAAGGCGGCGCCGCGATCATGGCCGAGGCGCACGGCAAGCTGACGGGGCGTCCCGGCGTTGCCTTCGTCACGCGCGGCCCCGGTGCCACCAACGCGTCGGCAGGCGTGCACATCGCCTTTCAGGACTCGACGCCGATGATCCTGTTCGTCGGTCAGGTGGCGAGCGACCAGCGTGACCGCGAAGCCTTTCAGGAGGTGGACTACCGCGCCATGTTCGGCCCGCTCGCAAAGTGGGTGGCCGAGGTCGACCGCCTGGACCGCCTGCCCGAATACATCAGCCATGCCTTTCACCTGGCGCAATCGGGCAGACCCGGTCCGGTGGTCCTCTCGCTGCCGGAGGACATGCTGTCGTCCCGCGGCGTTGTGGCGGACGTTCCGGCCGCCGTGCTGCCGTCGGGGGCAGCGGCGGACAGCGATATCGGCGCCATACTGGCGGCCCTGGAAAAGGCGCAGCGTCCGCTGATCATTGCCGGCGGGGGCGGGTGGTCAGCCGGGGCGGCCAAGGCGCTGGGGGAATTCGCGGCCAGGGTGAATGTACCCGTGGGGGCCTCGTTCCGCTGTCAGGACTATCTGGACAACCGCCATCCCTGCTACATCGGCGACGTCGGAATCGGCATCAACCCGCAACTGGCCGAGCGGGTCAGGCAGGCGGATGTGATCCTGTGCCTCGGCGCGCGCCTGGGAGAGATGACGACGAGCGGCTACAGTCTGCTGAATGTGCCGGTCCCCGAACAATCGCTCATTCACGTCTACCCCGATGCATCCGAACTCGGGCGGGTCTATCGGCCGACACTGGCGGTGACCGGTTCCGCCGGGGTTGTGGTCCGGCAACTGGCCGCCGCCGCGCGGGACAATCAGGAGAGCGGCCGTGTGGCGCTTCTCTCCGCCGCCCGCCAGGACTACGAACGCTGGCAGGTCCCCCTGGAAACGCCGGGCGAGCTGAAGATGGAATCCGTGATCGGGCATCTGAACGCGGTGCTGGCGGATGACGCGGTTCTGACGAACGGCGCCGGAAACTATTCGGCCTGGCTGCACCGCTATTACCGCTATCGCGGCTGGCGTACCCAGCTTGCGCCGACCAGCGGCTCCATGGGCTACGGCCTGCCCGCGGCGGTGTCGGCCAAGCTGGAAAATCCGGATCGCGATGTGGTCTGTCTGGCGGGTGACGGCTGTTTTCAGATGGTGATGCAGGAATTCGGAACCGCCTGCCAGTACGGCGCTAATGTTATCGTGCTGATTTCCAACAACGGCATGTACGGCACCATCCGGATGCATCAGCAAAAGCAGTATCCGCAGCGTCCCTCCGGCACCACAATGCTCAACCCTGATTTTGCCATGCTGGCCCGGTCCTACGGCGCTTTTGGGGCGACCGTGACCTGCGATGCCGACTTCGCGGTGGCCTTTGCGGCCGCCCGCAATGCCAGGCTGCCCGCGATCCTCGACCTGAAGGTCAGTCCCGCCGCCTTGTCGCCAAAACTTCTTCTGGAACAGGATCCGGCGTTGCCCGGTTGAGCGGGGCGGGGGCGCGGGCGACAGGATTATGAGTTCCGGACAGCGTCGCGTCGCCAGTCAGGGTTCCACGGGGTCACGATGTCCAGTGGACTTATGCGGCGTTGCTCCGTTCCTAACGTCTGGAGCGTTTCCTAATCAGACGGGTTCATATCCGGCATTTTTGAAATAGTCGGAGCATTCGTCCGGCTTGATGTTATCGATGGGTTTTCCGATGTGTCGATGATGTTTCTCTTCCGAGCGTCTCGCATCCAGTGTTTGATTTTAGCGAAGCTCTGCTCGATCGGATTGAGATTAGGTGAGTATGGGGGGCAGAAACCAGAGACGCGCGCCTGCGTCTCTGATGGTATCTCGTACCGCCCTGGTTGATGCTGCTGGCTCTCTCGATGCTATGGGCTCGAAACGTAAAGCGGCAGATCCTGGCCGCCGAGAGTGTCTGTAACGCTTCTCACGCAGCTTCTAACTCAGTGTAGTCCATGATGGCTCTAGTGTTCCGTAACTAACGTTTGAGTCCAAGTCTGGAAGTGTGATTCAGTCTTGGTATGACACACAAACAAGCTCGCATCGTTCTGGGGCGGACATCCCGCGCTGAACTGAACCGGCTGCTGTGCGACGGAAACACGCCTCAGAAGATCGTCAAGCACGCAAGGATCGTCCTCATGAACGCGGACGGTTATGGGGTCTCGGCGATCATGCGCGTGGTCGGGGTTTCGAAGACCACGGTCTGGCGCTGGCAAGAATATTTCACCGAGGCCGGTGTCGCAGGGCTTGTGAAAGGCCGTTCCAAGCCGCCCGGCGGGACTGCCAGAAACTTTGTGTGTCAGGCCATAATGATGAAACGGAAAGGACCATCATATGGCTATTGCGAAAGAGTTACTGGACCAGCTTCTTGCGGGCCGCGATCCGCGTGACCTGTTTGCGAGGGACGGCTTGGTCGACGAACTGAAGAAGGCGCTTTCAGAGAGAATCCTGAATAGCGAGCTCGACGCGCACCTTGACGATGAGAGGGCGGCCGGATCGGATAATCACCGGAACGGCATCTCGAGGAAAACGATGCTGACGGGGACGTCGAAAGTGACGCTGGACATTCCCCGCGATCGCGCCGGTACTTTCGATCCCCGGCTGATCGCCAAATATCAGCGGCGTTTCCCCGACTTCGATGACAAGATCGTCTCCATGTACGCCCGCGGCATGACGGTTCGGGAAATCCGCGGTCATCTGAAAGAGCTTTACGGCATCGACGTGTCGCCGGAGCTGATCTCGACGGTCACCGACGCGGTTCTTGAAGAGGTTGCGGAATGGCAGAACCGGCAGCTGGATGTCTGCTATCCGCTGGTCTTCTTCGATGCCATCCGGGTGAAGATCCGCGACGAGGGCATTGTGCGCAACAAGGCGGTCTATTCTGATGGCCAGTTTGATCTCGGCTTAATTGGCTCTGTCTCAGCTCTTGCCACTAACATCATCAAGCCTGCGGTTGTTAATGGCCAGGTAGTAGATGGCCAGTTGGGGGGGGGCAAATTGTAGTAGAAGCAAATTTGGGCAATATTATTGGTACAGCAGGTGCTTGGGAGGGTGTACCAAGACACAATACAAGTTTTGTAAGAGTGGTTCTTGATCCCAGAACTGGACCCATGTCTTTCCATAACGAGTATAGAGTAACTACGGCATATCCATTCTCCAGATAAAAGGAAAGGTCCGTCGTGGACAGAGTATATTTCGATTTTGAGGTGACCGACTGCGAACCCCTGTT
>Ga0214472_10004837_pt1 | contig 14205 bp, 13 predicted proteins | sample RVTome_6_FD_207662 | JGI IMG/M metagenome (GOLD analysis project Ga0214472, IMG submission 207662) | Soil microbial communities from uranium-contaminated site in the Upper Colorado River Basin, Wyoming, United States - RVT140D175 | ecosystem: Environmental > Terrestrial > Soil > Contaminated >... | reverse complement strand
GAGATCCTCGGACTCCGGTTCATACGCGATACCGCTCTGGATGAATCCGACTTCGATCTCCGGCTCCGTCTTCAGGCGGCGCAGGTTTTCCACCGAGCCGGATGAGGGGCGCAGCACGAGTTCGATGCCTTCGCGCGCGAAGGCCGCCCGGTAGCGCTCCGCGAAATAGGCGTAGGCGCCGCCGGGAGCCCCGGTCACCATCGTCACCGTGCGCGGCGGGGCTGGCCGCACGACGCTGAAAAGCAGCCAGAAGGCGATGCCGAGCCCGGCCGCCATGGCGAGCAGTGTGAGCAGCAGCAGTGCGCGGGACCGGGTATTCGGCCACCAAGGGCGGGGCATGCCGCAAGCCTAGCGGGATGCGTCGGTGCTGTCCATGCGGCCCGCCGGGCGGATCCACGGACGCGCGCGGGGCGGATGCGGCGGCGCTCACCTCGGCCGGCTAAACTGACATAATGGTGTTTCCATACGTTGCGGTATGGGCTCGGATCTGGCGCTGCCGCGGCATACATTCATGACAGGAGCGATGACGAAGATGACTATGAAGAAGATCGGGGTGATCGGTGCCGGCACCATGGGCAACGGGATTGTCCAGGCGTTTGGCGTGGCCGGATTCGACGTGGTGATGACCGACGTCTCCGGGGCCGCGCTGCAGCGCGGACTGGCGACCCTGAGCGGCAGCTTCGACCGCCTCATCAAGAAGGACAAGATGACCGAGGCCCAAAAGGCCGCGGCACTGGCGCGGGTGAGCACGTCCACCGACATGGCGGCGCTCGCCGATTGCGATCTTGCCATCGAGGCGGCGACCGAGAATCAGGAACTGAAGCTTTCCATCTTCGGGCAGCTGGACGCCACCCTCAAGCCCGAGGCGATCATCGCCAGCAACACCTCGTCGCTGTCCATCACCCGACTTGCCGCCTCCACCGGGCGCGCCGAGCGGGTGATCGGCATGCATTTCTTCAATCCGGTTCCGATGATGGCGCTGGTCGAGCTGATCCGCGGGCTGCAGACCTCGGATGCGACCTATGCGGCGGTCGAGTCGGTCGCCAGGGCGCTCGGCAAGACCCCGGTGCAGGTGCGCAACAGCCCGGGCTTCGTGGTCAATCGCCTGCTGTGCCCGATGATCAACGAGGCGATCTTCACGCTCGGAGAGGGGCTCGCCACGGCCGCGGAAATCGACGCGGCGATGAAGCTCGGCTGCAATCATCCGATCGGTCCGCTCGCCTTGTGCGACCTCATCGGGCTCGATGTGGAACTGGCGGTGATGCAGGTGCTGTTCGAGGGCTTCAAGGATCCCAAGTACCGTCCCGCGCCACTCCTCGTGGAGATGGTGGAAGCAGGCTACCTGGGCCGCAAGGCCGGCAAGGGTTTCTTCAATTACCCGTGAAAACGTGCCATGCGACGGCCGTCCGCGAATCGTGGCGCGGCGGTCGCGCAAAGCAGAACGCCACCTCGCGGTGGCGTTTTTCTTGCAGCTTCCGGCCTTTCAGCCGCGGCGCATGGCGTCGAAGAACTCGCCGTTGCTCTTGGTGGCCTTGATCTTGTCGAGGAGGAATTCCATCGCGTCGATGTCGTCCATGCCGTACAGGAGTTTTCTAAGGATCCATACCTTCTGCAGGATGTCCGGCTTCATGAGCAGCTCTTCGCGGCGGGTGCCGGAGCGATTCACGTTGATCGCCGGATAGACGCGCTTTTCGGCCATGCGGCGGTCGAGGTGCAGCTCCATGTTGCCGGTGCCTTTGAACTCCTCGTAGATCACGTCGTCCATGCGGCTGCCGGTGTCGATCAGCGCGGTGGCGATGATGGTAAGCGAGCCGCCTTCCTCGATATTGCGCGCCGCCCCGAAGAAGCGTTTGGGCTTTTGCAGTGCGTTCGCGTCGACGCCACCGGTGAGCACCTTGCCGGAGGCGGGTACCACGGTGTTGTAGGCGCGTGCCAGACGGGTGAGCGAGTCGAGCAGGATCACCACGTCCTTCTTGTGTTCGGTGAGGCGCTTGGCCTTCTCGATCACCATCTCGGCCACCTGGACGTGGCGCGAGGCCGGCTCGTCGAAGGTGGAGGCGACCACCTCACCCTTGACCGAGCGCTGCATCTCCGTCACTTCTTCCGGCCGCTCGTCGATGAGCAGTACGATCACCACCACGTCCGGATGATTGGCGATGATGGCGTGCGCGATGTGCTGCAACATCACCGTCTTGCCACTCTTGGGCGGGGCCACCAGCAGGCCGCGCTGCCCCTTGCCGATCGGGGCGATCATGTCGATCACGCGGCTGGTGGTGTTCTCCTCGCCGCGGATGTCGCGCTCGAGCTTGAGGCACTCGTTCGGATGCAGCGGGGTGAGGTTCTCGAAAAGGATCTTGTGCTTGCACGCCTCGGGCGGCTCGCCGTTGATTTTGTCGAGCTTCACCAGCGCGAAATAGCGTTCACCGTCCTTCGGGGTGCGGATCTCGCCTTCGATGGTGTCGCCGGTATGCAGGTTGAAGCGGCGGATCTGCGAGGGCGAAACGTAGATGTCGTCGGTGCCCGCCAGATACGAAATGTCGGGCGAGCGCAGGAAGCCGAACCCGTCGGGCAGGACTTCCAGCGCGCCGTCGCCATAAATCGGCTCACCCTTTTTCGCCCGGTTCTTGAGCAGGGCGAACACGAGTTCTTGCTTGCGCAGCCGGTTCGCACCATCGATTTCGTTGGCGATGGCCATTTCCAGTAACTGGCTGACGTGGAGAGACTTGAGCTCCGATAATTGCATGGTGACGGGACGCGCCGAGGCGAAAGTGGATGAAGCAGGTGGAGGGGCAGAGGAGAGAAGCAAGCGCGGCGCCGGGGGAGCGGCTCGTGGGCCGAGGCGCCGCGGAAACGAACCGGACTCTAGTCCCGGTTAGAGGTTGCTGTCAATGAATGCGGTCAGTTGTGACTTGGACAGGGCGCCAACCTTGGTCGCCTCGACATTGCCGCCCTTGAACAGCATAAGCGTCGGGATGCCGCGGATGCCGAACTTGGCCGGGGTTTCCTGGTTTTCGTCGATGTTGAGCTTGGCGACCTTGAGCTTGCCGGCGTATTCCTTGGCGACATCGTCAAGGATGGGGGCAATCATCTTGCACGGGCCACACCATTCGGCCCAGTAGTCGACCAGCACGGGAGTCTGCGCCTGCAGCACTTCGGCCTCGAAGTTGCCGTCGGTCACGTAATGAATATGCTCGCTCATGATTCCTCGCATCAGGGGGGTAGCGGTAGTGCTTCGAAAATCGGGGGACGGGCGTGATGCCCGATTGGTCGCGGCGGGTGCGCCCGCCTTTTGAAGGTTTCCGAAAAGTTATGCCAAGCTGGGCCCCGCGTCAAGAATTTCTCCGGGCCGGGGCTGGTCCAACGGTCGCAGCGTGGCGAAAAGGGGAAGCCCTCGGCTATATTGTGCGCACGACCGCCCCGGCGCGCTCCGGGCGGACGATCGACCATGGGAGTTCAAGGAATGACTTACGTAGTAACCGAATCCTGCATCCGCTGCAAGTACACCGACTGTGTGGACGTCTGTCCGGTGGATTGTTTCCGGGAGGGGCCGAATTTTCTGGTGATCGACCCGGAAGAATGCATCGACTGCACGCTCTGTGTCGCCGAGTGCCCGGTCGAGGCGATTTTCGCCGAGGATGACGTGCCGGAGAACCAGCGCCGGTTCATCGCCCTCAATGCGGAGCTCTCCGCGCAGTGGAAGCCCATTGTCGAGCGCAAGGATGCTTTGCCGGATGCCGACGAGTGGGCCAAGCGTACCGACAAGCTCGGCGAACTCAAGCGCTGATTCGGCGGCCGCGCCCGGCGCGGTGGGCGTGCCCTTTCCGAGCTCACGACAATGCACTAACATGGCACGCAGCCGGATCACATGGATAAGACCGAGGGGAACAAGATGCTGGTGAGCGAGATTCTCGCGATCAAGGGCAAAGTGCTCTACACCATCGCGCCGAACAAGAGCATGGGCGAAGCGGTGGAGATCATGACCGAGCAGGACGTCGGCTCGCTGGTCGTCTTCTCCCATGGGCAGATGACCGGCATGCTGACCTTCCGGGAAGTACTCAAGGCGGTGCACAAGGGCGGCGCACGCTGGGCCGAAATGGCGGTGGAAGAGGTCATGCTGGCAGGTCCCATGGCGGCCTCGCCGAACATGGAAATGGACGAGTTGCGCCGCCTCATGGTCGATCATCATCAGCGCTACTTGCCGGTGATGGACGGGCATACCCTGCTCGGCGTGGTGTCCTTTCACGACGTCGCCAAGGCGGTGCTCGAAGAGCAGAGCTTCGAGAATCGCATGCTCAAGAACTACATCCGGAACTGGCCGCTCGCATCGGACGAAGAAGCCGGCGAGAAGTAGGCGCAGACCTGCGGGCTCCTCCCCGTGCGACGGCGGAATGTCGGGCGGGGACCAAAGAAGAATGACGCTCCGCGCATCACGCGCCGGGAGCGCGAAGTTGGAAGCCGGCGGCAACGCGATTGCCGCCGTTGTCGCCTTGGGAGGGCGTAGCCGGGCGTTTGCCGCCCGGTGGGCAATTTCCAACTCATGGAGGAGACACCATGGAAAAGGTCTGGCTGAAAAGCTATCCCCCCGGCATTCCCGCGGAAATCGACGTCAACGAGTTCAGGTCGCTCGGCGACCTGTTCGAGCAGGGGGTGCGCAAGTTCGCGGCGCGCACCGCCTACCTCAACATGGGCAAGGGCATCAGCTACGACGAGCTCGATCGCCTGTCGGCGGCCTTCGCGGGCTACCTGCAGGGGGTCTTGAAGCTCCCCAGGGGTGCGCGCGTCGCGCTCATGATGCCCAACGTGCTGCAATACCCGATCGCCATGTTCGGTGTATTGCGCGCCGGCTACACGGTGGTGAACGTCAATCCGCTCTACACCGCGCGCGAACTGGAGCACCAGTTGCGTGACTCCGGAGCCGAGACGATCGTCATCGTCGAGAATTTCGCGAACACCCTCGCGCAGGTGCTGCCCAACCTGCGGGTGCCGAATGTGGTGGTGACGAGCCTCGGCGAGATGCTCGGCTTTCCAAAAAGCCTGCTGGTCAATTTCGTCGTCCGCCGCATCAAGAAGATGGTGCCCGCATGGCGCATTCCCGGCCATGTCCGCTTTTCCGACGCGCTCGCCAGCGGGCGGGGGCATCGGCTCGCACCGGTCGACGTCGGGCACGACGACATCGCCTACCTGCAATATACCGGTGGCACGACCGGGGTGGCCAAGGGGGCGGTGCTCACCCACGGCAACATCATCGCCAACCTGCAGCAGGCGCATGCGTGGATCAAGCCCTTCCTGCATGAAGGCGACGAGGTGATCATCACGGCGCTGCCGCTCTATCACATCTTCTCGCTCACGGCGAACTGCCTCACCTTCTTCAAGATCGGCGCGACCAACGTGCTGATCACCAATCCGCGCGACATCCCAGGCTTTGTCAAGGAACTGGCCCGGCACAAGTTCACCACCATCACCGGGGTCAATACGCTCTTCAACGCGCTATTGAACAATCCCGACTTCGCCAAGCTCGATTTTTCCCGCCTGCATATCGCGCTGGGCGGCGGTATGGCCGTGCAGCAGGCGGTCGCGGAGAAGTGGCGCAAGGTCACGGGCAAGCCGCTCATCGAAGCCTACGGCCTGACCGAGACGTCACCCGCAGTGTCCATCAACCCGCTCGACCTGACGGAGTTCAATCACTCCATCGGCCTGCCGGTGTCGTCGACCGAGGTGAGCATCCGCGACGACAACGGCGAGGAGGCGCCGATCGGCCAGCCGGGCGAGTTGTGCGTGAAGGGGCCGCAGGTGATGCGCGGTTACTGGAACCGCCCGCAGGAGACGGCGCAGGTGTTCACCCCGGACGGTTTCCTGCGCACCGGGGACATCGCCACCATGGACGAGAGCGGCTTCATCCGGATCGTCGACCGCAAGAAGGACATGATCCTGGTGTCCGGATTCAATGTCTTTCCCAATGAAGTCGAGGACGTGGTGGCGAGCCACCCGGGGGTGCTCGAGGTGGCGGCGGTGGGCGTACCCGACGAGCGCAGCGGTGAGGCGGTGAAGCTGTTCGTGGTGCGCAAGGATCCGGCCCTCACCCGGGAGGCTCTCGTCGCCCATTGCCGCAAGAGCCTCACCGCCTACAAAGTGCCGCACCTGGTCGAGTTTCGCGAGGAATTGCCCAAGACCAACGTCGGCAAGGTGTTGCGGCGCCTGCTGCGCGACGGCAAGGCATGAGCGCGTTGCGCGCGGCGTGCTATTCCGCTTGTCTTGGGCGCGCGCCTGCGCGTAGAATAGCGGCATTCAGCTAGGCTTGTGGTGACATGAAGCATTCGGTTTTTGCCCTCGTCGTCGTCCCGTCCGTACGCGTAGTAGTACGCGTAGGCACGCGCGCGTCGTAAGGGCAGGGACTCACAAGCAGGCACACGAATCCAACCCCCGCCGGCGCGCAAGCCCGGCGGGGGTTTTGCTTTTTGCGCCGCCGGTCTTGCCGCCTGAACCGACTCCAAGGAGACGACCATGATGCAAATGACCGGCGCCGAACTGATTGTGCGCCTGCTCGAACGGCAGGGCATCCGGACCATCGCCGGCATTCCCGGCGGGGCCATCCTCCCGCTGTACGACGCCTTGGCGGGCAGCGAGCTCATCCACCACGTGCTGGCCCGTCATGAACAGGGTGCGGGCTTCATCGCGCAGGGCATGGCGCGCGTGTCGGGGCGGCCCGAGGTGTGCTTCGCCTCCAGCGGTCCCGGCGCGACCAACCTCGTCACCGCCATCGCCGATGCGCGCCTCGATTCGATCCCGATGGTCGCCATCACCGGCCAGGTGCCGCTGTCGATGATCGGTACCGACGCCTTCCAGGAAGTCGACATCTACGGCATGACGGTGCCGATCACCAAGCACAACTTCCTGGTGCGCTCGGCGACCGAACTGCTGGAGGTCATCCCCGCCGCGTTCCGCATCGCCATGTCGGGACGCCCCGGGCCGGTGCTGGTCGACATCCCGAAGGATGTCCAGAACCAACTGGTGAGTTTCGCCGGGTTCCCCGCCCCGGCGGTGCCGGATCCTGCACCGGTGCTCGACATGGCCGCGGTGGAGGCGGCCGCGCGCATGATCAACGCGGCCGAGCAGCCGGTGCTCTACCTGGGCGGCGGGGTGATCCATTCCGGGGCCGCGCAGCAGGCGGTGACGCTGGCCGAGCAGGCCGGCCTGCCGACCACCATGACGCTCATGGCGCTGGGCGCGATGCCGCTCGATCATCCGCTGTCGATCGGCATGCTCGGCATGCACGGGGCGCGCTACACCAACTTCGTGCTCGAGGAATCCGACCTGCTGATCTGCGTCGGGGCCCGTTTCGACGACCGTGCCATCGGCCGCGCGGCGCAGTTCTGCCCCAACGCGAAGATCATCCACATCGACGTCGATCCGTCCGAACTGCACAAGATCAAGGCCGCCCACGTGGCGATCAACGGGGATGTCGCGCGCGTGCTCGAGGTGCTGCTGCCGCGCGTCAAGGTGAGCTTGCGCAAGCGCTGGCTGTCGCATGTCGAGAGCCTCAAGACGCGTTTCCCGATGCAGATGGACGGGCTCGACGATCCGCGCAGCCATTACGGGCTGGTGCACGCGGTGGCCGCCGCGCTGGGCGACGAGGCGATCGTCACCACCGACGTGGGACAGCACCAGATGTGGGTGGCGCAGGCCTATCCGTTCCGCCGCCCGCGCCAGTGGCTCACCTCGGGCGGTCTCGGGACGATGGGCTTTGGCGTGCCGGCCGCCATCGGCGCCGCGCTCGCCGCCCCCGAGCGGACCGTGGTGTGCTTCTCCGGCGACGGCAGCTTCAAGATGAACGTTCAGGAACTCGCCACCCTCGCCGAGGAAGGCCTCAAGGTGAAGATCGTCCTGATGAACAACAACTCGCTGGGGCTGGTGTACCAGCAGCAGACGCTCTTCTACGGCAAGCGCGTGTTCGCCTCGAAGTACCGCGGCGCGCCCGACTACGTCAAGATCGCGGAGGGCTTCGGTATCGCCGCGCTCGATCTCGACACGGCCGCCAATCCGCGCGCGGCGCTCGCCCAGGCGCTCGCCGCGCCAGGGCCGTGCCTCATCCACGCGTCCATCGACCGCGACCAATTCGTCTATCCCATGGTGCCGCCGGGTGCGGCCAACACCGAGATGATCGGAGGCTGAACATGATCGAACAGGTTGCCGAACCGCTGCCGCAGTCGGGCTTTGCCAAGGTCGTGCTGGAGCTCGAAGTCAATAACCACCCGGGCGTGATGAGCCACATCTGCAATCTCTTCGCGCGCCGCGCGTTCAATGTCGAGGGCATTCTGTGCATGCCGATGGCCGATACGAGCAAGAGCCGCATCTGGCTTCTCGTGTTCGAGGATCAGCGGCTCGAGCAGATGGTCCTGCAGCTCGAAAAGCTGGTCGACGTGCGCTCGGTGCGCCGCCACGGCGCCGAGCACGAGGTCTTCGAGCGGCTCGAGAGGTTCTTCCATTGAGCCACCGGCCGGGCGGCGGCGGGCGCTGTGGTAAACTCGTGCGCCTCTCCCGCCCCCGTCCAGCAAAGAGTTTCCGATGTCCGGCAATACCTCAGGCAAGCTGTTCTGCGTGACTTCCTTCGGCGAATCGCATGGTCCGGCGATCGGCTGCGTGGTCGATGGCTGCCCGCCCGGGCTGGCGATTTCGGCGGCCGACATCCAGGCCGAACTCGACCGGCGCAAGCCGGGCACCTCGCGCCACGTCACCCAGCGGCGCGAGCCCGACGAGGTCGAGATCCTGTCCGGGGTGTTCGAGGGCGTGACCACCGGCACCCCGATCGCGCTCCTGATCCGTAACCAGGACCAGCGCTCGAAGGACTATGGCAACATCGCCGAGACTTTCCGCCCGGGGCACGCCGACTACGCCTACTGGCAGAAGTACGGCATCCGCGATCATCGCGGGGGCGGGCGCTCGTCGGCGCGCGAAACCGCGGTGCGCGTGGCCGCCGGCGCCATTGCCCGCAAATGGCTCGCCGAGCGCTACGGGGTGACGATCCGCGGGTTCATGGCGCAACTGGGCCCCATCGCGATTCCCTTCGTGGCGTGGGCCGAGGTCGACCGCAATCCCTTCTTCGCCCCCAATGCGGCGATCGTGGCGGAGCTCGAAGCGTACATGGATGAGCTGCGCAAGTCGGGCGACTCGGTCGGCGCACGCATCAACGTGGTGGCGAGCGGCGTGCCGGTCGGCTGGGGCGAGCCGGTCTACGACCGCCTCGACGCCGACATCGCGCACGCCATGATGGGCATCAACGCCGTGAAGGGCGTCGAGATCGGCGCCGGCTTCGCCAGCGTCGCGCAGCGCGGCACCGAGCATTCCGACGAGATGACGCCGGCGGGCTTTCTCTCGAACAACGCGGGCGGCGTGCTGGGCGGCATCTCCACCGGCCAGGACGTCCTGGTGAGCATGGCGATCAAGCCGACCTCCAGCATCCGCCTCGATCGGCGCTCGATCGACAAGCGGGGCGAGGCCGTGACCGTCAATACCCACGGGCGCCACGATCCGTGCGTCGGCATTCGCGCCACCCCGATCGCCGAGGCGATGCTGGCGCTGGTGTTGATCGATCATGCCCTGCGCCACCGCGCGCAATGCGGCGACGTGAGCAGCGCGACTCCGCACATCGCACGCCTCGCCCCGGACGGCACGCAGCCGGTACCGGACCCGCGCAGCTGAGCCGCGCGGCATCGCCCCGCGGCCCCGTCGGCCGGCGGTCGGGCTAGAATCCGCGCGATGCTCCCGTACTGGCGCCTGTCGGCCTACTATTTCTTCTATTTCGCGTTCGTCGGCGCGTTCTCGCCGTATTTCACGCTCTACCTGCAGTCGATCGCACTGAGCGCGACCGACATCGCGATCCTGATGACGCTGATGCAGGTGATGCGGGTGGTCGCCCCCAATCTGTGGGGCTGGCTCGCCGACCGGCTCGGGCGGCGGATCGCGATCGTGCGCCTGTCCGCGCTCGCGAGTCTCGCCGGATTCGGCGTGTTTTTCTTAACCACGCGCTTCGACGGCCTGTTCGTCGCGATGGCCCTGATGGCCTTCTTCTGGAGCGCAGCGCTGCCGCTGGTGGAAAGCCTCACCTTTGCCCACCTGCGCAGCGAGGCGACGCGCTATGGCAGCATCCGCGTGTGGGGTTCGTTCGGCTTCATCGCGGCGGTGCTCGGGATCGGCCACGCGCTCGATTTCCTCGCCATCGACTCGATATTGTGGATGACCGCCCTGACGCTCGGCGGCATCGCCCTGTGCGCGCTGCTCCTGCCCGAAGCCGCCGCCGGGCCGGCCCACCGCGACGCCGCCAGCCTGCGCGAGACGCTGCGCCGTCCCGAGGTGCGCGCGCTGCTCGGGGCCTGCTTCTTCATGTCGGCCGCGCACGGGGCGCTCTACGTGTTCTATTCGATCTATCTGGTCGGTCACGGCTACGGCAAGTCGCTGGTAGGGTGGATGTGGACGCTCGGCGTGGTGGCCGAGATCGGCGTCTTCATGCTGATGCCGCGCCTCATGCGACACGTCTCGCTGCGCGCCATCCTGCTTTTCGCGTTCGCCTGCGGCGTCCTGCGGTTCGGCATGATCGGCTGGGGCATCGACTCGCTCGTCGTGCTCACTCTCGCGCAGCTGCTGCACGGCGCGACCTTCGGCGCCTTCCATGCGGCGGCGATCGCGGCGGTGAACCTCTGGTTCCCGGGCAAGCTCCAAGCGAGCGGGCAGGCCTTGTACGGCAGCCTGTCGTTCGGGGCTGGCGGGATGCTGGGCGGGCTGCTCAGCGGATTCACATGGGATACCATCGGGCCGGCGTGGACCTACACGCTCGGATCGGGATTCGCGTTGGCCGGCCTGGTCTGGCTCGTGCGCGGTTGGCGGCCGGAACGGCTGGCACTGGTGAAGGAGGGATGACGTGAATGCGCTTGTGAAGAAACGGATCGCCGGCGCGCTGGCCGCGCTGGCCATGGTGGGCTGCCAGACGGTCCAGACTACCGAGGGCGGCGCGGTGGGGGTGGACCGTTCCCAGACGATGCTCGTGTCGGCGCAGGAGGTGGAGCAGGCCTCGGCCAAGCAGTACCAGGAGGTGCTCGCCGCCGCGCGCAAGAACGATGCGCTCAACCGCGACGCGCAGCAGGTCGCGCGGGTGCGTGCCATCGCCAATCGCCTCATCCCGCAGACCGCGGTGTTCCGGCCTGATGCGCCGGGCTGGCAGTGGGAGGTCAACGTGCTGAACTCGAAGGAGCTCAACGCCTGGGTGATGGCAGGTGGCAAAGTCGCCATCTACTCCGGGCTGATCGAGGAACTCAAGCTGACGGACGCCGAAATCGCGGCGGTCATGGGTCACGAGATCGCGCACGCCTTGCGCGAGCACTCGCGCGAGCAGATCTCGCGGACCGCAGCCACCGGGCTCGGGGTCTCCGTGGCGGGCGCGCTGCTGGGGGTGGGCGCGGCGGGACAGGACCTGATGGGCATGGTGGCGAAGGTCACCTTCGAACTGCCCTATTCGCGGCTGCACGAGACCGAGTCCGACCGCATCGGCGTCGAACTCGCCGCGCGCGCGGGCTACGACCCGCGCGCCGCGGTCACGCTGTGGGACAAGATGAGCACGCGCTCGGCGGGGGCGCCGCCGCAGTGGCTGTCCACCCACCCCGGGCACGCCAACCGCCAGAAGGATCTGGCCAACTACGCGGCGCGCGTCGCGCCGCTCTACGAGGCGGCGCGCCGCTGAGCCGGCGCAGCGCACCGGGTATCGGGGCTACCCGGTCCGAACTATCCAGGGAGCGCCCCCCTGTGAAATAATCAAAACCTTTGCTTTGGCCGGAATTCACAGGATGAAAGCCCAGACGCTGTACGAAAAACTCTGGTCCAGTCACGTCGTGCATGAGGAAGCCGACGGCACCGCGTTGATCTATATCGACCGTCACCTGGTCCACGAGGTCACCAGCCCGCAGGCCTTCGAGGGCCTGCGCCTGGCCGGGCGCAGGCCGTGGCGGGTGAGTTCGATCGTTGCCACCGCCGACCACAACACGCCCACCGACCACTGGGAGCGCGGCATCCTCGATCCGGTTTCGCGCCAGCAGGTGGAGACGCTCGACGCCAATATCCGCGCGAGCGGGGCGCTTGCGTATTTCCCCTTCAAGGACGCGCGCCAGGGCATCGTCCATGTCATCGGGCCGGAAATCGGTGCAACCCTGCCGGGGATGACCGTGGTGTGCGGGGACTCGCACACCTCCACCCACGGGGCTTTCGCCTGTCTCGCGCACGGCATCGGCACCTCGGAGGTCGAGCACGTGCTCGCCACCCAGTGCCTGCTGCAGAAGCGCTCGAAAACCATGCTGGTGAAGGTGGAAGGCGCACTCGGGCGCGGCGTGTCGGCCAAGGACATCGCGCTCGCCGTAATCGGCCGGATCGGCACCGCCGGCGGCACGGGCTACGCCATCGAGTTCGGCGGCAGCGCCATCCGCGCGCTATCGATGGAAGGGCGCATGACGGTGTGCAACATGGCCATCGAGGCCGGCGCGCGCGCGGGCCTGATCGCGGCCGATGAATGCACCATCGAGTATCTGCGCGACAAGCCGTTCGCGCCCAAGGGTGAGCTTTGGGAGCAGGCGGTGGCGTACTGGCGCACCCTGCATTCCGACGAGGGCGCGAGCTTCGACAAGGTGGTGGCGCTCGACGCCGGCGTGATCGAACCGCAGGTGACGTGGGGCACCTCGCCGGAGATGGTCGACACCGTTTCCGGACGCGTACCCGACCCGGCCACGGTGGCCGACCCGATCAAGCGCGAGGGCATCGAGCGGGCGCTCAAGTACATGGGGCTCGCCCCCAACACCCCGATCAGCGAAATTCCGGTCGACCAGGTGTTCATCGGCTCGTGCACCAATTCGCGCATCGAGGATCTGCGCGAGGCAGCCGGCGTGGCCCGCGGTCGCCACAAGGCGGCGAGCGTCAAGCGCGTGCTGGTGGTGCCCGGTTCCGGGCTGGTCAAGCGCCAGGCCGAGGCCGAGGGGCTGCACGAGATCTTTCTCGCGGCCGGCTTCGAATGGCGCGAACCCGGCTGTTCGATGTGCCTGGCGATGAACGCCGACCGCCTCGAACCGGGCGAGCATTGCGCGTCCACCTCCAATCGCAACTTCGAGGGGCGGCAGGGGGCCGGTGGGCGCACGCACCTGGTGAGTCCCGCCATGGCGGTGGCCGCCGCGGTGACCGGTCACTTCGCCGACGTGCGCGAGCTGATCTGAGCGGTCGCGCCGATGTCGCGCACCGCCTGCGGCGGCGCACGGCGTTCGGCACAGCCAAAGTGTTCAAAGAGGGTGGCGCGACTACCCGGAGGGAAGCTACACAATGAACCCGTTTTCCGTACTCGATGGTCTGGTGGCGCCGCTCGACCGCGCCAACGTCGACACCGACGCGATCATCCCCAAGCAGTTTCTGAAGTCCATCAAGCGCAGCGGCTTCGGCCCCAACCTGTTCGACGAGTGGCGCTACCTCGACCACGGCGAGCCGGGCCAGGATTGCGCCGCGCGCCCGCGCAACCCCGATTTCGTGCTCAACCGGGCACGCTACGAGGGTGCCCGGATCCTGCTCACGCGCGACAACTTCGGCTGTGGCTCGTCGCGCGAGCACGCTCCGTGGGCGCTCGAGGATTACGGTTTCCGCGTGCTGATCGGGCCGAGTTTCGCCGACATCTTCTTCAACAACTGCTTCAAGAACGGGCTGTTGCCGATCGTGCTGGCGGCCGATCAGGTCGATGCGCTGTACGCCCAGTGCGAGGCGAATGAAGGCTATCGGCTTGTCGTCGATCTGGCCGCGCAGACCATTACCCGGCCCGATGGCGCCGTGCTCACGTTCGACGTGGACGCCTTCCGCAAGGAATGCCTGCTCAACGGCTGGGACGACATCGGCCTCACCCTGCGCCACGCGGACAAGATTCGCGCTTTCGAAGCGACGCGGCGCGCCGACCATCCCTATTACTTCGCCTGAGCCGCCCGGCGGGCAAGACAGAAAGGACTGCTGATGAAGATTTGTGTGCTGCCGGGTGACGGCATTGGCCCCGAGATCATGGCCGAAGCGCTGCGGGTGCTGCGCGCCCTGGACATCGGATTCGAGATGGAAGAGGCCCTCCTGGGCGGCGCCGCGGTGGATGCCATCGGCACGCCTTACCCGGAGGCGACCGCGGCGCTGGCACGCGAAGCCGATGCGGTA